>Ga0209723_1000611_pt1 | contig 64774 bp, 39 predicted proteins | sample BiotimSIPDNA_2_FD_185750 | JGI IMG/M metagenome (GOLD analysis project Ga0209723, IMG submission 185750) | Anaerobic biogas reactor microbial communites from Washington, USA - Biogas_R2 time_0 SIP DNA (SPAdes) (version 2) | ecosystem: Engineered > Bioreactor > Anaerobic > Unclassified | place... | reverse complement strand
CCTGTAGGGGTTGCAGAATTGTAGATAACATGTGGATACATGACCCAACCCCGTAGGCAGTAGGCAGTAGGCAGTAGGCAGTAGTGTTTGGCGAAGGCATCAGGCGTTGGATGGGAAACCAACCTGGCCCAACCCTGTAGGGGTTGCAGAATTGTAGACGACATGTGGATACATAACCCAACCCTGTAGGGGTTGCAGAATTGTAGACGACATGTGGATACATAACCCAACCCCGTAGACAGTAGGCAGTAGGCAGTAGGCAGTAGTGTTTGGCGAAGGCATCAGGCGTTGGATGGGAAACCAACCTGGCCCAACCCTGTAGGGGTTGCAGAATTGTAGATAACATGTGGATACATGACCCAACCCTGTAGGGGTTGCAGAATTGTAGACGACATGTGGATACATAACCCAACCCTGTAGGGGTTGCAGAATTGTAGACGACATGTGGATACATGACCCAACCCCGTAGGCAGTAGGCAGTAGGCAGTAGGCAGTAGTGTTTGGCGAAGGCATCAGGCGTTGGATGGGAAACCAACCTGGGCCAACCCTGTAGGGGTTGCAGAATTGTAGATAACATGTGGATACATGACCCAACCCTGTAGGGGTTGCAGAATTGTAGACGACATGTGGATACATAACCCAACCCCGTAGGCAGTAGGCAGTAGGCAGTAGTGTTTGGCGAAGGCATCAGGCGTTGGATGGGAAACCAACCTGGGCCAACCCTGTAGGGGTTGCAGAATTGTAGATAACATGTGGATACATGACCCAACCCCGTAGGCAGTAGGCAGTAGGCAGTAGGCAGTAGTGTTTGGCGAGGGCATCAGGCGTTGGATGGGAAACCAACCTGGGCCAACCCTGTAGGGGTTGCAGAATTGTAGATAACATGTGGATACATAACCCAACCCTGTAGGGGTTGCAGAATTGTAGACGACATGTGGATACATGACCCAACCCCGTAGGCAGTAGGCAGTAGGCAGTAGGCAGTAGTGTTTGGCGAAGGCATCAGGCGTTGGATGGGAAACCAACCTGGGCCAACCCTGTAGGGGTTGCAGAATTGTAGACGACATGTGGATACATAACCCAACCCTGTAGGGGTTGCAGAATTGTAGATAACATGTGGATACATAACCCAACCCTGTAGGGGTTGCAGAATTGCAGATGACGGTTACCCCCTCATCCACCCGGCAACCATAGCCCATATACGGTTGATCCACCGGGGCAGGCGGCGGCGGGGCGGGGGCAGCTGCCGGCCCGCACGGGTCACTGACAGCACCACCCCTATGATTGTCTCCGGGCCGGCAGCCTCATCAGCGCGGGCGGCGGCGTCACCGCAGGTGACAATAAGCTGGTGTCCGGAAACGGTCTCCACACGGGTGATCCTGTGCAGGACGAAGCCGCCGTCGCGCCGTAACGCCACTATCTGCCCCGCCGCCGCCTGCCCCGCACCATGCGGGCCGATCACCACCGTGTCGCCCGGCCTGATAGCGGGCCACATGCTGAAGCCCCCGGCAGTGACGGACACTGTGCGCCCCTCACCAAGCATCTCAATGACAGTTGCAGCGCCAAGCTGCTTCTCTTCCGTCCCGCGCAGCCTCAGATAATCACGTATGCTGGCGTCAGGCATGAACGAGAGCCTGCTCACCCTCACCGAAGCTGCCAGGTCATCCGCCGTCGCCGCAAGCCGTGCTGCTGCTGCCCCGTCCCAGTTCTGCTGTATGCAGTTGGCAAGTATCATTGCCACCGCCTCCGCCCCGGCGACAGGCTCCGACACATTGGCGGCGCCGTGCCTGATGATCCACATGTGGTCAAGGGAGGCCGAGCGGGGCTCGTCATTGCGGTATACAGGCGTGCTGTGCATCATCCACCTTCCATCCTCACGTCGCAGCACCAGCCTGTCGTCGTGAATAACCCTGTCACCTGCACTGTCAAAGAGCCGTGCCAGGGTGGTCTTGCCGCTGCCGGAACGACCCGTGAAAAGCCACCCCCTGTTGCCGCACAACACCCCCGACCCATGGATCATGATATCACCTCCGCGGGAGAAAAGGAAATACAGCAGCAGGCCGTCAAGGGGCCAGGGAAGGGGATCAACATTAATATTAGTTGTGCCGGCGATTGTACTATCAGTTGTAAGATCAGACCCGTGCTTTTCGCGTGCAGCCCTGGTATGGGACTGTGCCTCTGATTTATCACCACTGAAATCATGAGTCAGATGATCTGTATCAAAGGACTCCGGGGCAGAGGATTTTCCTGAATTGTAATACCCAGAGCCGCTTTGAGGCTGCGCTTCAGATGATTTGTCGCTGTAATCCTGATGCAGGTTATCTGCAGTGTAAGACTCGTGCGGAGAATCTGAGTCTGTAGCATCGTGAAGGGTGTCTGCAAATATCCTCCACCGCATCGCACCGTGAGGCATTACCAGCAGGGCCGTCCTCTCCGTATCCTTCAGGAAAACACGCGCACAGGTCACTCCCTCGCCCGAGAACACCTCCCAGAATGGCTCGCCGGAGTTGCGCACCCCACCCGGCACCTCCTCCATCAGATGAGCATCAAACACCTTCACCGCCCCGGCAGGGATCTCTCCCGCGCCCGGCTCTACCTCCACAACCAGGTCAGGCTCAGCCACAACAGGGATAAAGGGAAACGCCGTATCAGGGATCCCGGTATCAGCCCCGGTAAGGATGCCCGGAGCAGCGTCTATAAACAAAATATTCCGTTCCTCACACGGCATCTCAAAAGCCCTGAAACGCTCATCGGGACGTATGTCCACACCCTCGCGTGAACAGAGCCTGATCCTCCTCCCCGCTATGACCAGATCAACGGTCACGGCTCGCGGAACTGAAGAAATTCCTGTATCTCCCTGAAGAACTCCAGCGCATCTTTTTCGGCAACATCACGTTCAACGTCGAACTCTTCCACTATCTTTGACGTTATATCACTGATGGCTCGCTTCCCGTCAATTTTCTCCCAGATAAATGCACCGGTCTCGGTAAGCCTGTAGAGTGAATCCATGTCGGCAATATTTCCAGTCAGCGGTATCAGGAGGTACTCATCGTTGATCCTGCGATAAACTACCGCCGGCGAATGGGAAGGTATGGAAGAGAGAGTTATCATAATCATTCAATCAACTCAAAGATAGCCAATTTCGGCCTATCTTTGGAAATGTAAATTAAAGAGCAGAAATGTCAAGAAAAAAACAACCCGCCAAAAGCGGAATTGATCAGAAGAAACTTATTGAGCTCATCATCAAGGTGATGGCAAAAAATCCCAGACAACCCCTTAACTACAAACAGATAGCCTCGCGCCTTCAGTTCACGGAGAAAGAGGAGAAGAGAGCCCTCTCCGACGCCCTCCTGAGGATGAAGAAGGACGGCACCGCTGAGGAACGGGGCCACGGCAAGTACATCCTTAAGGCTGTCGGCGGTTATATCACCGGCACCATCGATCTCACCAAGTTCGGCTACGCTTTCGTGATAACAGATGAGATGGAGGATGATGTTTTTATCGCAGCGCGAAACCTTAACACCGCACTTCACGGAGACCAGGTGAAGGTGCTGCTCTACGCGCGCCACAAGGGCAAGCGCCCCGAGGGCGAAGTGGTTGAGATCATCAGCCGATCCCGCGCCACCTTCGTAGGAACAATAGAATTGACGAAGCAGTTCGCTTTCCTCATCCCTGACAATAAGAACATGCCCTTCGACCTCTTTATACCCCTCTCCAAACTCAACGGGGCGAAACAGGGGCAGAAGGCGGTGGCACGGATGGTGGAGTGGGACCAGCGTTCGCGCAATCCCGTGGGCGAGATAGTGGAAGTCCTCGGTAATCCCGGAGAGAATGACACAGAGATGCACGCCATCCTTGCAGAGTTCGGTCTGCCTAACAGGTTCGAGCCGGAGATCGAGGCTGCCGCCGAAAAGATTTCCGCGGAGATAACCCCGGACGAGATTGCAGCCAGGCGTGACTTCCGCGAGGTGCCCACATTCACCATTGACCCTGAGGACGCGAAGGACTTTGACGACGCCCTGTCACTTGTCAGACTGCCCAACGGTAATATGGAGGTAGGTGTTCACATTGCAGACGTGACCCACTACGTCAGGCCCGGCTCGGCCATAGAAAAGGTAGCCCAGGAGAGAGCCACTTCAGTCTACCTTGTTGACCGTACCATACCCATGCTGCCGGAGAGACTGTCAAACCATATCTGCTCCCTTAATCCCGGCGAGGACAAACTAACCTATTCCGCCGTCTTTGAGCTCGACGCGAAAGCGAACGTCATCAGCGAATGGTTCGGACGGACCATCATCAGCTCAGACATGCGCTTCTCCTACTCGGAGGCACAGCAGGTCATCGACACCGGTGATGGCGAGATGAAGGAGCAGTTGCTTACCCTCCATAACCTGGCCCAGCTCCTGCGCGGCAAACGCTTCGCCGCAGGCTCGTTCGCCTTTGAACGACTGGAGGTCAAGTTCAACCTCAGCGAGAAGGGCGTGCCCCTCGGCATCCTCTTCCGCGAGTTCGGTACCGCCAACCAGCTCATCGAGGAATTCATGCTTCTGGCCAACAAGCGGGTTGCGGAGTTCGTCGGCAGGAAACTGAAGGGAAAAACCTTCGTCTACCGTATCCATGACAAACCCGATCCCGAAAAACTAAGGTCATTCAGCTATTTCATCAAACGGTTTGGCTACGAGCTTGATACAGAGAACGTAAAAGGCCTCCCCGCCGCCATGAACAAGCTGATGGACGAGGTGGCCGGCAAGAAGGAACAGAATATTGTTGAGACCCTCGCCCTGCGCTCCATGGCCAAGGCAGTCTATTCAACGGATAATATTGGTCATTACGGCCTCGCCTTCAGTCACTACACCCATTTCACCTCGCCCATACGCCGTTATCCTGACATGATGGTGCACCGTCTGCTGACAAAATACCTTGATAAACAGCCGGCACGCGACAATGACAAGTATGTAAAGCTGTGCGAGCACTCCTCCAGGATGGAGCGCCTGGCCACCGATGCCGAGAGGGCATCAATCAAGTACAAGCAGGTTGAGTTCATGAGCGACAAGATAGGGAAGGTGTTTGAGGGAGTCATCTCAGGCGTTACCGAATGGGGCATCTACGTTGAGATCATTGAGAACCAGTGCGAGGGGATGGTTGCCATCAGGGAGCTGCAGGACGACTACTTCGAGTATGATGAGGAGAACTACTGCATCCGCGGAAGGCACTCAGGCAAGGTTTATATGCTCGGTGACAAGGTCAGTGTTGAGGTGGCGAAGGCCGACCTGCAGAAGCGGCAATTGGATTACAGGCTTGCCGACTCATCTGAAAAGGATTAGCCGGATTTCCTGCCAGCCTGGTCACTGCTGATCAGTTCCAGCAGCCTGTCCAGCGCCTCGGCCTCGGGAACATTTTTGTATACCGGCTCGGTACCTCGATAGATGTGCACCCTGCCCTCCGCGGCGCCTACATAGCCGTAATCGGCCCCCGCCATCTCGCCGGGACCGTTGACCACGCATCCCATGACAGCTATCTTCATCCCTGTCAGGTGGGCTGTGGCAGCCTTCACCTTCTGCACTGCCTCCTGCAGGTTGAATTTCGTCCTCCCGCAGGTGGGGCATGATATGTACCTGGTGCGGGTGATACGTGCCTCCGTGGCCTGCAGGATGGAGAAAGCCACTCTGCGAAGTGTCTCGCCCTGAACGCTGCCGTTATTACTTATAGAGAGTCCTGCCGGATGCCGTGCAATAAAGAATCGGCCAAGAAGAGTGGCAGCTTCTATGGCCAGTTGTTCCGGATCATCACAGCTGAAAACCGGGTTGAGCAGTCTGTCAAAGGCCTGCATGCCTGTCATTAACCGCAGCTCATCAGGTGAGATCGTCAGTGTTTCACCACTGAACAGTGTGCCGGACTCATCGGCAAATTTTACCGGCTTCTCCGCTGGCCCGCCCTTATCAGTAATGCCATCTCCGGGTATATTCTTATCTCCGGGGTCATCCCCGTGCCCGCTCCTGCCGGATGTCCCCTCAGGGATTTTATCCGCAACCAGCGTATATACCTGCGGGAGCCAGCGCTCCCCGGCCCTCTGCTGCTCCAGGGGCGGAACGGAATTCATCACCCTTCCTGCCTCCCCGGCCACAGCGTTTACAATGGCACGTGCCACAGGTATCTCTGCCTCGGGCGGTTCCGAAAGGGAGACCCTGACTGTATCTCCTATACCCTCTGCCAGCAGCGTGCCGGTGCCGGCGGCGGAGATAATACGGCCATCCTCGCCCTCACCGGCCTCGGTGATGCCCAGGTGAACGGGAAAAAACATTCCCTCTTCAGCCATCATCCTTACCAGCAATCGGTTGGCCGTTACCATCGTCAGAGTGTCGGACGACTTCATAGAGACAACAATCCTGTGAAACCCTTCATCCGTAAATATCTTCAGGAATTCAATGGCCGAGACAACCATCCCCATCGGAGTGTTGCCGTAACGGGTCATGATGCGGTCAGAGAGAGAGCCGTGATTAACCCCTATTCGCACTGCAGTGCCATACTCCTTACATATTTTTATCAGGGGCAGAACACGCTCCCTGGTCCGCTCCAGCTCAGCCATCCACTCGCCTTCTGTCAGCTCCTGCCTGATGAATGAAGCCCGTTTGTCAGCGTAGTTGCCGGGATTGATGCGGACCTTCTCCACAATGCGCGCCGCCGTCTCGGCAGCAGCGGGATTGAAATGTATATCAGCACACAGCGGAGTGTCAAATCCCGCTGCCCGCAACCCGTTCCTGATGGCCGCAAGGTTCTCCGCCTCGCGCACTCCCTGCGCCGTCAACCGCACCAGCTCACCTCCCGCCTCAATGATACGTATGCACTGGCTGACACTGGCGGCAGTGTCAAGGGTGTCGGTGTTGGTCATGCTCTGTACACGCACGGGCAGGTCGCCACCCATGGTCAGAGTGCCAATGCTGATAATATCAGATTTGTATCTCGTGACTGTCATTCTTTCTGTTCATTGTCATGCCGGCGGGTTGCCCTGGCAGGGTTTTGCATAGGCCGTTTCTCCGGGGCGCACGGCACAGTCAGTCATGCGGTTATCTCCCAGTCGTACCCGTCCTTGCGGTCCTTGACGGTGATACCAATCTCTGCCAGCCTGTCGCGTATGCGGTCAGAGGTACTCCACTCCTTCCTCGCCTTGGCCTCCTGCCTTATGTCAAGCAAGAGCCTCAGCACTCCCTCAAGCCTTTCTGTGCCGGCCGATTCCTCGGCCTTCAAACCGAACAGCTCGTGAATAAAGACCCTGAAGAGCGCCTTCAGTGATCCTATATCCTCTGCAGTCAGCTTCTCCTTTCCGTCGTTGACTAGGTTGATTATCCTCACGGCGTCAAAGAGTTGCGCTATAGCCACGGGTGTGTTCAGGTCGTCGCTCATTGCCTCGTAGCACTTCGCGGCGATGCCGCTGACGTCAATTGTGGAGCTCCCGGCAGGCATTAGACTGTCCAGCGTTTTCTCCGCGCTCATCAGCTTCTGCAGTCCGAGCGAGGCCGCCAGCAGCGCCTCATTGCTGAAATCGAGGGTGCTGCGGTAGTGTGCCTGCAGCATGAAGAAGCGGATGGTCATGGGCGAGTAGGCTCTGGCCAGCAGCTGGTGTGATCCGCTGTACATCTCCTCGAGGGTGATGAAGTTGCCCAGTGACCGGGCCATCTTCTGCCCGTTGATGGTTACCATGTTGTTATGCACCCAGTAACGCACCGGCGCATGGCCCTGTGCGGCTGTGCTCTGCGCTATCTCGCACTCGTGATGCGGGAAGATCAGGTCCATGCCCCCGCCATGGATGTCAAAGGTCTCACCTAAATATTTAGTGCTCATCACCGAGCACTCAAGGTGCCACCCCGGAAAGCCCTCGCTCCACTTTGACGGCCATCTCATTATATGACCGGGTGATGCTTTTTTCCACAGGGCAAAATCGAACTGTCCCCGCTTCTCATCCTGTCCCTCCAGGGCGCGGCTGTTGGCACGCATATCCTCCAGGACCCTTCCCGACAGGATGCCGTAATTGTGCTCCCTGTCATATTTCTCCACATCAAAATATACGGAGCCGTTAACCTCGTAGGCATATCCGCTTTCTACAAGCCGCTCGGCCAGCTGCTGCTGTTCGATGATATGGCCGGTGGCACGCGGCTCGATGGATGGCGGCAGGGTATTCAGCTTCTCCATGGCATGATGGTAGCTGTTCATGTACTTCTGTACTATCTCCATCGGCTCAAGGTGCTCCTGTCTGGCGCGTCTGCTGATCTTGTCCTCACCGCTCTCTTCAGCTTCGTTCTCCAGGTGACCCACGTCGGTGATGTTCCGCACATAGCGAACGTTATATCCCAGGTGCATCAGGTACCTGTAGAGCACGTCGAAGGTGACAGCGGGACGGGCATGACCCAGGTGGGCCTCGCTGTAGACCGTGGGGCCGCAGACATACATGCCCGCGAACGGTGGGGCCAGTGGTTCAAACAGCTCCTTCCTGCGTGAAAGGGTATTGTATAGATAAAGTGCGCTTTTCATTTCTGAGGCCGTTTGTGCAAAAGTAATGCTTTTAGAGCATAATGGCGTCAGGATGGTCGCAGACCATCAAGAATTGTAGAACAGGACGTTAATGGGTGCGGATGGCTGTAGGCCATCAAGAATTGTAGAACAGGACGTTAATGGGTGCGGATGGCTGTAGGCCATCAAGAATTGTAGAACAGGACGTTAATGGGTGCGGATGGCTGTAGGCCATCAAGAATTGTAGATGGTCGTAGACCATAAAGAATTGTAGATCAGTGCGTTCATGTGAGTGGATGGTCGTAGACCATCAAGATTTGTAAAAGCATGTGCCCCACCCACCCCGGGGGTTTTGTGGGTAGCAGTTGTACAATTCTTCCACCTCTACGAGGTGGGGGGCATCTCTGCCATCCGTCTACAATTCTTCCACCTCTACGAGGTGGGGTCTGTTGCAGACATCCTTTTACAATTCTTCCACCTCTACGAGGTGGGGGGGTGTTTCTGACCTCCATCGACAATTCTTCCACCTCTACGAGGTGGGGGGGGTGTTTCTGACATCCATCTACAATTCTTCCACCTCTACGAGGTGGGGGGCATCTCTGCCATCCGTCTACAATTCTTCCACCTCTACGAGGTGGGGTCTGTTGCAGACATCCTTTTACAATTCTTCCACCTCTACGAGGTGGGGGGGTGTTTCTGACCTCCATCGACAATTCTTCCACCTCTACGAGGTGGGGGTATTCCGGACATCCATCGACAATTCTTCCACCTCTACGAGGTGGGGGTGGTGCTTCTGACCTCCATCTACAATTCTTCCACCTCTACGAGGTGGGGGGCATCTCTGCCATCCGTCTACAATTCTTCCACCTCTACGAGGTGGGGGTGGTGCTTCTGACCTCCATCTACAATTCTTCCACCTCTACGAGGTGGGGGGCATCTCTGCCATCCTTCTACAATTCTTCCACCTCTACGAGGTGGGGGTGGTGCTTCTGACCTCCATCTACAATTCTTCCACCTCTACGAGGTGGGGCCTGTGCACCACATACGTGCGGATGGTTGCAGACCATAAAGAATTGTAGATCAGTGTGTTCATGCGGAAGGATGGTCGTAGACCATCAAGCATTGTAGAACAGGACGTTAATGGGTGCGGATGGCTGTAGGCCATCAAGAATTGTAAAAGCCCCGGGGGTGTGCCCCCGGGGCAGTGCCGCCGGGAGTAGTCCGGCGACAGTCGCAAAAAGCGAGGCATCATGCAGCGAGACTGCGCTACTGAAGCGCTTTTTGCCCGTTATGCTCTAATTGTTCAATGGTTTCAGACACGTATTTTCCATCTCCGTTTCATTAAAAAACAATTATCTAAATAAACCCCCATTGCGACATCGACTAAAACAAAAATTTTGACTGATATAAATTTAACAAAATATATCATTAGCCTCCAAATAAAATTGAGGATTTCTGCCAAAAATTTTGATGAAATGTTAATTTCCCGGGCTTTTGTCTCCACGAATACCTAAAATCCACCCCAGTTTACCCAGTCGGTGAGGGTAGAAAAGCACCGCTTTCAGTGTTGACCGGCAGCCGTACCTGCGCTTCATGAATCCGACAGAGGGGAAGATATCCCCGAGAATGAAGATCAATTTCTTACCCGGACTCCGGAGCGCTTCCAGGTTACGTGTGAACATTTCCCGCTGACTTATTGATTCAACAGCCCCGGGATGCATCAGGTCACGCATAAACCTGGCAATAATGGCTTCGCCACTTTCAACACCGGCCGTTTCACAGGCAACTGACTGGCTTCTGCCGTTGTCCTCCGGCCTGTCAGTTGTGACCGATTCGCTGACCCTGTTGTCTTCCGGTGTCCCGGCTCCTTCCCTCGGGTCATCCAGAAGAGGTCTTATCTCTGCCGGCATCTTCACTCCCCACACTCTCTCCATGACGATAAGAACAGTTCCGGTCTCCCCGGCAATCCCCGCCTTCTCCGCAGCAGCGGGAAGCTCCGGCGTCAGTATCTTCTCTCCGTCCCTGGCAAGTAAAAGGTAAATATCCGTCCACAACCTCATCTGGAACTCGCCCTTGATCCCATGCTTGTAAATATGGCTTACCAGCGCCAGAAAGGCAGTCATCGGAGGCAGGACACGCAATGTGCTCTTCCCGGCAGTGATAGTCTCCGAATCGGCTATTGCCCTTACAACCATCTCTTCCGCCTCCGGCCCGAAAAGCCTGTAGTGCAGATCCACGGAGACGCCTCCCCGGTGCAGTTCCGGCAGATGATTGCCCAGGTCAAGGATGATGTGTCTGTATAGGGGCGATTTCAGGCGCATCGACCTGAACCCATCCCTGACAAGTATATCCCTGGCTCTCAGTGCATCAGAAGGAGCCACCAGCAGATCGGCATCGCTCATCTGGCGCAGTCCCCTGGAGCCGTAGACAGTATGTTCCAGGGCGAGACCTTTCAGCGCCACCACCCTTATCCCCTCACGTTCCAGCAGACCGCATACGGCGGCAGCAGCCTCCGTGATCCATGTCACCCGGGCAATCGACTTGAACCGTAATCCCTCCAGCATCGTTCTTTCTGCCTCCGGCACCCGGTGTGCCAGGCCGAGATCAGAAACGTTCTGCCACACCAGCGCTGCCACCCCGTGCCTGACAGCCAGGGAGACAAAGAGGTTCCATGAGCTGTACCGCTCAAACTCATCAGTGATCTGCTGCCTCTCATCAGCGGTAAAGTCTGTCCTCCCCAGCAACAGCAGTAACCTGACCGCATTCATCAACTCATCGTTATCCAGGATCACCAGTGTGTCTTCCGGCTCATTCATCTGTACATTGATTTCTGCCTGGTGAACATATTGTAATACCTGCCTCCCGCAGCCATCAGTTCATCATGGGTGCCGGCCTCTGCCACTCTGCCGCCGTCAAGAACGACGATACGGTCGGCATCGCGCACATGTGACAACCTGTGGCTGATGAAGATACATGTGCGCCCGCCGGTGATGCGACTGAGATCGGAGAAGATCTCGTATTCAGAATCGGCATCAAGAGAAGAGGCAGGCTCATCAAGTATCAGCACGGGTGACCGGCGATAGACAGCCCGCGCTATGGCTATCTTCTGCCACTCGCCCCAGCTAAGTTCCCGTCCGCCCTCGGTGTGATGACCCAGCTGTGTATCATATCCCTCCGGGAGAGCTTCAAGCAGCTCCCGCATACCGGTGGTTCCGGCAGCTTTTCTTAACTTATCTGTAGCACTCGCAGAGTTATTACTACCGGGTTGTTCTGCGCCCTGCGCGAAGCTGTCGTCCCCGGTTCGCCCTGCGCGATCACCGCGATCACCAACAATAGCACCGCCATCACCACGATCACCTCCATCACCACGATCACCTCCATCAGCACGATTACTGCCATCACCGCGATCACCGCGATTACCAACAATAGCACCGCCATCACCTCCATCAGCACGATCACTGCCATCACCACGATCACCTCCATCAGCACGATCACTGCCATCACCGCGATCACCGCCATCACCTCCATCAGCATCAGCGGAGCCTTCAGCGCCGCCATCCCTGCTCCCCAGCATTATATTTTCCCCCGCGCTCAGGTAATAGAGCATGAAATTCTGGAACACAACTGAAAAGAGCCTCCTGTATGAGGCCGGGTCAAGGCTGGCAGCATCGCTGCCGTTGACCATAACACGTCCCTCATCCGGGTCATACAGCCTGCACAGCAGCTTGACGAGGGTGGTCTTGCCCGAGCCGTTGGGCCCCACGATGGCCACCTTCTCCCCCCGCCTGATGCGCAGAGTGATATCCTGCAGCGCCGGATGGACGGCCCCGGGATAAGTGAATGAGAGCTTCTCAACGGCAATCTCGCTGAACGAATCCGGTCCGGGTGCCTGCAGCTCACCAGCCATATCCGGCTTAAGGTCAAGGAAGGTGAAAAGATCGCGGAGGAAAATGCTGTTCTCCGCCAGTCCCGAGTAACCGCTGACAGCATCACGCAGATATACCATCGCCTGCCTGAAGGCCACCAGGTACATCGCCAGCTCTCCGGCAGTGATTGATGAGCTGAGATACCTCGAAGTGGCATAGATGATCACCCCGGCAAAGGCTGCCACCTTGAGCAGTGAGGCGAAACTCTCGGGAAGGATATTTTTTCTTTCAGTCTTCAGCTCCGGCTCCCGCGATGCCCTGAGGTGCTTACGGAAGAGCCTGTCGAAATATCCGCCCAGGTCAAAGAGCTTCACCTCCCTGGCCGGTTTCTCGCCAGTGAGGAGCCAGCTGAAATAGGAAGCTCGCCGCGAGTCGGCAGTGACCGCTTTCCGTGTATTATAGAGCCTTCGCGAGTTCCGTACCCTGACAAGCATGACAGGAATGAACACCAGGATAACTATCAGCAGCGGGATGAGCCCGAAATTCCTCAGCACATAGGCCATGGCCAGAAAAGAGATCACCCCCCTGAGCAGGAGGATAAAGTCTGACACCAGGGCAGCAGGCCTCCAAGAGATATCCCGGGCAGCCCTCTCCAGACTGTCGTGGAACAGCGGATCCTCAAAGAATCTCAATCCCAGCCTGCCGGCATGAGCATGTATCAGTGAGGAGATGTGCCCTTCAAGGAGATAAGAGTGCTTCTTTGTCAGATACCTGCCTGCGGCGGCCAGCAGATCATCGGCCAGCAGTGCCAATACAATTGCCATCGTGAGCCATATGATAGCAACCGGCAAAGGGCTGCCGCCGGTGGGAACACCGCCGGAGGGAACGCCGCCAGTGGGAACGCCGCCGGAGGGAACGCCGCCAGTGGGAACGCCGCCGGTGGGAACGCCGCCAATACCCCCGCCTCCAAAGAGGTCGCTCCCGCTCCCGCTCTCAGCCACAGGTGTCATGTTTTCAGCCACGGGAGCCCCGCTCTCAGCCACAGGTGTCATGTTTTCAGCCACGAGAGCCCCGCCGTCAGCCACAGGAGCCATGCTCTCAGCGACAGAGGCAATGCCCCCGCCCCCGCCCGCTCCCGCATCCGCCACCCCGGTCACCAGGTCAACATAGTGACCTATCAGGAGCACCGCCACCAGAGGCAGAAAAGCCCTGATGATCAGTATGACAGCAGTCATTACCGTCTCCCTGCTGGAGCTCTCTGCCAGCAGCCCCAACGCCCTGCGTAAGATATTATTCCTTGATGGCATTCACCGGTGATATTCACAAAGATAACAAGAAGAGGCCTCAAAACCCTGAAAGAGAAAATATCTTATAAATACAATGTCGCTATTGACATAATGCACATTATTCTTACTTTTGTGATTAATAACGTCTTTCGTCTGCTCAAATAGTTGCACTCTGAAACCTTTGAACATCCAGGGCGTTATATCTATTTAAATGCCAGTCATGAAAAGGACCTTTCTGTTGATTTTGGCAATGTGTCTCATAGCTCCGTCTGTATCGGCACAGATAACGGGGACGGGCACGTTTACCAATCCCTACAGGGGTATTAATGCCGGAGACTTCACCATCAGCGGCACCAAATACTTCGACAGCAATCTGGGTGTCTCGGCCGGAACGCTGAGGCTAATGCCGGGAACAACGCTCATATGCAAGAGCAGGTATGCCTGCATAATGATCAGCGGGACAGGCAGGCTTGTTGCGCAGGGATCCTCCAGCATGCCCGTACTCATCACAGCCGACACAGACGGCGACCATATTGCGGGTGAAAGCACCGATTCCTGGGGGAATATTTATCACACATCATCCGGAACAAGCTCATTACAAAGCTGCATCGTGGAGAACGGGCAGCGTACCAGGTCAAGATATTTTGGCGGGGCCCTTCATGTCGTATCCGGAAAGGTGAACGTGCTCAACTGTACCATCAGGAACTGCACGGCACAGAAGGGCGGAGCCGTCTATGTGGAGAACGGGGCCGAACTGACAATAGCCAACTCTGTTCTGTACGGTAACACTGCAACTGACCAGGGAGGGGCTGTCTATGTGGCAGCAGGAACAGCGCCGCTGATCGCTTCCAGCATAATCTATAACAATAACTCGCTCTCAACCCTTAACGGCGGAGGCGCCATCGCCACCATTTCTTCATCACCGGTGATAGTCAACACCTCTTTTGCATCCAACACATCGATGGCAGCTGACGGCAACACCATCTATCTTGAGAATTCACCCGGTGCAATTATCCTGAACACGGTCATCTGGGGTGGATCATCACACATAGGACTGTCTGGAACATCATCCTCGGTGTTTGAATTCTGTGCCATCGAAGGCGAAACGCTTCCGGGATGCATTACTCTCGGCAGCAGCAACACGGCGCCCGACGGGCCCAACTTCATTAATCCTGCAGCAGGAGATCTCTCAATTGCCTTTATGTCACCGTTGCGCGACGCAGGGACAGGCAGCCACCCTTCCGTACAGGTGCCGCCTATTGATTTCATTGGCGCAGAGCGAATAGGACCGCCGGATATCGGCGCCATCGAGGTGACATACAGCCGCTGGCAAGGCGGCAACAGCAGCTGGGGTGACCCGGTTAACTGGGAAAAGGGACTCGTGCCGGCAGGTACAAACATAGTCATCCCGGCAGGCACCTCAACTTATCCCACCGCAGCACCCGGACCTTCCTTCACACTGAATACCGGCCTCAATATGATCATTGAACCCGGCGCGAAGGCTACATTCAACTCAATAACCAACAGCGGGACAATTTACCTGCGCTCTGACGCCACAGGCTACGCCTCGATGCTTACAAACAGCTTCTCAGGCGCCGCGGGAAATGTCAACGTGGAACACTTCCTCACCTCGGGCCCGACAGGCGACTGGTGGCACTACATCGCCCCGCCGGCAACGGTTTCGAAAACGGTCTTTACCGATATCGAGCCGGAGATGCTGGTACGGTATGACGAGTCCAAAGTGGTTTCCGATGTCAGTGACGGCTGGCAATGGCACGACGGCTACGACGGCACCACCCCCTTCAGCCAGCTGACGGCAAAAGAAGGGTACGACGTGAGCGTGGTCTCTGATGTGACCATGACCTACCGCAACCTGAAGTCGCTCACCACCTCCATGGGCAGGATAGACCTCCCATTCAGCGGCTCGGGAGGCGACACAACCATCTACGGTTACTCCCTCATTGGCAACTCTCTTACATGCGGCATCAACTGGGACCTGGTAAGCTACTCGCATGACCATGAGATGGTAAGGCATGCCTACTATGTCAGAACGGCAGCGGGCGAGGAGGCTTCATATGTAGACGGCGTGGGCACCAACGGCGCCACGGCCCATATAGCTCCCCTGCAGGGATTCTTTGTACGCACAAGGGCAACAGGCACATACATCAACATCGCCAATAGTGCCCGTGAGCACGGTGAGGCCCCCAGGTTCAAGTCGTCTGAACAGATCCCGCTGCTGCGCCTGGCCCTCTCTTCTGACAAAACCAGTGATGAGATGATCATCAGGTTCAGGCCTGAAGCAACCTTCGCCTTTGACGGCCTGTATGATGCAGGCAAGCCGTTCAGCCACCTGAAGGAACAACTGAAGATCTATTCGGTCATGGGACCCGAGGAGTACTCAATAAACTCAATCCCCTGGCCTTCACAGAGAATAATCATCCCCCTCACCCTTGAGATACCGGATGCGGGAACATTTAAACTAACACGCAGCCAGCTGCAGAACACAGGCAACACCAGGTTCGTTCTTACCGATAACCTGACAGGAAAGAAGATCGACCTCAACGTTACCGCCGAATACTCCTTCCCGGCAACGCCGGGAACAATCACAGGCCGGTTTGCCCTGACCGTTATCCCTGCAGAGAAGAGCGTAGCCGCTGCCCCGGCAGAAATGCCTGAGACAGATGCTGAAAGCCTGCTTAAGATCTATGCCGCCCAGGGCAGGGTATGCATCCTTCCGCAGGGAAACGACTGGGATGGCATCAGGGGAAAGGTCAGGATATTCGATATAACCGGAAGAATTATACTAGTATCCGAATATGAGCGTTTTAACTCAGGGGAACTTAAAGAATTCTACCCCGGGGATACCGGCAACCTCCTTATTGTTGAGGTGACCGCAGGAGATAAGAGATACCTTGAAAAGGTAGTGCTGTCAAGGTGACCGTTAATGTGGATAACGAAACAATGACGGTTGAAAAATGTTTAAGCTGGTAAAGATCAAAGAGATTATATTTGAGCCGCAATAAATCAGAATCAATGAGGGGGAAGAAGAGAAGATATGTCAGGCCTGCAGTTATACGCATTGAGCTTGACAACTCTGTCTCGCTGGTCATGATGACCGCCGCTCCTCCGCATCCTCCCGGCAGGAGAAGAGGGGGCGACAGCCAGCCTGACAGCCCGTTCTCCTCCCCCTTCTCCGACAAGCCATTCAGTTAGACCCCCGATCTGTCATCCGGACACAATACCTGCCATACATGCAGGTATGAGGCTGCCCCTTTTCAAAGGTAATCAACATAATCATTTATAGTGCGCGAGGGCATACCGGAAAAGGTGCGAACCGCACCCTGTTTGGTGGCGCCATTAAGGTCCTGTGCAGCAGGCGGACAAACAGCGGGTGGTTGTCTTTTCCGGCCTCCTTTTCTTTGGTTCATTTCTTTTGGAGGAGCAAAAGAAATGAACAGTAATCTTAAAAAAGAGAGGGTGCCCTTTTGAGACACCCTCCCACCTCATCATTACACAATACCCTGCCTCACAGGCAGAATCAGTGCAGCAACGTGATATCACCTGCCTTCTTGAACGGCCGCCCGTTGGCATACTTGCCATCCACGAGCCATACATAGACTCCCTGCTGGCATAGCTTGCCCTTGTAGTATCCGTTCCACGGCTTGTTGATGTCAAACGTCTCAAATATCAGCGTGCCCCACCTGTTGAAGATCTGCATATGATACTCAAGCACCGTCTCCCTGATGGGCGGGAAGAAGAACATATCCATCGCTTCACCGCTGTTGGGCAGCTCGTCTATCTCTATCGGACCCTCCTGATTGGGCTTGAAGACCGATGCAAACACCAGGTCGCCGAAAGGCTCAACAGTTACTGCTGGCGCCATCGTATAGGTGTCATAACACCCGTTCGCCGAGTACGCGTGCAACGTAATGTCATAGATACCCTCCGTGGTGTACCGGTGGTACGGATCGCGCAGATGCGAAGTGTCGCCGTCACCAAACTCCCAGATAAAGGTGTCACCACCCTCCGTAAGGTTGAAGAGCCTTACCTCCTCGTCATTGACATATACCTTCGGCGGCGAGACATCAAAGTAAGCCCTTGGCGAAGGATAGATATTCACCAGCTGCGACTTTGTGTCCGTTCCGCCGGGACCGGTGACATAAAGCGTAACCAGGTAGGATCCTGCCTGCACGTAGGTGTAGTCCGGATTCATGGCGTTCGACGTATGTCCGTCACCAAAGTCCCAGTAATAGCTGGTGGCATAGAGTGAGGTGTTGTTGGCCGAAACACTCCACGGCTGACAGCCTGAAGGTATGGAGTCAAACGCGGCTATCGGAGGTGTGGGCAGTACCCTCACCGTATTCACAACTGACGCGGTACAGACACCGTTGCTCACTGTCAGGCTTACGCCGAAGTCGCCCGGAGCAGCATAGGTATGCACCGGCGCCTCATCCGTTGAGCTGTTGCCGTCAGCGAAGTCCCATAGCCAGGTCCAGTTGCCCGGGTTGGTGTTGTTGGTGAAGCTGACGGTGGCATCAGGATAAACCTGCGAGGCCGGGATGGCAGTGAAGGCCGGCACCGGGGTGGGATAAACCACCAGCGGCATGGTCGTCTCACTGATACATCCGAAGAACGACTGCGTCCTCAATGTAACATTGTACGTCACCGGATCAGTTCCGGTATTGAAGTACACATGACTGATCACATTCGATCCCGACTCCATGTTGCCGTCACCATAGGTCCAGTCATAGGTGAACGCTCCCGGCAGAGTGGAGAACATGACGCTCTCACCCGAACAGATGGTGTCATCACTGATGGTGAAGTCTGAGAGTATCTCCGGGTAAACGGTGATATTCTGTTCCATCGATGAGACGCATCCGTTGGCCGAGGTCACCTCCAGCCTTACGGTGTAGTAAGCCAGCGAGGCGGTTGTGTTGGGATAAGTATGTGATGTGTTGACATCTGTCGATGTCTCTGTGTCTCCAAAATCCCATAGCACAGAGGTGTACCCCGTGGAGCCGTTGGTGAAGTTCACCGTCAGCGGCTGGCATCCCGAAGGAGCATCCATGGTGAACATGGCCACCGGCTTCTCAACCTGTACCACCAGCGTATCGAGGCCAACACACCCCTTGCTGTCGGTCACCTGGTAAACAAGCCTGTAATAGCCCTCCATAGAGGTATTGAACACCGGGTTCTCTATATTGTACTGGCTCAGCGGGCCGATGTCTCCGAACCATCTGTGGGCGCTGTAAACACCCGATCCTCCTGCCGGATTACCGTGCAGCTGTGTGGGCACGCCACCACATACAAGCAGTGTATCAACAGGTTCGATCTGCGCCGTGGGCCACTCGTTGACCGTCAGCAGTGCCTCACGGGTATAGTAGAGCCCGCACGGACCGGTGATCTCAAGCCTGTAGAGCCATCCGTTCATCGCGGTGGTGGTGCTCATGATCACCAGCTGGGGCGTCTGAGTGCCCTGGTAGAGGGCGCCATCACTCAGGTTATTCCATCCTGAGCCTTCATTGACCTGCCATACCGTGGTCTCTCCGGCACCGGTGTTGAACACCTGCGAGAAGAAGACCGCTCCGGCCTGGTCACACACCTCTGCGTCAGCCGGCTCAGATATGATTGAAGGCTCCATGTAAACCCTGAGCGGTGCAAACGAACTGGTTACAGGAGGCTGACAGGTACCTGACACAATCACCCGCACAAGATAACCGTTCATCGACAGATCAAGGTTATTGATTGTAAGGTCTGGTGTGGCGGTTCCTGAATAGGTTGCACCATCCGTCACATTGACGAAGCCCGAGCCGCTGTTCACCTGCCACTGATAGGTCAGTGCAGTGCCAGCAGCCACCACGCTGTAGGTGGCGCTGCCGCCCGGGCATCCCCTGAACTCATCGGGATGATCCGAGAGCTCCGGTGCAGTGTAGACGGTGAGCACAGCCTCTTCAGAGACCAGGTCAGCCGAGCAGTCGCCGCCGATGACAACCCTGTAACGGGTGCCGTCCATGGTGCGAGCCGGACCGAAGACCATCAGCGTGGGGGTCTGTACTCCCATATAAATGCCGCTGTTGCTGAGGTTGTCCCATGTGGTGCCGTTGAACGCCTGCCACTGGTATGTCAGATTTGCACCTTCAGCCAGCGCCGTGAAGGCTGCTGTCATGAACTCGCAGATAGCCGAGTCAGCAGGTTGCTGCGTGATGAGAGTCTCAATGGAGACATCCAGCTGCACAGTCTGAGAGACGGCTTTGGGTGCGCATGTTCCTTCAATCTCAACACGGTAACGGTAGTTGTCATAGGTGCGAGGCACAGCAGTAAGCGTCAGCAGGTTCGTGGTGGCGCCGGAATAGACACCGCCGTCACTGATTGCGCTGAAGCCCATACCGTCACCCGTGTCAACGTACCACTGGTAGGTAAGGACAGTGCCCTGTGCCGACACGCTGAACGAGGTATTGGTGTTCTCGCATATCGTTGAGGCAACAGGCTGTGTCAGTATCTCCGGTGCGGTATTGACCGTCAGCGTTACGGCATTGGATGTTACCGGCGGCGTGCAGGTTCCGGATACTATCACCTGGAACATGTCGCCATTCATTGTCCTGTTTGTGCCATTGACCTTCAGGTTCATCGTTGAGACGCCGAAGTAGGTGGCCGTCTCGGTGAGATTGCTCCACGTCGAGCCGCCGTCAATGCTGCGCTGCCACCTGTACGTTGCACCCGTGGTAACGCCTGCGTCGACAATGAAGTCGGCTATGCCGTACTCGCAGATGACAACATCATCAGGCTGGTCAACAATCTCGGGAAGCTCATTGACTGTCAGGAACGCCGGCATCGAGGTCAGGCTTGATCCGCAGGTGCTGCTGACTACAGCCCTGTAGGCGGTGTTGTTGTCAGCCGATGCCACCGCGGCAATTGTGTATGTCGAAGCTGTCTCGCCTGTCAGCGGCGTCCAGGTGGCGCCTCCGTCAAGGCTGCGCTCCCACTGGTATGACGGGTTCGTCGTCAGGCCGGCATCAACGGTAAAGGTGGCCGTCTCGACCTCACAGAGAGTGAGGCTGGCAGGATGCTGTACTATCTCCGCCTGGCGCGTCACGGTAAGAGTGACAGGATTGGATTCGACATAAGGATTACATGTTCCTGATACCCTGACCATATACTGGTATCCTGACATCATCTCCAGCGTGCTGACCACGGTGAGGGTGGCAGTGTTGGCACCCTGGTAGCGGGCCCCGGTAGCCGGGGTCCAGCCACTGCCGGTATCAACAAACCACTGGTAGAGCGGGCTTGTGGTGACACCTGCATCCACGGTGAAGATGGCATCCTCGCCGGCGCAGAGCGAAACATCTGCAGGCTGGATGATGATCTCAGGTTTCTCATTGACGGTGAGAGTAACTATATCCGACAGTACCGGCACGGGACAATCGCCCGAGATCTCAGCCTGGTACTGGTAGCCGTTCATTGCGCTGGCTGCCGTGACGCTGAGCGTCGGGGCCTGCTCGCCGGCGATGGGCGCCATACCTGTACCGGTGTCAACAAACCACTGGTAGAGCGGGTTGGTGGTGCCGCCGGCGTCGGTGACAAAGGTTGCCACATCAACCTCGCAGACGGTCAGGCTGACAGGCTGAACGACAATCTCGGGAACCGTCTTGACGTCAATGGTTGCCGATCCGGTAAGATCAGCATGAGGCGCCGCAACGGTACACCCGTTATTATCCGTCACCGAGGTGATTGTATAGGTGGTGGTAACCATCGGGTTGACAGTTATCGGGTCACCGCTGGTATAGTTGTTTACTGTTGTACCGTCGCTGAGGACCACCGTGAATGGCGTCTCACCGGTTGTGATTGCAACAGTAACCGTGGCTGCATCACCCGGGCAGACAAAGCCTGTCCCGGCAATGGATGCCACCGGCAGCGGGTTGACAGTAACAACAACGGGGTTACTGAAAGCCGGGTCACATGCTGCCGAGTTGACACGGCGACGGAAGTGTGTTGTCTGTAGTATGCCCGCGGGCGGATCGTATGATGCCATGGTGGCGCCGGACACGTCACTCCATGTACCGCCGCCGTCAAGGCTGCGCTCCCACTGGAAGAGTATCGTTGCCGGCCCGCCGGAAGGTGCCGTCACCTCATTGAGAGGATCCGGGTCACCCTGGTAACAGACCTCCTGATCGCCGTCAACAGATCCGGGCATCAGCTCAGGCGGCTGAGTGATAAGTATAGTAGCCTGTGCGTTGCAGCTGTTGGCATCAACAACCTGCACCGTAACCTCGCCTGCAGCGCCTCCCGTGAAGGAAGCCGACGTGCCGGTGATGTTCACCGTTGCGCCGGCAGTGTTGGTGATGACACTCAGTACATACGGAGAGGTACCTCCGGACACCGAGAACGAACCGGTGGCAGTGGCATCGCCGAAGCATGCAAGCACAACATCCGGAGTCTTGCCAAGAGTCAGCACTGCCGGTTCAAGAAGCACGACAGTGGTCGTCGAGGTGCAGTTGTTCGCGTCAGTGACTATGACCGTGTATGTACCGGCAAACAGTCCTGATATGTCTTCAGTGTCTGCAGTATAACCTGCCGGACCGCTCCAGGCAATGGCATACGGAGCCTCGCCACCGGTGATATCCAGGTCTATGGCGCCGTCAGATGCTCCGTTGCAGGTGATATTGTACCCACCCGCATAGACAACCGGGGTGGTTGCCAGCATTATCGGAGGCATAACGGTGATAGTGATCTGATCACTGGCCGTACAACCATTCCTGTCAGTGATGGTGACAGTGTACGTGGTTGTGACTGCCGGCTTGGCAACGGGACTCTGCACATTGGTGTAGTTGAGTCCTGCAGCTGGCGACCAGCTGTAGGTGTAGTCACCCGAGAGCAGCAGCTCGCCGCCGGAACCGGTGGCTGTCAGGTTGGCAACCGACGTCGGGCATGCGCCGATGATATCATCATCTGCAGATGCCGTGACGGTAAGTTCCGGAGCAACGTTGACCTGAACCTGTGCCGTGGTGGTACAACCATTGGCGTCAGTAACGGTGACAGTGTAGAGCGTGGAGACAGCCGGCTTGGCCACAGGGTTGGCCTTAGTGGCGTCGTCCAGGGTGCCTGCATTGTCCCACAGGTATGTGTACCCGCCCTCGCCGCCGCTGACCGTGGTGCTCAGATGAGCCACAGAGGTGGGGCAGGCGCCTATCGGATCATCATCAACAGCTGCTGTCGCCGTAAGCGGAGGAGCAATATTGATTGTTACCGTGGCAGTCACTGTACAGTTGTTTGCGTCAGTGACGGTGACAGTATAGGTCGTATTCACCGCGGGTGAAGCAACAGGACTCTTGATATTCGGATCATCAAGTGATGCCGCCGGAGCCCAGCTGTAGGTGTATAGCTCCTCTCCTCCGGTGACAGCCACATCAAGGGTGGTCGACTGCCCGGGACAGTCACCGATAAGGTAATCGGTAGCCGTGGCAATGGCTGCCAGCGGCGGACGCACTTCAATTGTTATGATATTGGTAGCGGTACATCCGTTGGCGTCAGTTACAGTCACCGTATATGTGGTAGTCGATGCCGGTTTGGCGATCGGATTCGGAATATTGGTTGCACTCAGGCCGGCTGACGGAGCCCAGCTCCAGGTATAGCCTCCGGCTGCAAGCTCCTCACCGCCGTTGGCTGTGGCTGTTATCTGAGCCACCGAGGTGGGACAGGTGCTGAGGATATAATCGTCAGCTATGGCTGAAACGGTCAGCTCGGGCGCAACAACAATCTCAATGTCATCCGATGCCTGACATCCGTTGGCGTCAGTCACAGTCACCGTATAGGTGGTGGTGGTTGCCGGTTTGGCTATCGGATCACTAACGTTCGGGTTATTGAGACCCGTGACAGGCGTCCAGCTGTAAGTATATCCTGCCTCGCCGCCGGTGACGGTAGCGCTCAGGTTGGACCGCGAAGTGGAGCATGTGCCTATGAGCAGGTCATCAGCCATGGCCGTGACAAGAAGCTCGGGAAGAACAGTCACCGTAACAGGTGCCGTGGTCTCGCAACCATTATTGTCAGTCACGGTAACGGTATAGGTTGTTGTAACATCAGGCTTGGCCGTCGGGCTCTTGACAGCAGGATCACTCAATCCGTCAACAGGAAGCCAGCTGTAGGTATAGCCGGGCTCGCCGCCGGTGACAATTACATCCAGCGTAGTCTGCGAGGTCGGACAGGTGCCTATGTTCGGATCACTCACCGTGGCCGTGGCCATCAGCTCTGGTGCTACCGTAATGGTCAGCGAGGCGGTGGCCGTACATCCGTTGATGTCAGTGACAAGAACGGTATAGGTGGTTGTCACTGCAGGCTTGGCCGTCGGGTTGGCGACGTCCGTAGCGCTGAGCCCGGTGGCAGGCGACCAGAGATAGGTATATCCCGGCTCTCCGCCTGAAGCCGTTGCAGTAAGTTCCGCATCGGATGTGGGGCATGTGCCTATGTTATAATCATCAGCTGCCACGGTAACATTAAGTACCGGCGCAACCACTACCTCTATGCTGGCAGTAGTCTGGCAGCCATTGGCGTCAGTGACAGTGACAGTATAGGTGGTAGTTGCTGATGGCTTGGCCGTCGGGGTCTTGCTGTTCGGATCACTCAGTCCTGCTACGGGAGCCCAGAGATAAGTGTACCCCGGTTCACCGCCGGAGGCGGTGACATCGAGATGAGCCACCGAGGTGGGACAGGTGCCTATGGTACCGTCATCAACAGTGGCAATGGCAGTAAGCTCGGGAGCTACCGTAACGGTCACGTCGGCCGTGGCCGTACAACCGTTGTTGTCAGTGACAGTAACGGTGTAGGTGGTTGTCGTGGCCGGCTTGGCCAGAGGCGTCTGTATCGATGGATTGTCAAGTCCGTCAACGGGCAGCCAGCTGTAGGTGTAACCAGGCTCGCCGCCAAGAGCAACAGCATTGAGAGTGGTGTTGGACGACGGGCAGGTGCCTATCAGCGGATCAGCTGCTGAGGCGGTGACAGTAAGCTCCGGAACAACGGTAATGGTGATGTCCCTCGAGACGGTACAGCCGTTCTGGTCAGTCACCGTAAGAGTATAGGTGGTGGTAGCCGCCGGCTTGGCCGTCGGGTTGGGATCAGTATCACTGCTCAGACCGTCAGCAGGGGTCCACAGGTAGGTGTAACCCGGCTCACCGCCGCCGGCAGTGGAGGTGATATGTGCCTCAGAAGACGGGCAGGTGCCAATGGAGCTGTCATCAACGGCCAGCGTCAGCGTGAGTGCAGGCTGAACGGTGATGAGGATGCTTGATGTGGCCGTACAACCATTGGCGTCAGTGACGGTGACAGTATAGGTGGTGGTCACCGCCGGCTTCGCCGTAGGCGTCTTGATATTACTGTCGTCAAGACCGGTGAGTGGTGTCCACTTGTAAGTATAATCGGCTTCTCCACCGGTGACCGTGGCATCAAGATGCGAGACGGAGGTCGGACAGGTGCCGATGAACAGGTCATCTGCAATGGCTGTAACGCCAAGCTCAGGCGCCACGTTAACGGTGACGGATGCCTGGTCAGTACATCCATTGGCGTCAGTGACGGTGACAGTGTAAACGGTAGTCACCGCCGGCTTCGCCGTAGGCGTGGCACTGGTGGCATCATCAAGCGTGCCTGCATTGTCCCACAGGTAGGTATAGGCTCCTTCGCCGCCGGTGGCGGTGGCGCTCAGATGAGCCACAGAGCCAGGACACGTACCGATGAGATCGTCATCAACAGTGGCTGTCACATCAAGCTCGGGAGCAACGTTAACTGTGACACCGGCAGTGGCAATACAGCCGTTGGCATCAGTCACAGTTACAGTATAGGTGGTGGTAGCCACAGGCTTCGCCATGGGCTCCTGTACGGTCACGTCACTCAGACCCTCAACAGGCATCCAGCTGAAGCTGTAAGGAGCCTCGCCACCGTTAACGGTGACATGCAACTGTGTTTCCGATAACGGGCATGCACCGATGAGATTGTCATCAGCAAAAGCCACTGCCGTGAGCACCGGAGCAACATCAATGGTTACCGAGCCGGTCTTGACACATCCGTTGGCGTCAGTGACAGTGACGGTATAGGTGGTGGTCGAGGCCGGTGTTGCAACCGGGTTGGAGATATTGGCTGCACTCAGGCCAGCCGCGGGCGACCAGCTGTAGTTGTAGCCTGCGGCAGGTTCAACGCCTCCGGTAACGGCAGCCTCCAGCTGGGCTGATGAACATGTTCCGATGAGGTTGTCATCGGCAGTGACCGTGACAATGAGGTCTGTCGGCTGCGTGATGGTCCATGAGCCGGGGATAACGCATCCGTGAGCGTCAGTGACGGTAAGGTCATAGGTGCCTGCTGTCAGGCCGCCCTGGTTCGGGGCGCCGGCGGTGATGCCGCTGCCGTCGGAGGTGGTCCATGCATATATATAAGGTGCAGTGCCGCCGGTGACGGATGTAATGATGGTGCCATTGTTGCCACCATAACAGCTTACATTGGTAACCGTAGCCGTCAGATTGAGTGCCGGCGGCTCGGTGACAATGATGGTAGCCTCTGCCGTGCAGCTGTGAGCATCGGTGACCTGTACGGTGATGGTACCGCCACCGGCATCGGTGACGGCTACCGAGGTGGCAGCAGGCGTGAGCGTGGCCCCTGACGTGTTCACCAGCGTGGTGAAGGTGTAGGGAGCCGTTCCTCCGGCGGCGGTGAAGCTGCCGGCGCCCGTGGGATCACCGTTGCAGAGCAACTCCATATTGCCGGTGGACGAGAGGGTGAGCACATCGGGCTGATAAACCGTGGCCTGACCGCTGGCAACACAACCATCACCACTGGTGACAGTCACATTGTACAGTCCTGCCTTGACCCCGGAGATATCCTCGGTGCCTGCCGTGAAGCCGTCAGGACCGAGCCATGCGAAACTGTTCGAGGCTGACCCTGTCACAGTAAGATCAATGGCCCCGCTGTTGTCTCCGTTGCATAACAGATCGGTGACAGCAAAGGCCAGTATTGGCTGGGCGTTGATGGTTACTGTTGCCGAGCCTGACAGAGTGCCGTTACAACCGTTGTTGTCCTCCATCGAAACAAGGGTATAGGTTACCGCTGCCGCAGGAGTGACACTGAATGTATAGATATTGACGGGATGATCTGTGACAGTCACCGGGGTGACACCGTCAGTATAGGTGAAGTCGTACGGCGCTGCACCGGTGAGCGCGATGGTTATCGTAGCGCTCTGGCCGGCACATACGGCCGTGGTGCCGCTGATGGTGGCCGTGGGAACCGGGAAGTGTGATACCGTGGCGTTGCCGATCCCTGTGTTGGTACAGCTGTTGGCATCGGTGACACTGATGACTGTATAGTTCCCGGGAGTGTTTGCATTCAGGGTATACGGACTGGCTGCAATGTTGATTGCAGGCTGGTCAGCACCGTTGATGGCGTAGACCACGTTCCACGGTGCGGCGCCTGTCAGCGAAATATTAATCGGATGGGTGTCTTCAACACATATAGTGCCGCTGTTGCTGATTATGGCAGTGGGCAGGGGCCTGACAGTGACAGCCAGGGGGTGGTGGTTCGTGATACATCCTGCAGCATTCACCTCGCGCACGGAGATGTTGCCGCTGATGGTGCCAAAGGTGACAGTGATTGATGACGCCGATGGATCGCCAATGAGGGCTGCTCCCGTCGGGAGAGTCCAGGTGTAGACCGATCCGGGATGATCCGGAACCGAATAAACGCCGGTCTCCAGGGCACATACTATATCGTCTCCTGTAATATCCGCCTGCGGCGATGGCGCCATAACATCCACATCAAATGAGCCGGCAGGACCGGCACAGCCGAAGCTGTTGGTCTCGGTGACGGTGATGGTACCGCTGCCTGCAGCTGCTGCTGCATTGATGATGATTGCATTTGAATTGGCATCAAAAACCTTCGTACCAACAGATGCCGGGACATCCCATGCATAGTATGATCCAGGTGTCAATGGCACGGTATAGATTATGTTCGTCTGGTTCGTGCAAAGCATGTCATCACCGGCGATCACCGGCGCGGCAGGCTCGGGATTTATGGTTATGATTACCTCAACGGGAGTGCCTGGACAACCGAATGAGCTGTAAGGTGTTATTGTGTATGTTGCGGTTATAAAATCAGCACCGTAATTCTCGAAGGTATCGATTATATGTGCCGTGCCTGCAGGATCGGCAGCGACATTGGCGCCTGCCGTACCCTGTGTGGAACCGTCAGACATAACGGGAAGAGGCCAGCTGAAGGTGCTTCCGGCAGGTGTGTTTGCCGGCAGAAGCACTATCTCAAGTGAAGATGCCACATTGGAACAAACCGTCTGACGCTGGCCGGGGACTATCACCGGCTGCGGCCTGATTGTAACAACAACATCAACCCAGTCGCCGATGCAGCTGACGCCAAACACCGGCCTCACACGGTAGATGACCGTCCTGTCAACACCTGTTTCATTTGTGAAACGGTCATTGGCCAGGTAGTTGACATCAGTAATGCCGTTCGTGGCAGTGGCATTGCCGGCAGCCGCCACTAGGCCTCCCTGAACGGTAATGGAGGCAATATCATATGAGTCTGCGGGTGACGATGTGGGCGCAACTGCCAGCACCAGTCCCGTGGGAACGGCGCTGCACGCGTACATGTCAAGGTCGTCAAGGACCGGCTGCGAACCTACTGTAACATAGATGTCCTTCGGTTCACCGATACACCCGTTATAAACGGGAGTGACAGTATAGATGGCCGTCTCAGCAAGCCCGGAGGTATTAATAAAGGTGTCGGTCATGTCAGCCGACGAGGGATTCGTTCTGGCAGTACCGCCACTGAGTCCTCCGGAGAGTACCGGGGCAGGCCAGGTGAATGTTACGTTGTCACCCGGATTGACAAAATTGTCAAGCAGGATGCGATATGTCAGGACTTCTCCCGAGCAGACTCCGGTCGACTGATCCGAGATCACCGGCTCGGGCTTGATATTGACCACAACGTCCTGCACATTGCTGCAGCCGTTGGCCACGAGGGTGTACCGGTAAGTGACCGGGATGGTTGCAGAGGTGAAGTTGCGAAGAACCTGGCTTATACCGTCTGTCCCGGTTGTTGACTCGGTGGTGGTAATGCCAGGGGCATCCAGCCTCTCCCAGCTGAAGGTTGTGCCAGCCGTCAGGGAGGCGGGTGTATAGTTAAATGCAGTGTTGCTGCATACATCCGGCGGGGTCAGGTCACCGCTCAGCGCCGGGGTGGGATTGACCGTGATGATGAAAGTCTGTGCCGGTCCTGTGCAGCTCTCACCTTCATTGGTAAAGGTTGGAGTAACGGTGATTGTTGCGCTGACAGGCGATGTGCCGTTGTTGGTGGCGGTGAAGGCCGGCAGAGGGCCGTTGCCGCCGGCGCCAAGGCCTATTGAGGTGTTGTTGTTTACCCATGCATAGGTGGTGGTGCCGCCGCTGCGGTCTGTGGTAAAAATGAGCTCAGCAACAGCATCGTCGTTGCAGTGCACCTGATCAGCCGGGTCATCAACCTGGGCCGACGGATTAACAGTTATGGTGAAGGTCTGCGCCGTGCCCGGACAGCTTTCTCCTCCGTTGGCGAAGGTCGGGGTGACAGTGATGGTCGCACTTATCGGCGAGCTGCCACCATTGGTGGCGGTGAAGGCCGGCAGCGGGCCGCTGCCGCTGGCACCGAGACCGATTGCAGTGTTGCTGTTGGACCACTCATAGGTGGTGGCGCCGTCAGTGCGGTCAGTGGTGAAGGTGAATGCAGGGACAGCACTGTTGTTACAGTGAACCTGGTCAGCCGGATCATCCACCTGTGCTGACGGGTTAACAGTTATGGTGAAGGTCTGCGCCGTGCCCGGGCAGCTCTTTCCGCCGTTAGCGAAGGTCGGGGTGACAGTGATGGTCGCACTTATAGGCGCCGTGCCGCCATTGGTGGCAGTGAAGGCCGGCAGCGGACCGCTGCCGCTGGCGCCCAGACCTATTGCAGTGTTATTATTGCTCCACTCATAGGTGGTACTGCCGCCACTGCGGTCAGTGGTGAAGGTGAATGCAGGTACAGCAGCATTGTTACAGTGTACCTGGTCAGCCGGATCATCCACCTGTGCCGACGGGTTGACCGTGATTGTAAAGGTCTGCGCCGGCCCTGTGCAGCTCTCTCCTCCGTTATTGAAGGTCGGAGTGACAGTGATGGTTGCACTTATAGGCGCCGTGCCGCCGTTGGTGGCGGTAAAAGCCGGCAGCGGGCCATTGCCGCCAGCGCCAAGGCCTATAGAGGTGTTGCTGTTTGTCCATGCATAGGTGGTTGTGCCACCACTGCGCCCGGTAGTGAAGTTGAGCGCCGGAACAGCATCGCCATTGCAATGCACCTGGTCAGCCGGATCATCAACCTGAGCCGACGGATTGACCGTGATGGTGAAAGACTGCGGAGTGCCGGGGCAACCTTCAAATGAGGGCGTAACAGTGATGGTGGCCGTTACGGGAGCAGAACCCGAATTGGTGGCCGTAAAGGAGGCAATATCCCCGGCGCCGGTGGCTGCCAGGTTTATGGATGTATTATTATTGGACCACTCATAGGTGGTGGAACCGCCTGACCTGTTGGTTGTAAAGGTCACTGCTGCCGTGGGCGAACCATTGCATACAGTCTGATCAACAGGATCATTTAGTTCTGCCGTCGGGTTGACAATAACAGTGCGGGTTATTTCCGGACCGGGACAGAAGGTTGAGGCAGGACCGGTAGGTGTAATAGTATAGGTAACTGTAACAGGCTCTGATCCGGTGTGCTGCAGGTTCTGCCCTATGACCGTTCCAATGACTCCGGTGCCATCAGCCGGAGCCTTGCCTGCAAGCCAGGTCACGGCCGGCGTGTTGGATACCGTCCATGCAAAAGTTGAACCGGCAACTGATGACTGAAGAATAATATCAGTAAACCCGTTGCTGCATATCTCCGGAGCGTTGTTCGTTGTACCGCTCGCAGAGGGGATCTCGTTGATGCTGAATGAATATGCCGGAGGCAGACCTGCTGCCGGGACCGGGTTGCCGCATGCATCAATAACAGAAGTAAGAGTATAGGTATAATCCCCGACAGGAAGCGCTCCAAGATCAATGCTGCTGCCTGAAACAAGGTCGAGATAGGTTACACCATTTATTACTATATCATAAGGAGATACCCCGTCAGTGACAGTAAATGTGAGCGAGCTGGTTGCTCCCACACACGCATCGCCGGTCCCGGTGAGGGTGGCCGCAGTAGGTGTCGATCCTACGGTTATACCAATGGGCGTTCCGAGGCTGGTTGGCTCACAAAGGTTATGATCCCGGACTGATACCAGTGATATGGTGGTCGTACCGGCCGGATAGGGGCCTACAGTAATGTCAGTTCCGCTTACATAATTATTAATGGTATGATCGGAACCGTCATTCCAGACAATAGTATACGGACCGGTTCCACCGGTAAGCACAACAGATATCGTTGTGGTTGCGCCGGCACAGATGTTATGACTTGCATACAGTTGTGCCAGGCTGAACTCCGGGTTTACATTAATTGTATAAGACCCGAATATTATCTCACACCCGGTTATATCCTTTATTGCATGTATCTCATAGGTGGTGGCAGAGATAAGGGGAGGAGTAGTCAGCGTGATCGTTCCCCCGTTACCCTGTACATATGCACCGTCAACGCCGCCGGTCCGCAGATAGTATTTTACATCTGCCTCCGTGCCTGTGATCTCCAACTGCCCCGGCTCATTGTAACAGACAGGGTTCTTCACAATGGTCACATTGCCGCTCAGGTCAAGAGGATTGCGGTTCCTGGTTATTGTTACAGTGCTGTTCGTGGCGGAACAAATGCCCAGCTCACTGGTAATTGTCCACCTGAAGGTGTTCGCACCGTACCCCAGTCCGGAAACAGCTGAGAGGGGATTATTTGGTTCGGCCACGGTGCCTGATCCGCTGACCAGCGACCATGTGCCCGTTCCTCCATTGGTGGCGGCATTGGCAGCAAGTACCGTATTGTCAGTTTCACAGAAGGCCTGTGCCGGCCCTGCACTGGCAGCTGCCGGAGAGATATCCCTCCTGATTGTATATATCGCGGATGCGGAATCACATCCACCATGGTTTGAAAAGACAGACCACCTGAAGAGGTTGTCACCCTGCCACAGCCCTGACACGGTTGATGTCGGACTGGTAATGGTTGTGATTGTCGGTTCGCTTTGCGCTGTGACCTGCCTTACAACAATATTGTCAAACAGATGATATTCGTTTGGATCATTATTTCTGCATCTGATAATTATCCTGAGATTGTTACCGGAGATATTGGTCACAGAGGCAGTCCTGCTTCCAAAATTTCCAGTGTTATTGCCATTGGTTGAAAATAGGCTTTCTGCCCCGCCGTTAATGCTGTAATATACTCTTATATAGTCATTGCTTTCCATTGAGCCTATCTCCTGGAGATAGACACTCACCTCAACAGGTGACACAGAAGCAATAGGTATGGGATCTGAGCGCCATACTGCTTCGGCATCAAGATCCCTTCCGGCCATTCTGCGGGCGTCAACATGGAAATAGGTATCACTGTCAGGAGTGATGCCTGAAGTGGTCCATTCTGCTCCCGAGGTGGCATACTGAGGACTCTCGGAAAAAGTCTCCTGCCATACAAGGTTGTTTATGAATGTCCATTCGCCAAAAGTGCCTGAGGCAGGCGAGTTACCAGAAAGGCTGGCGCTTGTATTATTGCATATCTCCTGTACGGGGCCCACGGTGGCAACGGGCGCGCGGTCAACCCATAGTGTTTTTGTGTCTGAAACGCTCGCGCAGGGCGAATTGCCCGTTGCCGTCAGGGTGAGGGTGACAGTTGTATTCGCCTCTGCGGCACCGGGAGTATAGGTAGGGGTGAGCGTCCCCTGGCCTGCAGTGATTGATCCCGCACCGTTTTCTGACCAGGTCAGAGTCAGATAATCCGAGGCTGTGGCATCATTGACAGTGTAAGGGGTACCCTGGCAGGTTGCAGCATCGGCTCCTGCATAAACCTGCGGAGCCCTGATGATAGTCAGGATCAGTTCATCAAAGACAGCCGGACAGGGACCTGCCGGATCATTTGTTGCAAGCCTGAGAGTAACGGTCCCGGCTGTTATGTCAGCAGCGCTGGGCGTATAGGTTGTTGACAGGCTGGTGGCGCTGCCGAATGAGCCTGTTCCGGAGGTTGTCCAGGTGGCTGAGCCGGCTGACCCGCCGATGGTCCCCGTCAGTGAGGCCGGGGTATTGGAACAGATGGTCTGATCCGGACCTGCACTTACTGTGGCAGGCCGACCGATGATAACCTCATAAGGCAAAGAGGTCCTCGGACATGCCAGCGGGGTGGTACCATATACTGTAACAGTATATTCGCCTGCCTGAGTGTAATCATTTAGTGTTATGGTCTGGGTGGTGACACCTGTGGGAGAACCGTTCCTCCGCCATAAATAACTGCCATTGGGCGAGGGAGTGGACCTCAGGGTTATCGAGGTTGCATCATCGTCACAGAAATCGTTCGCACCTGCAGATACAGATATTACCGGAATATCCGGCAGGGGGTCGAACGTAAGCCTCATAGTATCTGTATGCTCGGGACACATGCCCGTGGCATAGGCATGGAGCACAAGGTCAACCCAGCCTTTCGCAAGATCAGCAGCACCGGCAGTATAGACAGCATTGCCCGGGCTGGAAGCATTGGTGAAGGAGCCGTTTCCAGTTGAAGTCCACAAGGCTGAGGTTCCGTCAACCAGGACCCCATCAGTATTGAACGGATCACCTTCGCATACCGTAGCATCAGGCCCCGCATCGGCAAGAGGACCGTCAACAATGAGGATGATTGCATCGTCAGTGTTGGCATCCCCTCCATTCGGATTCGTCTGACTTCCGTTCCACGGATTACATACGTTCCAGTTGCGGACCGTAACCTCAAACTGGTCTCCTGCTACCGTTCCCACACCGTCAAAGGAGATGGGATAGGTATCATTCAGCGAATAGGCGCCCGTAACCGGGTCTACAGGTATCTCCACTACCGGTCCTTCAAAATACCCGCTCTGGGTGTTGTATGGTGTAACAGTTGCACCCGTCACCGGGTCAACATTCCACGGGCCGGTTATGGGATTGCCGTCATTATCGGTAAGATAGACCACAGTCTGTGCCGTCCCCACCTTGATGTAAAGGTTCGGTATTCCCTGACCGGCAAGCGGGTCAGTGCCATAGACAAACTGTTCATGCCTGTTGGTATGGTTGGGTTTCTGTGCTGTGGGATTATCCTGGATATTACATGAAAAATGAGTGGCATCCTGAAACTGAAAATCAAGAAGAGGCAGCCCTTCGCAGACATCCTCCTCGTCCGGCGTTATGTCTATCTGACCATTCGCCAGGGCGATATCATCCTGGTGCCAGTTACCGATGAGCTGAACCTGCCTGGAGTCAAGACAGGCGGAACCATTGTCAATCATTTGCATCAGCACCTCATACTCACATAGCCCGTCGGCAGGGAAGGTGTGGGACAGTTCTGCTCTGACGTAGTACACAATTATACCTCCAACCACTCTCGACTGAACGGCAGGAAAGGTGTTGGTTGTGTTTCCGTCACCCCAGATAAACTGAACCCTGTAGGTAGGGTTCGGGGGCATGGTGGAGAAAGTAAATTCATAATAGATCACTGTAGTGGCAGGTGCACATGTATTGGCAAACAGGAAGCCCGATCCTGATACTCCGGATACCGTGCATTGGGCATCTGCTGAACGACTGAATGAGCCAAACAATAAGCCGGTCAGCAAAATTATACCGGACAGGTGACTTAATTTCCTGTTTATTTTTCTGCCATAAATTTCTTTAGATCGCATGATATCATGGTTTGGTCCCAGGTTAAAACGAAGTTTGTCATACTATTAGTACACAACTTCATGACTAAGATGAAATAAAAAAGGTTGCACCAAACGGGCAACCTTCATCCATTAGCGAATTTGAGTGTCTGGTCTTCAGTATCTTCTGAACCGGTGGTACAGGTTTCTGACTATTTTTTGGTATTTAGGCTCATACTGTGAATTGTCCGATTCAAGAACCGCCCTGGCATAGTTTTCTGGTGTAATATCGCTGTTTTTCAGGTATTTAAATAATTCAGCCGGAGGATCTTTTTCCTTTAGTTCCTCCTCTTCCATTCTCAACGCATCTTCGCGTTTGAGAAGACCCTGCCTGATCAACCCGCTTCGATGAAAAGTGCCGGCCGTAATGCCCGGTATTTTCAGGGTATCTTTGTAAAAGGGAATGTCGTGCAACTCACAATCAAGATGTTCCACTGAACCTGCATGATCACTCCATTTCATCTCCCGCCTGATGATCTCAACAATCTCAGGGTAGGGTTTGTATATATAATCATACAGGCCAATATGCTGGGTCATAAATCTCATGGTTCTGCTTCTGCTGATTCCGAGTATATCAGGAATTGCACCGGCTATCTTTATAAATTCCCCTCTTCTCCTGCCGGCAGAAAAGTGTGAAAATTTTTTCCCGGCTTCAGTGCCTCTGATCACATTGGCAAAGTAGGATGCCGTATTCAGGTTTGATACTTCCTTTATCTGAGAGACATACTGTACTCTTCTGCCCGAGCCTTTGATTACCAGAGGTATCCTGAAGTTTTTCACTGCCATCTCAATGCTGTAGTTAATGCCTCGCATGCATGCAGTACAAAAATCCCCCGTCTTCAGTGTGAACTCGCGGAAAAGCTCCCTCGAGTTCTTTATGTTGATGCTGTAAAAGATATGATCTGCATCACAGGATTCAAGAGCATTTTTTATGTTCTCCCTGGCAGGACCTGACAGAAATCCGTTGTCAAGGGTTACCGCCAGTGTACGGAGCTTGTACACTTTTGTGCATAGATAGAGGGCATAGGTGCTGTCCTTCCCTCCGCTGAGAGGCACAAGGCAGTCGTATGGCCTGTTCAGTGACACAGCTTTTTTGAGAATAGCCCTGAACTCCTTCTCTTTGCGGTCGCTTATCCGGTCCCACTCAAGAAAATCCCTTTCATAATTCCTGCAGTGATTACATAATCCCTTTTCATCAAATGTAACCGAGCTGAGCGTATCAGGCAGGATACATCTGGTACATCTTTTAATTTCCTGATCCAAAGCGCTGTCTTTTGATAAAATATTTTACCACGTTCTTTAAATTCTGTGTCACCAGTTCAGAGATCCAGACCGGCAGGCTGTTGCTCCATCTCTGTGGATGAATGTTTAAAAGCATCTTCTCCGGAAGGTTACCGGCAATTGCTGATTCCATAATGTCACTGCTTTTCCTGAATTTGTGTTCATAGTGAAGCACACGGCCGGCCTCCGTCATTGCCATTGCGCTTCCGGTAACCGGTTTCCTGGCCCACCCTTCGTAATATGCCCTGTCACGTACATAAACCCTGTCACGAACAGAGACTGCAGTTCCGTCCCAGCGCCTTCCTGTATCTGTAAGATATAGCCTGTCGTCAAGCGGGATATCAAAATAAGGTTCAGTCCCTATCCCCAACTCTCCGTAATCAAAATACTTCCACAGGAGCCGGCTGTCATAACGGCTCCTGGGACTGCCATGCATGCAGATAGTGCTTACCGGAGCTAACTCTCTCAATAGGGACAGGTTTTTCCTGAAGCGTGAATATGCCATTTCTGCCAGATCCTTCTCACTTACAGTGCCGGGCTTTTGCTTTGCGGCCCTCAATTCTCTGGCAGACAGATCAAGATCTTCATAATGATATCCTATCTCATGTCCCAGAGACATTATCTGTCTGATAACCTGTACATCATAGCTCTCAGGCATGATCCGGAAATAGTAGGTACCCCTGACACCCAGATTATGCTCGATAACTGCCGTTGCCACTGATCTTTCTGCTGCTCTGTCTACATCATGGCGTAAGAGGATTTGCCTCTGGTGCCCGGATTGCTTATTCATGTTCCAATCAGAGACAGGCATCAGCTGGTATCCGGCATCATTCAAGGCCGTCAATAATGAGCTGAAGAGGTCAAGAGTAAAATCCATTCAAGATGTGAGAAGCACAACAGTATAAGTCACTGTTTCGAGATAATAGTACTGTAAACAGTATCAGCCGTCAGCTTTAAGATATAATTGCCCTTCCTCAGGTTTATCAGATCAATTTGCAGTTCCGTGCTACCCCGGGGAAATAATGTTTTAATAACCCTTCCATAATAATCCATAAGTACTATCTCTGTTACCGGGCAGGTATAATCGGTCATCTTTACTGTAATCCTCTCCCTTGCCGGATTGGGATAAACAACGAAGGGACAAGCTTTGTCTTTTTGTATGTCAGCATTCGTAAAGCCCTTGCTTTCAGCCGCTTCTTCAATGCACTCGCCCGGGCAGGCGCCCCGGGTCAGAAAACGGTCCAGGCTTTCCAGGGGAATGTAACGTGTTCTGCCTTTTAAGCAGACAGGAATAAAGTCTGTATTCAATCCGAATTCGTAGGAATTAAATATTTCTGACCTTGTTGCGGTCTGCCACTCCCCATCCAGCCACTGCTCAGTTTCAGTGAATGACGGAGCGCCGCAGTTATCGTAATAATAAAATGTCCTGTTTATGTTTATCCACTCATCATTAATAAAGTCCTGGCGAAGCTGCTGGTTTTTTCTGCCCTGAACATCATACTGGTATAACTGCCGTGTCAGATATTCCCCTGTTGATTTCAGCCTGGCGCTTCTTTCAACAAGCTGACCGTCTTCATTATAAAATGAGCTGTCAGCGGCCAGATCAGTCCAGACGCTATTCCTCCATACTTCCCGGTTATATACTATGAGGCGGTCATCTTCATCATATGAATAGGCAAACTTATTGAGATTAACCCAGGCATTATTGTACCATCTCATCACAAGTCGCTCTGCAAGCAGACCGTTACCATCATAAAAAAAAGAATGGTGCTGGTCGTTTGTCCAACTGCCGTTGATACTGGAATATGATCGTAGCTCATCCAGGCGGGTGTTTTGGTAAATGTATTCTGTCATGGCAGTCGGTATCCTGTCACTGTTTGCTGTTACAGAATTGATCAGCAGACCCAGGTCATATTCATTGTAGACAACACCTGATAGCTCCCATGATTCATTATTACTATCGTACACGTTCAGATATGTTGAATCATTCTGCAATCTGAATTCGCTCTGCGAGAAGGATTCACCAGTCTGAATTGCCATCATGCCAGGGATAAGAAAAAGGGTTATCAATAGCCGTGTTTTCATAAGTCGTTACTGGACCTCCTGTATCTGCCCGCTATCGCTTAAATATGAGCTACATGCTGCAATAAACGATGATGGCCAGACCATGGTACATTGTGTTCATCTTCTTAAACGCTTATCTCATTCCTTTGTTTCAGTCGCAATGTCATTGAACGCTAATGCAAATTGTCCATTTTCTTTCAGGATACTCTAAATGAACCGTTCCTGAAAAGCCGGTGATTTTTTCATTATGTCGAAGCTATCCGGCCATTGTTCAATAAACCAGGTAAGGAAAGCCGTCGGATCAATTTTTCTTTCGAAATATTCCTTCGATAGCCCTGAGGCTTCCTTTTTAACCTGAGGATCAGCCAGGATCTGCCGGCCCGTGCGTGTCGCATTATCTATGCTTAAAAGGTCCAGCCTGTAATTATGCATTAATCCTCTTTTCTCAGCCTCAAGAGTATAACCGGGCCAGTTTTGATTCAGATAGATCGCCGGAGTACCCAGAATAGCGCTTTCCATAGCCATTGTCGCACCCTCTCCGAAATAAAGATCCGCTTCTGCCAAAACAGAGTGTATCAGGGCAGGGTCAGTTGTAAGTCTGTAAGATTTAAGCCTCTCGGGCAAGTCTGATTCCGAACTTATGAAAACCCTTGCCAGCTCAGAGAATTCACGAACAACATCAATTTTCTTTTCCTGACTTAATCCTGATAATCCCTTATCATGATGGGCCTCCCATGAAACAAAACGCAATACTGCATATTTCTCTCCCGGATGCAGTCCCAGTTTGCTTCTGATCTCGTCATCTTTCTTGAAGTAGTCTCTATGCAGATAAAACATCTCCATGAAACTATCAAACCTGATATGCTTCCGTCCCAGATCAGGCTGGAAAACATCCGGTGTCAGAATTGCACTTATTAAAGGCATGAAGAGAGCCCTGGCCTTATGTGCAGACTCAGTGTCATCAAATACTATATGTGGCTTCCTGAGGATCCTGGATACAGGAGCTGAAAATATTGTGCCCATATCAACAAAGAAATCCGGCCTGAACTCCTTTGCGGCCCTGTAAATATTCTTAATGGCATTAATAGCATAAACAGGCTTTGAGTTGCCCTCCCTGCTGCGAACAACATAATTCAATCCGTAAGACGCTGCCAGGGCTTTAATGATTCCCTTGTCCCGGAGAGTAAACAGTACCTCATGACCAGCCTCTTCAAATAACCTGGTGAAATTTCTGAAATAATGCAGGTGAGCGGGATGAGCTATATCAACCAATACTCTCATTTCTTCTCCTCATTTTGTAATATGTCGGGATAGCAATAATGTTTTCAGCAACATACTCTGACACCGGACAATCTCCTTTCATATATCCGTATTGACCTGCCCATTCCACAGAGTGAGAGAAGTGCCTTCCCAGTTCATAACCGTTTTTTTTCGCATTGTCAATCACCAGGTCTCGTTCGTGAGACAGCACTGGCACCATGAAATGATTCCAATTACTGCCGCTGATGACATAAAGGTCCGGACAAGGCTTGACAAGATCTCTTACAACTTCGATATTATTTCGTGCATTATGCAGGTGTTGCTCCACAGACTGCCTGTAATTATCAATGCCGTTTAGAAGCACACTGAGGTTTGACTTCAGTATTGCTTTTACCCTGAAAGATGATTTCCGGTACTGCCTGTCCCCATCACTCTTCAGGAACGGACTGGTAAAAATCCCGTAAACCAGAGGATTATGAATAACAGAAAGTAAGATGCTGCCGGTTATGCTCAGCAATTCATCCGTGAGTGAACGCGCAGGGAGCTGCTGAGTCAACTCCCTTGTACGGTCAAGATATTTGCTGTTATTTACCACGATGATGCCTCCGTCACCTATGGAAGGGAACTTCCCCTTGCCCATGGAAAAGACTCCGAAATCACCACCCGTACCGGCATAATTCTTATCATCCCCTGATAAGAAAGCGTGTGCACAATCTTCAATTACCGGGATGCCGGGAATAATCCGTTGGATCTCATCAACGGCATTAACCAGGCCGTACAGGTGAGTAACAATCAGTGCATCAAGATTTCTGCCCTGTTTTTCCAGGCTTGACGTATCCAGTCTCAGACCCTTTGTTATGTCAATAAAAACCGGATTATGACCGGCTGCCTCAATAGCCTGAAAAACTGTTCTGCAATTGTAAGCGGTTACTCCTATGCGCGACCCGGGCTGTAATGATAAAGCCGTTAAAGCAATCCTCAGTCCGGTTCTCCCATGATTAACAAAGAAAAAGTCTCCGTAATCAAAGAGCTCGCGCAGAGGGCTGTAATCTGGTTGCTTTCGTGATAATCCCCTTATTGCATTTGTGCAATCACGAAGGCAATAGTTATAGTTCAGCCTTGGAACAAGTGAGCATTTTTGCATGTCATCACGTTAACCCGGGGCCTGTCTGACACCCGGGACAGGTGTTATCAACGTCCCAGCCGTTGCAGCTTCAACCCGGTTTTACCGATGAAGTAGAGAGTGTGATTGGTTACCCTGAGATACCTCCCGAATTCGTTCATCTGACTGCCGAATTCCTGCTTGTAGGTCCGCACACCATATTCCTCATCTTTCAGTCCGGCTCCCATAAAGTCAAAAACCTTCAATCCTGCAGTGACAGCATAGTCAATGGCAGCACATACAGCAAGATGGGTGGGGTAAATCTTCCTGTCATAATCTCTCAGGCCGCAGTAGTACATTGTATAAATACTTCTGCCCGGAAGAGCCAGGCAAAAACTGCCCCCGATTACCCTTTCTTCATGCAAAACAACAAAAACCTTCCCGGGATTATTAAGCCATAAGGCCTCAAAGAATTTCATCCCGGGCAGGGGAAGCTTCAGTTTATCACTGTAAAAATCTGCCAGGATATCATAAACGGCTTTCAGCTCAGTCTCTGATTTACACTCCCTGTAAAATGCCCCTCGTTCAAGAGACATATTTATCTGCCTTCGCCGGTTATAATTCATGCCGGACAATATTTCAGTAAAAGTCCTGCCTTCAATGTCAATAGTAAGATTCAGATAAGGCACAAAAGACCATTGATTCTTAATGAAATGCCGGCCATAAGCACTGTAATCCGTATAGTTTCTCGATTCAAGATAGATGACTGACCTCCTCAGAAGTTTGTATAATTCGACCAACAGCATATCAAGGGCCTCTTCGCTTCCCTCTTTTACCAATGGACCACCGTAAACAATACCTCTCCGCGTTAACAGGCTTTTAATTCCATGCTCATACTGAACTGCAACTACCGCAAGAGCCAGAATACATTCATTGTCGCACACGGCTACGGCTTTTGCCCTGAAGCCGGGCACTGAGTTGCACAGGCTGTAAAACTCCTGCGTCTGAAAAGGTGAGGAATGACGGCTGTCTGCCAGGAGTTGGTTCCATTGATCCAGCGGGATCAGATCGTCTGTAAGAACAGTCATACAGGATGCCATTTATCTTATGCTATACTTAGGACTGCAGGGTCTCATGTAATGCACAATCATCTTATGGAAGCGAGCCATGAGTCTGATCGCCATTCAAAACTGTACCATAAAGTCTATGCAGCCTTTCGGCTACCACATCAGAACCCAGATCCAGATCAATAATGCGTTGTCTTCCGGTGGTTCGTGATGAGAATTGAAGAGCCTTGCTGACAGCATCACTGAGTTCACCTGCAGAAAGGGAAGTAATATAGCATCCACTTACACCTTTCATCACCCACCCTGCATCACCCACATCAGTTGATACCACAGGGCAGTTACAGGCCATCGCTTCCTTGATCACATTGGCACTGCCCTCCCACTTTGAAGACAGGATCATCACATCAGCTGCATTAAGGAAAAATGGTATCTCTTCATTGGGGACTCCTCTCACAATCCTGAAATCAATACCCGGATCATGCAACTGCCTTACAGCCTCAGATGCAAGTTTAATATTCTTTGCCGGCTTGTCGGTGATAGATATCAGTATTACTATCTTTTTGTCAGTCGGATAACCTACCCGCTTCCTGGCTTCAGCCATGGGCAGAGGTTTGAACCGGGACAGATCAACGCCGTTGGGAATGACAAGGACTCCTTTGATCCCGAGTGTTTCTGCCATCTGCCTTGTTTTTACTATTGTTGCACTCCACCTGCGCCTATGAAGGAACCTGATCAGAAACCTGACCAGCCCTGACATAAAGATGTCTGATCCCATCAGCGATACGATCAGAGGCCGGCATCCGGCGATAGTAGCTACGAAACCGCTAAGACTGTAGTGAGCATGAACAATATCATACTTCCCTCGCGCAGCAGTGCGTCGCAGCCTTGGAATACCTCTCAGATACCCGAATAAACCAGGATGTATCAGAAAATAATCAACCTCAATTCCGGCCTCTGCCAGCGATTCACCCTGGTTCCTTACCACCTGCCCGACATCACCTGCCTTGCCACTGGAGACAAACAGTATTTTCATTACCGGCACCTGTGAAGATGTTCGTTTATTATGAAATCGAGCCGCAGATCGTAACACATATTCCTGGCCCAGTCGCCCGGTTCAAAAACCCATTTATTATCAACATAGATATATCTTCCGGGCACACCATTGACCTTCATCTGAAAAGGATCACTCTGTCCGAAGATACATTGCATTTCATTTACAAGGTATCCCCGATCAGAATCGAAAACATCAACCGCCTGGCTGTAGAAGCCATGTTTATCGGTAATCTGCCTGACAAAATCCAACAGTTCGGTTGGAGGATCATCATAGTTTTTCAGCAGGGTGCCGCTTGCTTTGTCTTTTATTTTAATCTTTTTATGGGCAAAAAAACTATTGCCAATCCTTACGGTACGCCACTCAAATGCATGTGGTAAAAATTCCTGAAAAATCACCATGCCCCTCTGCCTTCCATCAGCCCTTATACGATAAAGAGCAAGCTTTTTCATAATGTCAGAGGGGTGGTGAAAATAATGAAAGCCTCTTGCCAGCACTCCACTCTTCCCAAGATTGGGGCCGCTTCTTTGAGGTGATCCTTTGCCTGTAAAGGTTTTGCTGATATAGTTTTGAACCTCTTTCCTTGATTTAAGAATCTTCACGCCACTACCGGAAGCGCCAGTGCTTGTCTTGGCTACGACAGGCATCGGGCAGGTCGCGGCATAGGCTTCCGCTTCTCTCATGTCATAAAAAACACGGGTGGCCGGATGAGGAATGCCGTTAGCCTTTAACCAGTAAGAAAGAAGGCGCTTATTCTCATAGATGTAGATCTCCGCCGGAGAAGGAAAGATAAGGCTGTTACAGAGAACGGAAAGAATATAAATTCTTTCATCATAAAGCTGTTTATAATGGGCGCTCAATGCTCCCGGTTTTGCCAGCAAAATATCATGATCCATTCTTTGTACCTCTTCCAGCCAGTTGGATGCTGTCAGATTAATAACCCTGTATTCCAGCTGCTCTTTACGACTCTCACATGCCTTCACCCAGGCAAGATGATCATCCTCAATCTCATTCGCCAGAATTACCGCTCTGATCTTTTTCATTGACAGATGCGAATAATTAATAATTCATACAATAAGATAAACTGCAAATCCGGTAAAGTAAATTTTCGGACATTTTTCCCGAAATCCCGGTTAACCTGAAGTACTCCTCAGGAACAGGTACTCTCATCCAGTAATGCCGGTTCGTCTCCCACGCCAGTGACACGCTATTGGGATCAGGAGCAGAGATTGATTTGCCGGTTTTCTTATGATAATACCCCTTAATAACCCTGGCTTTGCCGGCAAGGGTCAGCAGGTCATCAGGCCGGTAACCCTTGTCCGTCATCATTTTGCCGAATTCGGGATAAGCCTTTCTGATAATGTGCGAGTAGAGGATCTGTCCTTTGTACCTCTTCAGTGGATTATGTTCAAAAAAACCTGAATGGATACCTGCAAGGTCCGTCCTGAAAATTTCTTTCAGAAAATCGATGTCAAGATATGGCGTACGGTTTCTAACATGACGAAACTGGTTTATCATCTCAGCACCAAAATATTTGCGAAAGACCTCTTCCATTACAAAAATGTAAAACCTCTGGTTTCTTGTGAGCACTGAATATTTAGGCTCATAACACTGCAGGTTTTTCACGTCCTCTTTAAATTGTGCCCACTCATTCTTATATGATGCCGGGTTAAGACACCGGTATTCATCGCTTTGCTCAATTGCAGGTAATGCTTTTTCGGGTACGTCTGAATTAAACAGTGCATAAAGATTATTGGAGAACATTGACCCTACAACATGTGCAGCCCTGAAGATCTCACTTCCAAAGTTGCCGGTGATTATATGCTCTGTTTCTGATGCAAGCTGCCTGGCGGCATAAAGGTAATGCGCACGGGCAAAGGTAGCTGTTCCTGATGAGTTGATTATAAACTCCTTCCCCGTCTTTAGACTTTCCTGCATTACATAAGCCTCGTCAAGGGCTATCTCTCTGAATCCCAGACCTGCCGCCTGGGATAACCCCCTGGACAACAAGAGATCTTTTGATCTGTCGATACCGAATGCATAGGTGGAAAAATCCTTTTTATACATCAGCCCCGCTGAAACCAAAGTCCTGCTGTCAAAGCCTCCAGTCAGGGCAGATACATAATGCCCTGAGGGCAGGTACTTTGAGACTGACTGCAGAAAGATATCCGGCATAAATCTCAATGCAGCTTTCAATGACAACGGATTCTTTCCAAAAAGCCCGGCTGTCTCAAAATGGCGATCAAAGGAGATCTTCTGGTCTGAATACCTGATATATGAATTGGCAGGCAAGAGATCTATACCCTCATAAAAACTGTTATTAAAGAGCGGATAATTGAACAGGCACGTTTCAAGGATGAAACGCCTGTTGATTTTATTAATACCCAGAAATTTGCTTATGGTGAATACGTTATCAGAAATGGTCAGTACTTCCTTTCCTTGATGATAATATACAGGCAAGATGCTGAACAGTGAGTTCCCTGCAGTGATGCTGCCTGATAATTTGTCAAGCCAGATATAATAATAGTGCCCGTACACCTTGCCCATCAGCTTTCCGGGGGTGAGATCATCATTCAGTATCTGCGAAAGATCACCTTCCAGAACAGGATCACCCCAGGCAATAAACTCAGTGTTATTGTGGCTGATCTTCATTGCCGGCGAAGGCTCATCAATGAGCAGATCATTCAGTCTCGTTACTTTTTTGCCGATTTGTATTTGCAGCAGGAATCCTGTCATCTGCCTTTGTAATTAATTCTCCATGCCTTCATCAATGCCCGGTAAGGAAACTCTCCTGATAAAGCCCTTAGCCTGGATACTGTTTTCAACCTGTTTGCGGGGGAAGAAAGATTTACGCCAATTCTTTCCGGTATCCTTGTGGTATCGTCCTCAGATATTCCCTTTGCCTTACCTATGGTTGTCATCAGATAACCGGCATCAAGGGCCAATCTGTGCGCCATCTCATTATTGTCACCATGAGGCCAGCATAAAAACTCCACACTCTTCCCGAGATTTTCTTCAAGTATGAGCTTGCTTCCAAAGATCTCCTCCCGCAACCTCTCAGCATATGCCTCGTCAGATTCCCGGCTTGTTATTATACTGTTTGCATTCCTGTACCTGAGGTAAATATCTTCAATGAGGCCATAAGCTGTCCGGAAGCTATACCGACTGAAATCATATTCGGATAATCTGTCAAGGCATTCTTTTATAAAATCTTCATCGATCCAGACCCTTTTTGCAGTAACAGCAGATGCTTCTTCAAAAATGGGATACCCGTATGGCAATATCTTTTCGAAACAGGGGTCACCTATATGATCAGTCCGTCTCTCCGGGTAAATATTTATTGCCGGATGCAGAATATCTCTCCCCGGATGATGAAAATCTTTTATACCATCAGAAACAAAATACCTGGCGTGAGTCATGGTATGAGATCCAATTTCCACCAGACCGGACTCAATCATTACTTTCATCTCACTCCACGACAGGAATCCGGGAATATCGTTTGCCGTTCTCCGGATATCTCTGTCATCAACAAAGGCCGGACTTACAAAAATAGTGGCTTTGATCCCATATCTCTTCAGCATCGGGAAAGCCCAGGTAAAATTGTCAGAATAACCGTCATCAAATGTTATAACCAAAGGCTTTCTGACCGGAGCTGATTGCCCTGTTCTTATATGCCAGAGTTCCTTCAGGGAGATTATTTTATAGTTACGGCTGAGGTAATCAAGATGCCTCCTGAATATCTCCGGATTCAGAGTAAGAAAATTGCGATGCCAGTTACTGATAACCGGTCCCACACTATGATAATATACTACCGGAATGGTGTGAATTCTAGTCATCAAATCTACCGTATATTTCGGCAAGGGTCTTAATGTGTGAATCCATTGAAAAGCGTTGCTCAAACTGACGGTGCGCGTCAAGAGTCCTGGTCTTCAGCTCTTCCATCTTCTGCAGGTTGATCCGGATCTGCTCAGTAATTGAAGTATCTTTCCTGAGAATGAATTCAGGATAATCCCTGAAGATCTCTCTCATTGAAGGAATGTCAGACACCAGAACGGGTGTCCCGCAAAGAATGCTTTCCACAACCACATTGCCAAATGACTCACGCTCTGACAGGAATAGCAACAAGTCAGCACTCCTGTAAACATTCTCAATGTCATTCCTGTGACCGGGCATCGATATATATGATGATGCCCCTTTTTCTTCAATCTGAAGCTTAAGCATTTCTTCAAGCTTTCCGCTGCCATATATTTCGAAACATATCGCGGGAAAATCATGATGGAGTTCAACGGCAACCCTTAGCCATTCTTCAAGCCCTTTACCCGCCGCTAATCTGCCCACATAAATAATCTTATTCTTCCCACTCTGGTCCTCAGATTCAGACTTGACTTTAAACCGCCCGGAATCGCAATAATTATAGAGTAAGCGGCAATTGACCGTTGAAAGTACCTTTTCATTGAAAACATTACCGCTATATTCGGAATTGGAGGTAAAGATATGTCTTCCGGAATCTATGGCCATACGCCATATTCTTTTAAGGACTACGCTTTCAATCCGGTTGTGCCAGTAAACTGTTCCACGAATTGAATAAACAACTCTGCTCACACCGGCCAGCCGGATGGCCAGCAAGAAGAGCGGTCCGACATTAAACAGGTGAAAGACTGATCTCCTGTGTTGGCGTGCAAACTGCATCAGTCTCCAAATGGCCTTTGTATTACTCCTGCTTCCAAACGTTATTTCGCAATCCAGGTTTTCATACACAGAGGGTCCATCTGAAGGTCTGATAACAAATATGTGGAATTTCCTTCTGCTGAAAGACCTGATTATGCCCGGCATCAGCAACTCAATACCTCCGGGCGTCTTATTGAAATGTACAAGACAGATGCTTCTCTCCATTTTTGCTGACTGCTTTACAGGACTTCTTCAATCCTTGCGGCATTCTTAGCGGCACTGTATTTCTCTGACAGATAGTCAAACATGGAATCTGCCATCTCCCTTCTCCCTTTTTCATCAGAAAGCCAGTATGATGCAATATCACCCGCCTTGCTGTAATCACGTATAAGTGGTATTTCATGCCCGATATCCTTAAACAGGATATTTTCAACATCAATTCTGTATTCAATCAGCGGGAGAGCGCCAGCAGCCAATGCTTCCACCATTCTGATGTGGGCGCCGGCAAGTATCCCGGGATTGCCATCCACCGGTATAAGCCTGGTCAGGTTAAACATGCGGTTCAAGGCCTCAGTTGATATATAACCACTCTCTTTGTAAACAGACTTTAACTCGGGGAAAAAATTGAACCATCTCTTCCATGCACTGTTACCATAAATTTTGAAGTTGAAGTGCGTGAACCGGCTCATCAGATAAGCTTTCTTATATCCCCAGGAATTAAGGTAACATGATCCCACATAAAGAATATCAGTTTCCCCTGCTCCGGACTGGTCATCTGTGCTTTCTGCCCTGAAATATGATCTTTTATCAGGGCCCGGATAAAGATGCAATGTCTTACGCAGGCCCATTGTATTGAGCTGTTCATTCCAGATGGAATCCGGAGAGATTATCAGGTCAGCATATGACAGGCATGACAGGTAATAGTTATTCAAAGGCGTGTAGAAGGGACTGTCACCCATGAAGAATACAAGCAGTGATTTTTCCTTCATCACAGCACAGGTCTCAGGCAGCAGGAAAAATGAATTATAAACCATAATCACTCCCGGCTTGGTCCTGCTGACAAGTTCCAGTAAAGCCTTATTTGCCTTTCTGCTGAACCATTCTTCCCATCTCTTTCTGATGCTGTACGGAAACCGATAAATCTGACTGTTGATCTTCAGCTCTCCGGCGCTGAGGTCAGAGCCCGGATCATGAACTATGACCTCACCCGACAGCTCAGCAAGGATATCATATAGTGAGTTGGTGAGTGAATATTTTCCTGGACAGAGCAGCAGAGCCTTGTCAAACCTTTTTTCCATAAATTCTCTTTATTGATTGTTCATACCTGAATGCCCCAAAACTGAAAAATATTGCCTGGGGTATGATCTTGGCGGGCATCCCAACATAGTTAAACTGCTGACCGCTGGTGGAATGGATAAAGAACCAGCCTGACAGAAAAATGATGAACATCAGCAGGGCTTTGTCCCTGGACTTAAATCGCCCTGAATTGATATAGATGTTGATTAGCTTTATTGAAAAGAATACGAGGAATCCATTTAACAAAACAAACCCTACTACACCTGACATCGCCAGCAAGCTTTGATTACCGACATGTCCGTCACCATACATGTAACCTGTATCTGACAATCCCCATCCAAAAATGGGATTTTGTCTCCAGCCCTCCATGACCCTGTTGCTTCGCAGATCAAGTCTCTGCAGTGTTCCTCCGGCCGACAGGTCACCCTCGGCAATGCTTTCCATCTTGCCAAGACGCTCGCGTGAGAAATCCAGCTGGTCCCTTATGGTTGGATTGGAGACTGCAAAATATATAAGCGGCAATACAATTACTGCAAATTCTGCCAGCCTTTTTGCTTTGGTAATCCCTGTCAAAAAAAATCCAAGTATCAGGATAATACTGAAACCAATAATCCACCCTCTTGTTGCTGACAGGACCGCCATTGCCAACGAGGCCAATACGACAGAGTAAAACAATAACCTCTGCCAGTATTTCACCACTCCCAGGTTTAGATAATAGAGGGCGCTGAACAGGCCAATAAGAGTACAGTTTGCACTGAAAAAAACCCTGAAGTCACTGCTTCCCTCTTCAGCCTCGCCGGTATCAAGGCCAACTATATCAAGCGGTGACAGCCCTCCCAGCAAGGTGATGAGCTGCGCTGCAAATGCAGCCAACACTATTACAAAGATTATACGGAAAAGCCTGTCATAACTATCCTGATCGGTGAACAACCTTGGAATAGAATAGAACAACATCATGGGTAAAACGCCTTTCAACACACGGAAGTAGACGTTCAACTCTCCGCTTAATCCCATCATCTGACCCCAGATGATACTGAATAACAGATAAACAAGAAGAACTTGCAGGTATTTGTTGTAAAAGATCTTCGGACTTTTTCTTGTTCCTGCAGCTTTTATGACAGTAAGAATGATGTAAAGCTGTGAGATTTCAATGGCAGGAAGACCGGGCAGCGGAGTGAGAGTTACAGTATAGAGACCGAAAAAACTCATAAACCCATCTGAAGTGGCAAGGAAAACAGCAAGCCACAAAGCTTCATTTTTTGAGAAATAGTAAGCTGTCAGAATTATCACATACCATGCTGCCTTTACAGGATTGGGAGCATAATAGGTTGCATAGATTGTAATTACGATTAATGCCAGGAATTTATAAATATCATGCCAGGAAGAGACCCACCCTGTCAAGCGGTTAATGGTACCTGAAGTTCCTGAACTCATTTTTGTATCTTTTTGTGGCGGGTCATTATCTCTTCCTGGAGTGATGTGGCTATTCTGTCCCAGCTTAAAAGGGTGTCAGCGATCATGCCGGCCTGCATAGCCGTGCGGTCTAATAGACCATTGTCCTTTATAAGCCTTAACAAGGCCTCTGCAAGAGCCCCGGGATCATCTTTTTTTACCGCTATTCCCACTCCGTACCTGTCAATATGGTACTTCAGAGATACTGCATTGGTTGTAACAACGGCATTCCGGAAAAACATCGCCTCGGGAAAAACATTCGGCAAACTGTCAAATCTTGAAGGCAGACAGAATATTCTGGATCTGGAGTAAAGTGAGTAAAGCTCCTCCCTGCCAAGAGGTCCATGAAAAACTATTCTGTCTTTCAGATCCGGATTATCACACAGGTATTTTTCATCGTAGTCAGCAAATTCAGGGACTACTGCACCGGCAAGGTGAAGATCATAATTACTGTTTCTGGCAACTGTCGTAAAGGCTTCCAACAAGACATCGGTCGCTTTCTGGAACGTGCCGAGCCTTCCTACAGTAAGAATGATATTTTCCTTTCCTGCCAAATCCGTTGATTCAGGAAAATCTGCAAGATCAACTGAATGGCCATTATAAACAACTATGATCCTTCCTTTCATAAAAGGATGCCTTTCTTCGTACACCTCCCTGCTGTATTCGTCCTCAATGCTCCACAGGTCTACCTTCCTTAAAAGAAATTTTCGGGATATCCTGTTCTTTGCTTTCCTTTTAAATCCTGTCCGGCCTGAATTTACATCACTCCACTCTTCCCTGTCTATCTCCCAGGGGCTATTGCCCGAAAACACGCAATCATCGAGCTTCAGATATGCAAAACCTTTTCTGTTAAACAATTTATAGAACCAGATGAAAACAAGGGAACTCCATGTTAAATGAAAAACGTGCAATACATCTATCTTCCTTGCATTGACTATCAGGTAGATAATAATTCCAAGATTAAATCTTCTCCAGCACAATTTCCCCGGGCGTTTGATAACCTTTAGATATCTCTGAGTATGATGCAAATCCTGGCCTCTGTCATAGCATACAACTGATGCATCCCAGCCAAGCTTTGCAAACCTGTATGGAATCTGCCCCGGATCCTTGAAAAAATGAAAATCCTGATAGTTGGGAAAAACCGTGCAGAATTTACGCAGACGTTGTCTCATGATTTTCGGCGCTGCAAAATGTAACTCCCCAGAAAGTCTTTCAAATCATCAATAGCCTCAATGTGCATGATCCTGCCAAAACCATAAAACATGACCGGAACCATAGCACACTTGATAAGCAACTCTGCCCAATCAGATATATTTAAAGGCTCGATGAGCAAAAAACTAGTAAGGAAACTAATCCCCATTATTACGCATAGCCTGATAAGTGTAATGCCAATCTTGTTTAACCTGACGTTGTGATATTTGCTTATGACAACCAGGGACCCGACAAAGCTGATGAATGTTGCTGTTACCTGCCCAACTATGAGCGCTTCAATTCCAAACCTGAACAATATGATAACGCTCAAAGCTATAAGACTCTTTTTGATGATATCTATTTTTAATGAGGCACCGCTTCGGCCTGCAGAATTCAGAATATTAAGATTCATCAACAACAATGGGAAAAAGAATCCTTCAATGAAAAACAGCTTCATCAGCGGTACCGCAGGTAACCACTTCTCCGTCAGAGCCAGTTCAACAAAAGGCCGGCTGACAACAATAAGCAAAACAGAACCCATGAACATTGCAGTAGCCAGCAGGTTAAATGACCGGATATAATTTGTGTTGAACCTTTCCTTATCATCCTGAATAATAGCAAAAGCAGGGAAGATGACGCGATTGACCGAATTTGACGTCTGACGTATAAATAAATCATAAAACCTGTTTGCATTGGTATAAAATCCCAATTGGGCCAGAGGAAATAATTTCCCTATCAGCGGAAAATAACTCTTGGTAAAGATTACATCAGTCAATCCCTGCAACAGTATCTTATAGCCAAAATTGAACAATGACTTAAATGATTGAATGCTAAATACAATTCCAGGCTTCCATTGCGATGTGATCCATAATCCTGCCAGGTATATTGCGTTACCAGCCAATGTCTGAAACACCAATGCCCATACCTCATACCCCATCAATGCCAAAATGAGTCCGGTAGTCCCTGAAATCAATGCACCGGCAAGATTTATCCAGGCCAGCTTTCTGAAGTCCATCCTCTTTGTCAGGAGAGACATCTGGACTGAACAGAGGGAGTTCAGGATAATACCTATTGCTGCAACCCGTGTGATACTTACAAGTACCGGTTTCCCGAAAAATGAGGCGATACCTCCTGCGCTCATGAACAGGATAGCATAAATAATCCCGGCAGTGATGACATTGAACCAGAATGCCGTGGATAAGTCATCCTGCGTGGTTTCCTTCTTCTGGATCAACGCCATCGAAAAGCCGCTCTGCATAAGCATCTGGCCCAGAGAGATGAAGATCACTATCATCCCCATAAGGCCATAGTCCTCAGGCGAGAGAGTCCTGGCAATGACTATGGTGAATCCGAACTTGACCAGGTAAACCCCGAAAGAGTCAAGAAAACTCCAGAACAGTCCCCTGGTTGTACGGGTTTTTAAACTTTCCATGAAGGTTGATTAAGTGCATGATGCACTAGTTGGAGGTGTTACTCTTCAGCTTCCAGTATTTGTTTCTCTGGCGTGGTATCTCAACAGCTCCCTCAAAAAAATCATCAGATATTTCCCACTTGCGCCTTAGGTAATCAGTATTGTATGAACTGTATCCTCCTGCTTCATTTGTCATATCCTTGCCGTAGGAATTCAGCTGTGGCACACCCCTTCTCTTTTTCTTTTTCCTGCCAACAGTATCACACCTGTAGTCTGCCGGCCTCAAACCCTTTAAAGCCAGACGGGCCAGATAGTCGTCATCCTCACCACCTACCTCCCTGAGCTCCTCGTCAAACGGACCTGCCAACGAAAATATCTGCTGAGAGAGCAAAAAATGGCTCCATGAAGAATTGATTGTGGCAATCTCCTCCTTCAAAATCCCCGAATTCACAAGAAATTTTCCGAACCCTGTCTTTAGCTTCAGATCATCATTCAGCATCAATACTCTGTCTTCACCGGCTTGCTTCATAATGCTGTTCCACAGTCGGCTCAGACCCACGGGGTTTTCATAAGCTATGAGCTCAATTTCAGCATATCCGTCACAAAACTCCCTTAACTCATGCAGGTATCTCTGCTGCTCCTCCCTGAGCACGCTGCCGTTTGCTGCAACAATGACCCGGCACCCGGGAAACAGGAAAACCAGCTTTCTGACAAGCGGTTTAAAAAATATGTCGAAACGGTTCAGGAAAGTGGTGATGCCGATGGCTACTGGCAGCCTGGCCTTCTTCTTTTTTGCGAATGCGGGAAAAACCCTTATGAATCCCCAGATAAAGGAATCCAATATCCATCGCACGCGGTTGATCATTCTCCGAAGCACCCTGTTCTTGATAATCATCAGGCCTTTCCTGCTCCAATAGGTTTGGCGGGTACCCCTCCGACGAAGGTGCCCGGCTCTACATCCTTGTTTACCAGTGAGCAGGCTCCTACACGGGCATTCTCACCTATTGTAATCCCGGGGGAGACTATCACCCCGGAATAACAAATCGAATTGCGCTTTAGCGTTACCGGTCCCTTGTTCTCGGGACACGGAGGAATGAGCGTTGTCGTCTGGTGAGTCCATACCTGGCAAAAGCCTCCTATGCCTGCATACTCTTCAAAAACAATCGGCTCAGTAAGGTCCATTATTGCCTTGTACCCCACAAATGATCCCTCCTTAAGAACCAGGTTCTTAAAAGGCCTTACCGCATCAGGCCGCTGAATGATCATGCCTCTCTCAATCCTGGTGGTGTCCGACACTGTTGCCCCGTACCTCCTCAGGTACTTGACAATATACCTGAAAGGCATCTTCTCAATGACCCGTGCAAGGCCATAAGGTCCATGCAACCAGAAACCATAGCGGCACTTGATGTTCCAGCCCAGATCCTCCAGCCACCAGAAAAACCTCTTTAACATCTCTTCTATGCTTTAAAAACCTTTTTAACAGCCATTACAACAGTCTCCTGCTCCTCCTGTGTGAGTGAAGGATAGAGGGGTAGCCTCAGGAAACGACTGAAGAACTTCATTGACCCGGGCATCTCGTCGTCCCTGGCCAGCTCGCGGTAGAATCTGTTCATGTGCAGGGGCGAATAGTGAACATTGGCCATCACTCCTTCATCCCTCAGGGCATCCATTACCCAGTACCTCTCTTCCGGTGGCACCAGTATGCCGAATATATGCCAGTTGGTTTCGGCTCCTTCAGTGATGCGAATGAATTCAATCTCTTCTATACTGCTGAGATTTTCAATGTAGTACTTCGCAATGCTCCCGCGGACACCGTTCATCATATCAATTTTCTTCAGCTGTGATACGCCCAGGGCGCCCAGGATGTTCGACTGGACATACGAGTTCCCTGTATCAACGTATTCATAGAAGCCCCTCGTGCGGTTTTCAGTGATGAAGGTATGCTTGTCTGTTCCTTTCTCGCGAAGCACCCTGATACGCGCGGCAATGGCATCATCATCAGTGACCACCGCACCTCCCTCACCGGTAGTCAGGTTCTTGGTTCCGTGAAAACTGAATGTTGAAATATCAGCCAGGGTGCCTGTTCTGCGACCTTTGTAGAGAGACCCGAGCGACTGTGCCGTGTCATGCACAACGTAAAGTCCATGCCTGCGGGCAATTGCGTTGATCGCTTCCATGTCGGCCGGGATACCGGCATAGTCAACAGGAGCAATTGCCACTGTCCTGGCGGTGATGTACTGCTCAAGCTTCGAAACATCGAGGCTGCCGTTATCAGCATACACATCAGCCAGTACTATTTTCAGATTATTGTAGACAGCGCCGAGGGCGGTTGAGGTATATGTAAAGTCAGGCACTATCACCTCTGATCCGGGAGGAAAATTTTTAACCCTGAATGCCAGTTCCAGGGCAGCCGTTGCGGAGTTGACAAACAAAACGTGCTTTGCGCCCAGATACTCTGCCAGCATTTCTTCAAACCTGCGGCACTCCGGGCCATCCCCTGAAACAAAGGTTGATCTTACAGCCCTGTCAACCGCGGTAAAATCATCCTCATCGAGGTAGGGCTTGTGTATCAGCACCGGCTGACCGGTAACGGGTGTCCCGCCGTTTATTGCCAGGGTGGGATTTGATTTATCCAGCATTGGAGTCTAAATTGTTTTATAATGTGAAAAATACTCGTAAAAACCATATATCCTTATCAGTTCGTCAATGCCGTCCTCAACCGTGCGGGCCGGTTTGAATCCCATCTTTTCAATCCTGTCAAAATTGACAATGAAATGCCTGAGATCCTTGTCCTTAACCTCTGAGTTGATGATTGAGAAATCAACTTTCTTCCTGATCTTTTCCGCTATCTCCTCCTTGGAGAAATTCAGGTTGTTACCGCCTGCATTGTAAATCCCGCCCTTCAGCAGTTCAAAATTCTTCATTGCAAAAATATAGCAGTCGGCAGCATCCTCCACGTGAATAAAGGTTCGCTTTGCGAAGCTGTCAAAAAGTACAATTACTTTCTCCTTGACAGCCTTATACACGAAGTCGTTGACCATAAGGTCCATACGCATACGTGTGCTGAATCCGAACACAGTTGCAAACCGCAGTGAGACAACATTCGGTTTATCGTGAAGTATCTGTTCTGCAGCATGTTTCGTCTGGGCGTATGAGCTTACAGGATCAACGGGTGTATTCTCGTCACATGGTTCACCCGATTTGCCATACATCGAGGTCGTGGATGCATTGATCAGCATCTGGCCCGGGGAGAGATCCCTGGATATCTGACGTACCGCCTCAACATTGATGAGCTGAGCTGAATGAGGATTGGATGCACATGCCGGGAACCCGCTTATGCCTGCCAGGTGAAAAATGACATCATAATCCTTCATCCCCGGTATCCCGTTGCGGATATCATGCTTTATAATCTCCAGCTTGCTGTTTGTGGCAAGATGCATCACTGGCTCATAGCCATACATAAAGTTATCAAGCAGGGTTACATCATACCCCTGGTCAAGCAGTTTCCTTACAAGCACCGTACCCTTGTACCCTGCTCCCCCTGTTACTAAGATCTTCATTGTAATTCTCTATTTAAATTCTTAGCGAAATTGAATATCAACATTTAAAATCGCTGACTCATTGCACTATCTTATCAATTGCACCCAAATATCTATCCCTGTGTATTACCAGTGCTTCATATGCCTGTAACCCCCAGATGATTACCATCAAAAGCACGAAGGATAACCTTATCATCAGTTCTTTTCTTCCATCCCTGCTCACAAGTATTTTAAGTCTTTCTATGTTTATTCCTATGACTGGAATGATAAAGGTCACCACGGCTACTATCCTGTACCGTTCTGCCCATGCACCGTAAACTGAAATTGCTGTCACAAGATATAATCCAAGCAGGTATGTCAGAAACAACTTTCCTGGCAGACTGAAAATGCGGCGCAGGTTTATATCCACAGTCAAAATAAACAGTAAAATGATGAACAGAAAGGGGACCTGTAACAGAATGGCAGAAGGGACAAGCGTCAGAGGAGCCCTGCCTGTCATAAGCATCGTCAGACCATCACGCTGAGGCATAATCCCAAATGTATAGAAAACCTTCTTCATCTGAAGGAAGAGCCATTTGTGAGGGGTGGTGGTCACAAACCTGCGCACCTCTGAGGCCTTGAATGCGTCTACCACCTCCGGGGTGATTTCTGATAGTCGTCTCTCATCTGCATATGCCTCGAGCCGACCATTGAACCTCTCTTCGTTTTCTCTGTAAATGAACCCCACTTCCCCTCCGTTGCCGCCATAAGTGGTGTGACCCCAGAATTCCAGTGCAGCGGGCGGACTGTATTCTCCCTCCCGGAAATGATCCAGCGGCTTGATCACGAACATTGTCATGAAGATAATAACCGAAAGAAAAAGAAGGGCAGCCCCGGATTTTGCCTCCTTGCTGACCAGAAACCAGATGCCGGCAAGCAAAAGGTAAAAGAAGATGGCAATAAATGTGTTTCGGAAGAAGAGGGATAACAGCACAACCGCCAGCACGGCAAGACTGCTCAGTATTGTTTTCCTGAGTGTTCCTGATGATGCAATATCTATCACCAGCAGAAGAAAGAGAACGGCAAAGAAGTTTTCATATACCTGGTTGTAAAAAACAGAACTCAATAACAGGTATTCCATGTAAACCGTTGTGAGAAGGAGTGATACAACACCTGACATCCTGGAGCCGGAAATCCTTACAGTGACATAATAAACAAGATATGATGTAAGTGTCGCCAACAGGCATTGAAAAATATAATAGGCATCAATAGTGCCAAAGATGCTGATAAAGAAGTACGCAATATATGCAGGCGTGAAATACCAGTAAAAACCATATAGCGGCTTCGGCCTGTCACCTGCCAGTATAGCATCCAGCTTCCCCAGCAATGCTCCCGATTCGGATATTCCTGCAAAAGTAAGGGTATTACAGTAGAGAGCCAGATGCAATACCAGCTGGATGGCCAGTAATATGGGCACAGTATTCCCGCCTTCAGCAAGCCGTCTCAGCCACGGAACTCTGTGTGAATCAGTCGACTGTTGCGGTTCGTTCATTACGTGTAAATATCATTTGCCTGACCAGAAAAATCAAAGAGATGAACAAGCCGGTGATCAATATATCTGCCGGATACCTGAATCGGTTGGCATCACCAAGAACATTGGCATAGGTATTTGCCAGAGGGAAATACCAGATAAGGCCATACATAATCAACCATGGCAGAGCCTCCCGCAACCTGCCTCTCCTGCTGATCATCCAGATAATATGCACCACTGAACCTGAATAGGTCAGGACAACCATCAGAATGAACAGAATCTTGAATGCTTTCAGAATGAAGGAGGGAAGCACATTCAGGTTCACCGGCTCCTCCATGGGCAGGGTGGGTGAGATGTGCTTGAAGGAATAAAGGAAGGAGTAGACCCTCAGGCGGTTGATCTTGCCCCTGTTCTGTTTGGCAATCTCCTCATAATAGGGCTTCAGCTTCTCATTAAGTATCCTGACACTTTCGGGATTTTTCTCCAGCCCGTACAAGGCAAGCAGCTCATCCTCAGCATCCCTGTACATGAAATAGCCGCTTACCTCAGGCCTGAAACTGTCATTGATCTTTCTTATGAGACCGTGCTCCAGCAGCGAACTCTTCCGGTAAACCTTTTGGTTCTCTTTTTCAAGCAACTCCTGGCGGGTCCTGAGAAAAATCTCATATACCTCTTTATACTCCGCGCCTACTGTATTGTTTTCATCTATTGTTGCCGGCACCCCCCACCGTTGTCCGGTATGATGTTTAGGTATCAGCTCAAAACGGTCAAAGATTATATAATTCCGCAGAGCCCATAAACCGGTGATAAAAACAACCCCGGCAATGAACAGTACAATACCACCGGAAACACGTGAAAGACGCATTCTCCTGCCGTCAACTGCCGCTGCAACTACCACCATCGCCACCACCACCACGGGGATGCCGATCATATTGAAGCGGGTCAGTATCAGCATTCCTGCCGTCAGCCCGGCAAGCATTATCAACCATGGACTGCCAGCATGGGAATGTCTGAGCAGCAGCCAGGCCATCAGGGTGAACAGGAACAGGGCCAGCGTCTCTGACAGTATCATGAACCCGAAGAAGATGACTGTCAGGTTAAAGATACCGGCCAGACCTGCAATCATGGCAGCCATATTGCTCTCCGTCAGCCTCCGGGTGATCCGGTAAATAAGTATAGAGGATGCAAAAATCAGCGCATATTGCAAGACGAGAAGAGCTGTCAGGTAATGAGGCTCACCAAAAACCAGCAGAAAAAGCCCGAGGACAATAGAATATAAAGGTGACCGGTGACTAAGATCGGTGTCAGTGGCACCGGGCATATTGAATATCTGCCTGGCAAGGTCAAGATAAGCAGGGAAATCACCCTGTGCCTCATGGCTTATTGGCCGGAATAGCAGGCAATATGCAAGACATACGGCGCCGCTGATCAGGGCAAATATCCGGAAATTGACAGAAATGCTATTCTTCCTCATCCTTTTTCCTGATGATATACCCCGGCCGCCCCTTTACCTCTTCATAGATGCGCCATATATATTCGGCAATGATCCCCAGTGAAAAAAGTGTTATCCCTGAAAAGAAGGAAATTATCACTACCGTCGATGTCCATCCCGGCAGCTTCTCGCCCCAGAAATCAGGGTTGCCAAAGATGGCAATATAACCGTAAAATATTATCATGCAAAAAGCCAGAAACGCGAAGATGAATCCCACCCAGGTAATGATCCTTATCGGCCAGGTTGATCCTGAAAAGAAAATGTCCTTGAAAAAACGCATCTTCTTCTTCAGGGTCCAGCGCGACTTCACATTGGTTCCCCTGACCCTCTCATAGGGGATAAAACAGGGACTGAACCCCAGTCTCAGCACCTCAGGTATTATTGCCGTGTTGATCGGATGAATTCTCTCATTCAGCAGATCAATCAGTTCACGGTCAATCAGAAAGGCGTCTGCACCACCCTTAGGGAACCGCACCTCAGACATACGGTTGATGATACTGTAGAACGTCCGTGCCGCAAGATTGGTCATGAAACCGTCATTCCGGCCGCTCCGGTAAGGCACAATTACCTTTTCTCCCGCTTGCCATAACCGGTACATCTCCACCAGCTTGGTGTAAGGCAGTTGCTCATCATCAGGGATGAAGGTGGCACACTGCCCGCTGCAGATGCTCAGCCCTGCAAAAACAGCATAGTTCGAACCGTAATTGCGGCTTAACCGGTACGCCCTGACATTCCCGTGCCTCTTCTCCAGGTCAAGGGAAAGTCTGTATGATTCGTCTTCCGAGCCGTCGTCTATAATGATGAACTCGAAAGGAATATCATTCTCTGCCATGACAGTGCCGACCTTGTCGTAAGCAATGGCTATCCGCTCCTTGCTGTGATAGGATAACAGGATGATGCTAAGCATTGGACCTGAAGTTATTTATGATTTCTGCAACCTTTCTGTATTCCTCGTCCTCCATAACCTGGCTGACAGGCAAGCTAATTACTTCCCTGTGTATCTGTTCTGTCAGGGGAAAGGTCTTCCCGTTCCAGTGGCTGTATGCACGCTGCTTATGCGGCGGGACAGGATAATGAATCAGAGTCTGAACCCCGTTGTCAGTCAGGTATTGCTGCAACCTGTCCCGCTCAGGGTGACGTACTACAAACAGGTGGTAAACATGACCATGGTCCTTTTCAATATTTCCCGTACCAGCCGCCATCGGAAGGATGATCCCCGGACCGGAGATAAGGCTATGATACTGCCGGGCTATATGTCTGCGACGCCGGTTATCCTCATCCAGGCGCGGCAGCTTGATACGCAGCACAGCAGCCTGCATCTCGTCGAGACGGGAGTTGAGACCCTGGTAATCATTAACATATTTCTTTGTAGATCCGTAGTTGGCGAGAGCCCTGACCACGCCGGCAAGCTCATCGTCATTTGTAGTAACGGCACCGCCATCACCCAGAGCACCAAGATTCTTCCCCGGATAAAAGCTGTTTCCGGCAGCATCACCCAGAGACCCGGTCCGTCTAGCTGCTGATCCCGATCCCGGTGCTCCCGTCACTGTGCTGCCCCATTCCGCTCCCGCCGCCTGGGCATTATCCTCAATGATCTTCAGGTTATGCCTGACGGCAATCTGCTCCAGCTCCTCCGACCAGCATGCCCTGCCATAAAGATGAACCACCATGATGGCCCTCGTGTGCGGTGTGATATGCTCCTCCACCTTATCAAGGTCAAGGTTGTATGTGGTCATGTCAGGCTCAACAAGGACAGGCTTCAGCCGGTTGTCGGTGATGGCCAGTATGGAAGCTATGTAAGTGTTCGCCGGCACAATCACCTCATCCCCCTCTTTCATCACACCCATTTCTAGCCATGCCTTCATTATCAGACGAAGGGCATCAAGACCATTTGCAACGCCAATGCAATGTTTTACCCCAATGTAGGATGCATATTCCTTTTCAAAGGCCGCCACCTCTTCGCCAAGCAGGAACCAGCCACTTCTCACAACCCGCTGCACGGCCTCAGTAAGGTTAGGCTCAAAGCTGTCTGTTATCTTTTTAATATCAAGGAACTTTATCATTAACGCGAGTATGTGTAAACATGTGTGACAAAACCAAGTTTGAATCCGGCTTTTTCCCAGGTGTGTATGGCAGGCCTGTTGGATGCCTGGGTAATTGTAGTAAGAATATCCGTGCCCTTCATCTTTAATTCGTAAATCACGGCCGTCAGCAATTTCGACAACCATCCGCTGTATTCACTGTTGTCAACCGCTGCCAGAACCAACTTTGCAATCCGGTGCCCCATTACCTCAACCGGATAGTCTGCAGCAAGGAAACCAAACGGCCTTACACCGGAAATGTCAGGTACCATGACTATGTCTGCAAAACCTTTTACCGACTCTTCAATGAAAGTGCCCAGGTAGGCATCAGCAATCTCAGGTGAAAAAGCCGGATCAGCATGCACCCTGTCAAATATGTTTCTCATACTCATTGCCACATTCTTCAGGGCCGGAATGTCTTTTTTCACTGCCAGCCGTACCGGATCTGCAGGTACCGTGGCTGTATCAAAAGAGTCATAGTAATAATTAAGCCTTGTCTCTACCAACCGGAAGCCGGTATGTGACATCACCCTGATAAGGAACAGATCTTCACATGGTATGGTGACTGAGACATACCCTTCATTGCCGGCAATCTCTTCTGCAAACCTTTTTATGACGCTCCCTGCTGCAGCTGCATCATCATGATCCGCCATGATGAATTCAATCTTTATAATTCTCCTTCGGAAATATTCAGAATCCCATGCCGGCTCCCTCGAGACAATCCAGGTCCGGCCAGCCTCATTATCATACAGTGTTACAGATAATTTGCCACTGCTAATTTCAGCTCTCAACGGATCAATAAATGTCTCCCTGCACAGCCTCCCCGGCTCCGTGTCCCTCAGAAAGCTATATGGAGAGTAGTAACTCATTCCGGCCTCTTTCTTTTCAAGCAGCCGGAACAGATCGTCAATGCCTTTCTCCTGATAATGCAAGTCTGCGGTATTCATCATAGTCTGTAATATAGTCCTCGTCTTCATAGGGATGCGACGTCAGAACGATACAAATTGCTCCGGCTGAAAAGTTCAGTTCATGTGCCCAAATGCCCGGAGGTACATGCAACCCGTAGAAAGGACGGTTCAGGTAGAATGTTTCCTTCTCCCTGCCATCATCCACCTCAACCTCAAAACTGCCGCTGCCGGCAATCATAAACTGATGACACTCATGATGTGCATGCGCCCCCCTGGACTCACCGGCAGGAATGTCATAGATCCAGAAAGCTCGTGCCACCCTGAACGGCACCTCATCCACTCCGTCTGCAATAGACATGTTGCCGGCCTTGAAATGCACCTTCGGCAACTCAATGATCCTGCAATCGCTTATCGTTGCTCTCTTCATGACTGCACCTCCTTCAGAAACAGATCATAATCACGGATGTAATCGCCGGCATCGAAGTGGGTCGATGCCAATACTATGGCCAGTGAATTGGTAGAAAAATTCTCCATCCGCCTCCATACCATGTTGGGTACGTAAACTGCATCATATGAGCGGTTCAGAGAGAAACGATACTCTCTCCTGCCATCATGCAGCACCACATCAAAACTTCCTGACAGGGCCGCAATCATCTCCTGGTTCTGCCTGAATGCATGACTGCCCCGGAATTCGCCTCCCGGGACATCATAAATCCAGTAGACCCTGTTAATGACAAACGGCAGGTGCTTCTTCTCTTCAACAAAGGTGAGATTCCCCCTGTCATCAAGAATTTTCGGGAGATAAATTAGTCTTGGTTCAGCCATATGTACAATGTTTTCATCATCAGACCTGATCAACAAACATGAAACCATGTTAATCCTCCGGTCCGTCAGTCACACAGCGTCTGTGTCTAACGTACTGTATATGTGATCCGTAGGCCATGAGCGGCCTGTGCGGTTGTGCGTGTCTGCACAAATATAAGAAAGAACATCCGTCGGGTCCTGTTAAGAAACTCAGAGGTTATCAACATACCTCTCAACGGCACACTTGATCAGGAAACTCAGAGGTTATCAACATACCTCTCAACGGCACACTTGATCAAGACACTTAAAGGTTATCAACATACCACTCAACGGCACGCTTCAGCCCTTCCGGAAAAAGCACCTGCGGCTGGTAACCAAGCAGCCTCACTGCCTTGCCCACGCTGGCCATGCTGTGCGGTATGTCGCCGGGTCTGTTCGGACCATGCTCCGGCTCTACCTTTGATATCGAGATGTCATATGCCGCCAGGTAACCCCGAAGCATATTGGTCATCTCATTGAGGTTCACCGAGTCGCCACACGCCACATTGTAAACGTGGTTCATGGCAGCAGGATTCTCCGTGGTGGCCGCAAGGTTGTTCGCCAGCACCACGTTGTCAATATAGGTGAAGTCGCGCGAGTTGCTGCCGTCGCCGTTGATGACGGGCGACTCATGCTTCATGAACGCCATTGTAAACTTCGGTATCACGGCAGCATAGGGACCGTCGGGGTCCTGCCGCCGGCCAAAGACGTTGAAATAGCGCAGCCCTATTGTCTCCATGCCGTAGAGGCTGCCGAAAACACGGGCATACTCCTCATTGACAAGCTTGGTGATGGCGTAGGGCGAAAGCACCTTGCCGGTGCGCTCCTCCACCTTGGGCAGCTCGGGGGAGTCGCCATAGACCGACGAGCTCGAGGCAAAGACAAACCGCTTTATTCCGGCATCACGCGAAGCGATGATCATGTTCAGGAACCCGTTGATGTTGACCGCGTTGGTTGTCGCCGGATCGGCGATGCTCCTCGGTACGCTCCCCAGCGCCGCCTGGTGCAACACCACATCCGCTCCCTTCACTGCCTTCCTGCATACCTCCGGCTCACGGATGTCGCCCTCAATCAGTGTGAACCCGGGCCTGCCATGAAGGTCTGTGATATTCTCTTTCCTGCCTGTGGCGAAGTTATCGAGGCATACCACCTCATTGCCGCGCTCCAGGAGGTCGTGACACAGCGATGATCCGATGAACCCGGCCCCGCCGGTCACCAAAACGCGCTTTCCTGTAATAAGATTCATTAACTGCAGTTTTATCAAATGTATAAAAAAAGGTCCGAAGGTCTGTTGTCTCAAAGTCCCGGATCTTTTCTAACTGCCTGCCATAGACAATTATTGCGTCAAGACCCTCTGAACTTCCGACACCGGACCCTCAGACCTTCTGACCTCAGATTGAGGAGCTCTTCAACTTAACCCCGCACTCGAACCTGTCCCGATGTAGTCGGGAGTGTCGGGACCTTCCGACCTTCCGACCTTCAGACCTTACTCCAGATCGTCCGCGTAGGTCTTCTTCCGGTAGAACTTTGAGATATCAAAAATGATATCCTTCTCCTGACCGTCTTTGGTGGTGATGGTGACTATATCATACGGATTCCCGTTGTTATCAGTCACCATCTGGCTTATTATGTTTGATCCGGGGAAGGTGCGGTCAATGTAGAGATATTCTGCCCGAACCGATCCCACGATCACGGCCTTCTCAAACGAGGAGCCGTCGCGTCCTTGTGATGAGTCGATGAATGATGCCGCACATCCGGCCATCATCAACGCCAACACTGCTGTCATAAAATAAATTGCTGCTTTTTTCATGTTACAATTCTTAATGGTCTACGACCATATTTATTGGTTATATCATTGATCTACAATTCTTTATGGTCTACGACCATATTTATTGGTTATATCATTGATCTACAATTCTTTATGGTCTACCTTTAGATTAGCATCTAAGTTTATTATTCTATTTTTATGAGAAAGAATGGGGTGAACTAGATGGTCTACTAGGCCTTAAGTCCTAATGGTCGTATCAGACCCCATTCTTTCATAGTTGCAAGA
>Ga0209723_1000608_pt1 | contig 64836 bp, 56 predicted proteins | sample BiotimSIPDNA_2_FD_185750 | JGI IMG/M metagenome (GOLD analysis project Ga0209723, IMG submission 185750) | Anaerobic biogas reactor microbial communites from Washington, USA - Biogas_R2 time_0 SIP DNA (SPAdes) (version 2) | ecosystem: Engineered > Bioreactor > Anaerobic > Unclassified | place... | reverse complement strand
GAGGTCGTTTTCGCACTCGCGGGAATACTGGGATACACGGAGGACGACCTTGTTTCCATGCGGAAAAGGAAACGCAAAGAGGCGGGAGGTTTCCAGCACGGCATCGTTCTGGAGGAGACCTACAGACCCGATATGGACGAATGAGGATATTAACCTCACCTTCCGGCTTCCGGATGGTCCCGAAGCAAAAACCCATCATGATTTATCTACATGGGACGTAACCATCACTCGGACTGATAAGTTGACGACGACATCTTTTGACGTATACCTCAACGTGGATCGGAGGATGAACCTGATCAACGACCCCTTGCAGATGGATATACTCCGCATGCTCAAGAGGGGGCCGTTACACATGAAGGACCTGGTCTCGGAATGCGAACACCCGCAATCCACCGTTTCCGTGGCGACCAACGATTTAAGGGTCAGGGGGCTGGTCGAATTCAGGGCCGACGAGAGGGACAGCAGATGCAGGATCCTCTCCCTTACCGGAGCGCACCTGGCCACCACGCTCGACTCCGAGGGAAACTGGGATGATGGACTCAAGGATATCGTTTCAGACATCGCGGAAGGACGCGGAGACACATTTGAGAACTTATTCTCGGTCTTTCTCATAGGACTCAGGAGAGCTGGGCTCTGCATGGACCCTTGGATAGAGGAGATCGGCAGGGCGGTGGGCTCCCAGATATGCCAGGACAGATCGCCCTGCAGGTTCGAGGAGGTCCTCGACAGCATAAAGGAGATCTTCTATGAGAACTGGATGGTCCGGATCGACGTAGAGACGATGATGCCGTTGGTCATCGTCGCCAGGGACTTGGGGGTGCATTGGGACACGGGATTCTCCCAGCGCGCGTTCTGCCGCGGTGTTCTGTCATCCTGCATCAGCACGGCCCTCGATGGCAATTACAACGTGACCTGCGAGGATTGCATCGAAGGAGAGCCGGGATTCCGTTTCGTCATAGAGAAGGTGTCGGATTGCGAGCGCTCGGGATTCATGATTTTGGCATAAAAATAATAATTAAGCTAATAAATCATTTAGCTTAATTAATATTACTACTATGTTTTGCAGGAAGGAAAATCCCTCCGCGGCTCATACAACAGGAATCGTGACATGTGCAGAGGCCCTGTTTTTGACATCATCAGTAAGTTTCCGTCGAAGAAGCGTCCCTTGCCGTCCACGACGGTTCCCCGAATATCAACTTGATTTTTCCCTTTTACCCGAAAACGACCCCCAGAGAGGGGCTTTTTCGACGATGCATCGGGCCCGGCATACCGACTGTCCCGAAGACCTGTACAAGCGCATCCTTTTGCATGAAATAACGATGTTCACAGATGTTTTAAGATATAGTGATAATAATAAATCTGGTATATGTGTGACATTAAAATAATACGGACAATAAAAAATCAAAAAAATACACCGTTATAAATAAATCACATAAAGCAAACAACTTAACAAATAATGATTATCGAAATGCGAAAACAGACAACGGATAAAAATATAAGGAGTAGCTTTACATGATATAATAACAAAGAACAATCAAAAAGCATAATTCCTGAGACCGGATGACCGAGGATGAAGGGGATGCACCGGACTCGGTATCGTCCGTTCATCGTACGCACTGTGCCGCGGAATCCCCATCCACCTTGGAATGGATCCCATGTAGACGTAGCCGCATAGGATTCTCATCGGATCTGCAAAAAAAAAACCGTTTTCCGAAAAGAACCGAGATTACGATAGGATAGCTTGTATTAATATACACGATAAAGTAAACAGCTATAATCGTAATGGTGTTTAAGACTGAGGCAATCAGCCCCAGATCTGAGCCGCAACCACGGTGAAGGCAACACCCAGCATGAGGAACACTATGAGGAATGCTCCGATCTTCAACCAGCTGTCTTTTTTCATGAGACCACTATGTTGGGTGCAACGCATCCCCCATTATTATGGTTTCCTAGCATGCCGTTGGCCGCCCGCGACGGTATGACCCGCCACGGACTCTGAACGGGAGCATGGCAAATTCTCGATAGGGGGCAGCCTCCCGTCCGCGGTGGCGACGGGAGCATCACTTCAGATGCTGAGCATCACAGAAAGGCTTGTTCTTTGAAAGACCGCACCTGCAAAGCGCGACCCTGTTCCTGTTCTCGTACTCCTCTCCCTCCGCCGAAACCACCGGTACGCAGCCGGTGACCCTCAGAGGGCCTTCCATCCGGGGAGTGGTCGTCACCGTGATCTCCTTGGGGAGGCTTTCTTCGAACATCTGCCCGTCTATACTCAGAACGAGGCTGCCTCCGGCGCAGTCCATGCACTGCTTCTTCGCATTGGGAAGGGTCTTCTCCTTCTTTATCGCCCTTGAGATGGAACTCCCGGCGTGACAGAATCCCGATCCTGTGCAGAGACGGGGGTCCTGCAGGAGCTCTATGCCTGCCGCCCCCTTCTCGATGTTCGCCCTCTCCTCGAATCTGGTCATGGGTGCCGTCTCCGTTCCGTCGAAGCCTTTTACGTGGGAGCTGTCGCAGTAGGGTTTCTCCTTCGACAGGCCGCATCTGCAAAGGGAATAGACGTTGCCGTCGGGATATAATCTTTCGGACTTCTCCCAGGAGACGGATTTCCCTAGGCCGTCCAGGACTATGCGGCTTTTGTATAGAGGTATGTCCCCGAACACCAGATAGGGTCCGTCCTTTGTCACTTTTATCTTCTCGTTGCTCATGACCGTTACCGTCAGAAGAATGCATTGTGGATATTTACGTTAGTATGGGGCCTTCCTCTGCAACTCGGTATGATAATCACCAAACTAGCCATCACATGCCGGAGAATGCCATTGACGCATCGCATTCGGAGGGATGCATGGAAAGAACCGGAAAACGCTCTAGGGGAAAATACCCAGGCTTGTCGCTTCAATGCCTGTAACGTCGTTTTGCTATGTCTACCATTATATATAACTTTCTGTATTTTCCCATTCTTTATTGGAAGGCCGTCGCATAAGGCATCTGACGGACGGTTTATTTTGCGCGTGTATATCTTATTTCTGATAAGCAGGTTTTCGACCGAGATTTTTATATACCCTTTATTGTGGTTCTACAATAGAAGTCTGACTTCACTGGAGGAAATAGAATGGTAGAATGCCAAAAATGTCTGGACCCCACAGCGATGGGTTTGTTCTTGGTCGCAGTAGTTTCTTTACCGCTTGCAATCCTGCAACTAGTAGGAGAGCCTTCTGGCCACTACGCCGTACCGACTGGAATGTTCTTTGTCCTGCTAGGGATACTGATTATAGTAGTAGCTATGCTCGCCTACAGATCCGACAGCAACTTCGGATTCATAGTCTTCATGCTCGTGGGTGCCGCAGTAACGATGACCGGATTGGGAATGGGACCATGGGAGAACATCGCCTTCGCGCTTACGTTCATCCTGGCCATAATATGGTCTGTGATCGTAAAGACCCCGAGGACTCTGTCTCTCATCCTGGTCACGACCGCGTTGATCTTCCTGTTCGTTGGTCTCAGCGGACTCCAGGCACTCGCAGGTGACTACTGGCACTGGCTCATAGGAGGAGCGGCTCTGCTGAACTTCCTGTTGACCATATACCTGTCCTACGCCCTTGCGCTGGAAGGTAAGCTCCCGGTACTGTAAGAAAATAACAGGAACTAAACCTCTTTCAAAACCCTTTTTCTTGATTCTCCCCGCACTCTCCCTTCCGCGTGAGCTCACGATCATACGGGGATCCGTAACCTGCCACCAGGTTGATCGCATTGTCTGGATGCCGGGAACACCGGGGGATCTGATAATTACGGGGTCTCTTCAAGGATGCAGGGCACATGCAGGGTCTTCCTTCTCCTGGGGTCCCTGACCCTTGAAGCCATGAGGTCCTGGATGCTGTTGAACTCCTCTGCCGAGACAGCCGTCTCGGCATCGTGAGGCAGCAGCAGCCCGTCCCACCTCATGTACCCGGCGTAGACTGGATTGTGGAGGATGTTCCTCATGTTGTATATGTTCCATGGGTTCCCGCGGCGGGTCGTTATCCCTTCCCGGTTGAGCTTGTAGCATATCGTGTCCATGCTGTCCCCCTCCATGTACATCCAGAATATGCCCTGGACCACCTGCAGCTCGTCCTCGTCCGCCTCGAGCCCACCGTGGAGGAGCCTGTATCCGAAGGGAGGCGTGAACCCCATGGTGCGCCTCTTCTGATCCGGCCCCATGGTCTCGGCCTTCTCCCGCATGCCCAGATAGGTGCGCTCTCCGATCTGCTCGCTCTCCAGCTGGGCTATGCGCTGTATCATGTCCACGACGAAACGGCCCAGGGCGTTGCTGGTATCCAGAGAGTCCATGGATGATACGAACTTCTTGCCCTTGCGGTCAAGGAGGTCCATCATGTCCATGAAGTTCCGGCTGTTCCTGTGGATACGGTCCATCTTCAGGACCATGAGCACATCCCAGGAATCGATGTCGGCCATCATCCTGCGGTAGCCGGGACGGTTTATGTTGCGACCGGAATAGCCTTCGTCCTCGTACACTCCGTGTACTTCCCAGTCCTCCGCGGTGCATCTGTCCGAGAGTATCTGCCTCTGGGCATCGAGGGAGTACCCCTCCTGGGCCTGCTCCTCGGTGGATACTCTTGCATAAACGGCTGCCCGAACCCTCTCTTCGGACGCCATGGCTCAGAGGGTGTTGGTCGTGGATACGCTCCCGTTGATGTATTCGAAATCACTCGTGTCAACGATAGCCGCGTGTTCCCCGGGCCTCACAACATCATCCCACCTGGTGTACCCCACGTAGATCGGATTGTGAAGTATGTTGCATATGGTCTGCTTGTTCCACTTGCCGCCCTTCTTGGCAGGGATCAGAGCCGCATTGAGCTCTCCGGCGATATCCTCCATGGATCTGCCCTTCCTGTAAAGCCTGAATATGGCCTTGACGGTGTACGCCTCATCCTCCACCACCTCCAGCCGCCCATCGTTGTAGACATACCCGTACGGGTGTCCTGAACCCATCGGCCCGCTCCCGAATCTCGCCTTCCTCTCCATACCGATCCTCACCCTTTCCCCGATCTGTTCGCTCTCGAGCTGCGCCACCCTCTGCACTATGTCCATGACGAATCGCCCCATGGCGGTCGTCGTATCGAACCTCTCCTGCATGGAGTTGAACTCCTTGCCTTTCCTGCGGAGATCGTCCATCATCAGGGCGAAGTTGACGCTGTTCCTGTGGATGCGGTCCATCTTCAGGACCAGCAGCACATCCCAGTCCTCGGACTCGTGCATCATCCTCTGATATTCGGGACGGTCTGTGGTGCGGCCTGAACAGCCTTCATCCCTGTAAAGTCCGGAGACCGTCCACCCGCGGGATCTGCAATAGGCCTCAAGGCGCTTCGTCTGAGCGTCCAAGGAATAACCTTCCCTGGCCTGATCCTCTGTGGACACTCTCGTGTAGAGTGCGGCACGCATCCCAACCCATCCGTCGATGTCATCGGATTATAGATATAAAAAATGAGCAGACAACTGTCAGACACAACAGCTCTCTGCGTCAGCCGGACCTGCTGAGACGTGTAATGGCCGATCTGCGGCTTATGACCAAGAATAAAATGTGTTGGGGGGGTGACCCCCCGTTGCTGTTTCGGGATGCTCACATCATGCCGGGCATTCCGCCCATGCCACCGGCTCCCTGGGGGGGCTGCGGGGGCGCCCTGCGGGACGCTATGACGTCGTCGATCCTGAGGATCATGTTGGCCACCTCCTCGGCGGAGCTTATGGCCTGTATCTTGACCTTGAGGGGCTCCACGACGTTCCTGTCGAGCATGTTGACGGCCTCTCCGGTGTCGAGGTCGATACCGTAGTACTTGCCGTCCTTGTTCTTCTCGTGGGCGTTCTTCAGCTTGATGATGGCGTCTATGGAGTCGATGCCGGCGTTCTCGGCAAGGGTCCAGGGAATGATCTCCATGGCCTTGGCGAACTTCTCGATGGCGAGCTGCTCCCTTCCGCCGACGGTTGAGGCGTAGTCGGAGAGTCTGAGCTCGAGCTCGAGCTCAGGGGCACCCGCTCCGGCGACGACCTTACCGTCCTCCATGGCCACTCCGACCACGCGGATGGCGTCGTGGAGGGACCTCTCGACCTCTTCCAGGACGTGCTCGGTGCCTCCCCTAGCGAACACGGTGACCGCCTTGGGGTTCATGCAGCCGGTTATGAATATCATTCCGTCCTCTCCGACGGGCTTCTCCTCGGCCTCCTCTGCGATTCCGAGATCGCTCTCGCTTATGCTCATGACGTCTCCCACGATGGTCGCGCCCGTGGCCTTGGCTATGGCTTCCAGATCCGACTGCTTGAGACGTCTGGCGGCCATTATGCCGTTCTTGGAGAGATAGTGCTGGACGAGCTCATCGATACCTTTCTGGCTGAACACCATGTTGGCGCCGACGGACTTGATTTTGTCGGCCATGGCCTTCATGGTCTCCTCCTCCTCGGCGAGGAAGGCGGCCATGGATGACGGGTCCTTGATGCTTATGTGGGCATCGACCTCGGTCTTCTTGATTTCGAGCGCGGAGGAGAACAGGGCTATCTTGGCACCCTTTATGTGCTTGGGCATGCGGGAGTGTATCCTCTCCTTGTCTATGACCACGCCCTGGACCAGGTACGTGTCCCTGATCGTGCCGCCGACCTTCTTCTCCACACGGATGTTGTCGGTGTCCACCTTGCCGTCGACCTCGATGGTCTTGCAGGCCTTTACGACGATATCGGCGAGGAAATCCTCCTGCTCCCCGACGGATTTGCCGGTCAGGGCGGTGGAGGCGACCTTCTTGAGTATGGCCTCGTCTCTGGCGTCTATGGAGATGGACTTCAATACCTCGATGGCTTTGTTGGCGGCCATCTTGTATCCGGAAGCTATTATGGTGGGGTGGATGTTGGCGTCTATGAGCTCCTCGGACTGCTTGAGGAGCTCGCCCGCGAGCACCACGGAGGTCGTTGTACCGTCTCCGCACTCGGTGTCTTGGGTCTTGGCCACCTCTACCACCATCTTGGCGGCGGGGTGCTGAACGTCGATCTCCTTGAGTATGGTGGCACCGTCGTTGGTTACGACAACGTCCCCGATGGTGTTCACCAGCATCTTATCCATTCCTTTGGGGCCGAGGGTGGATCTCACAGCGTCGGCGACCGCTTTGGCGGCTCCGATGTTGTTGAACTGGGCCTCTTTGTCCTTGCTCCTTTCCGTGCCCTCTTTGAGCACGATTATTGGTTGATTTCCAGAACCGTACATGAGACTTCATCTCCTGTTTATGGGAATCAGTAATTTTGTCCTTCTATATTAACATATCTACCAATAACCTATGACCCGCAGGTAATCTGGTAGGTGGCCGTGATCACCTCTTCCCGGAGAACACGTCCCTGACATCCATGCCCTGGGCCTCCGCCAGCGACCTTATGCGCTCCCTGGCGGCCGCGGATCCTCCGATGCCCATCCTGGACAGCCTCCCTGCGAGAAGGGGGCGGGAGTTCAGGGTGTCCAGCAGCAGCCTCCGCACGCCGGTTGAGGCCAGGGCCTCGACGAAACGCCCCTCCTCCCCCTCCAGATGATCCAGAACCGGGCCCACCAGGGCGTAGGTGTCGATCCCGGCCCGGGTCAGCTCCCTCAGGGCCTCCAGGCGCCTCCGGGGCAGCGGTGCCCCGGGCTCGGTCATCTTGGAGATCCTCTCGTCGAGCGTGGTGATGGTCACCGCCACCTCTCCCCTCATGGAGGAGAGCAGACCGATGTCCCTGAGAACCAGATCGGATTTGGTGTGAAGATGTATCCTGACGTCCCTGGAGCGCAGGATGCCCAGGCACTGCTGGGTCAGGCAGAAGCGGGCCTCCGCCCCCTGATAGGGGTCGGTCACTGTCCCGATCCCCACCGTTCCCGCTATCCCCGGCAGCTCCCGGGTCAGCCTGTCGGTTATGTTGGCCTTCACCCTGACCACCCTCCAGTCCTTCCACTGGGTGTGGGTGACCTCCGGGGCGTAGCAGTATACGCATCCGTGCTCGCATCCGCCGTAGGGGTTGAGGGCATAGTCTATATCGGGAAGGGCCGATGGGGAAAGGGCCCTCCTGCACTCGACGACCTCGTAGACCCCGTCCCACCGGGAGCTGTCGGAGAAGCGGTAGAGGTCAGTAGTAGTCATCTATCCTCCTCTGGACCATCCAGTCCCTCAGCACGCCCGAGTTCTCCAACCAGGTCTTGCGGGGTATGTCCATAACACGGTCCACGTGCTGCAGGGCCTTCTCCAGCGTGTCGTAGCTCCCCGGTCTGGTCCTGAGGGCCGCGCGGACGTTCTCCCTCACATTCCAGACGCCCACGGGCATCACGTATCCCGGATGCGCCTCGCGGAATATGACGACGCCGGCGGTCCTGCGCTGCTCGGTGAGGAGTTCGTTGACGGCCATCCTCGCGGCGTAATAGCAGCCCCCTATGTGCGCGTACTGGCTCCGGCCGTCGAAGAACTCGCAGTCGGATATCATCTCGATCCCCTTGCCCATGGGGTTCCAGGTGGTGTTGGGATACCACGCCTCTATCAGCTCGTACCTCCAGGTGCAGGGCATCATCAGGATGCACCAGCGGTTGTCCAGCTGCTCCCACTGATATATCCTGAAATCGTCTATTGTCTCGTTGTATCTGGTGGTCTTGAGCATGTCCTTGCCTATGATGTCGTCAACGGCGGTTATGCTCCATCTGGTCGGGACGAAGCGCCTCCGGCTGTCCACACCCATGGTGCCTACGGAGAACGCCTTCTGTATCTCGGATATCAGGGTCCCGTTGCGGTAGGCGCCGATGACTGCTTCCGTGGCCCGCATGTCGGTGTCGTAGAAGCTCTTCTCCAGATTCCTCTCGAACCTCCCGCTGCCCACCTTCATCCTCTCCATCCGCGCGGAGGGGCCGAAGGGCTGGACCTCGTCGTCCAGCACCAGCCTGCCGCTGGGCTTCTGGGTGAAGTTCGCCTCCACCTCTACGGGCCTCTCGGTCAGCGCAAGCTCCTGTATCCCGTCCACCATGCGTCCCGACTTCCTGAAGTCGGTGGCGTCTATCCTGAACTTCCCGCGGACCAGTCTGAACCTGAAGTCCGTGATCTCCTCTATGCTCTTCCCGACCCACATCTCAGGACGGTCCATGATGGAGGTGTCGCCGAACTCCGGAGGGACCAGGGGGCCTATGTCGACCTTCGGGTATCCGTGGCGGCCGACGAAAACGGCAGGCGGGCTGCAGCCCTCCAGGTCCTTGGTCCCCAGCAGGGGCATGGTCCTGCTCTGTGAATAGAATCTTATCATCAGGGGGCAGCGGTCCTTGCCGCACAGCCTGCGGGCGCCTTTGCATACGATGCAGAGCCCGGACTTGACCACCGGGTTCCCCTCAGCGATCGCCCTGTCGAATAAATCCGTGCCTCCCATGACATCCACTCCAAGCCTCCGGAGATGATAATCTTTGCCGAACGCCGCTCCCGCGGGCGGATAGGAAAAGTATGTGCAAGGAGATGATCGGACTCCGGGGAGTCTTCATTGCAAGGGGGTCATCTCCTTTGCATCGAACCCCCAACGAGGTCTCCGTATTTATCCTTTTTAGAAGGAGCGTCCAACCTCTAGCACCGGACTCAGACAGAGTTCGAACACGGCCGAGAACTCCTCGGACATGGCGCCGAGCCTCCATATCTCCATGCTGACGTCCGTCCCCTCCTGGGGGACGATCTCTACGACCAGGTCCCCCAGGGACACGCTGAGCCTTATCTCCTTCACCGCGCCGTTCCTGTGCCTGTCCATTACGTTGGCGGTCTTCAGGATCATCGCGCACCTGAGTATGTCGTCGGTCTCCGCCTCCTCCAGGTCCCTGAACAGCCTGTCGTACCTGTTCGGGAACTTCTTGTGGTGGAACTTGGCCATCAGGGCCATGGCCCTCAGCTCGCGGTAGTCGAACCCCAGCATGTAGGAGTTCAGTATTATGGTGTAGGAGTGGACGTGGTGCTTGGTGTAGCTTATGAACTCGCCGATGTCGTGGAGCAGAGCGGCGTACCCCAGGAGCCCCCTCAGGTCGTCGCCCATCCTGTGCAGGCCCAGCTCCCTCATCCCGTCGAACAGCGCCAGAGAGAGCTCCCTGACCCTCTCCGCATGTCCCCTGTCGTACTGGCATCTGTTCGCCAGCCCCCTCACGGAGGATTCCTTCACATCGAAGTTTGTGTACCCCCTCCTGAGGAGGTACTCTATGTGCATCCCCTGTTTCAGACCCCGCTCGCTTATCTCGATCCTCTCTATGCCGAAGAGGTGCATCAGCTCCTCGGCTATGGCGCCGCCCGCCACTATTATGTCCACCCTGTTGCGATTGATCTTCGGTATGTCGGCACGCTGCTGGGAGGTCATGGGCAGGATCTCGGACATCAGCTTGACCAGCTCATCGTGTGTGAAGTACGAGGAGTCGCCCCCGCGCCTGGCGGCGCACATCTCCGCCAGGTTGATCATGGTGCCGGAGGATCCGACGGCCCTGTCGAAACCCAGGTCCCTGACAGCCCTGACAGCCCTGAACGATGCCAGGTCGACGTGCCTGCGGAGGGCGTCGTAGTCGCGATCGGACACCGGGACCGTGGTGTCTACCCCCAGCCCGTAGGAGTATCTGACAGCGCCCATGTCCAGGCTGTCCAGGAAGAGGTTCTCCTCACCCTGGCGCAGTATTATCTCGGTGCTTCCTCCCCCTATGTCTATCTCCAGGGTCCGTTCCCTGGGGCCGGTCGGGCCGAAGACCCCCAGGCTTATCAGCCTGGCCTCCTCCAGCCCGGGTATGACGCGGACATCCAGGCCCTCCTTCCTGATCGCCTCCAGAAGCTCGTTCCTGTTGTCGGCCTCCCTGCAGGCGCATGTACCGTAGGCGTAGACCTTGGAGGCCCCCAGGCCCCGGGACATCTGGGAGAACTTGGATACGACCAGGCTGCATTTGTCTATGGCGGCCTTGTCCAGCCTGCCGTCGCGGTACAGGCTCTCCCCGAGACGGACGACCTCCTTGTCCTGGTATATCGGCGTGCCCATCGAGTCGTTGTGGAACTCGACCACCAGCAGATGGACGGAGTTCGTCCCCACGTCGATGAACCCGACGGTCTCGGGCTCATCCATGCCAGATACCCCTGTTCTCCAGAAGCCACTGCTGGGATCTGAGTGGCGGGCCCCTCCTCTCCACCGGCACGTACCTCCCGTCCGACAGCAGATTCCTGGCCTTCACGTTGTCTGCCAGGTGCACGTCGAGTATGCTCTCCTTCACCTGCCTCATCATCTCCCTGTCCAGAACCGGGAAGATGACCTCCACCCTGGCCACCAGATTACGGGGCATCATGTCGGAGGACCCCATGTACATCTCGGGGTCCCCGCCGTTGTTGAAGTAGTATATCCTGGCATGCTCCAGGAAGCGGTCCACTATGCTTATGACGCGTATGTTGTCCGATATGCCGGGCACACCGGGGCGGAGGCAGCAGAGCCCCCTTATGTTGAGGTCCACCTTGACACCGGCCATGGACGCCCTGTACAGGGCGGCTATTATGTCGCTGTCTATCAGCCCGTTGGCCTTGAAAGCTATGTACCCGTCCCCGGAGGCGCACATGTGCCTGATCTCGCGGTCTATCATCTCTATGAGGCGGCCCTTGAGGGTTACCGGCGCCACCAGTATGTGGTTGTAGACCCTGGGGCCGAAGTACCCGGTCAGGGTGTTGAACAGCTCCCCCACGTCCTCCCCTATCTCCTGGTTGGCCGTCAGGAAGGATATGTCCCCGTATTGCCTGGCCGTGCCCACGTTGTAGTTCCCCGAGCTCAGATGCGTGTAGCGGACGAGCTTGTCCCCCTCCAGCCGGACTATCTGCAGCATCTTGGAGTGGACCTTGAGGTCGACTGGGCCGTACACGACGTGCACGCCGATCCTCTCCAGCTCCCTTGCCCAGAGTATGTTGTTGCTCTCGTCGAACTTGGCCCGGAGCTCCATCAGCACCGAGACGGTCTTACCGCGTTCCCTGGCCTTCCTCAACGCCTGTACGACCGGGGGGTCCCTGCCCACCCTGTAAAGGCATATCTTTATGCTCTGGACACCGGGGTCGGAAGCGGCCTCGTTGATCAGCCTGACTATGGTGGAGAATGACTCATAGGGATGGTAGAGTATCCAGTCCCTCTCCTTTATGGCCGGGAACAGCGAGGCCTCCTCCGAGAGCTCGGGAGGAGTGAAGGGGGTCAGGGGCTCCTCCCTGAGGCTCGGTATGTCGAGATTGGCTATCTCCCAGAGGTCTGTGAGCATCATCGCCCCGCCCGACTTGTGTATCTGCATCTTCGTCAGCTTCAGGTTGTTGCCGAACATGGAGACCATGTCCCTGGGCATCTCGTCGTCCACCATCATCCTGACGGCGAAACCGGTGTCCCTGCCCTCTATGCTCTCCTCGACGGCCGACATGAGGTCGCAGGCCTCGTCTATGGTCACCTTGATGTCGGCGTTGCGGGTGACGCGGAAAGGATAAGCGCCCTCGACGGTGAGCCCGGGGAACAGCATGTGGGCGGAGTGCCTGACGATGTCCTCCAGCAGAACGAAGTCCGAGCCTCCTTGCTCGGAGGGTATCCTGACGAACCTGGGGAACGTCCCGACGGGGATCTTGACCCTGGCGTGAAGGGTCTCCCCCTTCCTGTCAAGACGCACGGCGAGATTCAGGGAGTTGTTGGATATGAACGGGAACGGATGCGAGACGTCCAGGGCCAGAGGCGTCAGCACCGGGTGCACGCGGGTCCTGTAGAAGTTGGAGACCCACGCCCTCTGCTCGGAGGACAGGGATTCCACTGTCCTTATGCGCACGCCCTCCCTGTAGAGGAGGCGCTTCAGCTCCTTCCAGCATTCGCTGTACTCCCGCACCAGCACCTGGACCTCGGAGGACAGGGTGCGTATGAGGGTGTCCGGGTCCATGTTGTCGGGAGCGTCCAGCATCATACCGGGGGACCTGCGCAGGATCAGCCCCGGAACGCGTATCATGAAGAACTCGTCCATGTTCCCGTGGCATATGGCCAGGAACTTGACCCTCTCCAGCAGACGGTTCTCCGGGTCGTTGGCCTCCGCGAGGCAACGCCTGTTGAACTCCAACCAGGACAGCTCCCTGTTGATGTACAGACTGCGGTCGTAGAGGTCCGGGGTATCCATCTTCACTCCCCGCGCTCGCCGCCGACCCCTCTTATCCTGACCGACGCGCAGTGGGCGTGGAGGCCTTCGGCGCTGGATATGGTCTCGATCGTGGGCGCCAGCGTTGAAAGGCCCTCCCTCGACAGCATCTGTATGGTGGAAGTCTTCCTGAAATGCGCCACGTTGAGGCCGGACGCCGTGGCCGCGTGCCCGGAGGTGGGAAGCACGTGGTTCGTGCCCGAAGCGTAGTCCCCGGCCGCCACGGGGGTGTACGGGCCCATGAATATCGATCCGGCGTTCCTTATCATCGAGAGGATCCCGAAATCGTCCGCCGTCTGTATCGAGAGGTGCTCGGGCGCCATGTCGTTCATTATCGCGGCGGCGTGCTCCAGGGAATCGGCCATCATGTACCCGGAGTTCTCCAGAGCCGCCTTTATTATACTCGCCCTGGGAGCTCCTGCGAGCTGACGTTCAATCTCCGCCGTCACCCTCGCGGGCAGCGACGGGTCGTCGGTGACCATGACCGCCGCCGAAGACGGGTCGTGCTCCGCCTGCGCGAGTATCTCCGCCGCCAGGAAGGCGGGCTTCGCCGTGCCGTCGGCTATGATCCCGACCTCGCTGGGTCCGGCCGGGAAGTCTATCTCCACGGTGTTACGGAGCATCATCTTAGCCGATGTGACGAAGACGTTCCCCGGCCCGACGATCTTCTGAACGGGCTCGATGGACTCCGTCCCCAGGGCCATGGCCGCTATCGCCTGGGCGCCGCCCACCTGATACACCTCGTCCACTCCGGCTATGTCCATGGCGACCAGCCTGACCGGGTCTATCGGGCCGGGCGTGCAGCAGACGACCTCGTCCACTCCGGCGACCCTTGCGGGTATGGCGCACATGAGCACGGTGCTGGGGTACGAGGCCTTCCCGCCGGGTATGTAGCATCCCACCCTCTCCAGCGGCGTGCTCTTGACCCCCAGGGTCACACCGGGCTGCATCTCGGTCAGCCAGAGGTCCTTGGGGAGCTGCAGCTCGTGGAAGCGCTGTATGTTGTAGGCGGCCTCCTCCAGCTCCTCGACCAGCACGGGGTCCACGTCCTCGTAGGCCTCGTCTATCTTGTCGCGGCCGACTGCCAGGGAGTCCAGGTCGAGCTTGTCGAACTTCCTGGTGAGGTCGAACAGGGCCCTGTCCCCCTCCTCCCTGACGCGGTCTATGATGTCCGATACGATGTCCGAAACATCGCCAACCTTGGATTCACGGTTCTTGGCCCAGAAACCCTCCTCGATCTGCTTCCACATGCCCTTGCGATTAATAAGGTGGGATTTAAACTGTGCGAGAGGTTCGCCGGGCACGCGAGAGGAGGCACCCGACTGTTAAAATATCAACAAAGGTGTACCCGTCGTGGCAGGAGTGTCCGGATGAACATAATAATAGTGGGCGCGGGATCCGTCGGTTTCACGGCGGCCGAGGCCCTGTCCAAGGTCCACGACGTGCTCATCGTGGAGGAGAGCCCCTCCAGAGCGGAGTTCGCGAAGAGCCTGCTCAACGTCTCCGTCCTCTGCGACAACGGCACCAACCCCCGCGTTCTGGAGAGCGCCATAAGGAGACACAAAGCGGAGGCGGTCATAGCTTCCACATCCAGGGACGACTCCAACCTGTTCGTCTGCCTGATGGCCAAGCGCGTGTCCCCGAAGATCAAGACGGTCTCGAGGATAAGCGACCCCGACTTCATAGTGAAGACGTCCTCGGAGGGGGTTGAGGGCATAGATCAGCTGATATCCCCCGAGATGATAACCGCCACCAAGATCTCGAAGCTCGCCCTCCTCGAGAACGCGGTGGACTACGAGAGCCTGGTGAACATGGACATGGTGCTGACGACCTTCAAGGTCTCGAAGGAGCACACGAAGATCGTGGGCCAGGTCGTGATAAACCTCGAGATACCGCCGGAGTCCACGGTGGTCGCCGTGTACCGCGGGGAAGACGTCATCCTTGCCAATGAGACCACCGAGCTGCACGTGGACGACAGGATATGCGTGCTGGGGTCGCCCAAGGCCATCGAGGATTTCAACGACATGATGGGCGTCACGGACGACGCGAACGAGTTCGTCATACTCGGAGGGGGCGTGGTGGGCGCCCACACAGCCAGGCTGCTGGAGGGCAAGAAGAGGTACGTCAAGCTGATAGAGGAGGACGAGGCCGTCTGCAGACAGCTCTCCAAGACCTTCAGCAACGTCATAGTCGTCAACGCCAACACCGTGGACCCCCATATCCTGAGGTCCGAGAACGTCGGCAGGGCCGACGCCCTCATATGCGTCACGGACGTGGACGAGAAGAATCTGCTCGCATGCATGGTGGCCATGAACCTGGGCACAAAGAAGGTCATATCGAGGTACTCGGTGAGGGAGTACGAGGACATATTCCAGTACACGGGCATAGAGAGCATAATCGGCTACCACCGCGTGGTGGCGAACGAGATAACGAAGACCCTCATATCCGACGACCAGGCCATAATGAGGATGAACCACGAGGGGGAGCTGTTCTTCAGCGTGACCCTGACCTCCCAGTCGAAGATATGCAACGAGCATCTCGGGGACGTCCGCCTGCCGGAAGGGGTCCGCATAGCCGCGGTGGTCCGCGATGGCCGGATAATCTACCCTCGCATGGACACCGTTTTCCGCAACGGCGACAAGGTCCTGCTCTTCACATACATGACGAAGGTGTCCAAGCTCGAGAGGCTCTTCGGTACCAACGCGCTATCGGAGATGTGACGGTGCTCAGATGAGGTTCAAGATAGACCGTTCTGCGAGATGGGAAGGGCCCACCGTGCATCTGGTGGGCATAATCGTCTTCGGGATCTCCGTGTCGCTTGCCGTACCAGTCTCGGCGGCCGTGCTCCTCGGAGAGGACCCTCTTCCCTTCGCGGCCCCCATGGCTTTCTGCCTCTGCGCCTCCCTGCTGATGATGTCCCTGTTCCGCATGCACGACGGCCCCATGAAGGCCGTCGACGGCCTGATAATGATCGGATGCGCATGGCTTGCGGCCGTGGCCATAGGCGTCATCCCCTACATCATGTTCGGCATGCCTCCCGCGGATGCCATATTCGAATCGGCCAGCGGATTCACCACCACGGGATCCACCATAATGAGCGATATAGAGTCCTGGCCCCGGTCCCTGCTGCTGTGGAGATCGATGACCCAGTGGGTGGGCGGTATAGCCACCATCCTGATATTCCTCTTCCTGATGCCCATGCTGGGCTTCGGCGGGCGCACGTTCTTCAACAACGAGCTCTCGGGCTCCGGGAGCAGGAACTTCACCGCCAGGATGGCCGATGCGGCCAAGCACTTCGCCATCATATACGGGGCACTGAGCGTGGTGCTCCTGGTTACGCTGGTCGTTCTGGGGGTGGACATCTACGAGTCCCTCTGCATGATGTTCTCCACCGTCTCCACCGGCGGGTTCATGTGCACCAACGACAGCCTGGCCGGGTACGGCGGCCTGGTCCAGTCAATCGTCATACTCTTCATGCTCCTGGGCGGCACGAACTTCTACCTCCACTACAAGGCCATCTACAAGAGGGACCCCCGCTCCTACTTCAGGAGCTCCGAGTTCGTGATGATGGTCCTGTGGTTCCTGTTGGCCTCCGCCATAATCTTCGTCCTGTTGGGCGCAGGGGGCCTGGAGCAGTACAAGGACGTCCTCTTCACCGTGGTCTCGCTGGGCACCAGCACCGGGTTCGCCACCGTGGACTACAGCCTCTGGGCCGGCGCGGCCATCGCCGTGATCCTGGCCGTGATGCTCGTGGGCGGTTCCTCCGGCTCCACGGCAGGAGGCATCAAGGTGGGCAGGCTCCTGATAGTGCACAAGTACATACTGAACGGCCTCAACGCCCTGATACACCCGAGAGCCATCTACGACGTGAAGGTGGACGGCGACACCGTGGAGAAGGATTACGTCTCCTCAGCGGTGATAGTGTTCATGCTTTTCCTGGGCACCATCATGGTATCCGGGATCGTCCTCGCCGCCTTGGGAATGGGGATTCAGGACGCCTTCGTCTCCGCGATAACGGCCATATGCAACGTGGGTCCCGCTCTGGGACCTTACGGCCCTTACGGGTCCTTCGCCGAACTGGACGATGTCTCCAAAGTGTTCATGGGATTCATCATGTGGGTGGGCCGTCTGGAGATAGCCACCGCGCTGGTGATGCTCACCCCCGGCTTCTGGAAGGAGTACGTAATGGGGCACAACACCCGGGCGTCCAGGCTCAGGAAGGTCTTCTTCGGCAAGAGGTTCTGATCATCTCAGAGAGGCCGCCTGCCTGCAGGCGTCCAGTATGCGGATGGCCGCGTCGGAGCCCGGATCGTGCTGGTTGATCGCCCCGGCGAGCACCTTGGCCTCCTTCGTCCTGCCTTTCTCTATAAGGCACATGGCCATGGTCTCTGCGGCCCCCTGATGGGTGTGGTCGATCTCCAGCGCACGGCGGGCGAACCCCGCGGCCGCGGGTGTCTTGCCGTTGAACCACATGACCGCGGCCGCCAGGGCGTTGCCATCGGCTCCGCCCTCCTCCCTGAGGTACGCCCGGGCCCTTCTCACGGCGTCCTTGCTGCGGCCCATGACGGTCAGCACCCTGCATAATGCCAGCATGGAATCGTAGGAAGGCCCGGACGCCTCCGGGATGCCTTCGGCGAGGGATAGGGCCTCGTCGTGCCTTCCCAGCGAGGAGAGCGCCGAGACCTCGGCTGTCCGGTCCCCGGCCTGCTTTTCCCCGATAGCCTCCAGGCGGGAGAGGGCCTCGTCGTGCCTTCCCAGCGAGGAGAGCGCCGCGGCCTCCTCCCTGAGCACCGGATCATCCCCTCCCATTCCGTGCAGGATCCGCAGGGCGTCCCCGGGGCGCCCCAGTCTCCGCAGGGCCTGGGCCGCGGCGAACCTGTCTTCCCCTCCCTCCGGGAGAGCGGCCTCCACCCGACCCAGGATATCCTGGCAGCCCTCCTCTTCGTCTATGACCTTGAGCAGCGATGCGCATTTGATCAGGGTGAACGGGTCGCCCTCCGAGAGTTCGGCTATCCGATAGACCTCCGGGCGTACCGAGGAGTACCGCCCCTCGCGGATGTGTGCGTTTATTCTTTCGAAGGCATCGTCCGTTTCCATCGGTCGGTTAAAACCGTTCCGAAAAATAAACCTACGGATGCCCGCGAAGCGAATCTGGAGAGGTTCTTATACACAGTGGGCGATTCCGGGATACGTATGATGATCAGAAATGTGACGATATACGGGCTTTTCGAGACCTTCGATTACAACATCTGCTTCGGACCCGAGCCCCTAACCTTCGTGCACTCCCCCAACGGATACGGGAAGAGCACACTCATGAGACTCCTGAGCAGCGTCCTGAAGGGGGACGCGGAGGAGACCGCTTCGGTGCCCTTCTCGAGGCTGGACATCGGATTCGACGACGAAACAACCCTCATCTTGGAGAACGGCAGGGACGGTCTGACTATCCAGATGCAGAAGACGGAGCTCGAGCAGATCCTGGATCCATCCGAGGTCGCGGAAATACTAAACGTCGTATACATCTCCTCCGAGAGGCTGACTGTCAGGAAGAAGGACGGCAGGCTCGTTCCCGCGCTGGAATCCTACGCCTCCGAGCTGGCCGACAGGATAAGGCTCGCCGCGGACCACTCCGAGCTCCTGCCCGTGCCCAAGGAGGGGCGGAAGGAGTACGGCGACGACGAGCTGGTGTTCTGGTGCAAGAACCTTAAGGCCAAGCTGGATTTCCTCAACGAGGCGGGCTTCGAGCCCGAGATGCCCGCAGGCTACAGGTTCCCGCCCTCCAGATACGAGGTGGCTGAGTACAGGGAGGACTACACCGAGCTGGCATTCTCCCTTTCCGAGTACGTCGACCGCAACTACACTCTGGCCGAATCCATCGTCGTGTACAAGGACATAGTCAACGGGCTCCTGGTCAACAAGAGCCTGTTCATAGAGGATGCCAAGATGGAGGTCAGGATGGACAGCGGCATATCCCTGCCTCTGGGCCGGCTCTCCGCGGGGGAGAAGCAGGTGATGATAATGTTCTACTGCCTCCTGTTCCACGCTTCACCGGGTTCCCTGGCCATAATAGACGAACCCGAGATATCCATGCACGTGTCCTGGCAGCACAGGATAGGAGACATACTGACGGACATATCCAGGCTCCGCGGTGTTCAGATGATCGTGGCCACCCAGTCCCCCCAGGTTATACACGACAGGTGGGACCAGGCCCGGGAACTGAGGGTTGAAAGTGCGTAAATGCCTGTCATACTCCGACATAGCGAACGAGATCTCGATGCTGAGGTCCGCCTTCGACGGGACGGTTCTGGTCGTGGAGGGAATAACGGACTTGCGCCTCTACGGGAAGTTCATAGACGTGGACCGGACCAGGCTCATCGTAGGCCACTCGAAGGAGAACGTCCGCTATTCGGTTAAAGAGAGCATGGAGAAGAGGAAGGACAGGCGGACGCTGGGAATCGTCGATTCGGACCTCGACAGGATGAACGGGGTGGTCAGACAGCCCCCGATATTCGTTACCGACTGCAGGGACTGCGAGATGATGATAATGAAGAGCGGTGCCCTGCAGGAGGTCCTCTGGGAGTATGCCGACAGGGAGGCCCTGGAGAGATTCGAGGGGGCCTACGGAAGCGTCACGGACGCCCTCCTGAACGCCAGCTACCCTGTTGGCCTTCTGATGTTCATATCCTGCAACGAGAAGCTCGGCCTGTCCTTCAAGGACCTGGACCCGGAGATATTCGTGAACGAGAGGGACCTGAGGACGGACCCCGAAAGGCTGGTGGACGAGATACTGTTCCGTTCGAACAGCCCGGGTCTGAACAGAAGGGAGCTCCTGCGCCTGCTGAAAAGGGAGATGGGCAGGGAATGGGACCCTTGGGACGTGTGCAGGGGGCACGACACCGTGGAGATCCTGGTGCTGGGATTGAGATCCATATTCGGCGCGTTCAACAGCCGCGGGCTCAGGGGCTGCGAACTGTCCGGGTCCCTCAGGCTCGCCTACGGAAAGGACGATTTCGCGGAGACCCGCCTCCACAGGAGCACCAGGGAATGGTGCGAGGCCAACGGCATGGGCCTCTGGTTATTTTGAGACCGGCAGGTCCTTCCTCTCCGTCCCTTCCGAGGTCTCCATTATCTTCTGCACACGGCGCTCGCTCTCGTCCAGTATCCTCCTGCAGTGGTCCCTGAGGGCTATGGCCCTCTCGTACACCTGCAGGCTGCTGTCCAGGTCCAGCTCCCCGGACTCCAGCTTCCTCACCATCTCCTCGAGCCCTTTCAGGCTCTCCTCGAACGTCATCTTATCCACTTCCTCATCCATCTGAATACCTCCTTGCGCTCTCGACGGCGGCCCGGGCCGTCCCGTCCCTCATCACTATCTCCACTCCGGATCCGGGCGCCAGCTGGGACACCGAGGAAAGCACCCTCCCCCCGGGGTCCCTCACGTAGCTGTACCCCCTGCCCAGGACGCGGCGGTGGTCCAGAGCCTCCAGCCTCTCCGAGAGGAAACCGAGGTCCCTGCGCCGGCCTTCCGACATCCTGGACACCGCCTGCGCCATGGAATCCGAGAGGTCGGCCACCTTCATCTGGTGCTGCATAACGGCGTCCCTGGCCCTTCTGGGGACCAGCTTCGCATCCAGCACGTAGAATCCGCGCCCCATCCTGTCGGTCTTCCGCATCAGGGCGGCATCGGCCCTCCCACGGAGGGCCCCGAGCTCCTGCGAGAGCGTCCGGACGAGGTCCCCCGCTCTCCTGGGCGACAGTTTGGAATCCAGCATCCCGAAGCGGCTCCTCATGGTCCCGACCGCCGACATCAGCGCCCGGTCCAGCATCAGCGACAGCGAATCGATCTGCTTCGCGACCTCCTTCCGGTCCCGCAGCGCGATCTCGGCCGCCCCCGTGGGGGTGGGGGCCCTGAAGTCGGCCACCAGGTCGGCTATGGTGAAGTCGGTCTCGTGCCCCACTGCGGATATCACGGGGGCGGCGGACGCGGCTATGGCTCTGGCCACCTTCTCCTCGTTGAAGGCCCAGAGGTCCTCTATCGACCCGCCGCCGCGTCCCACGATTATGACGTCGACGCCGGCCCTGTTGAGAACCGCGATACCCGCCGCCACAGACTCTGCGGCGCCCTCCCCCTGTACCTGGGCGGGGCATAGTAGGATGTCGGCGGGGAACCTCCTTCCGGTGGTCGTGATTATGTCGTGTATCACGGCGCCCGTCTCGGAGGTCACCACCCCGATCACCCGAGGGTACACGGGGAGCCTCCTCTTCCTGGCGGGATCGAAGAGCCCCTCCGCCTCGAGCCTCCTCTTCAGATCCTCGTATGCGGCGTAGAGCTCCCCGACACCGGAGCGCTTCATGGTCTCCACCACGAACTGGTAGGAACCCCGCTCCACATATATGTCGATGTGTCCGAAGGCCGTCACCTTCATACTGTCCGCGGGCTCGAAATCTATGCGGGAGAGCGCCTGCCTGAACATGGCGCAGCGTATCTCGCTGCCGGAATCCTTCAGCGTGAAGTAGGAATGCCCCGAACCGTACCTCTTGAAGTTCGATATCTCTCCCAGCACCCATACATCGTTCAGGCCCGGCGAGGACACCAGGAGGGAGCGGGCCCGGGTGTTGAGCTGAGTGACGGTCAGGGTCTCGTTCATCAGCGGGCAATGGGCGTCGTCCGATTTATCGTTGACGAAGGCGCAGGTCTGCACGTATTTAATATGCGGACATCGGTCACCACCTCCATGAACGGCAGATTGATGACGGTGACCCTCATCGCAGCCATCGTTTTCGCCGGCATGTTCGCCGGCTACGCCATGTACGGCGACAGGGGGCCCTCCCCCTCGGATGCCACCGAGACATTCCTGGACCTAAGGGAGGGGTCCTGGTTCCAGTACACCTCATCGTCCACCTCCGTGTTCGGCTCATCCTCGGTGGAGCAGACGTTCCGCGTCGACGCCGTGGAAGGCGATGTGTACACGATCACCCTGACGTACGTCTACGACGGAACGGAGACCGATGAGGTGACGGTGGACATGACCCTGGACGACTTCCTCGGCATCCCCACGGTCTACATGTGCATGTACGACCTGGACGACCCTCATCTGATAGACCCGGTGATGTCCGATGCGACGGCGGAGACCGTCAACGGCCTCCGTAACGCGGTTCTGCTGTCCGGGGACGCGGACTACAGCGAGACCATGGTCCATCTGGACATGGTCTGCAGCACCCTCGGGATCGTCTACTCCGGCGTCCAGTCGGGCGGCATGGTGACGGTGGAGGTTGAACTCACCGGCACCAACATGGGCCTGTGACAAGTGTTTCATAAAGGATACCGCATACGTGGGCTCATGGAGGAGGAAGAAATCCTAGGCAGAGTGGACCCGGGTCTGCTCCGTTACAGGGACATAATACTCGAGCTCTACGGCGCCCCGTTCGCGAGAGCCAACGGCATAGAGATCGAGAGCATAACGAAGGAGCATGTCCGTCTGAGCATGGAGATGAGGCCGGATCACCTGAACAGCAACGGCGTGGGGCACGGGGGAGCGGTCTTCGCGCTTGTGGACCACGCCTTCGGATTCGCGGGCAACGTGTGCGGATGCAGGTCCGTTGGATACTCCTGCAACATAGTCTACCACCGCCCCGCTGTCAGCGACCGTCTGGTGTGCGAATCCTCCATCATCAACGAATCCAGATCCTTCAACGTCTTCGACATCCGCGTCTACGGCGACGGCAAGCTGGTCGCCAGCTGCGTGTGCACCGGATTCAAGTCGGGAGAGGGGGTGATGGAATGACAGGAAGCAGAAGATGCCCCCACTGCGGCGAGACTGTGCCCTCCTACAGCCTGACCTGCCCCCGCTGCTACAGGGATATACCGCGGGAGGATGTCTCCCGCGAAACGTTCAGGGAGGAGGGCGGGAGATGCGGCATACCCCGGGACAAGAGCCGCACGCTGACGATGATACTGGCCGCTTTCCTGCCCCTCGTGGGCATCAACGGCCTGGGCCAGATATACCTCGACCACCGCGAGGCCAAGGGATGGTTCTTCCTGGCGGCGGGGCTGCTGCTCTTCTGGGGGCTGGTCTTCCTCATAAGGGTCGTGACCGGGAGCGGATGGCTGGGCGCCACCCTGGCGTTCATAGCCGCGCTGATCGTCGGACTTATGTACATATCGCTGTATCTGGCGCAGCTCGCCGACGCTTTCTTCGGCTCCGTGTTCGGGGTCTTCAGTAACGGCCGGCACGCCTGAGCTCCATCATGACCGCGGCGGACATCTGGGCGCAGTCCAACGCCCGGCTGCCCCCTCCGACGCCCATGGGGTCCCCGGGGCACATGGCCTCGTAGGCCTTCCTTATGCCGATGTTCTCGTCCCCCCTGACTGCGGGCCTGAACCCCCTGTCCAGCCGCGCTGATATCGCGGGCATGAAGGAGACCGTGCCCGTGAGGTCCCAGGCTCCGTTCAGCAGATGGTAGTAGAAGACGTTCTTGATGTCGTAGGCGGCCACCGTCCCCCCCTGCAGCAGGGACTTCACCTCCCCTATGACCTTTTCCTCGGGCGTCCCGGCGTACAGCTCCCCGGCTGTTATCCCGGCCCTCTCCTCCAGGTAATCCAGCCTGCGCTTCCCCAGCTCCCTGGGGTCCAGGGCCACCACTTCGCCGTACACCGAGTCCGCATCCATGCGCGAAAGGCTGACGCCGCATATCCCTATCTCGGCCACGTGGTCGGCCGGGAACCCGTCCGGTCCGTCGGCCACGATCTGAACTACGTAGACGTCGTGATCCATGTCCTGCCCATCGTTCGCATTCGGTATGTACTTTCCTCCGACCCCGGACACGGGGACGCCATGTCGATTTATACCGAGAAAACCTTGTCCCCCGAGATGGATATAAAGGGGCTAACCTCGCAGGAGGTCGCGGAGAGGAGATCCGCAGGACTGGTGAACTCGTCCGAACAGGCCGTGAGCAGGACCTACAGGGACATCGTTTTCAAGAACGTGTTCACGTCCTTCAACATAATACTCTTCATCCTGGGAGCCGCCCTCCTCGTACTCAACGATCCGGTCAACGCGCTGGCGGCCACCGGGATCATAATCATGAACATACTGGTCGCCACCTTCCAGGAGATACGGGCCAAGCGCCGCCTGGACAGCATAGCGCTGCTGCTGAGGCCGAAGGTCAGGGTGGTAAGGGACGGCGCGGAGACCGAGATAGACCAGTCCGGGATAGTGAAGGACGACATGATACACCTGACGGCCGGGGACCAGGCGCTGGTGGACGGCGAGCTGCTCGAGCTCCGCTCGATGGAGATGGACGAATCCCTTCTGACCGGCGAATCCAGCACCGTCAGGAAGAAGGTGGGCAGCATGGTGTACTCCGGGTCGTTCTGCGTAACCGGGGAAGGATACTACCGCGTGACCGCCTTCGGGGCCGACTCCTTCGCCTCGAAGATGCTGGCCAGCGCCAAGAAGTACACCACGAAGAACACCCCCCTGCAGATGGAGACCGCCGCCATGACCAAGTTCCTCATGGGCATAGCGTTCGCCTACCTCATCGTGACCGTCGTCATCAACATGATCTACGGCAACGACCTGCAGACCCTGGTCAAGACTGCGGTCATCATAATAGACATCGTCCCGATCGCCCTTTTCCTGCTTATAGTCATAACGTATATGATAGCGGCCGTCCGGATAGCGGACTCGGGCGTTCTGCTGCAGAGGTCCAACGCCGTGGAGTCCATGAGCCATGTGGACACAGTGTGCATGGACAAGACCGGCACCATAACCACCAACAGGCTCGTCTACGAGGGAATGGTGCCCTTCACGGACCCGGACGAGGCGGAACGTCTCGCCGCGCTGTTCGCATCCGCCACCGGGAGCAAGAACCGCACCGTCCAGGCCATGACCGCCGCCCTCGGGACCGTCGCGTTCTCCCTGCTGGAGGAGATACAGTTCTCATCGGAGAGGAAGTACAGCGCGGTCAGGATCTCCGAGGGGGGATCGGAGACCGTCCTCTACATGGGCGCATGGTCCGCCCTTGGGTCCCGATGCCGTCCGGCCGCCGGAGCCGAGGAGGCCCTGGCGGAGGCATCCTCCAGAGGACTCAGGACCCTGGTCCTGTGCAGGGCCGGGGAAGGGCCCATCACCGATGACGCGGAATACCTAGTCCCGGAGGACATGGAGGTCGTCTGCGTCATACTGGTGAGCGACGAGATCAGGCCCGACTGCAGGGAGACAATAGGCGTGTTCCTGGATAACGGGATGGACCTCAAGGTGATATCCGGGGACGACCCCGCCACCGTGGACGCCCTGTTCACGCTGGCGGAAATACCCGGGGAGAGGAGGATAATGTCCGGGGACGAACTGGACGCCCTTTCGGGAGAGGACCGGGCGAGGGCGATACTGGATACCAACATATTCGGCCGCATGAAGCCCGACCACAAACAGGAGATAATATCCACGCTGAAGGACAGGGGCAGGTACGTGGCCATGGTGGGGGACGGCGTAAACGACGTCAAATCCCTCAAGGAGGCCCAGGTCGGCATAGCCATGCAGAGCGGCAGCGGGGCCGCCCGCGGGGTTGCGGATATGATAATCATCAACGACCGTTTCTCCGCGCTCCCGGACGCCCTTGTGGAGGGGCGCAGGACCGTATCCGGCATGAGGGACATACTCAAGCTATACCTGACCCGCAACTTCGTGCTTGCCATGCTGGTCCTCGTGATACTCATCGGTGGCGCCGCGATCGGCGCCAACGCAGTGCCGCTGCTGCCGACCCAGATATCCTATTATGCGGTGATAACCGTATCCATATCCGCGTTCATGATGGCCATATGGGCCGCTCCCTCGGAGAACAAGGGGGCGGTGCTACCGGGGGTCATGAGCTTCGCGATCCCCATGGCCGCGCTCATAGCCGTGTTCGGGATGATAGTCTACGCCGTGTTCTGGACGGGCACCGTCGACGGATGGATCGTGGTGGATTACACGGACAAGCAGCTCGCGTCCATGGGTTGGCCCACCATATACGACGTCACGGACCCCGCCATACACGAGATCGGGAGGATCGCGGGGATCAACGCCATGAACGGCATGCTGATCTTCCTGGTGATGGCCGGCATAACGCAGCTGCTGATGATAACCCCGAGATGGAGGTTCCTCTCCCTCGACGGTAACACGCACCCCGACATCCGCCCCACCGTGCTGGTGTTCCTGCTGTACGGCCTGATGATACTGGTCTACACCGTACCCGTACCCGAGCTCTGCGACCTTCTGGGGATATCCCGTTTCCAGCCTGTCACCTTAGAGGTCTTCCTGGCGCTGGCTGGCCTGACCGCGGTCTGGTTCCTCGTCTCCCGCTACGCCCTGAGAAGCGGGAGGCTGATGTTCCTCTACAGGTTCACGGACGCCTGGTTCCGGCGGAAGATGACAAGGGTGTACGGTCACCGCAAGGAGTAAAGCCCCCGGCGGCGGAGGCTTATCATTATGTGGGAAGCCACCTTCGCATCGGACAGGGCGCGGTGGTCCTGCACCCCGTTTATACCCGCTGGATCGCCTTCGACGATCATCGCGTAGGCGGTATCCAGGCGGGGGTAGCGGTACTCCCTCCCATAATACTGGCTCGGAAGTCTGCAGACCGGCGTGGCCGCCTTCATTATGTCCGTGCACTCCGTGAAGACGCCGCGCAACGACCAGGGGGGCAGGTAGAGGAACCTTCCGAGGTCGTACTCCGTGTTGAAGGAGGTCACGTTCTTCCCTGACAGTATGCTGCGGACCTCCGCCGCGACCTCCCCCTGGGGCTTGGCGGATGCCACCATCTCCAGGGTCAGGTCGGTGTTCTCGAATATCCATGCGGTCCGGCGGTACTCGTTCCACAGGGAGACGTCGTGACCTACCACGGAGGAGTACACCGTATCGACGGTGCCCGCCTCCAGGTCCACTCTGCATATCCCTATGTCGACGATCGCGTCCTCGGGGGCGCCCTTCAGTCCGGTGGTCTCGGTGTCCAGGACGTAGACGTCCTCGACCAGGAAGTCATCCAGGCGGCTCACGGAACCGCCTTCCTGCCGTACGGCGGCCTCAGCGCGGAGACGGTGCCGTATGCGAGCGACGCCAGGGCCAGGAGGGTGGCGGCCAGGAGGGCCGCCGCGGGGGCGTAGTCCCCGGCCTGCCCCTCCGCTTCCGGCGTGACCGGCACGGGGTCCTCCTCTGAGCCTCCGGAGGGCAGGAGGACGAAATCGCCCAGCGTCAGGACGTAGTCGTCCTGCATCACCAGGGAATATGCCCCCTCCCCATCCTCGTGCAGGTCCACCACCTCCTCTGAGGAGTCCCTGACGTAGATGCTCATCTGGGACACGTCGTAAATGTCCGAGGCTATGGTGAACCCCACGGTGGATCCGTGCTCTATGTGGGCGGGGTCAGGGTGCCCGACGATGACGTCTATGCCTTCCAGGTCGTATTCTGGGTCCCATGTGAAGGAATGGTAGGACGCAGCGTCCGCTCCGGGCACCGCCGAAATCAGCAGTACGGCCGCGAAGGACAGGATTACGGCGGGTGACGGCCTCATGAGTGGGAATTCCCGCGGGCATTGATAAAACGTTCCCCGGACACGGGGCGCAAAGATGATAACCGGGATGCGCATAATACGGGCATGGCCGTCATATTGTTCGGTGACAGGACGGAGGACGTGGGCTCCCGGGGGACCGTGGAGTCCGCCATGGTCTCCCTGGGTATCCCCCCCGACTCCTATCTCTTCCTCTCTGACGGCGTCCCGATACCCATGGACACCTTGCTGACCGAGGACCTGAGGGTCAGGGCGATCCGCGTGGCCTCCGGCGGATGATCATCCGCCGGCGATCCTGTCCAGCGCCCTCATGTCCAGCGATTCCCTGGCGATCTCCAGCAGCTCGTCCAGGTTGTCCATGAATGCTCCGCGCAGGTCCCCTCCCTCCAGCCTGCCGCGGCCCTCGGAGAGCGAATCCTCCTCCGGGAACCTCAGATCCGCGTAGGGCATGACGCCCAGGCACTTCATCCCCGTGAGCTCCTCCATCCTCTCTATCCCGGAACGGAGCAGCGAGGGGTCCCCGCGGAACCTGTTTATTATGAATCCTCTGAGCAGGTGCCTGTCCTCCTCCGGTATCAGCCTCCACGTGCCGTATATCACGGCGAACACCCCTCCTCTCTCGATGTCGGCGACCAGGACCGCGGGTATGCCCCTTTCGCGGACCATCCTCATGTTGGCGATGTCCCTGTCCAGCAGGTTGATCTCCGCCGGAGACCCCGATCCCTCGCAGACCACCGCGTCGTAGCGGGAGGACAGGGAGTCGAACGCCCGGAACGCCTCGGCCGCCATCATCTCCGTGTCAGGATCCTGGCCCACGGAGGCCTCCGCGAAGGGCCTGCCCCTCAGTATGACCTGCATCCTGCCTCCGGATGGCTTCAGCAGCACGGGGTTCATCTCCACGGAGGGCTCCGCGCCGCAGGCCCAGGCCTGGAACGCCTGGCCCATGCCTATCTCCCCTCCCTCGGAGGTGGCGTAGGAGTTGAGGGAGAGGTTGGAGGCTTTGAAAGGCGCCGTGCGCACGCCCTTCGAGGCCAGATGCCTGCAGTAGACCGCGGCCATGGTCGTCTTGCCGGCGCCCGACGAGGTGCCGAGGAACATTATCCTCACGGCCTCACCCCCAGTATGCCCATCAGGGCGTCCATGTCCAGACTGGATTCGAACACGTCCGCCAGCCTGTCCAGGTTCTCGTCGACGTCGCGGTCGTAGTCCTCGGTGCCGACCTCCCCCTCCCCGCTGGAGGCGAACGACAGGAAGTACCTCCTGAACGCCGGCCGGTCCAGCAGTCCGTGGAGATAGGAACCGAAAAGCATCTCGTCCTCCCTGACCGACCCCTCGTCGAAGCTCTCGTTGAAGTTGTCCACCCTGAAAAGCGGGGCCTCCCCGTCGCGGACCTTCATCCCCATGTGTATCTCGTACCCGTCCACGGGCTCCCCGGTGGATATGAGGACCGCGGAATCCTGCCGGACCCTCTTGCTGTACTCGTCCCACTCCGTCTCGGTGTCGAAGAGCCCCAGCCCCTCGTGGGTACCCGGGCGGCTGCCCTCGAGACCTTTCGGGTCCCTCAGGGTGCGCCCCATCATCTGGTATCCTCCGCATATGCCCAGGATCGGGACCTTCCCCTTCATGGCCTTCACGGCGTCAGCCATGCCGGACTCCTTCATCCAGGCCAGGTCCTCCACGGTGTTCTTGGTCCCGGGTATGATTATCGCGTCGAATCCCGGTATCTCCCTGGGGTCCGTGACGAACTTGACCGTGGTGTCCTCCAGGAAAAGCGGGTCCAGGTCTGTGAAGTTGGCTATCCTGGGGAGCTTTATCGCCGCCACCTTTATCCTGCCGCTACCCACGGAGTCCCTTCCGCGGAAGGACCCGGAGTCCTCGGTCGGCAGCCTCACGTCGGCATGGGGCACAATGCCGAGGACAGGCACCCCTGCGATCTCCTCCAGCCTCCTCGCACCGTCCTCCATCCTGGAGGGGTCCCCGCGGACGTTGTTGAGTATTATCCCCTTCAGCCTTCTGCGATCCTGGTCCTCCAGCAGCTCCAGGGTTCCCAGGGCGTAAGCGAACGCCCCGCCCCACTCCACGTTGACGACCAGTATGCAGTCCGCGTCCGCGAGCCTGGCGGCCCCCATGTTCGCTATGTCCCTGTCGTAAATGTTGATCTCCGCGGGGGAGCCGGCGCCCTCCATGATCACGAAATCGTATCTGGCCTTGAGGAAGTCCGCGTTCCTCTTCACGATCTCCCTGCCGGGTCCGGGGACGAACTCCCCGTAGTAGCGGCCGACGTCGTAGTCCCCGAAGGGCCTGCCCTCGACCATCACCTGCGACACGGTGTCCCCCTTGGGCTTCAGGAGGATCGGGTTCATGTGATAGTCCGGGTTCTTTATCCCCGCGGCCATGGCCTGGAGTACCTGTATCATGGCTATCTCGTGGCCCTTCCTGGTCACCCGGGAGTTGAGACTCATGTTCTGTGCCTTGAAGGGGGCCACCAGATGCCCTTTACGGCTGAGGATGCGGCAGAGGGCGGCCACGGTCACGGACTTGCCCGCGTCCGACGTTGCGCCCAGTATCATCAGGGCCCTGCCCGTCCTGAAGAAGCGGCGCTTGGCCTCCGGCAGTATCCCGGGTATGCGGGGGTCCCCGGGGTCGGTTATCCCCTGCCTCTCGAACTCGGACAGTATGAACCGGCAGACGTTCGTCCTGTGTATGAACAGGCAGTCCGTGCAGTCCCACACCGTCCCTCCCCTCTTGGAGCCTATGTCGGCTCCCAGATCGGTGTCGTTGCAGGGATAGAACGGGCAGTAGCAGAAGGTGCAGTCCTGCCCTTTGAAATGGGAGGGGTGGTAGGGGCATCCGGCGTCGGGCCCCCTGTGCCCCCTCTTCATCTCCTCGGCCACTTTCTTCTTTATGCTCCTCATGTTGCGCCCCTTTATGGTGGATGTATACGCCAAGGTTCATAAGAACCTGCCGAACGAGGTTCCCCTCCGGCGGTGCCAGCTGCGGGGGAACTTTCGGTGATCCCCCAGGTACCTGTTTATATGAAACGCGGACGATACAAGGGTATGCCCTCTTTCAGATTCATACACTGCGCCGACCTGCACCTCGGATGCAGGTTCGTCGGCGTCTCCGCGGAGGACGAGGACCTGGGCAAGGCCATGAGGGAGGCCACGTTCAAGGCCCTGGACCTGATAGTGGATGCCGTCTCGGAGAAGGACGTCGACTTCGTTGTTTTCGCGGGCGATGTCTTCGACGAGGAGACCCAGTCCCCCAGGGTCAGGCATCTCTTCGCGCAGGCCCTGCGCAGAGCGGGCGTGCCCTGCTACATAGCGTACGGCAATCACGACTACAGGAGGGAGTGGGAGGACTGCATACCCCTCCCGGACAACGCCTTCGTCTTCCCTCCCGAGGGCGCGTCCGTGATGTACCCGGACGCGGACTCCCCGGTGACGGAGATAACCGGGATAAGCTACGACAGGAGGAATGTGACCGAGGACCTCACTCAGAGGATCTCCGGATCCCCTTCCTTGTTCACCATAGCGGTGCTGCACTGCGAGGTCGACGCCCCCGAGGGGAGCGGCATGTACTCCCCGTGCAGATCGGAAGCCATGACGGGAAGGGGCGTTGACTACTGGGCCCTGGGCCATGTGCACACCAGGTCCGTGATCAGGAGGGACCCGTACATAGTGTACCCCGGGAACACCCAGGGGCGCAACCCCCGGGAGACGGGGGAGAAGGGCGCCTACCTGGTCACCGTCGAGGACGGCGGGGTCTCGGGCATGGAGTTCCTGCCCACCCACAGCATACTGTGGGAGAGCGTCTCGATCGACATAACGGGGAAGGACCTGGACGGCCTGGTCGAGGAGATTTCAGCGACGGTCGGCGTAGGGTCCCTGGTCAGGCTGACCCTGACCGGCAGGGGGGACCTGGACCGGATGCTGCGTCTGAACACAGAGGGGGCCGCGGAGGCCATCGCGAAAGCCTCCGGATGCAGGCTCGTCGGTCTGGAACTCCAGACCTCGGAGAGCGTGGACCTGGAAGCCCGCAGGGGGTCGGGGGACTTCGTGGACGCGGCCCTCACCGAGGCGGACCGCCTGACCGGCGAGGGACGCGAGGCGATTTTGGACGAGATATGCAGAACCAAGGCCTCCCAGAACGTGCGCCGCGTGTTCGAAGCCATGGAAGACGGGGAGCTGGAGGCCATGGTCAGGGATGCGTCCCGTCTGCTGGCGGAGAGGCTGATGGAGGCAGGAAGATGAGAATAGCGTCGGTCCTGATAGAGTCCTTCGGAAGGACCCGGGACAGGAGGCTCGAGGGCATCGGCGAGGGTGTCACGGTGATAACCGGCGACAACGAGGCCGGCAAGACAACCCTGATGGAGTTCATACGGAGCACCCTGTTCCCCTCCAGCATAAGGAACGCGTACCCCGCGTACACCGGCAGGGACTCCGGCAGGATGAGGGTCATCATGGACAGCGGAGAGTCGAAGACCCTTGTGAGGGAGGGCAGGAAGGTCACAGAGGCGAACGGCACACACCTGCCCTCCGAGACGGTGAAGATGGATGCGCAGCTCTACCGCAGCGTCTTCGCAATGGGCCTGGAGGACCTCGCCAAGGCGGAAATACTGGGTTCCGACGAGATAAAGAGCAGGTTCCTTGCGATACCGGGCGGCGAAATGGTCCCGTCCGTGACCGAGGGCCTGGAAAAGGAGATGAAGGAGCTGATGAACCCCGAGAGGATGACCGAGAACAAGGTGATAGGCTCCCTCAGCAAGAAGATGGAGGACATAGACTCGGAGATACAGCGGGCCCGGTCCAGGAACCAGAAGTACGGGGACCTGGCGATGGAGCTGGAGAGGACCGGGGAGGAGCTGGAGGAGCTGGAGGAGCTCCAGAGGATCGCCGGGGACGAGAGGAGGAGGGTCGGGATCATAATGTCGCAGAAGGCCAACGCCGAGAACCTGGCCTCGATCAGGAGGAGGATGACCGAATTGGAGTACTCCGCATCCCTGGAGGAGGGGGCCGAATCCGCCTACGGGGAGCTGCAACGTCGGAAGAGCGGCATCGGGGCCCGCATCACAGAGGCCTCCGCGGAACTCGAGAGAAGGCTGGAGGATCTGGGCGGCGTGGATCCGGAGGCGGTGACATCCCAGCGCGGCCTGATAGAGGAGCTGTGGAGGTCCGAGGGAGCCCACGACGCCAGGGAGGCTCGCATGGATGAACTGGCATCCTCGCTGGACTCCGACAGGGGAAGGATGGATTCGCGTGTGGCCGAGACGGGCATGACCCCGGAGCAGGCCCGCAAGGTGGACAGGGATGAGGGGCTGAGGAGGGCCCGGGAGGTCCTGGAGGCGCCCGGAGACCCTGCAGAGGAGCCCTCGGCCAACCGCGCGGCGGGCCCGGCGCTGCTGGCGGCCGGGATGCTGGCGGTCGCGGCCGGCATCTTCCTGGGCGACCTCATGCCCTTCGTGATAGCAGGCGGGGCGGCCGCCGCTGCCGCCGGGGCGATACACATGGTACTGGCGCGCAGGAGAAGGAGGGAGACCGCCGCGGACCCTTCCGCCGACTGGGGGGAGACCGCGGTGTCCCTGGGGTACCTCCCCGGCACCCGGCCGGAGGACATAAGGGGCACCAACCGGGACCTGGAGGACATGATCGACACCGAGGACAGGATCAAGCGGTCCTCTGCGGAGCTCGACCGTCTGAGATCCGAGGCCGCTGCGGAGACCGACAGGGTCGATCGTCTCCTCGCATCCCTGGAGATGGAGAGGTCCTCCTTCGGACAGGACGTGGGGCGCGCCCACAGACTGCTATCACTGGCCCTGGAAGTGGCGGAGGCCCGCGGTGCCCTGGACGTCCTCGAACAGGAGAAGGTCTCGAACGCGGGGAGTATGGAGGAGTTCCTCAGAGGATACGGCACGGAGGAGGATTTCCTGCGCATATGCGGGGACAACCGGGAGCTTGGTAGGCTCCGGGAGAAGGAGGAGGACCTCGTGAAGAGCATGGAGGGCTCCGCCAGGATGCATCTGGAGGACCTGCTGAGGATGATCGGGGAAGGAGGCGCCCCTCTGGAGACGAAGGACCACGGCGCGAGGATCAACGAGCTCAGGGAGAAGGTCGGGAGGATGAACGGGGAGATGGAGAGGATACTGGGGGACAGCGACCTGGAGGGTCTCTACCTGCAGAGGAGCACCGCCGAGGTCCAGATGAAGGAGGCATGCAGGAGATGGGGGACCCTCAGCCTGGCCGAGGCGCTGACGGACCGCGTCTGTGACGAGGTCTACGATACACGCCAGCCGTCGGTCGTGGGAAGGGCCAACGTGTACCTGGGGCTGATGACCGAGGGCAGATACCAGCTGGAAAGCGATCCGCGGGTGAAGGACATAGCCGTGAGGGACCGGGACGACGAGAAGAAGACCGACAGGCAGTGGAGCAGCGGCCTCGGAGACCAGGTGCTCCTGTCGCTCAAGATGGCGGTGGCCAAGGAGACGGGCTCCGAGCGCATGCCGCTCATACTGGACGACGTTCTCGTCAGGTTCGACCCGGGGAGACGCCGCGGCGCGTGCCGGGCCATACACGACTTCGCCCGGGACCAGCAGGTGCTGGTGTTCTCCTGCGACCCGGGGACCTACGACCTGTTCGCCTCAGAAGGCGAGACCGTCCGTATCACCCTCTGAAAACATCCCCGGCAGATGCCGGACAGAAAAAGTATATAATGTACATCGGCGGTGTGGGTTGCAAGGGATGCATCTATCTCCCTGATTCACTGATTCACTATCACAATACATCACCCCTTCCGAGAGAAGGGGAAGTCCGACACCGACGGGGACCCGAACAGAGGGGCCCGTCCATACGATAGCGGTTTAGGATCGAGACGGAACGAAGTCAGACTCCCGTATAGGGGGCCGCCAACATCAGCGCAGTCCAAGGGATAGATTCTCCCTCCGTACACCCGGGAGGGTTCACATGAACATAGATCCGAATACAACGAAATACATGGTGAAAGCGAAGATAACTGCCGACGGCATCGTGGAGAAGCCGGATGTCGTCGGTGCGATCTTCGGTCAGACGGAAGGTCTGCTCGGGGACGAGCTGGACCTCAGGGATCTCCAGAAATCCGGAAGGATAGGCAGGATCGAGGTGGAGGTCTCTTCGAAGGGAGGCAAGTCCGAGGGAGTCATCTACATGTCCTCGAGCCTGGACCAGGTCGAGACCGCCATACTCGCCTCCGCCCTGGAGACGGTGGACCGCATCGGCCCCTGCAAAGCCGGGATCAAGGTCCTCGGCATAGAGGACGTCCGCGTCACCAAGAGGGAGATGGTCGTCGAGCGCGCCAAGGAGCTGCTCAACGAGATGATAAAGCAGTCCAAGGGAAGCAGCTTCGACCTTACCGACAGCATAAGGCAGAGCATACAGATAGAGGAGATAACCTCCTACGGCAGGGACAAGTGCCCCGCCGGACCCAACGTCAAGGACTCCGAATCGATAATAATCGTCGAGGGAAGGTCCGACGTTCTCAATCTGCTCAAGTGCGGCATAAAGAACGCCATAGCCGTCGAGGGCACCAACATACCCAAGACCGTGCAGGACCTCTCCCGGGAGAGGGTCGCGACGGCCTTCGTCGACGGCGACAGAGGAGGGGAGCTGATCCTCAGAGAGCTGTTCCAGGTGGCGGAGATCGACTTCGTCGCCCGCGCTCCCCGCGCCCACGAGGTGGAGGAGCTCACGCCCAAACAGGTCATCAAGTGCCTCCGCAACAAGGTCCCCGGCGACCAGTACATGGAGATGAACGGCATCGCCCACGAGGCCAAGGAGGAGACGGCCGAGCCCGAGGAGGAGCCCGAGGAATCCAGACGCCCCCGCGGAGACCGCCGCGAGAGGGGACGCGAGGAGCGCCCGAGACGCGAGGAGCGCTCCGAGGGCCGCTTCAGCTCCGAGGCCGCCGAGAGATTCAAGAAGAAGGAGGCCAGGGAGGAGAAGCCCGCCGAGGACGCTCCCGAGGAGAAGCCCGCCGAGGGGCGCCCGAGACGCGAGGAGCGCTCCGAGGGCCGCTTCAGCTCCGAGGCCGCCGAGAGATTCAAGAAGAAGGAGGCCAGGGAGGAGAAGCCCGCCGAGGACGCTCCCGAGGAGAAGCCCGAGAGGACGGCCGGCAGATCGCTCCGGGCCAAGAAGGAGCCCGTGAAGAACGTCAAGGTGCTGTCCCCCGAGCAGGAGAAGTACCGCGACATGCTCCTGGAGATGAGCTCCACCCACAACGCCAAACTCCTGAACAAGGATAACGAGGTCGTACGGGAGGTTGCAGTCAAGAGCCTTGTCAACTCCCTCAAGGAGGACTCCGAGGGCGTGACCGCGATAGTCTTCGACGGCGTCATATCCCAGAGGATAGTCGACGTCTCCGCCGAGAAGTGCATAGGGACCGTCGTCGGAACCCGCAAGGGGAACATAACCAAGATGCCCGCAGGACTCACCCTGTGGACCAAAGAGAACCTGTACTGACATGACAGATAAGACCAAGGCGGAAACCTGGGAAGACCTCAGGGGATTGGAGAGCACGGCCGAGATCGAGATACCCTCCGACCCGCTGGACAGGGTCCTGGGGCAGGAGGACGCCATAGAGCTGGCCAGGATAGCCGCGCGCCAGCGCAGGCACCTGCTGCTGGTCGGCCCCCCGGGAACGGGGAAGTCCATGATAGCCCGGGCCATATCCCTCAACATCCCCAAGCCCAAGCAGGAGATACGCGTCGTCAACAACCCGGAGAACCCCGAGAGGCCGTTCCTCCAGATCGTGGACGCCGACGAGGTCTCCAGAGAGGCCTCGCTCAGGGCCGTTTCCGTCGGCAGGCTCCTGGACCCGCAGAGCGCCCCCTCCAACATAGCCGAGAAGCTGGGGTACCTCTGCCGCAGCTGCGGCAAGTACTCCACGCCTTCGGAGACCTCCTGCCCCCACTGCCAGAAGAGCAAGGTCGAGGTCGGAGGGACGGGAATGGCATTCGGGGACATGCTGGGCGGCATACTCGAGGCCGCCATCCCCCAGATGGCCCTGGGCAAGGAGAAGGTCAACGCGACCCGCCTCCTGGCCGACGGCACCGAGGAGACGGTCGTCTTCGAACGCGCCGGCGAGAGGATCCGCATGCTGGACCAGAAGGCCCTGGAGAAGAGGCGCGAACTCGAGAAGACCTCCAACCAGAAGGTGCTGGTCAGGCTCAACCGCGACCCTTACGTCCTGGCCACCGGGGCTTCCGAGACGGAGCTCCTGGGTGACGTCCGCCACGACCCCTACGGCGGGCACGCCGGCCTGGGCACCCCTGCCTACGACAGGGTGGTGGCCGGTTCCATACACGAGGCCCACGAGGGCGTGCTGTTCATAGACGAGATATCCCACCTCGGGAATATGCAGAGGTTCATACTCACCGCCATGCAGGACAAGGCGTTCCCGATAGCCGGGCGCAACCCGCAGAGCGCCGGGGCCAGCGTCAAGGTCGACGGCGTGCCCTGCGACTTCGTCCTGGTAGCCGCCTGCAACATACAGGATCTGGAGCACATACTGTCGCCCCTGCGCTCCAGGATCATAGGCGGAGGATACGAGGTCCTTGTGGATGTGGCCATGCCCGACAACCCCCACAACCGCGCCAAGTACGCCCAGTTCGTGGCCCAGGAGGTCTTCATGGACGGACGCATACCCCATGCGACCATAGACGCCGTGGAGGCGATCATACAGGAGGGCAAGGTCCGCGCCAAGGCGGACAACCAGCCGGGCTCCCTGACGCTGAGGCTGAGGGAGATGGGCGGCCTGATCAGGGCCGCAGGCGACCTCGCGGTGGTGGAGGGCTCCCCCCTGATAACCAGGGATCATATCGCCCGGGCCCTGAAGCGCGCCAGGACCGCGGAGGAGCAGATAAAGAAAAGATACGGTTCCTACATGAAGGGCCTGTCCAAGGACGTCTCCGACGTCCAGAAGGAGACCTCCCCCTATTACATGCAGAACGAGCACATAGGGGATCAGATGTTCAACTGAGCGCCCCGGTTCCCGGATTGGACTCCGCCCACCATCCTCACGGCGTCACCGTTGTCGTTGTAGAACCTGGGAAGATACTCCGCCACCGCGAAGCCGTGCCTCTTGTAGAACCTTAAGGCGCCCTCGTTCGAGGGCCTGACCTCCAGGGTCACTGTGACGGCCCCCTCCAGGGCAGCCCTGGACCTGAACGCCTCCAGGAGCATCCCCCCGATCCCTTTCGAACGGTATCCCTCGGAGACCGCGAACATGGATATGTTGACCTTGGCGATCCCCGACCGGGAGCCGCATATGTATCCCACTGGCCTTCCCGTCAAATCGGCTGCCACCAGCTGGCCCGAGGGCCACTGCGCCCTGAAGAACGTGAACATGTTAGGATTGAAATACTGATCCAGGGACGCACAGGTTATCCTGTACACCTCCCCTGCATCCTCCGGCACCATCTCACGTATCAGCATCCCTGTGCCTCCAGACCTTAATCGCCATCACCAATAAAGATATGATTGCGAGGGGGGCGTATGCAAGGTCCACGCCCCCTCCCCCTTCCGAGGATGGTTGAGCCGAGTACTCCGCCGACGCGGAATACGTCCTGCCTGTGTCCGGATCGGTGAAGTATGCTTGTATGAGATTGGCCCCCTCAGCGGGAACGAAGGCTATCATGGTCCCTCCCGTCCGTTCCGGAATCCCGTCGCCGTCCAGATCCCAACGCACCTGCGGGTCGTCTGACCTGACGGGAAGCGATGCTTCCGCGGCGGCGGCCCCGCCGGCTATGGGTTCCCCCAGGATCCGCACCGACATCTCCTCTGGAACAGGATCGGATGCCGACCAGTCAAGGAGGAACCAATCAGAGAACATGTCCGCGAGGTCGGGGGAGCCGATCACAAGAGCCGCCTCCCTGTTGTTGCAGAAGGAGTTGGATGTCCAGTTGACCGACCCTATCCAGACGGTGTCGTCGGCCACCACGCCCTTGTTGTGTATGATGGAGAAACCGCCCCCGCCGATGACGGCCACGGCATCCACGGAGGTGGAGGCCATCACGGTCTCCGCGGCGGTGTAGGCCGAGGAACCGCCTCCGAAATCGAAACTGGCGTCGAGTATCAGCCTCGCGTCCGCGCCGCGGTCCGCGGCCTCCGACATCCAGGAGACAGGGGAGTCCCGATGCCCCTCAGCCCAGGAAGGCGTGATGTCCAGCTGTTCGGAGTAGACCCTCTGGGAAGCCTGGCCTATGAACGACCTCATGGACTCGAAGGAGTTGTCAGGTGAGAGCACCGGAGTCACTGATGCCTCATAGGACGGAACGTCCCATCCGTCCTCGGGAGGCACGTATCCGCCTATCTCCGAGGGCCTGTAAGACGGGTAGGCCTGACCGACGGGGAGAACGTCCCCGAAGGAGACGTCGCAATCGTTGAGGAATATCTGCTCCATGAACTCCGCGTAATCCCTGCTCTCGACTACCGCACCCCATCCACGGTTTGGGAAGGAGCCCGTCCAGTTCTCGGAGGTCAGCACCACCTTCTCCGAATCTATGACGCAGTATTTCGCGTGCATGTACGCGAAGCGCCTGGGGGGACCGTAGGAATCCATGACGTACACCTCTGCCCCTGCTTCGTCGAGCGCCTTCGCGGCCCTTATCTCGGATGCGACGGACATTCCGGCGGGAGAACCCTCGATCAGCACTCTGACCTCGACCCCTCTGCCCTCCAGCTCCGCCAACAGGGCGATGATGTTCTCGTTCCCCAGGAAGTACACCGATACCGACACCGTCTCCGTCGCCGACTCCAGCGCCCTGCATATGGGCCCGGATCCGCAGTCGGGGAAGAGCAGCGGGGTCACCGTCGCCAGCCAGGGTCCGGCACCTTCCGGGATGTCGGTCATGCCCGGGACGGTTATGATCCAATCCGCGGAGGTGTCGGTGTCGGTTTCCGACACACGTACGGCCGCATATCCTCTCTTGGGTGCCGGCAGCGGGTCGCCGGACCATCCCCCCGCCTCCGAGACGTTCCCGTAGCAGAAGCTGTCCAAGATCCGGGAGTCCGGCCCCAGAAGGTACACCTGATCCCCCTGGTTGTTGAGGGCGAACCTCCCGGGCCCGGAAACATCCGGCCCTCCCATCTCCAGAACCCCTTCCCGGCAGCAGAACCAGGAGTCCGACATCTCGCGCACCAGCGTGATCCTTGACCCGTGAGGGAGGATGATGCTCTCCGTGAACGACACCACGCCTTCGCCGTCCCACAGGGAGAAGCCCAGAAGGTCCGTTCCACCGTCCCCGCGATTGATGATGGACACGCCCTCCGAGGCCCCGTCCGGCATGACCTCGCATATCAACAGGTCCGGGTTGTTAGGCTCGGCGGATGTCTCCGAAGCGCACTGGAAGCAAAGGAGCGATGAAAGGACAAGAATGAGCAACAAGGGGCGCATCCCGCGTAAGAGCGCGGGATGCGCTTATTAAAAAGGATGATTACAGATAGGCTACCAGGTCCTGAAGCGCCGAGCGGGGGTCCTTGGACTTGACCACTCCCGATGCAAGCAGGACGCCGTCGGCCCCCAGGTCGAGGGCGGTGCGCACATCCTTGCCTGTCTTTATACCGGCACCGCAGAGCACGGAGGTGCCGTGGCTGACGGACTTCACCGCCTCCACCGTGTTCTCCACGATACGCGGGTTGGCGGTGGTGACGGAAACGTCACCGCCGATGAGCTCGGGAGGCTCCACGGCTACGAAATCCGGACGGAAGGCCGCCACCTGGGAGGACATCTTCACGGTGTCGGCGCAGATGACCGTGATCAGCTCGGACCCCTTGCACAGATCCACACACTCCTCTATCGAGCGGGGCTGGATCCTGTGCTCGGAATGGTTTATCAGCGATCCCGCTGCGCCGGCCGACCTGACCATGGAGGGTGTGACCCATCCTGTGGATGATCCGGGGGCGCGGGGATCCACGTTCTGCGAGAGAACGGGCAGACCCACCGCGCGGGCGACGGAGCCGAGCTCGGTCATCGGAGGGCAGACCGCGATCCTCACACCGAATTCGCGGCCGACCTCCTCGCAGACCCTGGCGAGTTCCAGGGCGTCGCACCCTTCGACCTCGCGGTAGACCTTGAAGTTTATTATCAGAGCGGGCTTACCTATCTTAGTCAAGCTTCTCGAACCTCTTCACAAGCGAATCGAGGACCTCGGGCCTGGAAGTGTACTCCATCTCCTCGGGACCGAGTATGGAGGGCATGAAGGGACCCTGCTTCCTCAACATCCTGCTGATCTCTATGGACTTCCTGCGGGCGTAGTCCCACTCGGCACCCTTGAAGAAGTCCACGGGCACGTGCCTTCCGGCGGGGGAATCCATGGGTTCGAGACCCTGGAACCTGCCGTTGTTCAACTGGAATCCCAGGCAACAGACTCTTGGGGGTCCGTCGTAGTACGTGGGATCCGAATCCTCGGGGGAGCACGGATAGAACGCCCCGTAATGGGAACCTCTCATCCACCCCGCGCAGAGTATGGGGTCCATGTAGGGCTGGGTGTACTCGCCCACGGAGGGCAGGCCGCTCTGGGCCCTGCATACGCAGACGGGATCGTCCTTGCCCACGTACTTGCCGGCCGTGAGGTTCAGCTTGTCGGTGGACACCACGGCGGCCGGGCCCAGGCCGGCCTTGCTGGAGATCCTCTTGATGGCATACCTTGTGGTGTCACCCAGAAGGCTGAGGGCGTCGAGCGTCTCCTCGGGCGAGGAGAGGATGACCTTCTTGCTCTCCAGGACGTCGTGTATCTCCACATCGAACCCCCTCTTGGCCCTGGCGTCGACGACGAGGCCGGTGGTGGTGAAGGGGTCCAGGAAGGTCCTGGTGAGGGGTATCGTGTAGGCCGAGGGCTCCGTCTTGTCCGCTATGAAGAACATCAGCGGTTCGGATCCCCTCTCTGTGAACTCCATCTCGGCGGAACCGGGTCCCGCTCCCTTTATGTTGCCTGAGAAGGCATCGGTCAGCAGGTCCTGCCCTGCCGCGTAAAGCTTCATGGCCTTGGACAGCCGGGTGGCCTCCTGGAAGGCGTTCCACGCGAGACCGTGGACGTCCTTGTTGCCCTCTCCCTTGTAGTGTGACATGAAGAGGTTGATGTCATCCCCTACACGCGTGACATAGTAGTCCTCGATGGTTCCCTGCCTTACCGCGTCCGACAGCATGTCGTCGCATTTCTGCATCATGGATGGGTGGGGTTTCGAGTGTCCTACGACGGAACCTATGTCCGCTTTGATGACTGATATCGTGACTTTTTCTGCTACCATGGATTCACCATTTCAGAAACTGTCACGATTAACGCAATCTTCTTATAATACACTATTGCACGCCGGCCCGCGCGCGCGCCGACGTGTCCCAGTGGCAACATTATTATGCCAAGCATCGATAGCATGGACGTTTAACATGACCCCGGTAGTCAAAGATTCGAGAACGGTGACCGTCGAAGACGGCACCGTAACCGTGAAAGGATGGGTCCAGGACATCAGGAACCTGGGAGGCATATCCTTCCTGATCCTGAGGGACAGATTCGGAACGATACAGATAACCATGCCCAAGAAGAAGCTGGATCCGACCCTCTTCGAGAGCATCACCTCGCTTCCCAGGGAATCGGCCGTGGCAGTGACCGGGGAGGTCAAGGAGAGTAAGCAGACCGGACTGGGCCTCGAGATAATACCCTCCGGGCTGCAGGTCTACGGCGAGGCGGCCGCGCCTCTCCCCTTAGGGGTTGTCGACAAGGTCAACGCCGAGATGGACACGCGTCTGAACAACAGATTCATGGATCTCAGGAAGCCCGAGGTGAGGGCCGTCTTCGAGCTCAAATCCCTGATGGTCTCGCTGATCGGGGAGGCGATGCGGGCCAACGGGTTCGAGCAGATACACACACCCAAGATCGGCGCCGAGGGCGCCGAGGGCGGATCGACGCTCTTCAAAGTGGACTACTTCGGGAGACCCGCGTTCCTGGCACAGTCCCCTCAGCTGTACAAGCAGATGCTGATGTCCACCGGACTCGACCGGGTCTACGAGCTCGGGCCCGCCTTCAGGGCCGAGCATTCCAACACCAACCGCCACGTCACCGAGTTCATATCCTTCGACGGGGAGATGTCCTGGATCGAGAACCAATCCGACATAATGCACATGATAGAGCGCATACTGAACCACGTGCTCAACGGCCTTGCCGAGAGGGGCGGGAGGCAGCTGTCCGTACTCGGGAAGGAGATAAGGGTCCCCACTTCCCCATACCCCGTGCTGACCTACGAGGAATGCCTGCGCATGGTCAGGGAGGCGGGGCTCGAACTCGCGGACGGGGAGGATCTGGGAACCGAGGGGGAGAAGATAATCGGGGACATCATGTCCGACGGGGGACACGACCTCTACTGGATAACCGAGTATCCCGAGGAGGCCAAGCCTTTCTACATAATGGAGAAGGAGGGGACGCCCTACTCGTTCTCCTTCGACCTTGACTACAAGGGCCAGGAGATATCCTCCGGCGGTCAGAGGGAACACAGGTACGATGTGCTCACGGACCGGATGAGGAAGAAAGGGCTGGACCCCGGGGACTTCGGATTCTATCTGGATGCTTTCAGGTACGGGATGCCGCCGCACGGCGGTTGGGGCATCGGCATAGAGAGGCTGCTGGCGAAGGTGCTGGACCTTCCCAACGTCAGGGAGGCTATACTCTTCCCCAGGGACCCCGGCAGACTGTCACCCTGACATCCACTTTCGGGGAACTCCCCCCGACTCCCTTTTATATCCTCCGGGAGGTAATTGATGCATGGCGGCGCCTGGCGACGTTTACGAAAGAGAACTGAAATCCCTTCTCAGCGGGGACGAGAAAGCTGTGGCCAAGATGACCAAGACATGCGACGGCCCCGAGAGCCAGGCCTACTGTTCGATGACGGGCAACCCATTCGTTGTTATAAGAGCCGCCGGATCGCTGGGGGTTGACCTGGTCGCACTTCGCTGGGACTTCTCGTTCCCGATCGAGGTGAAGAGCTCCTCGGAGGATGTGATGCATTTCAGCAGGAACCCCCGCCTCGGAGAACAGGCGGACAGAATGCGCGAGGAATGCGGCAGGTCGCATATGATAGCCCTCTACGCCTTCAGGCTGAAGAACCGCCGCGGAGACCCCTGGAGGGTGTTCAGGCTCCCTCTGTCGGAGGATCTGCGCGGGCGCATGGGGCTTCTGCAGAGACGCATACCCGAGATGGAGCAGAGCAGCAACGGCAACTACATCATGAGATGGAACGACGGGATGAAGCTGAGCGACCTCATAATGTACATGGACATGGCAGGCAGGGAGTGAGACGGCCGTCAGCACTCATAGGGCTCATCACGGGAATCAGCCGTTGACTCTCTTCATCCGGCGCTGCCTCGGACCTTCCATGCAGCACGGCTTATTTGATATCTGTCATCCTCTTGACGGGAAGATACGCGCTGCGGAGGACCTTCTCGTCCAGCTCCACACGGCCCTCGAAGGTCTCCAGGCACCTGAGTACGGATTCGGGTTCGACCATCTTCATGGTTAGACATACCGCGTTGACCGGGAAATGGAAGCTCTTTTCGGGGTAGCGCCCCCTGAACCTGTGCTCCATGCCCTTCTCGGTGGCCACTATGAACTCCTCTCCGGACTCCGCCGCGACAACCATGCCCTCCGTGGAGCCCACGGAATCCGACATCGACAGGACCTCGGGTCTGCATTCGGGATGCGCCAGCACCCTTGCGTTCGGGTGCTTCTCCTTGAGATCCGCGATGTTCTTGACCGTTATCGATTGGTGAACGGGACAGAAACCGTCCCACAGTATGATGTTCTTCTCCGGGACCTTGGATGCCACGTACGCTCCCAGATTCTTGTCCGGGACGAAGATCACATCCTTCTCCTCCAGCGACCTCACCACCGCCACCGCGTTGGAGGATGTGCAGCACACGTCCATCTCGGCCTTCGATTCAGCGGAGGTGTTGACGTATCCGACCACTGCCGCCCCGGGGTGCCTCTTCCTCATGTCCCGTATCTGCTGGGCGGTGCACATGCTCGCCATGGCGCAATGGGCCTCCGGCTCAGGGAGCAGAACGGTCTTCCCGGGGCTGAGTATCTTGGCCGTCTCGCCCATGAAGGACACCCCGCAGAACACGATGACGGATGCCTCCGTGGATGCCGCCTTCACAGAAAGACCCAGAGAGTCCCCTACGTAATCGGCCAGGTCCTGCACCTCGTCGGAAGTGTAGTTATGGGCCAGTATAACCGCGTCCTTCTCTCTCTTCAGCTCGGATATGCGATCGGCCAACGATGCCATCGGCCTAGGTTATTCGGGCATCGGTAAATAACCTATCGGCCGATACCGGCGCTGATACATCCGTCCCTCTCCCGCCTGGAAGAACAAGCACCTTCGAAACAAGGTTTATTACCGTCACAACCATTACCTCCGTTATGTCCTCCGACAGAGAAGAGCTTGCGGCGAAGAGATTCGTGTGCACCCCCACGGAGAGGGCCCTTTTCGAGGCGGGCATAAAGATGGGGACGATCTACCACCAGTTCGTCGGGGTCCCGGTGGACCTTTCGAACGTCGAGATACTCGAAAGTTCGATAGAGAAGGGCGTCCTCGTACAGCCCTATGTGAAGGACGTGAAGGTCCGTATCGACAGGAGCCTGTTCAAACCCAAGAAGGACGAGTACTCCTACCTCTCCCTCACGGGAGAGATGCTGGATGTCGTCCTGGTCATCGAGATAGGAGACACCTGCGTGACGGCCGAGATGCGGTTCGACGACGAGCTCAGATACCCACTCATGTACATATCTGGGATAAAAGAATCCTAATTATACTATGAATGCCATTAGGGTGCGTCGCATCCGACCGTGATATAAATGATAACGGACATTAAAATCGGCATAACCGGCCTTCCGGGTTCCGGAAAGACCTTCGCGCTTCTCAGGGTAATCGAGATGCTGAAGGAAGAGGAACTCATCATAGGGGGTATGATCGATGAGCCCATCAGGGAAGGCAGACACAGGATCGGCTTCACGGTCAGGGACCTTATGACCGGTGAGTCGGCCGTCTTCGCCAGCGCCGACATAGACAGCAGGATAGTGATAGGCAAGCTGGGAGTCGATCTGGACAAACTGGATCACATCGGGGTGAGCGCCATAAAGAGGGCGTGCGAGAACTGCGACGTCATCGTCATAGACGAGGTTGGCAAGATGGAAGTGGAGAGCCAGAACTTCATCGATGCGGTGAAGGAGGCCTTGGATTCGAACAAGCCCATGATACTGACCCTTCACAAGAAGTCCCGCAACCCGCTCCTCCAGGATATAAGGAGGAGGGATGACGTCCGGATACTGGAGGTCACCCCCACCAACCGCAACCTGCTTCCCTACAAGATCATCCGTCTGATGAACGGGGAAAACGTTTGATGATGAAGGGCGCGGAGATAACCGAGGGACAGACCAGACTTATCGTCCCCGAGGATCGTTCCAGGCACGGGCCGGGCAAGATAACCGGTTCGGTGTTCTTCAACGAGCAGATGGCCCTCAACCGCGATGTCAGCGTCATGCTCCTTCGCACGTTGGACAGGGATCTCAGAGTCGCGGACGCCATGACCGCCACGGGCTCCAGGGCCGTGAGGATAGCGAACGAGGTTCCCCGCACCGAGGTGACGGCCAACGACCGCAACCCGGCCGCCATGGAATACGTTGAGGCCAACATAGAGCTCAACCGCCTTGAAAACTGCCGCGCTTCCAACCGTGACATGCATGTGCTCTTCTCCGAGGAGACGTTCGATTATGTCGATATCGATCCCTTCGGATCGCCCGCCCCCTTCACCCAGTCCGCCGTCAGGGGCTGCAGGAGACGCGGGATCCTGGCAGTGACCGCCACCGACACCGCCCCCTTGGCGGGAGCTAATCGTGCCAAGTGCGAGCGCAGATATCTTTCCAGGCCCCTCAGGGGCCCCATGTGCCACGAGATGGGGCTCCGGATACTCATGGGCTTCGTGGCCCGTGAGCTCGCCCGATACGACAGGGGCATGGTGCCCCTGCTCTCCTTCTCAGCCGACCATTACTACAGGACCTACGTTCAGATAACGGAGGGGGCCGAGGCGGCGGACCGTACCCTGGACTCCATGATCCACATCGCATACGACCCCGCTACTCTGGAGAGGTCCGCCTCGAGGGAAAGGGACGGCGCCCACGTCCATGGCCCCATGTGGGGAGGGGCTCTGCACGACCGTTCCACCCTGGCGGGCATGGATGCCGAAGGGATGGCCGAGGAGAGGAGGGCCTCCAGGATACTGGAGTTATGGAGGCGGGAATACGACCGCATCCCCTACACCTATGACGTGAGCGAACTGTCCTCCCACACCAAGCTGTCCCCTCCCAGGATGGAGGATCTCCTTGAGGCGCTTCGCGAACACGGGAGCGCATCCAGGACGCACACCTCGCCGACATCCTTCAAGACGGACCTGGAGCTCCGCGACATACTGTCCGTATACCGGGAGACGAGCCCCCAGTCCGGGAACCGTGCCCTTTGACAAACCTTTATAGGTTGTAACCAATCACGAGGGCAGGTGGATTCATTTGCCGACACTCGCTATAATTGGCGCCCAGTGGGGCGACGAGGGAAAGGGGAAGATAACGGACTATCTCGACGAGGACGCGGACATCATCGCCCGCTTCCAGGGCGGGAACAACGCCGGGCACACGATCGTGGTCGGCGACTCCGTGTTCAAGCTCCACCTCCTGCCCTCCGGAGTCGTAAGGCCCGGGAAGCTGGCAGTCATAGGCAACGGCGTCGTGGTGAACCTGGAGGAGATGGAGGACGAGATCCGCCAGGTGCTGGCATCCGGCGGCTCCGTAGACGGACTGAGGATATCCGACCGGGCCCACCTCATCATCAACTACCACAAGAAGCTCGACGGCGCCGAGGAGATCTACCGCGGCAACAAATCCGTGGGAACCACTAAGAAGGGCATAGGCCCCGCGTACCAGGACAAGATAGCCAGGTCCGGATTCAGAGTCTCGGATCTCTTCGACGGAGAGAACCTTAAGGAGAAGATCGCCGCCAATCTGCCCCTGAAGAAGGACCTAATGGAGATGCTTGGCGCCGAGGAATGCCAATGCACAGTGGAATCCCTGTACGAGAAGATGACGGGCTGGAGGAGGATGATAGAGGGTCACGTCTGCGACTGCTCCGTCCTTCTGAACGAAGCTCTGGATGAGGGCAGGAGGGTTCTCTTCGAAGGCGCCCAGGGCGCGATGCTGGACATCGACCATGGCACCTACCCCTACGTCACGTCCTCGGCCACCTGCGGAGGAGGCATATGCACGGGCACGGGCGTCGCCCCCGGCCGGATAGAGAAGGTCGTAGGGTGCCTGAAGGCCTACACCACGAGGGTGGGGGAGGGTCCTTTCGTCACCGAGCTCTTCGGCGAGGAGGCGGCGGAGATGCAGAAGAAGGGAGGGGAGTTCGGCGTGACCACCGGAAGGGGCAGGAGATGCGGCTGGCTCGACCTTGTGGTCGCCGAGCACGCGAAGAGGATGTGCGGATTCACCTCCCTGGCGATAACCAAGCTGGACGTTCTGAACGGATACCCCGAGGTCCGTGTTTGCACAGCTTACAGGATAGACGGGGAGGTCGTAAACCATTTCCCCGCGGACCTGGGCAGGCTCTGCAGAGCAGAGCCCGTATACGAGACGCTTCCCGGATGGGGGGGCTGGGAGGACACCGAGGAAATCGCCTCGCAGGGATACGACGCCCTGCCCGAGAACATGAGATCCTACATCCGGTTCATCGAGGACCGCCTGGGCGTCCCCGCCGACATCGTCAGCATCGGACCCAAGAGGTCTGAGACCATAGACCGGAAGAAGGACTGGTGGAACTGAGGGTCAGAGCGTGACCTTCCGGTAGAGTACAGGGTCCTGTCCTATCGGTATGGTGGCATCGATCCCTATCTTGCTGGTGGTGCCGTCGGCGCTGGGATCCAGAGAGGATCCTGCGGCGCCCTTCACAACCAGCATCCTGTCGGCCTGGAATCTGGTCGCAACCGCCCACTCCACCTCGCGGTCGTTGAAGATGTCTATGTCATCATCCACGATTATGACCTGTTTCATGGAGGGATGACCCGTGAACGCCGCCATTATGGCGTTCACCCCGTCCCCCTTCTTGTTCTTGGAGATCGACACCACGCCGTTCAACCAGCAGCACCCTCCTTCCGTGAGGCGCACGGCATGGGTCCTCGGGACCGCCTGCCTGACGGTCTTGAGTATTACGGGTTCGCGGGGGAGCCCCATCAGGAGGAAGTGCTCATTGGCACCTGGCAGAAGCAGCTGGAACACCGGGTCCTTCTTGGCCCAGATCCTGTCTATCCGTATCACCGGCTGCCTCCGGACGAAATCGTAGGTCCCGGTTATGTCCACGAACGGACCCTCCTCTGTGTAATCCAGGGTTATGGCTCCCTCCATGACGTAATCGCACTCGGCGGGAACCGTGATCCCGTTGTCGCACTTACCGACACAGAGGGGCTGATTGAACGACTTCATGCGCATGGCGGAGGCCATCTCCAGCTCGTCTGCGTCGAAATCGATGGAGGATGCGGCGGCGAGAAGGACCTCCACCGGAGCCCCCACGCAGATGGACACCTTAAGCTCCTGCCTGGACTTCCTCGCCTCCGCATACATGGTGTACAGATGCCGGGGGACCAGTCTGACGGCCATGCGGGAGCCGTCCATGACCATCATCCTGTGGAAGGACACGTTCCTCTTCCCGTTCAGTTCGGCTATGATTATCCCGGCCGTTATGTAGCGTCCCCCGTCCTCGGGATAGTACTTCGGTATCGGGAGCTTCATCAGATCGGTGTCCAGGACGGTCCCTCTGAACTCCGGGTTCCCGACGGGGTTGACGGCCGCGGGGTGGGCGATCGCGAAAGCGAGGAAATCCACGATCTCCTGGGGCCTTATGCCCATGGCCTCGGCTATCTTCCCCCTTGTGGAGAAAACGTTGCCGGCGGCCCTCCCTCCCCCTATGTCCTCGAAGAGGACCGTGCGGTCCTGATCCTCCATAAGGACCTTCGTTATCTTCTCGGACTCGCACTCTATCTTCTCGGACACGACGTGTACGTCTTCTGGGAGCCTTCCGCCGACTGACATATGCTACCTCATGTTCTTGAGGATATTTTAATATGAGGTGGAAAACGGCGAATCTGGGTCGTTGACGGGCGGACGCCCCCTACAGTGACGACGGGATACGGGTGCGCCGGTCGTGAAAACATCATATACAGGCATCAGAATGCAGGAGGCATGTCCGGGGACCCTATCGAGGACACCGTAAGGAAATACGCACTGCAGAACGCCGTCTTCTTCAAAGGCCGGGCCAACCCCAAAGCCGTGACCGGCAAGATACTCGGAGAGCACCCCGAATACAGGAGCAGGTCCGCGGAGACGATGGAGCTGGTGGAAGGCATAGTGGCAGAAGTCAACGCCATGGGCCTCGATGCGCAGACCGCGGCCCTCAGGGAATCCGACCCGGGCCTTCTGGTCAGGGAGAAGAAGGAGCGCACGTACAGCCTGCCTGAACTGGAGGGTGTCTCCGGCAAGGTGGTCATGCGCATAGCCCCTGGCCCTTCCGGACCGCTGCACATAGGCCACACCAGGGTTTCCGTCCTCAACGACGAATACGTCAAGAGGTACGGGGGTACCCTCATCAACAGGTTCGAAGACACCAACCCCGAGAAGATAGACCCCGATGCCTACGACATGATACCCGAGGACCTGGAGTGGCTGGGGGTGGAGGTGCACAGCACGGTCGTACAGTCCGACAGGTTCGAGATATACTATGACATGACCCGTAAGCTGCTGGAGCAGGGGAAGGCCTACGTGTGCACCTGCGATGCGGATCGCTGGAGAGAGCTCAAGGAGAAGAAGTGCGCCTGCCCCTGCCGCGAACTGCCTCCGGAGGTCCAGCTGGACAGGTACGACAGGTTCCTGGACGGGGAGTACGCTGACGGGGAGGCCGTGACTGTCATAAAGACCGACCTGGACCACCCCAACCCCGCCGTCAGGGACTTCGTGGCCCTGAGGTTGGTCAGCCACCCCCACCCCCGGGTGGGCACCAGGTACCGGGCATACCCGATGATGAACCTCTCCGTCGCCGTGGACGACCATATGCTGGGCATGACGCACGTGATCAGAGGGAAGGACCATCTCAACAACACCCTCAGGCAGGAGTACATATTCGATTACTTCGGATGGAAGAAACCCGCGTACCATCATTACGGCCTGGTGAACATACCGGACACGGTTCTCAAGACATCGCTGATAAGGAAGTGCATAAGCGACGGCGAGTACACTGGATGGGACGACGTCCGGACGGGAACCGTGAGGGCGCTCGAGAGGCGCGGGATCAGGGCCGAGGCCGTCAGGAGGTACTGGGTGGAGAGCGGCATGAAGGCCATAGACATACAGTTCTCCTGGGACAACCTGTTCGCGATGAACAGGGACCTGGTGGACGGGTCCTCCAATAGGTACTTCTTCGTGCAGGACCCCGTCAGATACGACATCGAGGGAGCGGATTCCGTCACCGGCCATGCCCCCCTGCACCCCGACCACCCCGAGAGGGGCAACAGGACGTACACCGTGGACGGGTCCAAGACCGTATTCATATCCGCCACAGACTCCGCCCTCTTCAAGGAGGCGGGGATGATCAGGCTCAAGGACCTGTGCAACATAGAGTTCGGAACGCCTGCCAGATATGCCGGCACCGACCTGTCCGTGCTCAAGAAGGGGATCAAGGCTGTGCAGTGGGTCACCCGCGATAGCGTCCCCGCCCGCATACTCATGCCGGACGGGACCGCCGCAGAGGGCCTGGCCGAGGGCCTCATACTCGAAGAGAAGGGGGAGACGGTCCAGTTCGAGAGGGTGGGCTTCGCCAGGATAGAGTCTGTGGGAAGGGAGGGCCTGACCGCCGTTTTCTCGCACCGCTGATCAGAACGCGGAAAGAAGCAGGTTGCACACGGCGCCCAGCAGTATCGCGATCGTTATCGAGAGGACCGACACCGCCAGGGTGTCCCTCCAGCCCAGCTCCCTGCCCATGACCACGATCGTGGCCAGGCACGGCATGTAGACCGCCATGACCACTCCGAAGACCACGAAGTTGTCCGGAGTCATGACATCTATCAGGGGGATGCCGCCCACCGTGAGTATGCCCAGCATCCCGACGGCGGCCTCCTTCCTGAGTATGCCGACGATGAAGGCTATGATGGTCACCGCGGGAAGGCCCAGCATCCCGACGGTTATGAAGGCCAGAGGATCCACTATTATGTCCAGGGCCCCGAACTGCATCATTATCTCCACCACGATGCTCCCGACCACCAGCAGAGGGAAGGCGATGAAGAAGAAGTCCTTTATACGGTACCACATCTTGAAGAGGACGTTCCTGGCCTGGGGGACCACCAGGTCCGGCAGCTCCATGGCCAGGTTCGAGGGTTCCTTCTTCAGGAACCTGTTGAGCAGCACGCCCAGGACCACGGCCAGGGCGCCCAGCATCATAAGTATGCCGAAGGCGTAGAGTATCCCGGCGTGCGTGGCGGTGGCTCCCATTATTATCGCCATCTGGGCTGAGCAAGGGACCGCCATCACGATCATCGTGCAGGTTATCAGCTTCTCCCTGCGTGACGCCAGCGAACGGGTGCTCAGTATGGCGGGGACGTTGCACCCTATGCCGACAACCAGCGATATCACCGAGCCTCCGTGGAGACCGAACCTGTGCATCAGCCTGTCCAGCAGCACCACCACCCTGGGAAGGTAACCGGAGTCCTCCAGGATCCCAAGGATCAGATAGAAGACCATTATGTAGGGTATGACCAGCCCGAGTATGGCCCGGATGCTCTCGTCTATGCCCCTCATCACAGCCTCGCCCAGATCTCCCGCCAGCATCCGGCCTATATCCACCAGGGCCGTTCCCACAAGCATGTCGTAGGCGGCCTCCACGGCCTCGGCCAGAGCGGAACCAACGTACACGATGATCAGGAATATCGAGAAGAAGACCGCGATGAGTATGGGCAGCCCGGTGGACGGCGTGGTCGTCATGTCCGATATCCGCTCGGCGCGGGTCGGCTTCCTTTGGGTCTTGCTCACGCACCTCTTCACTATGACATCGGCGCTGGCGTACCTGTCGCGGCCGATGGCCACCTCCATGGACTCTCCGTGGGTGGACTCGAACTCCGCCCGCATCCTGATGACCCTGGCCTCCAGGGCCTCAGGTATCTGGCCCCGGAACTCCTCGGTCCCCTCCAGGATCTTGACCGCCCTGCCCCTCCTGTCGAAATGGTTCTCAGGCAGGAACGAGGAAAGCTCCCTTATGTAGTACTCTATGTGATCGTCGTACCTTACCTTGAAATCCGATCTCCTGGATAGTCCCAGGCAGACGGCGTCGGCCAGGGCGTCGACGCCCTCGGCGGTCTTGGCGGAAACGGGTATGACCTCGATGCCCAGAATCACCTCCAGCCTCTCCACGTCTATGTCGAACTTCTTCCTGGCGGAATCTGTCTTGTTCAGGGCCAGGATCGCCGGCAGGCCCATCTCCATGACCTCGAAGCAGAGGACGATGCTGCTCTCCAGGTTCAGCGCGTCCGCCACCACGATGACGGCGTCGTTGTCCTGGTCCCGGAGCATCTCCAGGACGACCTTCTCGTCGGCGGAGTTGCCCGAGAGCCCGTATGTGCCGGGAAGGTCGTGGACACGGACTGTCGTTCCCTGCCGGGTTATGACCGATTCCTCGAACTCCACCGTGGTCCCGGGATAGTTGGAGGATATGACGCCCACTCCCGTGAGGCGGGTGAAAAGGGACGATTTCCCGACGTTCGGCTGGCCTACCAATGCCACTTTCAATACGCGGTCCCGCATGATCAATCACTTATATCCACGAAGACCATGGAGGCCATGTCCCTGTCCAGAGCTACCAGGGAGTTCCCTATCTCTATTATCCTGGGCCCCTTCTCGGAGACCTTGCTGTCCAGGGACACCTGGCGCCCCGGCACGAAACCCATCGATATCAGCTTCTTTATGATGCAGGAGTCGTCGCTCCTCAGGTGCGAGATCCTGCCACTGTCCCCGGGACGCATGCAGCTGAGCTGGACGTTGTTCTCGATCTTCCCTCTGGATGCGTTGCAGGGATCCGAGCAGGAGGCGCAGTCGCCGTCCACCGGCGTACCCAGCATGTGGCACATCTTTATGGCGGAATCGTCGGACAGGGCGTGCTCTATCCTGCACGCCTCCTCATGGGCGGTCTGATGATCCACATCCAGTATGTCGGTGAGGAAACGCTCCATGACATGATGCCTCTTCCTGATCTGGCGGGCGTACCTGAGCCCTTCCTCGGTCAGGGAAACGCCCTTGTACTTGGTGTAATCCACATAACCCTCCTTCGAGAGCTCCCTGAGCATGCCGCTTACGCTGGCCGGGGAGACGCCCATGAAAGTGGCCAATTCGGTGGTCTTGGCCGCGGTCTCGCCTTCGGTCAGGCGCAGGATGCTGATGAGATAATCCTCCCTGTTGCCTGAAGACATCTATTTTGAGGAGAGCCTAAGAATATATAAAAGTGAGTGTCGATGAAAGGAAAGCGTAAGCGCCCGAGGGCGCACCGTTTGAGGAAAAGCTCATTCGGGCTTCGTTTTGTTGGCTTCCCTGAGGGACTCCGCCTTGGCCCTGACCGTCTCGAGCTCCTCTTTGAGGGAATCTATGGTCTCCAGGGATTCCCTTATCTCGGCGCAGATCTTCCTCGAATCCTCGTCGAAGTTCTCCGCCGTGCCCTCGGTCTTGGCGTAGTAAAGCTCGCCAAGCGCCCCGTAGTTCTTGTTCGTCTTGTGGAGCTCCTCGTTGATCTTGCCGTTGATCTTTGATTCCTCGATGCTCTGCCCTATCTTGCTGTCGGTGTTCTTGAAGGCCGTACCTACCTTGTCCAGTAATCCCATGATATCACCTTGCGAGGTATATGGCGGGAGGGGATAATAACCTTTTGAGGCCAGGAAGACAGAGAAAGCGGAAAAATGTTCGGGGCCGGGGATCCCCGGCCCCGCAGGGACCTCTCAGTCCACGAGTTTGTGGTAGGCGTAAGCGGGCTCGCCGGCGTTGAAGCAGTACTGCACGGTGGAGAAGAGCCTCTTGAGCTCCCTGACATCCTCCTTCACCTTGGCGGGGTCCTCCTTCTTCTTCACGACCCTCGCTATGAGCTCCGCCACCTGCTTCATCTCGCTCTCCTTCATCCCGAGACGGGTCATCTCCTGGGAGCCCAGCCTGAGGCCGGAGGGCCTGACGGAGCTGGTGTCCCTGGGGAGCATGTTCTTGTTGCAGATTATGTTGGCGTCCTCGAGGAGCTGGGCGCATTCCTTGCCCCCGCCGAACTGGGAGACGTCCACAGCGATAGCGTGGGACCTGGTGAAGCCGAGCTCCGGACAGAGGACCGGGACGCCCAGCTCGTACAGGGCCTCTCCCAGGGCGCGGGAGTTCTTGCAGGCCTGGGCGGCGTAGTCCCTGGCGAAGACCTTCATCTCAGCCAGCGTCACTGCGAGGGCGGCCATGGCGTGGAGGTGGTGGCTGGAGGTGACACCGGGGAAGACCGCCTTCTGTATCTGCTTCTCCTGCTCCTCGGTCAGGTCGCTTCCGAGTATCATGCCGTGGTTGGGGCCGGGGAATGTCTTGTGGGTGCTGGAGGAGACTATGTTGACGCCTTCCCTCAGGGGGTCGTGGAACTGTCCGCCGGCTATCAGGCCGAGAACGTGGGCGCAGTCCTCCCAGACCAGGCAGCCCACCTCGTTGAAGGTGTCCTCCAGCTCCCTGAGGGGCGGGGGGAACAGGAACACCGACAGGCCGAACTGGGCGATCTTCGGCTTGACCTCGCGTAGCAGCTTGGCCGTGCCGTCCACGTCCAGGTTCATGTCGTGCTCGTTGAACGGGTAGTTAACCGACCTTACGCCCCTCTGTCCGAAGGCACCGAACTCGCAGGTGGATATGTGGGCCCCCTGGGCCAGGGCACAGGTTGTTATGGTGTCGCCGGGGTTGGCGAAGGCGAAGAGGACGGCCATGTTGGCGACGGTTCCCGAGATGGGTCTGACATCGGCGAAGGATGCATCGAACAGCTCCTTGGCCAGCTCCGTGGCCTTGGTCTCCACCTTGTCGACGTATATGTTGCCCTGATAGTAGCGCTTGCCGGGGAGGCCCTCCGCATACCTGTCCGCCAGGTCCGAGATGAGCATCTCCTTGGCCAGAGGGCTCATCAGGTTCTCGGAGGCTATCATGGGGATGCACTCCTCGAACCATCTGTTGTGAGCCATCACGTTCTCTCTTATGTAACGCGCGTCATCGGTGATCTGCATTTCAATCGGTGCTCATAACCGCACACGGGTAAAAAAGCGTTCGTACGGAGGGACTTCTCATCCCTGATGGGCCAGGCCCCTCTCCTCATCTAAGTCGAGGCCCTCTTTTATTGATTCCACGCCCTCGTCGTTGGAGGGGTCGGCGCACCTGATCTTCGCCATGTAGAGGGACACGAAGTCGCCAAGTATGATGCATTTTATGTTCTTCTCCAGGCTGCTGGATCCTCCCACGTGATACTCCAGAACATCCTGGTTGCCCTCCTTCAGCAGTCCTATCGAAGTGTCCGTCATCGTCCTGAGGAGATCGGAGGCCGTTTCATCGTACAGTATCACGGGTATGAAATTATCGTTGTTGAAATTGTCCTCGGTCCAACCTATTATCTCGTTGTGATTGAACTCCGGGATGGAGCCGTTGAAGGCTATCATCTTGCAGTTCTCGTTGAACTGGGTCTTCCACCTGACCGCCGCGGACCGCATGTTGGAAAGACTGTATATCACCGGGATGCTGTCCGCCATCCTCTGGGCCATATTCCGGGCCAGGTTGTTCTCCTCCGATATGAGGAGGTCGCGTTGCTCCTTGAGTTTCGGCAGCATCCTCCGGAGCTCCTCTCTGCTGTTGCATACGCCCATGTCCTCCAGGAGCGCTCCCAGGTACCCTATCAGACAGCCGAGGGCTCCGCGGGAAACCAGACCCTCCGGGACCTTTATGACCTTCATTCCATGGGATGCGCACCTCTCGAGCAGGGCGCCGCCGGAGGTTATGGATATTATGTTGCACCCCCGGGAGCGGGCCTCGTCGTAGACGCAGAGTATCTCCCTGGTGTTCCCGGAGTAGCTCACGGCGATGACGGTGGTCTCCCCGTCCAGCCACTTGGGCAGCTCGGTGCTGCGTATCACGGGTATGGGCATGTCCGCCGTGCTGTCGGCATAGTCGGACAGGATGCTTCCTGCCAGCGAGGAGGCCCCCATCCCGAAGATGCATATGTTGCGGGTCCTTCTGACTTCTCCTATCTCCGCATCCAGAGCCTCCTCTATCTGCTCCGGCAGGCCCTTCACCTGCATGTACATCTTCGAATCCTCGATACCGCCTGAACAGTCCATGGTGCACCTTGACGGACTAGTCGCATGGACATATAAAAACAAACCGTGGCAGGGGGGAGGCTGTTGACCACCGGACCTACTACGGAGAAGTTGTTCAACCACATTCGTGGTAAATCGCCAAACGTTTTTTTATACGGCACCTTACGAACCCCGACCAGAGGGCGTGCTATGAACATGGACAGAGCTTTGAAGGACATAAGGGAGGGAAGGATGGTACTGGTCTACGATTTCGACGACCGGGAGAGGGAGACCGACATGACCGTGGCCTCGGAGTTCGTCACCGGTGAGACCGTGAGGCGGATGAGGAAGGATGCGGGAGGTCTTATCTGCACAACCACGCCGTACAGCGTGGCCTCCTCGCTGGGCCTCCCCTTCCTGTCCGACATATTCTGGGACGACGCCGGGAAGTACCCGATCCTCGCCGCTATGGCGCCCACCGACATACCTTACGATAACACGAGATCCTCCTTCGGCCTGACCATAAACCACAGGAGGACCTACACCGGCATCACCGACAACGACCGGGCGATGACCATAAAGGAGTACGCCGGCACGGTGTTCCAGGACCGCCCCGCGGAGGAGATAGCCGCCGAACTGGGGGCCAACTTCAGGGCTCCCGGCCACGTGCACCTCCTGAACACCACGGAGAGGATACTGGAGACCCGCAAGGGCCATACCGAGCTGTGCACAGCCCTCATGTACATGGCGGGCGTCCGCCCTTCCGCGACCATATGCGAGATGCTGGAAGACGATGGGAACTCCCGCGGGAAGGAAAGCGTGCTGAAGTACGCCCGGGAGAACGACCTGACCTTCGTCACCGGCAATGAGATACTGGAGGCCTGGCACGGGCATCTGCAGAAACTGAAGGGTTGATTTTCATGGTAAGGGTGATGGCGTCCGGAGTATTCGACATCATACACACCGGCCACATATCCTACCTTGAGCAGGCCAAGTCCATGGGCGACGAGCTCGTGGTCGTGGTCGCATGCGACAGCACGGCCAGGAGGAGGAAGCACCAGCCCATAACCCCCGAGGCCATGAGGGTACGCATCGTCGGGGCCCTGAAACCCGTCGACCGGGCGGTCCTGGGGAAGGAGGGCGACATGCTGTCTACGGTCGCCGACATAGGTCCGGACATCATCGTACTGGGCTTCGACCAGGGCTTCGACGAGGACGCCCTGCGCAGGGAGCTGGCCGCCCGGGGGCTCGGCAGCGTCGAGATAAGGAGGGCGGACAGGTTCTCGGAGGACCTCACCGCCACCCGGGAGATAATAAAGAGGATAGTCGACGGGCACGGAGGGATTGAATGAAGCTCATCGGCATAGCCGACACCACCTTTGCGAGATACGACATGGGTGCCGCCGCAGCGGACGAGCTTCAGCGCGCCGGCACGGGCTTCCGGATAATCAGGTACACCGTGCCCGGGGTCAAGGACCTCCCCGTCGCCTGCAAGAAGCTCATCGAGGAGCAGAGGTGCGACATAGTGATGGCCTTGGGCATGCCCGGCCCCAAGGACAAGGACAAGATGTGCGCCCACGAGGCCTCCACGGGACTCATACGCGCACAGCTCATGACGAACACCCATGTGATAGAGGTCTTCGTCCACGAGGACGAGGCCGAAGACGAGAAGACGCTGGCCTTCCTGGCCGATCGCAGGGCCAGGGAGCACGCGCTGAACGTCTACGATCTGCTGTTCCGCCCGGAGAGCCTCACCAGGCGCGCCGGCACGGGACTCAGACAGGGATTCGCGGACGCAGGGTCCGTGATGAGGAGGAAGTGACCTTATGAAGAACTACAGGATAGGAATGGTAGCGGCGGAATTCAACTTCGACATCACATCCATGATGATCGAGAGGGCCAAGGCAGAGGCGGAATTCCTGGGAGTGACGATAACGAAGACCATCATGGTGCCCGGCGTGTTCGACATGCCTCTGGCCCTGAAGTACCTTCTCGAGGACCCCGAGATAGATGCCGTGATAACCCTCGGCGCCGTGATCAAAGGGGAGACCAAACACGATGAGGTCATAATAGCCCAGGCCGCCAGGAAGATAGCGGACATGGCCCTCGACAGCAACAAGCCCGTGGCACTCGGCATAACCGGGCCCGACATGACCCAGCTCCAGGCCGTCGACAGGATCGAGAAGGGACGCGACGCGGTGGACTCCGTCGTCAAGATGCTCCAGAGACTCGGGAGGTGAGGGTCCGGCGGGCCCCGGCGGGCGACCGTCCTTTCCGGGGCCTCGGTCGTGCCTGTTTTCGTAATCAAGACGATAATGGATCGTCATGACACTTCTTTCCGAAAGCGAGCAAGACGGGGCGATGACGTTCATCGACCCGAGGAACGTCCTGAGCGGTTCCGACCTGGGTGGTTCTTCAAACTTGATCCATCAGGCTCAGCAAGGAGCTGACCGGGAAGAGGAGACTCGTCTTGGCCCGACTCCGCGGAGACGCCGATCGCTGTGAGGAGGCTCTCCGAGGAAGCCATCGGCAGTCCGCACTTCACCCATCATCAATGTTTCGTCCATGCTAACCTGACTCTGAACACGCTCTTCGTCCGGTCGCACGACCACGGCTCCGTCCGTTGCACGGAGGGTTCGCTGCATCTCCCGGGTCTGGGGACGAGATCGACGTTCGAAGGGGGAGCTCACGCTGCCTTCGGAGAAAGACCCCGGAAAAGGGCTGCTCGTGCATCTGGGATGAGCGTCCGGCCGGCGTCCGCGGTATGCGGCCGCGAGGGTGCGGTTCAGGGAGACGTTCAGCGCATCCTGCGCACCATGAACCTCTCGAGAAGGTCGTACGCCTCTTCGAGCGTCTCCATGGGAGGCAGCAGTATCGTCCTGAAGTGCCCCTTCCCGAACTCCTCGCAGAACCCGGAGCCGTGGACAAGGACCACGCCCTCCGACTTTATCAGGTCGTACACGAACTCCTTGTCCGATCCCCAGGCGGTCAGATCGATCTTGGGGAACATGTAGAGGGCCCCCCTGGCCCTCCGGGTTGATATCCCGGGTATCTCGTTGAGCCTCTTGTAGGTGAAGTCCGCCCTCTCCTTGAGCTTCCTGTTCATGTCCACGATGTAGTCCTGGGGCCCCTGCAGCGATGCCTTCGCCGCCCATTGGCAGGGGACGTTCGGGCATATCCTGGCGCGGAACTGCCTCATCATGCCCTCGAAAACCTCGTCCAGCAGACCGACCTCGTCCATTATGTACCCGTATCCGATCCTCCATCCTGGCATCAGGTTGACCTTGGAGAAACCGTTGAATATTATCCTCGGAACATCCGAGGGCAGCCTGGACAGCGAGAAGAACCTGCCGCCGTAGACGATCTTGTCGTATATCTCGTCGGACACCACTGGTATCCCGTGCTCCGCCGCAATGTCCCCGATCTCGCGGAGGTCCTTCTCCTCGTAGACGCCCCCCGTGGGGTTGTTGGGATTGATGACCACTATGGCCTTGGTCCTTCCGTCGATCCTCCTGCGGATCATGTCCACGTCGGGTCTCCAGTCCTCCTCCTCTATCTGCCTGTAGGGGACCGCCCTGCCGCCGTAGAAGTTTATGTACTGGATGTAGGAGGGGTATCCGGGGCCGGGCACGAGGACGTTGTCCCCCTGCTCGACCAGGGTCCCCATCAGCACGTTTATGCCCTCGCCCACGCCGCTGGTCACGAAGACCTTCTCGGAGGTCGTCACCGCGCCGTGCTTCTCGAACTCCCTGTCGACGATGGCCTTCCTGAAGTCCAGCTCCCCCTGGGAGTCGCCGTATCCGTTGTCCTGGCGGTCCACGGCCTCCCTGAGGGCGGCCTTGAAGTACTCCGGCGTCTCGAAATCCCATTTGTTGGGATCCCCGATGTTGAGACGGTACATCTTCTGTCCGCTTTTCTCTGCCTCTGCGGCCGGGAGGGTGACCTCGCGTATGGCGTAGTTCATCTCCATGGACCTTCTGGATGCCTTCAGCTTGTTCGTCATCTGCAGACCGCCATCCGAATGATGGTGACCATATTTAACCTATGTAGGGGTCTAGGAGCAGGCAAAGCCTATATCCTGCACCGTCCTTCACTCAGACATGGCCGCTGTCAGACTGGGTAAGAACCACCTCAGGTGGTGCGACGAATGCAACCTGCCGATAATGGAATCCAAGAGATGTCCGGTATGCGGCGGGGATACCCACGAGACCGAATTGACCCCGCCGGGGGACTCCCGTCCGGCCTTCGAGCACGACATATCGCTCATCAAGAGGCTGGCCGACTCCCAGTTCGGAGAGGGTTCCGGCGACGCACTGATACCCGAAGGCCGCCTGGTCATACTCAACAAGGCCCCTTCGCTGGACAGGATGGAGGAGATCGTGGTGGACGGCACGGCCATGGCCAGCATACGCTACGACATCGGCAGGGGATGGCGCTTCATAAACCGCATGCAGAGCGCCCTGCGCATCGGCAGGGTGGCCACCAGAGGTTACGTCACGATAGAGCCCGAGGCCGTGCCCTTCGTGAGGGACAGCAAGAACCTCATGGCCCCCGGGGTTCTCGACGCCCACCCCGGCGTGCGGGATGGCGACGAGGTCATCATAATGACCTCGGACAGGGAGGTGGTTGCCACCGGTATAGCCAGGATGTCCGCCGGGGAGATGATCTCTGCGGACAGGGGGCTGGCCGTCAAGACCAAATGGTACCGTCAGGAGACACCGGTCGCCGCGGGGCCCTCCCACACCTGGGAGGATGCCGTGAAGGCCAACGAGGAGGTCGTACTCAGAAGGAGGGACGAGGCTGTCGCCTTCATAAACCGGACCATCGAAGGGCATGAGGAGCCCGCGATCGTGTCCTTCTCGGGTGGCAAGGACAGCCTGGCCACCCTGCTGCTCACGCTGGACGCCGGAAGGCGGCTGCCCGTGCTCTTCGTGGACACCGGACTCGAGTTCGGGGAGACCGTGAGGCACGTACGCGAGACCTGCGAGAGGCACGGACTCACGCTCATAGAGGAGAAGGCCCCCACGGACGCATTCTTCGGGAACCTTGTGCATTTCGGACCGCCGGCCAAGGACTTCAGATGGTGCTGCAAGACCAACAAGCTGGGGCCTACGGTGGCCGCGATAAACAAGAACTTCCCGGACGGCGTGCTCTCCTTCATCGGGCAGAGGAAGTACGAGTCCGAGGCCAGGAACGCCAAGCCCAGGATATGGTCCAACCCCTGGACCCCGGGACAGATCGGCGCCTCCGCCATCCAGAGCTGGAGCGCCATGCACGTCTGGCTGTACATATTCCACAAGAAGGAGCCTTTCAATGTGTGGTACACCCGGGGGCTCGACCGCATAGGCTGCTTCCTCTGCCCCGCATCGGACATGTCGGAGCTCGAGGCGGTATCGGGCAACAGCGACAGATACGGGCAATGGGATACTTTCCTGGATTCTTTCATGAGGGAGCGCGGGCTGCCTCCGGAATGGAAGGAGTACGGTCTCTGGAGATGGAAACGCGTCCCCCAGTCCGTCAGAGACGAGGTGTCCAGGATGACAGGGAAGGATGTTTCCGAGATCGCAAGACAGAGCTTCGAAGGGGACGGGGGCCCCCTGCGCATCAGCGTCCAGGAGGGTTACTCGCCCTGCGTCATAGGCTACAGCGTGGAGGCCGCGGTGTCGAGACCGATCGACCTGGAGAGACTCCGGCCCTTCGCCAGGGCCCTGGCGATAAACAACGAGGTGGATCCGAGCGGGGATTTCATGACCGCCGACTTCGTCACGGTGTACAGGGAGGGGTCGGTGATCTCGAAGGCCAACATAGAACGGGATGCCAGGGCCAACATGGACAGGATGTGGCAGCTCATAGTCAGATCCGAGCAGTGCGTGGGATGCGGGCTGTGCGCGGCGCGGTGCGGCATGGACGCCCTGTACATGAAGGACGGCAGGGTGGAGATGGAGGAGGACCTGTGCATAAGGTGCAAGGACTGCTTCGGTCCCTGCCCCGCCCTGAACTTCGGATCCTCCGACCAGGACGGTCTTTGACTCACATCCTGCGGAAACCGCGGAACATCCACTGGCCTATGGACTTGACCCCGTACCTGACTGTCCAGTAGAGCGTGCGGTCGCTGCTGTGGGGCTCCGCCTCCCCCCTCATCACGGACGAGATGACGTCCTGCCAGGTCCTGAGCCCCTCCGGGAGCTCCACGTACCCTTTGCCTATGGACCTGGGGCTGTGGGAGTCGCTTCCCGCGCTCACGGGTTTCCCGATCTGCAGGGCCAGCTCGAAGGAGTCCCTGTTGGCCCAGGGGACCGAGCGGGCGTTGAGGGCCTCGACGCCGTCGAAATCGTGCATGAGGACGTTCCTCTCTCCCAGGCCGGACCACCATCTGTAAGGGTGGGCGGCGAAGGCCACTCCTCCGGCGTCGCGTATGTCGTCTATGGTGTCGCGGACGGACATCCCGCGAGGGATCTCCCTGTCTATGCCGTATGCCAGTATGTGGCCCTCCTTGGAGGAGACCTCCTCCCCCGGTATGATGATGAGCCTGCCGTCGTCCTTCATCAGGTCGTACGCCTCGAAGCTGTTGTGGTCGGTGACCGCCACGCACCCCAGGCCCCTGGCCAGGGCCGCCTCTATTATCTGTCCGGGGCGGCTGTGGCCGTCGGACGAGAAGGACGAGTGAACATGCAGGTCCGCCCTCATCTGACTCCTGCCCCGTCGGTTATGTCGCGGTCCACGGTTGCCACGCAGGACCTCCCGTCCGTCAGGGCCGCAGCCGATCCTCCCTCCAGCACCGCGGCCACGCGGGCGGGGGCGCCCTCCGGGAGGTCCAGAACCGGCGCTCCGTCCGCCTGGAACCTCCCATCCCTCACGGATGCGACCTTGAGCACCGCCTTCTGGAAGTCCTTGTAATCGATTGTCGCGGTGACGTTCTCCATCCCGCAGTTCATCGGAGTGCCGTCGGGAACGTCCGAAGACGGCTTCAGAAGCAGCACCGTATTCCCTCCGAGACCCTCGTCGTCGGCGGCCAGCAGCATGCCCTGGGATATCTGCCCTCTGAGCTTCGCGGGTTTCAGGTTGCACAGGACCAGCACCCTGCGGCCGACCATATCCTCCTTGGAGTAGAAGGCCTTCAGACCGGCGACGATCTGCCTCTCCTCGCCCACGTCGACCTTCAGCAGGAACAGCTTATCCGCATCGGGGTGGTCGTCGGCGGAGACCACCGTGCCGACCCGTATGTCCAGCCTCCTGAAGTCCGCGAAGGGGCCTTCGGGACCCTTTCCGGCCTGGGGTGCGGGGGCCGCCTCGGAGGGGGACTCCGTCTCCACCTTCCTGTAGACCGGAGCCGGCTCCGGCAGCTCCCTTCCCACGGGTAACGGGTCCTTCATCCCATCGTATCCGCAGGCCTCTATCCCGCCCTCGAGACCGAGGTACCCCCATATCCTCTCGGAGGACCGGGGCATGAAGGGCCATGCCATGACTGCAAGGGCCTTCACGAGACGCAGATTGGTGTTCATGACCCTTCCGCAGGCCTCCCTGTCGGACTTCAGCAGCGCCCAGGGTTTCACGGAATCGAAGTACCTGTTGCCGAAGCGGGCGAGCTCCATGACCGTCCTGACGGCCTTCTTGAAGTCGCAGGCGTCCATGCACTCCCGGTACTCGGAGAACGCGCGGTCGATCTCGCCGACGACATCCGCCGACCCCTCCTCCGGGCCCTC
>Ga0209723_1000607_pt1 | contig 64919 bp, 40 predicted proteins | sample BiotimSIPDNA_2_FD_185750 | JGI IMG/M metagenome (GOLD analysis project Ga0209723, IMG submission 185750) | Anaerobic biogas reactor microbial communites from Washington, USA - Biogas_R2 time_0 SIP DNA (SPAdes) (version 2) | ecosystem: Engineered > Bioreactor > Anaerobic > Unclassified | place... | reverse complement strand
TGAACTTGGAGAAGTTACCAGTGATACTGTTGAATTGGTGGTAATTGACCAAGACGATCCAAATCCGCTCTTTATCAAAGAAGTCAAGATGGTGGATAGAGATCATGTACTGATTAGTTTACAAAGATTTGATATCCTTCCTGTAAATATAGATGAAGAGCAACCTTATGTAGATGCAATCGGCATCTGGTATGAAGAGGGGACTTACCCGAATCATCCTATAGAAAGTGCACCTAATTCTGTCAAAATCCCTATGAGTAAAATACTTGCCAGTGAATCATCTACTTTTGATACAATTATAGAGGTTCCCAGAAGAGATTGTATCACTTATTACTTTGTTGCATCTCCTTTCTGGAAAAACCCAGATAATGTACCTCCTTTTAAAACTGTCAATGGTGCCACTGTTTTCATGTGCAGCACCGAGAAACTTGCGAATCCGTTGAAGTTTAGTAAAGTTGAATACAAGTCGTCTGGAACAATCGATGTCGAAATCAACGGGTTTAATACTCTTGAAAATAAAAAAGATTCGCTGGAGTATGTGCTTGTGTGGTATTCACTCGGCCAGGAGGTAGTTAAGTGTGATACACTTAAAAAAGATACATTGGAAAAGATCTGGTCTGCTTCAGGTACCTGGTCAAAGCGCTATGAAGATGCACTTTTTTCGGGACCGGAAGAGATCATTACTTTTAATATCAGTTGGAGAGGAATTCTTGGAAATTACAGCGACACTGTGAAAGCAGAACAGAGCGTAGGAACCGCCAGAACTACCAATAATTGTGAGTTATTTAAAGAAAGTGTTCAATCTACTTCAGTAAAATTGAGATGGAGCACAGTGCAGGGAGACGATATTGAAAAGGTAAGGATTTGGTATGGCACCAAGCCGATTCCTATTAATCAGGGGTTTGATACAACAGAATATGACAGCATCATTCGGGATGCAGATATTGAGGAAGTGTTAATAAGCAACCTTAATGAGAATACCGTCTACTATTTCGGTTTACAGACTTACGCAAGCGGGTTGTACTGGTCTTTTGTTACAGAAAAATCCAGTGCCTCAGCAAGGACAATGATTCCGGGAACTCTTCCAAACACCATTACCAATACCAGTATCAGCTTTGATTCTTCGTCAAACAGGATAAAAATAAACTGGGATATAGATACTGTTGGAACTAGTGGCTCCAAACTTAAAACCGGTTTCTGGTGGGATATTACAGATGAGAAAGGAAACCCCTCCAAAGGTCTCAAGTTGATCGATTCTACATTGAGCATGTCAGATGAGATTTTTATAGATCTTGATCAGCAGTTTTTGGTAGATACCACCTATCATTTTGCTTTATGGATGGGTTACGAGACAAAAGATGGTGGCTACAAATGGGCTGAACCGGGCAAAGAGGCAAGAAAGACTTTAAGAATACCAATGCCGGGCTGGTTTAAAATCGCCTATTTCAAATCGAAAAATGACTCTGTTTCGATTTTCAACCATAAAGTAGTTCTGAAACCTGGTCAGAACTGGAGTGATGCCATTTATGAGGATACGCTGCTGGTTTTCAAACCTGATCTTTCGAAATTAAAACCAGGGTTGATCCCTGTAAGCATGGGTATCGATTTTTATCGTAACCATCCCTCAACTGATATTCTGATGAGCCTTACTTGTGACAGTCTGCCTAAGGGCTACTCCACTAAAGATGTATTCATGTATCAGTATGATGAGCTGACCGATTCAATACGTGTTCTTCCGAGAGTCAGTTTCGATGAATCGAACAGATCCGTAACAAGTTCATTCATGCCACACCAGATGCGCTTTCCGTTCATGTTGATGATCGACACTCAGGAACCGGATGTTAAGATCATGAGTGGCACGGATTCGGTTATTTCTGCAAAAACTATTATTACTGATATGGTAAAGGTTAGTGACAATATCATCAATTCAAAAGTAAGGCTGTTTATTTATAGAAATGATGATTCTTTATTTGAGATTTCTTCTGAAACGACTTCATGGCATGAGGACACCGTAGTAACTACTATAGATTCTATTTATGTATCCCAGGAAAATAGTGTTTTTGCCTGGCTGATGGTGACCGATGAAAGAAATACAAAATGGATTAATGTCTCACGTCAGGTTTTTGTGGAAGTTAACAACGCCACAATTGTCAAAGATATATGGAATCCGGTTTCTTCTCATTCAGTTCTGTTTTCTCCATCGACACCTGTTGCCTTGGGAAAGATAAGCTCTGAACCTGAGTGGAAATACGACAACACTCATTTCAGGATTTTTACCTGGAACAGGCTTGATCAGACAAAACCCAATGACTGGGTGGAATACTCGGAAGCGAATAAGGACCTGTTCAGTTTCGCCCCGGGACGAATTTTCTGGGTCAAAACCCGGGAAACCAAGCCGATTAACCTTGGAAAAGGTGTTACTTTTCCTTTGAAAAACACATTTTCTGATATTGTGCTCCCTGCAAAAAGTTTCTCGGATTTCTCCCTGCCGGTTCATTTCAATGTGGTAATCCAGGATATACTGGACTCAACTGCGCAGAATCAGGAAAATTTAATTGAAGAACTCGGTTTTTATAAATGGGTCAGAGATGATAAAGAAAGATATAAAACCGAGGTCATTTATCATCCCAATATAGCAAAGTTTACTTATTCAGGTGAAGTTTTGATGCCTGATTCCTGCTACTCAATTCATAATAACAGTGAAGAGGATATAAAACTTAGAATACCTTTGATTACCGAAAAAATGTCTACTAGAAAAGAGAGAGGTAATAGTAATCCGCTGGAAAAAAGAGGTAATACAGAAAAGTGGAACATAACGATTAATGCCCGAACCGATGATGAATTAATTTCACCTGTATATTGCGGTTTCTCGCCAGGAAAAAACAAACATTGTTTCCCAGTCTCTCCATCGTTCTCAAAAGTCAGAGCTGGTGTGCTTGGTTCAGACAACAATCGTGTGCATGGAATAGTGCAGGTACATGAGAGAAACGATAATGGCATAAGCTTTCCCCTGGTTTTTGACAACTTTGATTCAAAATCCAAAAATGTATACTATGAACTTGAGAACTGGGGTTCGATTCCTGCCAACTACAAAACCTGTGTTTTCAATCCCGATGCTGCTAATTATGAGAACCAGAATAATAGTTTTTCAATCGGAGCTGGTCAGAGAGAGTACAGATTTCTGGTTATCGGTGATGATAACTATATTGCAAATTGGAAAAATAATTTTGCTAAGTTTAATTTTTCCCTGCTGAAGGCTTATCCAAATCCCTTCCGGGGAAGAATTCAGATCCGGTTTATGTTGCCTTATTCTGGTGTTAGCAAGGTCCGAATGACAGTTTATGATCAACTCGGACGAAGAATATGGCGTAAAGACGTGGATAGAAATCTTCATCCTGGAGAGAATGTCATTGTCTGGGATGCACATAAAGGAAATTGTCTGGCTGCAGGAACCTATATTCTTCAGTTAACAGCCTTGGATGGTTCCGGGAAAGTAAAGGGTGTAAAACAGGAACGAATAATGTTTATGCCTTAAAAATTCTTTAAAAAAAGGAGCCTGCCAAAGCTCCTTTTTTTAGTTCTTTATTTAACTTTCCGCCTCTTTTGTCGGTAGTATCACTTCCCTCAATTAAACAATATTGCAGCCTCATTTGTTTTTCCTTATTCTTACGACCAAATTTTGGAGGTAACACGGATCACACGAAAAAGAACAAGACTATGATACGAATATACTCGGATAAGGAAAAAAGCAGAGTTTAATACTTTGTATTTTGAAATGATCGAGAAAGCCTGAAGTTCCTACCCTTATGTTAGAACATACTTTTTAATGCTAAAAAAATGGTTTATAACTACTAAAATGTGCTTGTTAGTCTCTGAAACATACCTGCAGGCCGTTTTGTATTACCTATTAGCAATATGTTAGCTGCTTATAGCAAGCTAAAAAGTGAAATTTGGAAAGAAATGTATCGAATCTGGAAAGAAAAAATGGAATTTGGAAAGTAAAAGATCGTTTTTGGTAAGACGCAGATCGTTTTTGGAAAGACGCAGATCGTATTTGGCATGTAGATATCGTTATTAGCAGGGCAATATATGGTTTTTTGAGAGTGGATACAGTAATTGAAGTGGAAGCGTAAGGGGGGTTACGTTTTTGGTATGAGAGGTTGGAGGAGCTAAGTCCTCCTACTCGATGATTTGAGCATTTTGTCTCTCTCATAGTGAAGTATTGGATCGCATTTTCCGGGAAATTTTTCGGTAACCTTATCTGAGCAGCCATCCATGGTTAATTTCTCACAGCTAGTGCACACATTTTTATACCATTCATCGGTTATGCCTTCTGGTTTGCCTCCCTGGCCTCGGCTGTTACCTATATTATCAAGTTTCTTAACGATTCCCTGGGCGATTTGGGCTATCTGCTGTACCTGGGCGGGTGGGGCTTGTCTGGAAATAATCTGCAGATAAATAGAGAGTGCTTCTTCGATAATACTCTTTTCTTCATTAGATAAGGCCATAATAATTCTCCTGTTGAATTATATTAGATTTAAAATGATACAACTCAAAGATCCATGGTCTCTTTTACAATATTAAAGATCAGTGGAAATATTTGGGATAATTTTTATTATACAGCAGACTGGTTTCATCGTTAAGGAATCCGTCTGGTTCAGAGTAAAAAATAGTATTTTCATCTTGAGAAATCTAAAGCTAAGGGGAAACTGTGTCATCGATAATTTTTATATGTACTGCAAATATGTGCCGAAGCCCCATGGCTGAAGGGATTTTAAAGCATCGTTTATCTGAACTTGCCAGAGAGGATATATTGGTATCCTCAATGGGGACCCATGGTGTTGACGGAAATTCTGCAACTGAATTGGCCATTGATGTATGCAGGCAAAACAATATAGATATCTCAACTCACAAATCCAGGCATCTGATTGGAGAAGAACTGGCTAGAAGTGATCTGATATTTGTGATGGAACCGGTTCACAAGGAATTTCTGCATGTTTTTTTTCCACAGGTTTATCATCAGACTTTTTTGCTTGGATGCTGGCCTGGCAAGGAAAGTCGTAAAGGAATAATAAAAGATCCTGTGGGTGGAAAGTTTGATATATATCAGAAAGCTTTCCAGTCTTTGCATTATCATATAAACAGGGTTATTCCTTTTATTCTGGCCAAATTCCCGCAGACGATTACTCATACGATTTAAACATTACATCGGAATCAGGATACGATATTCCATCCGCCATCCACCCGGATTGTTTCACCTGTTATATAAGGCGATTTAATTAAAAACTCATACGCATTCATTAATGAATGCAAATCTCCGGTGGTGTGCATAGGTATTATTTCGGATAAAGAGTTAAAATAGTGTTGATCTTCTGTTGATGCAGGGATCATCGCTCCTGGAGCAAGAGCATTAACCCTGAGGTTTGGGGCAAAAAGATAAGCTTGCTGACGGGTTAATTGCTGCAGGAGCTGCTTGGAAATGCGGTAGTTTTGGAAACGACTGTTTGGTTTTTCAATGATGGCATCAGTGATGTTTATGATCCATCCTTTTTTGATTTTCCTGGCGAAGAAGGTGTTAATTTGGGCTGGAACCAAAGCATTGATCCAAATTATTTTTTTTAGGTCATCTATGTCTTCAAGGTTACCTTCAGTAAATATTGAAGCGTTATTGACCAGACCTACCAGATTAACCGGTAGATTAAGAGCTTTATCCAGAATCAGTTCCGGTTTTTCTGAGAGATCATGTTGTATGAAGTGTACCCGGTCTTTTAATTCTTTAGGGCTGATGGTTTTCAGGGCTTCGCTTATGTCATTGCGGTAATGAATCACTGCGGAGAAACCAAGTTCAAGAGTTTTCAGTGCAAACTGTAAACCTAACCTTTTAGAGCCGCCAGTGATAAGTACTGCATCTGTTCTTTGTGACATAATGAATACAATATAATATAATAGAGTGGAAAATCATCAGCATCGACTCTGTCCTATAAGGCAGATTCTTGTTAGGGCAGGGCTTGTCCCTGCCTGTTCCGAGGGCAGGGACGAGCCCTGCCCCTTCTGAGGACTTATGAAAATTAAAACATTGTTGTTAGATATCGATAACCGCTTCTTGTTTTGTAACAGGACAATAGGGGAGAGGATCAGAGAATCAGGAAAACAGCGGCTTTGGCAGGATCGCAGCGGTGGGCAAATAGATGTTATTGTAATTCATTACATAAGTGCGATTCAGGTGCAGCCGCAATATCCGTTTGATTTAGGAGCAATTTTAGGCATTTTCTGTGATTTTGGGGTCAGCAGTCATTATTTGATTGATAGAAGGGGTACTACAACTCAACTGGTACCTGAACAGAAAAAGGCCTGGCATTGTGGAGGAAGCATCATGCCAGAGCCAGACAACCGGATTGGAGTTAATGATTTTTCAATCGGTATAGAATTGATGGCAACGGAGAAGAGTGGTTTCACAATGCTTCAGTATAAATCATTATGTAACCTGTGTGATTCTATAGAAATGCGTTATGGCAGAACATTTAGTTATGTAGGGCACGATCAGATTGCCGGTGAACGTGCCGTAGCGTTGGGGTTGCGAAAAGAGATCAAGCAGGATCCCGGTAATTTATTTGATTGGCAATATTTCTCTTCTTGCATGGAAAAGCTCAGGGCTTGCCGGACCAGTGTAACATAAGAACATATTTCTCAGGTATGTTTTTTTTTTGCGAAAATGTTATAATTCAGTAATATACCAGTTATCACTCGATGATTTCAGAGGGGACATGAAATGAAGGCAAAATGGAACAGGTCAGATTTTCTGGGAATTACATGTTATTTGGTTATTTTGTTTTCGTTCGTTTCGGTAGTGAAAGCAGACGATGCTTTTAACAAACTTATTTCATCAGGAAAATATAAAGAGGCTATCGACTATGCTGATGAAAAGATGACCGAAAGAACTCCTGAAGTGTGGGTTCAATTAGGGAAAGCGAATGAGGCTATAGGAATGCCTGAAAAAGCATTAGCTTGTTATTTGGTATCCTGGAGGATGAATCCGGAAGATTATAATGCTTTAGTTGGTGCAGCAAAGGTTTATAATACCCTTAACCAGCCTGATAATGCCTTGAATATGGCTCAGAAGGCTTTGCAGAAGAATTTTACTGCTGAAGCCAGTTGGGAGTATGCCCGTGCATGCATTTCCCTTAACCGCTCGGCTGAGGCTAAAAAGGCGCTGGAAAAAGTGATTCAGAGTGATTCTTCAAACACTATTGCCAACAGGGAACTGGGGCAGATTTATTTCAATGAAAAAGCCTGGGATAAATCGATTGCACTATTGAAAAAAATATCCAAAAAAGAGCAGAATGGACAGATCGCTTATAAAATTGGTAAAGCTTACCTTGAAAAAGGAGTTGCAGACTCTGCAGTTAATTATCTCAAAATAGCAGCTTCCACTGGCGCAGACTCAGATGTCTCTCTCGATTTGGCCAGAGCCTATTTTAACCAGAGAAATTACAAACTGGCAGCAGAGGGGTTTAGAAAGGTGCCAAAGGGACTTCTTTCTGCTGATGATTGTTATCGAATGGGCATTTGTGAGGAGAAAAATGGGGATCAAGCTGCTGCCGCTGAGTTCTTTGAAATGGCAGTGGGAAAATTCGGATCTTCTACTGCAAACAGTGCTCTTTTGTCCAGAGAAAAACTGGGAAGAGCCAAATTGAAATCGGAATCCTTTAGCAGTGCACTTGAGCAGTTTCAGTTTATCATGAAAGCGGATCAGAAAGCACTGACTGTTCCAGATATATATCTACTTCTTTCGGAAGCACAGTTGGGAGCCGGGCAGAAAAGTAATGCAATAAGCACTTTGGAAAGTGCCATCAAACTGAATGAAAAAAACATTGAGGCTTATGCCCGACTGGCTGACTTGTATCAGAAAAGCGGTTCGGAAGATAAAGCACGAAAAACCTATGAAACGCTATTGAATTTGAGTCCAAATGATCCTCAGGTTTACCTTGCATTGGGTCAGCATAGTCTGAAGTCCAAAAAATATTCAGATGCTCTGAGTAATTTCGAAAAAAGCAATTCTCTGCGTCGTAGTGCATCTGCTTCTGAGGGCATGGCGACTGCTGCATTCAATCTGGGGAAGTATGACAAGGCGCGGGAGGCAGCAAAAGCAGCAGTCAGTATGGATGCTGGAGCCTGGGATGCCAGAGTCTTGCTTGCATCAGTTCTTATGAAGGAAAAAAATTATAAGGCTGCACAGGAGCATCTTGAATATATGGTTCGGAAGGAATCATACAAGATGGAATATTTGCAGCAGTTAGCTACCTGTTATTTACAAAATAATGAAAAGGAAAAATTGAAAGAACTCGATAAAAGAATAACTGTTCTGGATAAAACCAATGTGGAGTCCCGTTTACGGCTTGCACAAGTCGCCGATGCTTCCAATGATATCGAGTCTGCACTAACCTATTACCAGGAATTATCTATACTTACTCCCAAAGTTCCGGATATTTTCCGCCGTTTAAGTGAGTTATCACGTAAAAAAGGTAACATGAGGGAGGCTGTGACTCATCTGAGGCGGTATTTGGATTTTGTGCCAGATGATGCAGAAGCCCAAAAAGACCTTGGTAATCTTCTTTATGATCAGAAAGATTTTGATGGAGCTTTGGAAGCATACAGATCTGCCATGAAAATTAATCCTGCCGTTAAGGGATTTTACAAAAGATACGCAGAAATTGTAATTGCCAAAGGACAGCACGAAGAAGTGATTACCGCTTTCAACCGACTCATAAAAGATGGGGAGGCAGATGTTAATACCTATACCACACTGGGAATGATTTATCAGAAAAAGAAAAGTTACACTCAGGCAATACAGATGTATCAGAAGGCACTGCAGTTGGAACCTTCAAATGTGGATGCTCTCAGTGCGCTTGGATCTTGCCAGACTGCCAGTGGAGATCTGGCAGGGGCAGCAATTTCATATGAACAGGCGGTTATGATGAACCCATCTGCCATTGCAGAATTAAAAGAGCTGGGAGAGATTTATTTGCGAATGGGTAAAGAGCAGGAGGGAATTAAGACATTAAAGAAATATGTGGAAAAAGATACTTCAGACAGCGATATAGTAATGATTTTAGGAAAGAAATTGTTTGAACGTAAAGAGTATGCAGAAGCTGCCAAATACCTGGCTTATCTGGGTGAGGATACACCACCGGATTATCTGATGATGTATAGTGAAGCTTGTTTTAACAGTGGAAAATTCAAAGATGCTGCTAAGATTCTGGAATCTGTTAAATCAGGAAATAAAATCAAGGGTACGATTATTTACCAGGTTTATAAGATGCTGGCAGAAGCTTATGAGAAAGACAGCAATCATATTCAGGCATCTAAGGCCTATGGTGATTATCTGTCTTTACCTGGAGTAAAGGACTCTGATGCCGCTTATAAGCAGGCTTTTTATCTGGAGAACAGTAATATTGAGACTTCACAGAAACTCTATGAGCAGAATATCAAGAATTATCCTGCTGATTATCGTAGCTTTTTGCGGCTTGGATTGATCTATTCTGCAAAGAAAGAGTTGCTTCAGAAGGCTGTGACCATGTTTACCAGGGTGACTGATCTGGCTTCGAGTGTGCCGGCTGTTTACCTGGAGTTAGGACGGGTGTATGGTAAGATGGGAAAAGAGGATGAGCAGTTATATGCATTTAGGAAATATGTAGAATCGGATCCTCAAAATATCGAGGCGAACAAGCATATCGGTATTATTCTTACCAGAAAGGGACAGGTAAATGAAGGAATTGTGCATCTGGAAATGGCCAATGCACTAAAACCCAATGATGTGGAAACTATGGAAAATCTGGGTTTGGGATATATCAAAACAGGGCGTAATGAGGAAGCGATTGAGCTTTTTGCCAAAGCTAAAGCCCTGGATAAAGAGAATGTAAATATCCGGTATCAGTTGTTTGAACTCTTTCGAAAATCCAATCAGAATGACAAAGCACTTAAGGAAATGAAGGAACTTCTGGAATTGTCCAGAGAAACCAGATACCAGATGATTTATGCAGAAGCACTGCTTTCTTCGGGAAAGGCCAGGGATGCAGAGGAGGTGGTTGAGGATATATTGGCGACAGAAGGTGAAAATATCGATGCATTTCTATTGAAAGCGAAAATATTACGATCCAGGAAAAAATATGATGATGCAATCGAGGTTTATAAGGAGATAATGCTGATAGTGCCTGAACATGCACAGACCTTGTTTGAGCGTGCGGAGACTCATCTTCAGCAATCAAAGCTTCCTTGGGCAGAGACTTTTTATTCCAGAGCTTTACGCGCAGATCCCAAAATGGCTTTGGCGCAACTGGGATTGGCTAAGGTGGCAAAAATGCGTAAAAACATGACAGAATATAAGAAATATCTTGAGCTGGCCAGACAGATGGAACCACAGAATCCGCTTATATTACAGGAATTAAAAGATTCTGGAGCTAAATAGAAAGTAAGGGGCATATAAGCCCCTTATTTTTATAAATCCCTTCAGGCTCGTTCTTTGCATCAACTGCTATTAAGTAAATCATCAGGCACCTGCCAATTTTGTATATTAAAAGAAATAAATCGGGTCGGTAAAAAAAATCCAAAATTCTCAAAATAAATGTTTCAGAGAAGACGTATTATATGCAAGAACAGCAAATGAATGATGATCAGCACTTTTTTGATCTCTGGTTGAATGGAAAATCAGAGGGGTTTTCAGCGCTCTATGAAAAGTATAAAACCCGGGTGTTCGGGTTTTTGGTAAGGATGACTGGTGATCGGGAGATTGCAGAGGATCTTCTTCAGGAGACTTTCTTTGCAGCTTTGAGAAATGCTGACCAGTTTGATCGGTCCAGAAGCTTTCTAAGCTGGTTGTTTGGAATAGCTCATAAAAGGACCATAGATTTTTTCCGTCATGCTAAAGTGGAAACCGAACACAAGCAGGATGCGGAAACAGCGATAGGAAGTAAGATTGAAGCTCCTGACCAACAGTTATCTAATCAGGACTTACGCGCTTTAATCAACGAAGCTGTTGAAACATTGGATCCCCTTCAAAGGGAAGTTTTTCTTCTTAGAGAGCTTGGAGGGGTGCCTTTTAAAGAAATTGCAAAAATCATGGATTGCCCAATCAATACTGCATTAGGCAGGATGCGATTGGCTTTGAAGAATATTCGAAAGGAACTGAAAAAAAGGGGGATTGATGGCGTGCAGTGAATGGGAAGTAACAGGTTTACTGTACAGCTCCAAGGAGTTGGATGTTAATCAGACGAGGTTATATGAAGAACACCTGGGTGTTTGTTCTGAGTGCAAAGAACAGATGGAACTCTACCAAAAAGAAAGGACACACTTTTATAATCTGACAAATCTTCAGGAACTGCCCTCAAAAAAGGTTGATGAAGAAATCTTGAGAGTGTGTTCCAACCCCACAAAACAGTTCACTTCGTTAGGGGTTTTACCATCATTTCTGAAGAAAACCGTATTCTCTGTCACATTTTTTATTGTCGGATTTGTGGTGGTTGGCTACTTCGCCATGAATCTTCAAAACAGTGCCAATAATGCGGTGGTGATTGAGAAAAATGAATTGTCCCAACCTCTGCAAGCCGTGAAAGCCTCAGATCAGGATTCCCTCATAAATGATAGTGTAAACGATACCGGCCTTTATTTCTCTAAAACCAGAGGCTCTCTGGGTTCTAAAGGCGTTTTCCCTGTTGATCTGAAAAATAAATAATTGGCCAAGAGATCCCGTGTACCAAGACGGGATCTCCCCTTCGCTTCTTCGGCTGGTTCTGATTTTTAGTGTGCACCTGCCGCTACTCTCATATATTTTAAAGATTTCCTGGATCGGTTTATGAAAAATTTCAAGTTACTTACCAGGTTGCTCCAGGGTGCTCAAATCATTACGGGTATACTTCTGGCTGGTATGCTGATCAAGGCAATAAATCTTCTCTACCTGTCTCTTAGCAGGGAGTCTGTTTTTTGATCCATTGTACTTTGTTAAATCCTGCTCTCGATGTTATTTATAATGTAAATGATTTCCGTTCCGGCACTACTTTCACCGATACTCCTCAGAAAATATTTCCAGCCGGAAAAGGACTTAATGTGGCAAGTGTGGTAAAAACGCTTGGAGAAGAAGTCTGTGTAACCGGTGTGATGGCAGAATATGATCTTAAGCGTACCACTCAATATCTGGAAAGTCTGCAGATTGAAAGTCGTTTTTATGTGATTCCTGGAAGTCTAAGGATTAATACTACAATAATAGAGAAAAATACAGGATTTATCTCTCACATCAGCAGCGTTTCTGCTCCGGTAGCTCCCCGCATTCAACACGAATTTCTTTCGTTCATTGAACCTCTGCCGGCAAAGGGAGATTTCTGGTGCTTTTCGGGAAGTATATTGAAGGGCTTTGAAGAAGATATATATGCAACCCTGTTAAAGTTATGTATCGATGCCGGTGCGGAGACTTTATTGGATTCCAGAGGAACAGCTCTTAGAACCGGGATAAGGGCTATGCCGCAGATTATAAAACCAAATTTGACGGAATTGGAAGATTTCTTTGGCGAGCAGATTCAGGGTGTACACCATATTGCCCTTAAAGGGAAAAGATTTCTTGATATGGGTATTCCTTATGTATTTATATCGTTAGGGGCTGATGGTTTGATGGCGATTCATGAGAATGATTGCCTTCTTTGTTCAGCACCTCAGGTTGAAGCAATAGACACTGTCGGGTGCGGAGATGCTCTGGTTGCAGGAATTATTGTTGCCCGTAAAAGGAACTTCTCATTTCCGGAGTTATGCAGAATGGCAGTTGCCTGTGGCGCATCTAAAGCAATGCATGAAGAACCCGGGCTTGTTACCCGTAATGAGGTGTGGCAGTTAATGGAAGATGTAAAAATAACAGCCGTATAAAAGGATAGAAATTCAGGTATAAAAATTTATAAGCAAGAATTTTAGTAACTATTCAGGTATCTGGTGACAAAAAAATAACGTAAGAATGCCAAATATGGAAAATAGGAATTAATATCAAAACAATATCTAATCGGAAGTAATCTGGATAGAATATCTAAACGAAGAACCGGAAATATTAAAACTGCTTAAAGGGCTTATCTGCCTTAAGGTTTCATACCTGAATAGTAACGAATTTTAAATGTGATTTTTTTTCATAGAGGTGAATGATGAGTAGATATAGGATTCTGGTAACCGGGGGAGCCGGTTTTTTAGGATCGCATTTGTGTGAGAGGTTAGTCAAAGAAGGACATGATGTTATCTGTCTGGATAATTATTTTACAGGAAGCAAAAAAAATATTGAACACCTGATGGATTTCAGGAATTTTGAATTGCTGCGGCACGACATTACTTTCCCTGTGTTTTTGGAAATTGATCAGATTTATAATCTCGCCTGCCCGGCATCACCCATACACTATCAGTATAACGCAGTGAAAACTATAAAAACCAGTGTAATGGGTGCTATAAATGTTCTGGGTCTGGCAAAACGGGTTAAAGCTCGTGTTCTGCAAGCATCTACTTCTGAAATCTATGGTGATCCTACAGTACACCCGCAGGTAGAAAGCTATTGGGGAAATGTAAACCCAATAGGGTTACGTTCCTGTTATGATGAAGGAAAGCGGGTTGCTGAAACACTTTTTTTTGACTATCACCGGATGAACAATGTAGATATCAGGGTAATGAGAATCTTCAATACTTACGGTCCACGAATGAATCCCAATGATGGCAGAGTGGTCTCCAATTTCATTGTACAGGCATTAAAGGACAAAGATATCACTATTTATGGTGATGGAAATCAAACCCGTTCTTTCTGTTACGTCGATGATTTGATCGAGGGAATGGTGCGATTTATGAATTGTAATGATTTTATCGGACCGGTTAATATCGGAAATCCTTCAGAATTTACCATTCGGGAGCTGGCTGAAAAAGTTATACGCCTCACTGGCAGCAAATCACAGATAATTAAATGTCTACTGCCGTCCGATGATCCAAGACAACGTCAACCAGATATATCTCTTGCCAGAGAAAAACTTGGTTGGCAGCCAGCAATACCGCTTGATGAGGGGTTGGAGAAGACAATTGACTACTTTAGAAAAACATTGGAAAAGTAAATAATGAACTTCGCTCATTAATCTGTTTTCAGATTATAAGTAATGCGGAACAATTCGTTTTTTTGATATCAGTTATAACGGAGGTATTTTGAGTACTTTTAATCCTTCAGAGATCGAAATTAAATGGCAGAATCGATGGAAGGATGCCAGACTGCACAAAACTGAATTCAATCCTGAAAAACCTAAGTTTTATGCTTTGGATATGTTTCCTTATCCTTCCGGTTCAGGACTTCACGTGGGGCATTGTGAGGGATACACTGCTACTGACATTATTACCAGATTCAAACGGATGCAAGGCTTTAATGTACTTCATCCTATGGGTTGGGATGCTTTTGGACTTCCTGCTGAAAACTATGCCATCAAAACCGGTATTCACCCTTCTGTGACAACTGAAAAAGCAATTGCAAATTTTAAGCGTCAGATTAACAGCATCGGTTTTGCCTATGACTGGGACAGGGAGATCAATACCACAGATCCTCAGTATTATAAATGGACACAATGGATTTTTCTTCAACTATACAAGAAAGGTCTGGCTTATCAGGGGGTAATGCCTATAAACTGGTGTCCATCCTGTAAAACCGGTCTGGCCAATGAGGAAGTAACTCAGGGCAAATGTGAAAGGTGTCTGACTCAGGTGGAGCGTAAAGATCTGCGCCAATGGATTCTGAGGATTACCAGTTATGCAGATCGTCTTCTGGAGGATCTGTCAGAAGTTGATTGGCCGGAATCGACTCTGCTGATGCAGAAAAACTGGATCGGCCGTTCAGAGGGTGCAGAGGTTGATTTCACTGTGGCAGATGGACCTGCTGCAGGTGAAAAGATCCGGGTTTTTACTACCCGCCCTGATACTCTTTTTGGTGCTACATATATGGTGCTTTCTCCTGAACATTCTTTGGTCTCCAGAATCACTACTGCTGAGCAGGACCAGAAGATTCAGCAATATCAGAAAATGGCGCGTCAGAAAAGTGATCTGGAACGCACAGAACTTTCCAAAGAAAAAACCGGTGAATTCACCGGAGCTATGGCAATAAACCCGGTGAATGGACAAAAGATTCCAATCTGGATAGCAGATTATGTACTGGCTTCCTATGGAACCGGTGCGATCATGGCAGTTCCTGCACACGATCAGCGGGATTATGATTTTGCAGTAAAGTATAATCTGCCAATAATTCAGGTTGTCAAACCTGCAGATAACAGTGAAGTACCTCAGGGTGTTGCTTATTGCGAAAGTGGAATCGCGGTAAATTCCGGCGAACTCAATGGCCTGCCCACAGTTGAGGCAAAGAAAAAGATCTGTAAGATACTTGAGGATCGAGGACAGGGAAAAGCTGCCGTAAGTTATCGACTCAGAGACTGGATATTTTCGCGTCAAAGATACTGGGGAGAACCGATACCGATTGTTCATTGTAAAAAATGCGGAACAGTTCCTGTTCCTGAAGATCAGCTTCCAGTGACTCTTCCTGAGGTTGATCGCTATGAACCATCAGGAACAGGTGAATCTCCTTTAGCTACGATTCAGGAATGGCTCAATACCAGTTGTCCATCCTGTGGTGGGCCTGCACTCAGGGAGACCAATACCATGCCTCAATGGGCTGGTTCCTGCTGGTATTATCTGCGTTATCTCGATCCCAAAAACAACGATCAGCCCTGGTCACAGGAAGTGCAGAAACAGTGGATGAATGTAGATCTTTATATCGGTGGCGCTGAGCATGCAGTTTTGCATCTTCTTTATTCCCGTTTTTGGCACAAGGTGCTTTATGATCTGGGTTATGTAAGCACAAAGGAGCCTTTCAAAAAATTACGTCATCAGGGCACAGTCCTTAGCGCAACCTATCAGGACAGTAATGGTCGCTACCATGAAATTTCTGAAGTGGAATTCAGGGATAACAAACCTTATTTAAAATCGACTGGTGAGTTACTTACAACTCAGATTGAGAAGATGGCTAAATCCAAACTCAATGGGGTTAACCCGGATGATGTGGTTAAGACCTATGGAGCAGATGTATTAAGGCTTTATGAAATGTTTATGGGAGAATTTGAGCTTCCAAAACCTTGGGATTCAAGGGCAATTGAAGGTTGCAGCCGTTTTCTGAGAAGAATCTATAAATTGGTGGATGAGTTCGATCCCAATAATGCACCTGAAAAGGACCTCAATGTTCAGATTCGTCACAAGACAATTAAAAAAGTCACTCGTGACATTGAAGAAATGAAGTTTAATACTGCTATTGCTGCCATGATGGAATACTTTAATGTATTATCATCAAAAGGTGCATCAAAAGAGGATCTTTTGACATTAGTGCAACTCGTGGGTCCTTTTGCACCGCATCTTGGTGATGAGCTTTGGGAACGTTTGGGGCAAAGTGGATTTTTGATTGAATCAAAGTGGCCTGTTTATGATGAAAATCTTGCACAGGAATCTGTAATCACCATTGTGGTCCAGGTTAATGGAAAACTTCGGGCTGATTTTTCGGTTCCCCGGGATGAATCACTGGAGAAGATAAAGGAAAAAGCTCTTGGTTTGGAAAAAATAAAACCTTATTTGCAAAATGGTACCATAAGGAAAGTGATTGCAGTTCCCGGGAAGCTGGTTAATATAGTAGTTAATTAGAATGCATAACAATTCTTTAAAAAAAGTGCTGGTAGCCACTTCAAACCGTGGCAAGTTACTGGAAATACAGCAGATTTTGCGATCAGTACCTTTGGAACTGATCTCCATGGACGAATACTTTGATTCTCAGGTGGAAATTGAAGAAACGGGTTCTACTTTTGAAGAAAACGCACTTATCAAAGCTCAATGGGTTTACAATAAGAGTGGTTTATGGGCATTGGCTGATGATTCCGGTCTGGAAGTCGATGCTTTGGGGGGCAAACCCGGGGTTCTGAGTGCCCGTTTTGCAGGGGTAAATGCCGGTACAGAAGAAAATAACCGTAAATTGCTAAACGAATTGGAAAATATCTCTGCTTCCGATCGTTCTGCCAGGTTCCGTTGTGTTCTGGTTTTAAAAACCGCCCCAGACAGCTATCTGTGTTCAGAGGGGGTTTGTGAGGGACACATTGGTTTTGAACCTCGTGGTTCAAACGGATTTGGCTATGATCCACTTTTTATTCCGGAGGGATTGGACAGAACATTTGCACAACTTTCATCTGAAGAAAAGCATTTATTGAGTCACAGAGCAAAAGCGCTGAAATCTTTGCTGGAGAAGCTTAATGTCTTGCCGTTGTGAACAGACTACTGATACAAATCAGACAATTCTCATCGTAGATGACAATCAGCAGGCTGCCTCTTTCTTGGAGGTACTGGTTGAGCAGGGCGGTTATTCATGCATAATCGCCAGTACCGGAAACGGTGCGGTACAAATAGTACAGGAAAAGAAAGTTGATCTGGTTTTGCTGGATGTTGTAATGCCTGATGTCGATGGTATCACCACTGCCAGTAAGATTAAAACTATCGCAGGTAATGATTTCTTGCCGATTATTCTGGTGACAGCTTTAAGTGCAGATGAGGACAAAATAGCTGGTTTAACTTATGCAGATGATTATATAACCAAACCGTTTTCTGGTGAAGAGTTGCTTGCCCGTATGAAATCGCTTCTGAGAATGCGGCGGTTGCATAGGGAGTTGTCCAAATCCAAAGCCCGCTTCGAGAACCTTTACGAAAATTTCCCTCACCTATATATCTCCATAGACTCTGAATGTAATATTATCGACTGCAATCGTTTCTTCAGGGAAACATTCCAAGTTAAAAAGAGTGATGCAGTGGGTAAAAGCGTTTTCTCCTTTCTGCAATCTGAGGATAATGATCTTGAAAATTTTCTTAAGTCTTTCACTCTCTCAGATGAATCTGTTGTTAAGCAGCGGATTTTCACCCTTACACCTGCAGTTTTTTCGGAACCAGTGATTATTAGCATGAAAGCTGTTTATATCGGAACCGAAGACTCTTCTTTTTCTGTGGTGATTGCAATGGAGGATATCACCAGTCAGGTGCGTCTTCAGGAGCAACAGCGCATGGCCAGGAATCAACTTTACCGTTCTGCCCGTCTGGCATCAATCGGAACACTGGCTGCGGGTGTCGCTCATGAATTGAATAACCCTCTCACTGCAATTTTAGGCTTTTCAAGTGCGCTATTGGATCGGATTAAGAAACAGGAACCTATCAACAAAAATGAATTGGGGCAATATCTTCAGATTATAAATGCAGAGTCACTTCGTTGCAGAAATATCGTAGAGAGTCTGTCTAAATTTTCAAGGGATAATGAAACCAAAATACAGAATATTTCTCTTCATGATTGTATCAAAGATATACAGCAACTGATAAAAGCTAAAGCAGCGCGGCTAAATATCACCATTAACAATTCTATTCCACCCAGTATAAAAGTGCGCGCTGATCTGAATAAGCTGGAACAGATGCTTATCAATATTTTATCGAACTGTTTCGATTTTTGTCCCGCAAACAGTCTGATAGAGATTTCACCTATTTTTTCCAGAGAACCATCTAAATTCTATGCAATTCGAATCACCGATAACGGCCCTGGGATAAGGCCTGAAGATTTGCCTCATGTTTTTGATCCTTTTTTTACCACCAAAGAAGTTGGAAACGGTACTGGGATGGGGCTGGCTATCTGTTATAAATTAATGGAAGAATGCGGTGGTAATATTGATATAATATCTGAAAAGGGAAATGGTACTACTGTTGTTCTGGAAATACCTTTGAGTGAAAGTGATAAAGAGGATGAGAAGGAATGACTAAAGGGAAAATATTGGTCGTAGATGATGAAGCATCTTTGCGGCTTCTGTTAAGTAACGAATTAAGCAGGATGGGATATACTGTTGAGGCTGTTGCTGACGGTGAGACAGCCTTGAATCGTTTACATAATGAGTTTTTCCATGTAGTATTGCTTGATATAGTAATGCCCAGAGTAAGTGGGATAGATGTTCTTAGGGCAATCAAACAGGATGCTATTCCATCGGAGGTGATAATTCTCACCGGAAATGCCACTCTGGAGAGTGCGATAGAAAGTATGAAGCTGGGAGCTTTCGAGTACGTTCGCAAACCCTATTCTCTAAATGAGTTATTGATACATATAGAGCGTGCTATCGAACATCAGAGATCTCAGTTGGATTTAAAAATTCTTCGGGATGAACTGAAAAAAAACGGTTATGGTGGAAAAATAATTGGGAAAAGTAAATCGGTTAAGGCTCTTCAGGACCTTATCTGCAAAGTCGCTCCAACTCAGTCTACCGTACTGATTCTGGGGGAGAGTGGTACTGGAAAAGAGCTGGTTGCACGTTCGATTCATGCTATGAGTCAGAGATCGAACAAACCTTTCATTGCTGTAAACTGTGCATCTTTTTCTGAAACTCTTCTGGAAAGTGAACTCTTCGGATACGAGAAAGGTGCTTTTACCGATGCAAAATCGCAGAAACGAGGTCTGGCTGAAATTGCCGATGGCGGTACATTATTTCTGGATGAAATGGGGGAGATACCAGTTCATTTTCAGGCTAAATTGCTGCGATTTCTGGAAACAGGTGAAATTCGCCGGGTTGGCGGAACAAAGGATATCCTGCTTAATGTAAGAATTCTTTGTGCGACTAACCAACCGCTGGAAAACCTGGTGGAACAGAATCGTTTCCGTGCAGATCTTTATTACAGACTCAATGTGCTGACTGTTAATGTACCCTCTTTAAAAGAAAGACTTGATGATATACCACTTTTGGTTAACAACTTTGTGACTATGCAGGGTTTTCATAAAGAGTTCGACGATTCGGCTATTGAATTATTAACTTCGTACGACTGGCCGGGTAATATACGTGAACTGAAAAACCTTGTGGAAAGAACATGTATCCTGGTGCCAAAAAAGGTAATTACTGCAGATGATCTCTCTTTTCTTAAAGTAAACAAAAAAGCTGAACCTGGAAATGAGTCTGTTGCCCCGTCTCCAACTATTTCTTCTGACACAACAGCACTCTCATTAAAGGAAATGGAGCGGAAACATATCATCAATGTACTCAGTATGGTTAATGGACACAAGGGGAAAGCTGCTAAACTGCTGGAGATCAATCCCAAAACTCTTTATATGAAGATGAAAGCATACAACATCATTACTACTTATGAATAAATTTAACCAAAATTATTACCTATTAGACGGTGTTTGGTTCTGACTTATACCATTAGAACACTCCTCCCCCAAGCCATAGTTCAGGGCTTTTAGGTGAAACACATTAAAAACGACATTTCAGGGTTTTATTTCTATACACGAATCTTCCCCTGAGATTCAGGAATTATGGGAAGGTTCGTTCTCTATTTTTAAAGACATACCACTACTCCTAATGGAACAATTTGGTCATTTCCACCCTCTAATTAACCAGTTATCTTATTGTAAATTGACAGAAGGATGTTGTGGTATCTGTTGCTTCGATAAAGAGTAAGCTAAGAAAATCTTTGCTTACTCTCAAGCCGATGAACAGGCACCAAATATTTTATTTGCTTACTCTCAAGCCGATGAAGAGGCACCAAATATTTTATTTGCTTACTCTCAAGCCGATGAACAGGTACCAAATATTTTATTTGCTTACTCTCAAGCCGATGAACAGGCACCAAATATTTTATTTGCTTACTCTCAAGTCGATGAACAGGTACCAAATATTTTATTTGCTTACTCTCAAGCCGATGAACAGGTACCAAATATTTTATTTGCTTGCTCTCAAGTCGATGAACAGGCACCAAATATTTTATTTGCTTACTCTCAAGCCGATGAACAGGTACCAAATATTTTATTTGCTTGCTCTCAAGCCGATGAACAGGCACCAAATATTTTATTTGCTTGCTCTCAAGCCGATGAACAGGTACCAAATATTTTATTTGCTTGCTCTCAAGCCGATGAAGAGGCACCAAATATTTTATTTGCTTACTCTCAAGTCGATGAACAGGCACCAAAAATTTTATTTGCTTACTCACAAGCCGATGAACAGGTATCATAAAACTTTTTTGCTTACCCTCAATCGGATGAACAGGTACCATGAAACTTTTGGGCTTACTCTCGATCCGAAGAATAGGGTGACATGAAACTTTTTATGCCTGGGGATTTGGGGGGTGTTTAATCCAACCCGGCAGATCTTCTGTAGATCCATTCTATGGCCAGAAATGCTAATATCATGATCAATAGCCACCAGTTGCGATTAAGTTGAATGCTGTCTTCAATGAAAAGGTCAGCTCCGGAATTCTCTTTTTTCAGTTTTTCTGTTAATAATGTAATATCCTTCAGACTCACCGGTTGGCCTATTTCATTTAGAAGTAGCGTATTTTGTCCCGGAACCTGCAACTCCTGATTATGTTTTTCAATATACAATGAATCTGAAAAGGAATATTCTTTATTGTTGAAATGGATCGAGCTGCTATAAATGTATTTGCCGCCAGCAATCGGTCTGATGGTGAATTTCTGTTTTGTAGAGCCGGTATTAATGGTTTCGATCGTGGTGTCCAGAACATTCTTACCAGCCATATCTTTAATAGAAAAGCGGATATCTGTTTTGCCAGAAACCGGAATGGTTGAGGGAAATGAAACCGAAAAACTGATAGAGTCTGATTCATCAGTACTTTCCGAAGGATAGATAAAATATTGTTCAGAGATTCGGGAGTAGAGTTGTTCTTTTACCACCGTAAGAAAAAGTTCGGAAAATGAGAATGCCTGTTCTTCGCTGTATTCGGTGGACATTGGCCAGAAATCCAGTTGCCAGAAATTAGATGCACCAAAAACCAGTGCATGATATCCCTTCCATTGTGTACTGAACAGAAGGGGTACTGTGTCGCTGGTGATTTTGCCCTTTATAGATAGAGAAAGCAATGGCGTGTAAGGAGATAGTTCAGGGCAGACCATGATTTTTGAAGGTGGAGGAAGTTTCTGAAGAATATCCTGATTTACAAAGATTGTATTGCCAGGTACCATTGTGATAAAATCGGAAGCTGCAGGAGTGAAAGTCTTATGTTTTGAGCATGGAAGGCAACCGATGAAAACAGCAATACCTTGTTGTTTCAGTTTTTTAAGTGCAGATGCGCTTGTGTCATTCCAGCTAAAGAAAAAAATACAATCGTCCTTCTCTCTGCTTTCATTATCATTTCGTTTAAACTCCTGATGTTTTGAAAGAGAGAGGGATAGAAAACGGCGGTCCAGTGTGGGGAAAGAGGAACTGAGTTGATAAAGAAATTTATCGGGTGTTACATATCTGAGAATAGACGCACTGGAACGGAGAGAGTCACTGTGAACAGCATTTATCCGGTAAAGGTGTTTCCCGGGGGAAGCTGTTGGGATTTTTAAATCGAGAGTGCGTTTAAAGAATCCTGGTGCTTCGTTAAGAACCTGTTCGGTGATAAGTCTATTTTTTTCGACGACAGAAATGGTAATCGGCTTATCTTCCACTATTCTGCCTTCAATGGTAAGATGCAATACTGATGCGGAACCTGCCTTGGAAGGAGAAAATTCGGAGCTCAATATGCGCAGAAAGGGAGAGCGCTTGAGTTCAGGCAGTTGCAGATAGTAAATGGTTTTATTGGAAAAGAAATCAAGCGGAACTGTATTTGACCAGTTCGCATCAGAAATAATAAAAAAAACATTACTATTATTTAACATTTTATCATGTGCAGAGGGGAACACACTTCGTTTATCGGTAAAACTGATTTTATTGAAATCGGTTACCTTCCTTACTGAATCACCAAAGAGGATAAGCTGGTATTTTTTTGATTTAGTATCACTGAAGTCGTTTGACTGCTGTAGTTTGTTTAAGAAAGGGGTTACTGCTGAATCGACCTCAAAAAGAGACATGCTTTGGGAGGCATCTATGAGTACAGGAATATTGCTGATGTCAGAGGAGATTCGTTGAAAGTGGAATACTGGTTCAAAAAATGCAATAAAAATCAGTAATGCCTGTATTATTCGCAAAGCAATAAGGGTTAATTTCTTTCTGAAGGCCAGCGGTCTTGTGGCATATCTGATTATGGATAGAATTACTACAGCAGAAAATAAAACAATCCACCAGTTCATCTATGGGCCGTTTTTAAAATTATTGTGTCGTGTCTCCAGTAGCGGTCATTTTGCTCGGGATAATCGGTTGTATAATGGAGTCCTCTGCTCTCTTTGCGTTTGATAGCAGATTTTACAATCAGTTTTGCGGTAGTGACAATATTACGCAATTCCAGAAGTCGGACAGTTATCTTAGTGCGTTTATAAAAATCTTCTATCTCATTTTCCAGCAGGTTTATTCGGCGCAGGGCACGATACAGACGGATATTTGAACGGACTATTCCAACATAATCCCACATTATTGATTGGATCTCTTTAAAATTATGGGCAAGAAGGATCCACTCTTCATTGTCTATAGTGCCACTGTCATCCCAGACCGGTATCGTTTCCGGTGAGATATATTCGATGGATCGTAATCGACTGGCAGAAAAGTCTGCTGCACGACGGGAATATACCAGCGCTTCCAGAAGTGAATTGGAGGCAAGCCGATTTGCACCATGTACACCTGTACAGGAGACCTCGCCGCAGGCATACAGATTCTGGATATCGGTTTGACCATAGGTGTCAACCTTGATTCCTCCACACATATAATGGGCTGCGGGAACCACGGGAATGAGATCTTTAGTGATGTCAATTCCGTATTCTTTGCATTTGGCATAAATGTTGGGGAAATGTTTCCTGGTTAGATCAGCAGGGCTGTGGCGGATATCCAGAAAGACACAGGATTCTCCGGACAGTTTCATCTCTTTGTCAATGGCTTGCGCTACGATATCGCGGGGAGCCAGAGATTTCATAGGATGATATTTTTCCATGAATTCATTGCCGGATGCATCCCGCAGTATGGCTCCAAATCCCCGCAGGGCTTCAGAGATCAAAAAAGAGTTTGCTTTCTCATGAAACAGGGTAGTGGGATGGAATTGAATAAATTCCATATTGGCAATCTGAGCTCCTGCACGATAAGCCATGGCAATACCATCTCCGGTGGCGATGTCGGGATTGGTGGTATGTAGATATACTTTGCCACTGCCTCCGGTAGCCAGGCAGGTTATCTTTGCCTGTACGGAAAAAATGGTTCTGCTGAGTTCGTCCACTACATAGGCACCATAGCAACGGTTGCGCTCAATATGTTTTGTGCCAAGTTGATGGTCTGTGATGAGATCGATTGCGCTATGATGCTCAAGAATTTTAATGGATTTCGATTCTCGTGCTTGTTTCAGAAGGTTTTTTTCAACCTCTCTGCCAGTGAGATCATGGGCATGAATTATTCTGTTTACTGAATGGCCACCCTCTTTGCCCAAATGCAGTCCGAAGGGGTTAGATTCGGTTTCTGATTTGGAGAAATTTACTCCCCACTGCAGAAGTTCTTTAATCCGTTGAGGTCCTTCTTCCACAAGTATTCTGACCGATTCTTCTTTACAGAGGCCTTTTCCGGTGATTAGTGTGTCCTGAATATGACTTTCGAAACAATCCTGAGGGTCAAGTACACAGGCAATACCCCCCTGGGCATAGTTGGTATTGCATTCGGTATCCTGCTTTTTAGTGATCATTACCACTTTGCCAAAGTGGGATGCTCTGATGGCAAAACATAGACCTGCAATGCCGCTGCCAATCACTAAAAAGTCGCAGCACTCATTCATTTATTATCCTTTCAAAGCTACCGCACACTCTTGATTGATCCTGAAAATTTAAGTTTTTTCTGTAGTAGAATCGCAGAGGTTTCCGATAACCGTTTGGCGTGATTTCTGCCCCAGATATCCCCCATGATGTCTGAGTCCATATTGCTCTTTACTGAACTGTTTTTTTTCCATAAGGGTTAGAGCCAATGCATCACCAATAGCCAGCATGACTGTTGTGCTTGATGATGGAGTCAATCCTAATACGCAAGGCTCGACTATCTCACCCATGTTGATTACGACATTGCTCAGGGAACGGATTTCGGAATCAGGATGAGAGGTGATACCAATAATCTTATCGATTCCAAAATGGTGTGCCAGTTCCAGCATTTCTATTACTTCACGGGTTTTACCACTGGTGGAAAATGCAATTATGACATCTCCGGAAGCCAAAAGACCCAGATCGCCATGTGCTGCTTCCCCTGGATGCAAAAACGATGCTGGAGTTCCAGTCGAGCAGAGCGTACCGGCAACCTTACGGGCAATATTACCTGCCTTGCCCATGCCGGTAGTGATGATTTTCCCTTTACAATTAAAGAGAATTGTGACTGCTTCTTCAAAACTGGAGTCTATAGGAATATTTAATAATGCTTTTGCTTCTGCTTCAATTATTTCACGTGCACGTTGTAGAATATTGTTCACAATATTCCCTTTTCTGAGATCATTCATCGCCAAAGATTTGTTTTGGTTGAGGTATTTAAGTATGGCTGAAAATATACATTTTGTAACCCTGAAGCATCTTTAATATTTCAAACTGACCTTGCAGGTTGTTTTCAAATAACTGTCGAATTGTTGATTATTAACACTTTTAACAGGCACTCTGTATCACCAGAATACCGGGAAAGAGAATGGGTTAAAAAGATGGTACCTGAGATATTTTTTGAATGCTTCATTTAAATTCATGCACTAAAACCCCTTCATATTTCGTATATTTAAGTATTTGCTGGTTAAATCCGCTCTTATGAGAGTTGATCAGATGCTTTTTTCGTTCCCCATTTCTGGAACTGTGGCGAGTTTGGGTTAGAAACTGAGAGGGTATTAAAAAGCTTAGAGCCATGGCTGAATCAAACAGGGATGCCTCACGAAGGAAATACCGCAAGCGGATAACTGTTGTATTATATATTGCAATTCCACTGGCTGTAGTGGGTGGTGTTATATATTACAATAATCGTGATGTGGTTTTAATTAAACCTGGTAACCAGGTGGCCTCCGTAAAAGTAAAACAGATTGATAGTATTGGGGAAGATAATAAGCAGATTCGGGCGTCCGGGGTTGATGACAGATCTTTAAATGACTCGATAAAAGCAGAACCGGTATCTGATTCAAAGAAAAAATTCTATGATTCGCTGAGGGTTTCCGGGATAGAATTCAGGCCTGTTGATCGCCCGGATGTGGAACTAAGGCTTACACTAATGCTTTTTTTCAGCGATAATAGCTTGCGTTCTGAAATTTTGCTCAGAAGAGAAGAGATTAGGGTGATTACCAGAAAAGTGATTCACAACCTGGAATTTGGAGCTATCCGTAAGGAAACAGTTGAGCCCCAGGTGTGTTTTGCAATTAAAAAAATTTTTGAAAACAAAAATCTAGTTGATGTGAAAATCGCAGATATACAAATAGAAAAGGTCCAGAAGCCATGAATTTTTTGGATATAGTCGGTATGATTTTCGGTTCCAAGCAGGAGCGTGATATAAAGAAAATTCGCCCCGTTCTGGAAAAAGTTAAAAGCTATTATGAACAGATACATTTATTGAGTGATGAAGATTTAAGAAAGAAAACTGATGAGTTCAGGGAGCGGCTTCGCTCTGGTGAGACACTGGATGATATTCTGCCTGAGGCTTTTGCGGTTGTGCGAGAAGCTACTCACCGGGTTTTAGGTGAATCAAAGATGGTGCATGACACCTATTTAAACACCGATATTCCTTTTATGGCTCATTTCGATGTGCAGGTGATGGGTGCCATTGTACTGCATCAGGGAAAAATTTCCGAAATGAAAACCGGTGAGGGAAAGACTCAGGTTGCAGCTATGGCTGCTTATCTGAATGCATTGCCCGGAAAAGGTGTTCATGTCATTACAGTTAATGACTATCTGGCCAGACGTGACAGTGAGTGGATGGGAAAAATATTCAAATTTCTGGGGCTCACCGTTGGCTGTCTGGATGATACAGAGCCACACAGTCCTGAGAGACGTGCTGCATATTCTTGTGATATTACTTACGGAACCAATAATGAGTATGGTTTTGACTATCTACGAGATAATATGTCCAGCTCTCCTGAGCATTGCGTGCAGCGGGAGTTAAACTATGCCATTATCGATGAAGTGGATAATATCTTGATCGATGAAGCCCGTACACCACTCATTATATCAGGGCAGGTAAACCGGTCCAATAAGGAATATGAGGAATTAAAGCCCAGGGTGATGAGGCTGGTCAGTGCACAGAATCAGTTGGTTCAGAAAGTAATTGCAGAGGCTGAGGAGCTTCTTAAGCAGGAAGGGCAGGAGTACCAGTGTGGTCTGAAGATGCTCATTGCCAAAAGGGGAGCACCAAAAAACAAAAAACTTCTTAAACTTCTCAAAGAGCCCGGTGTTGCCAAATACATGAAAGCTGTTGAAACTGATTATCTGCGTGACAGGAAACTTCATGAAATAGATGAAGAGCTTTTCTTCACCATAGATGAATCAGGACACAGTGCAGAGCTTACTGAAAAGGGAAGAGCGATGATCAGTGGAAACACTCCCGATTTCTTCGTGGTTATCGATCTTGCCGAAGTAATAGGTGAAATCGACAAAAATGAGTCCATGAGTGAAGAGGAAAAAGCAATTGCCCGTGAAGAGGCTCACCGGCAGAATGCTGAGCGTTCCGAGCGCATTCACAGCATAAGTCAGTTACTTAGAGCTTATTCTCTTTTTGAATGTGATGTGGACTATGTGGTTCAGGATGGGCAGATTCTTATTGTGGATGAATTCACCGGACGTATTCTTCACGGAAGACGCTACAGTGAAGGTCTTCATCAGGCGCTGGAGGCAAAGGAAGGGGTTAAGGTCGCTGGTGAGAATCAGACCCTTGCAACCATCACATTTCAGAATTTCTTCAAAATGTATCGCAAGGTTGCCGGAATGACCGGAACTGCTATGACCGAAGCTGCGGAATTCAATGAGATCTATAAGCTGGATGTAGTGAGTATTCCCACTAACCGTCCTCTTAGACGTGAAGACAAAAACGATGAGATTTATAAGACTCAACGGGAAAAGTACAATGCAGTGGTAAAAGAGATTCAAGAGATGCATGAACTGGGGCGTCCGATTCTGGTTGGTACCACATCGATAGAAAAATCCGAACTGCTGAGTAAATTGCTGCAGCGCTCCGGGATTGAGCATCAGGTTTTAAATGCCAAGCAGCACGCTAAAGAAGCTGCAATCGTTGCACAAGCTGGGCGGTTGGGTGCGGTTACTATTGCCACCAATATGGCCGGTAGAGGAACTGATATCGTGCTGGGGGGTAATTTTGAGGTGATGGCCAACTATGAATTGATGAAGGAGGATATTGATCCTGATTCCCTTACACTTGAAGAGAAACGTAAAAAATATGCCAAATTGTATGAGATGACCCGTGAAGAACAGAAAAAAGTGATCGAACTGGGTGGGCTTCATATTATTGGAACCGAACGCCACGAAAGCCGCCGGATCGACAACCAGTTGCGGGGGCGTGCCGGAAGACAGGGGGATAAGGGATCTTCCAAGTTCTTTCTTTCTTTGGATGATGATCTGATGAGAATCTTCGGTTCCGAACGTATTGCCGCTATTATGGACAGACTGGGAGCAGAAGAAGGAGAGGTTATTTCTCATCCTCTGGTTTCCCGTTCCATAGGCAATGCTCAGAAAAGAGTGGAGGGGCGAAACTTTGAAGTTCGCAAACATCTTAAAGAATATGATGATGTGATGAATTTGCAGAGAATGGAGATCTACGGCCTGCGGCAGCGGATTCTTCGTGGTGAAGACCTTAAAGAAGAGATTCTTGATCAGATTGCCGGCTGTCTTGAGGAGATCATTTTCAAGCACACTTCTAATTCAAAATCACCTGATCAATGGAATATCCAGGGGCTATCTGCTGACATTCAAAGCTCTTTTGGTTTGAGTTACCGCATCTCTGAGGAGTCGCTGGAAAGCAGAACACAGGATGATCTTTTTGATGAAATTTGGAAACTGGTTAAAGAAAAATATCAGGAAAAGGAGAAACGTTTCGGTGAAGAGATGATGCGCCAGTTTGAGCGCGGGGTCTTTCTGATGGTAATTGATAATCTGTGGAAAGATCATCTCTACGAGATGGATCATCTCAAAGGCGGAGTGCAGTACAGGGCTTTTGGTCAGAAAAATCCGCTTTATGAATATCAGAAAGAGGGTTTGAAAATGTTTGAGGAGCTTCGGGGGGCTATAGCCCGCGAGGTATCCAGTTTTATTTTCAGGCTTGAACGAGTACAGAGGGAGCCTGCTGCGCAGAATCCCAAAAACGTTTATTATGGTCCGGAAGTTGCCAACGAGCCTCAGCAAAGGAAAAACCAACCGCAGCCTCAATTGATAACAAATCGCAACAGCACTGCCCCCCGTACGGTAGTGAAGACTGCAGTGGTGGCTGGCCGTAATGATCCTTGTCCCTGTGGAAGCGGTAAAAAATACAAGAAGTGCTGTGGGGCCGTATGAGAAAAGGTGTTTTTATCACTTTTGAGGGAATAGATGGTTGTGGGAAAAGTACACAACTGGAGCTGGCTGCTAAGAAACTGGGCGAGCAGTCTTTTCCGCTACTGGTGACCAGAGAGCCGGGGGGGACTGCGATTGCCGAGAAAATAAGAGAGATTCTTATTTCTCCTCAGAACAGTGAGATGGTTAATGAGTGTGAGCTTCTTATGTACCTGGCAGCCAGAGCTCAGCATGTGCGCGAAAAAATCATTCCCGCCATTGAGCAGGGATTTGTAGTGTTGTGCGATAGGTTCCAGGAAGCTACTTTTGCTTATCAGGGCTTTGGCAGGAATATCCCTTTGGATTTTCTGGAAAAAATCAACAGTTTTGCTACGGGAGGATTGTCGCCCGATCTTACCTTCGTTTTTGATATAAGTGTTGATCTTTCAAATGAAAGAATGCAAAAAATGAATAAAGCGAAAGACCGCCTGGAACTCAATGGCAGGACTTTTTATCAGAAAATTGCTGAAGGATATCGCTTTCTGGCAAAAAAAGAACCGCAAAGAATCTTGCTTCTTGATGGCAGTGAGCCGCTTGAAAGGATTTCTGAACAGGTCTATTGCAAGATAAAAGACATTTTAAAAAATCATTTATCTCCTGCATAAAAAAGCGGAATCATTATTGCTACCGGATGTATTTTTAAAAACTATACCCGAAAATTCAGTAGTCGGCCAAATTAACGAGAATTCTGGGAGACATGATGGAAAAAAAAGAACGCCATTTAGAGAATAACTTTTTTAGAAAAGCTCCTTTCATGGGAACTGTAATCATGATTGTTGTGATTACTGGTTTGGTAGTCGATGCTACCAAAGCTGATGGCGACAGCTTTTATGCTGATATCAATAGACTGGATAATGTAGCTGTCAAAATCCATCAGAATTATGTCGAGGAGATGTCTTCCAAGGATCTTATCGATAACGCTATACAAGGGATGATTAAAATTCTTGATCCCCATACAAGCTATTTTGAACCTAAACAGTATGAAGAATTAAAAATTCATACTGAAGGCAAATTCGGTGGTTTAGGGATTCAGATCTCAATCAGAAATAAAGTACTTACAGTTATGACTCCAATTTCCGGAACCCCTGCGTCCAGAGCCGGAATTCAATCAGGAGATCAGATCATTAAAATTGACGGCAAACCAACTGCTGGTTTCACTATAGATAAAGCCGTTGAGAAGTTAAGAGGTGAGCCTGGCTCAAAAGTTACTATCACCATCCGTCGTAAGGGTGAGGTAGACGATATCGATTACACTATTGCAAGAGAAGTGATTCATATCAAATCTGTTCCTTTTTATGGCGTTTTAGAAAACGATATCGGGTACATTCATTTGCAGACCTTCTCCCAGGAAGCAGGAGCCGAAGTTGAAAAGGCCATTAAAGAACTCTCCAAAAAGAACATTAAAGGACTGATTTTTGATCTTAGACATAATCCCGGTGGGCTTTTGCCTCAGGCTATCGAAGTAGCAGAGAAATACCTTCCCAGAAAATCGCTGGTCGTGTCTACCCGTGGTAGAATCAGGGGGCAGAACAAGGAGTTTTATTCTGCAAGTCAGCCAGTTCTTCCTGAGGGGGTGCCTTTGGCTGTTCTGGTTGATTATGCCAGTGCCAGTGCTTCAGAAATCGTAGCCGGAGCTATTCAGGACTGGGATAGGGGAGTGGTGATTGGGGATACCACTTTTGGTAAAGGTTCAGTACAAAGCATTTTACCTCTGGACAAAACTTATCATATCAAATTAACCACCGCATTTTATTACACTCCTTCCGGGCGTTGTATCAATCGGCCGGAAAATGCTATAAGAGGATCAACTCTGGATGAGGAACTTGTATCAGAAGAGGGGGAAACTGAGAAAACAGAAAAAGCTGATTCTGTAAGTTCCTCTAAAATCGATACCACTCAATATAAAACCAAAAATGGCAGAATCGTCTATGGTAGTGGCGGAATAATTCCAGATACTGTCATTACGCCTGCTCTGCCCAGTCTTCCTGTGCGAGCTCTGTTCGTCAAAGATGCATTTTTCCAGTTTGCCAACTATGAGTATCCTCGTCTGAAAAAGAGAAAAATAAAAGTTGACAGTAGTTTTGTCGTTGACGATGTGATAATGAAAGATTTTCAGAATTATCTGGATTCTATCAAATTCTCTTTTCAGACTGTGCCTCAGCTTCGCTTTAATGAGTTCAAGATGGGTACAGGGATAAAGGATACTGTAGATTCTGCGGGCAAGAAGGTCGAAATTTATCCTGAACAGCCCAAGTGGAATGATAAGGAATTGCAGGTATTGAAAAGCTGTGCGGCAAAAATTGATTCGCTTTTAAATGAAGAAAGCAGACGGACTTTTAGCAGCAACAATACTGAGATCAGAAAACATCTTAAGGAAGCCTTTCTGGTGCGTGAGTTTGGGCAGGACCATGAAATATATTATCGTACCAAACTGGCTGATGATGTGCAGATGAAAGCTGCTTTGGCATTGCTCTCAGACAGCGTTCGTTATAACAGTTTTCTTAAAGGGAAACCTGCGGTTCAGGTAGAAAGTAAGAAATAGTCCAGGGTGATAATAGATGGAGAAGTCTGGTTTTCCTTTTAATCAGACTTTCTCTTTTCCGTACTCCTTCCTCAGTGAAGCCTCGGATTACACCCTTATTTAAATAGAATACAATTTTCACGTCCCCATACGCATAAAATATAGGAGAGTGTATGATAAATAAAATGCGGGATTTAGCTCCCACTTTAATGATTATCGTCTTAGTTGCCTTTATTGCTACAATATTTCTTGATTGGGGTATGAATGTTTCAGGATTAAGTCCCAAGGCAAGGGCAGCGGGCAAAATCGATGGTAAGGAAGTTCCACTGAGTTACTTTGATCAGCAGGTCATTGCTGAAAGGCAGAGGATTCAGGAGGATAGAAGAGATGCTTCTCCAATGGAGTTAAAACGGGTGCCTCAGGATGTTTGGGAACGTGAGGTTAACAGAATCCTTATGACCAGAGTTATTCAGCAGATGAAACTTGGAGCTTCAGCAGATCAGGTCTTCGAGTATATTAAAAGAAATCCACTTCCGGGAGTAGATACCGCATCACTGTTTCAGACCAACGGGGTTTTTGACACCAGCAAGTACGTTGATTTTCTCAGTGACCCTGATATGTATCAGCATAACCCTTGGCTTAACTACATTTCAGATCGTGCTGAGAAGGACATTATTCCTGCTCAGACTCTGGAAATACTGCTCAGTGCCAACACTAATCCTTCCAGAAGTGAAATCGAACATCAATACCGCCTCGAAAAAGAAAAACTGGTGTTTGAGTACGCCACTGTCAACACTTCGAAGATCGGAATCGATTCCTCTAAAATCAATGAACAGGCAGTTAAAAATCTCTACAATCAGAAAAAAGACTCTTTGAAAACCGATGAAAAAGCACAGGTTTACTTCTTTAAATTCCCTAAGATCGCTACCGCTTATGACGAGCAGGTCTATTATCAGGAAATGATAGATTTTAAGAATCAGATTATTTCTGCTGATAATCAGGTGGAAGAGTTTACAAGATTGGCTAAGACTCTCTCTGATGACCCTAGCGCCCAAAACAATGGTGGAGATCTGGGATGGTTTGGCCGAGGGGCAATGGTACCGGAGTTTGAAACTGTGGCTTTCTCTCTGGACAGTGGCAAAATCTCCGACCCTGTTAAAAGCCAGTTTGGCTACCATCTGATCATGGTGGAAGGGAAAACCACCAAAGATGGTAAGGAACAAGTAAAAGCTCGTCATATCCTCAGAAAGATTACTCCCACAATAGAGACTGTGGACATGGTTGCCGCTGAAGCCGACAGCGTTCGCGAAATGATTCTGGATAAAGGATTTGCCGAAACCGTGAAAAACATTAAAAATGTTCAGCTCGATTCAACTGGTTTCTTCGCAAAAGGTGAAATGATTCCAGGTGTGGGATATCTCAGCGGAGCTGGACAGTTTATCTTTGGTGCAGAAAACGATAAATCGGTGGTCTCTGAAAGACTGGAAAATGATGATGCCATTTATCTGTTGGTTGTAAAAGGAAAATCTAAAAAGGGAGTCATGCCTTTTGAAATGGCCAAAGATTCACTCAGAAACGTTCTTATCGATTCTTTAACCAAAGTGGCTGCCAGGGAATATATGGAGAAGACTCTGAAAACACTGAGCAGCGATGCTTCTTTGGCAGATCTTAAGGAAGCAGATTCCAACCTGATTTCCGGTGTTACTGATACCATAAGTTGTGCACAGTATATCCCGGGAGTGGGTTATAACTCTAAAGTAGCGGTTGCAGCCCATGCTCTTCCGATTGGTAAGATCTCCCCTGTTATCGAACAGGATAAATCTTACTATCTGGTAAAACCGTTATGGAAAGACACTATTGACAGCATTCCATGGGATTCCAATGAAATCACCTTGACAAGAGAACGGTTGAAGAGTCAAATGACTCATAGAGCATATTTTGACTGGTACACTGCTTACAAAAATGATGTTAAAATTACCAGTAATGTGAATGATATCTATCTGGATTGAAATTTAATTACTTTTATCTGAGTGTATAAGCTCTCCGGTTAATTCCGGAGGGCTTTTTTATTCTAAAAAAGAATGAGTCGATTACCAGTAGTGGCTGATATTATTATCATAAAACACTTTTCTTGATCTGAATCAAACAAAGACAACTTCAGAAGAGTTATTATTTAATAAGAAGATCTTTATAATAAAAACTGCAATAAGGAGGACTTATGCGTGTTACTATTGACAGAGATGGCTGCATCGGATGTGGACTTTGTGAGTCGATTTGCCCTGAGGTATTCAAATTGGATGAAGAGGGGAAAGCATATGCAAGTGAAGGAAATATTGATGCAGAGTACAAAAACGGCTGTCTGGAAGCGGCGAAAGATTGTCCGGTCTCTGTGATTAAGATAATCTGATGATTCGGGGCATTTCACGAATCTTAGGTAATCAAGTTATTTTGACGACGAATATTCGAGTGGTTATGTCATTTCGACGAATCTTCGAGGAGAAATCTTTCAAATTAACTTTTCCAATATATGCGTATGTAGCATAGCAGCCTGAATAATGAAATGGGAAAGATTTCTCACATTCGTTTGAAATGACAAATTGAGGGAGAGTACAAAATGAATAATTTAAGCGGAATTCGAATAAGGTAATTAAAGTTAATCCAATTTAGACAAGTCCACGAGTAATCAAATCATTTTGACGACGACGGGTAATCATGTCATTTCGACCAGTAATTGAGGAGAAATCTCCTCAATGTTACCCTCTTCTGCATTCACATAAACTGTGGTATTTAGGCTAACTTCAAGGATCACTGTACAGTTATCGCAGTTCAGTTTCCCAGTACCTTATTCACTGCTTTCAGTAATCTGCTTTTGTAAAAAGGTTTCTGGACAAACATCTGGGCTCCATCATTAAGTAAAGCTCTGACAGCACCGTTAATGCTGTAACCTGAAACCAGTATTACTTTAATCCCTGGCTTAATAGAACTAAGCGAATGGTATACAGCGGAACCATCCAGTTGAGGCATCATCATATCAAGAATCACCAGTGAAATTTCATGATAATGTTCTTTAAAAAATGACAGAGCAGCCAAACTGTCATTAAATACTGTCACTTTATAACCGGCATTTTTGAGATGTTCGGAGGTAATTGCTGCGACAGACTTCTCATCATCAATGATAAGAATGTGGTAAGAGGCCGCTATATCGCTTCTTATTGTTTCAGATTCAAAGTCCTCCGACTCTTTCGATATTAAACGATTTTCTAACTTTATAAAAGGAAAATAAAGTTTGAAAGTTGTACCCTCTCCGGGCTTGCTGGTAACATTTATGGCTCCACCATGGGATTTCATGGTACCGTATACCGCAGACAAACCCATTCCGGTGCCTTCACCAAGTTTTTTGGTTGTGAAAAAAGGCTCATAGATATGTTCCAATGTAGCGGAATTCATCCCGATTCCAGTATCTGTCATTGCAATTTCTATATATGCTCCTGGTGATGGTTCACAGGTGTATTGCTGAGAGCAAGTGATGTCCAGATTGACAATTTGTGTGCTGATGGAGAGTGTACCACCTTCAGGCATGGCATCTCGTGCATTAACCGCCAGGTTAAGAAGTGCACTCTGAATTTGTGCCGGATCACCCTCTGTTATGCAAGGGGCGGTTTGAAGGTCAGTTATGATCTTAATATTGGGGTTTATAGTACGCTTGAGAATGGAGATAACCTCTTTTATGATCTGGTGCAGATCTATTAAAATGATTTGATTTTGCCCTTTTCTGGAGAAAGCCAGCAACTGGGCAATAAGATCTGCCGAACGTCTTCCCAGAGTGATGATTTCATTTACAAGATTGCGAAGTGGCTCATCGGTAATCGCTGACTGCAGCAGTTCAGCATTGCCGATAATGCCGCAGAGCATATTGTTGAAATCGTGTGCAATTCCTCCTGCCAACTGGCCTATGGCATCCATTTTTTGGGACTGGACAAGCTGATTACGCAATTTTTCCCTCTCATCTTCAGCTCTTTTTCGTTCGGCGATGGTGTACTCAAGTTCAGATACGTATTGTTGACCAGCCTGGTAAAGCTTGGCGTTTTTAACTGCCAGGGCAGCAAAATTGGCTAGGGTGTGAGCAAAGTCCATCTCTGAGTCAGAGACAGGATGAACAGTGCCTGTAGAACCGGCAATGAGTGCTCCCATGACTTCTGTTTCAGCTATCAACGGAAGAAAAAGTATGGTTCTGACATTTCGCATCTTACATGTCGATTCTTCGGCAGGCGAGACTGAAACTTTTAAAACATCCGGGATTAAAACTGGCGCCGAAGTATCAATAGCTCTGCACATATAAGGATATTCTTTGATCTTGGCCAAACGCAGTTCATCAGGAAAATCTGGTGGTAAAGGAGGGGTAGTATTGAAAAGACGTAAATCTTCGTCTTGAAGAAGGTAAACTGCAGCGCTATCCAGACCGGTTAAGGTAGCTACTCCTTCAACAGTCGCCTGAAGAATATCATTGAGGTCCAGCGAAAGAACCAGTTGTCTGCTCAATTCGAACAGCTTGCGTAAGCTTTGCTCTTCACACTTGGTAGCTTGTGGAATTTCCTGCATTCTTGCTCCATCATCACTTGATTATTGAACTTGTCTGGCAGGGAAAGAAATCCCCGGCATTACCTATCTGAAAAACAGTATTTTTTCTTTTTATTCAGCCAGCAACTTTAACAGGAGTAGAATTTGTTAGTTAATACAATTCGCAAATATATATAATGGCTATGGTATTGGTTATTTAACCGAAAAATAAGGGACGTTTGACCAAATATAAATTAAAGCGATCATTTCAAAAACCGAAAACTTGAAAAATATTTATTTTATCGTAGAACTTTCTATCTGAGATTATACGAAAATGCTAATAATGCGGCACTGTGGGAGTAGAATACTGCTTATGCCTATCTCCATTGTAGCACATTTTTCCAGTCCATCAGCTATGGTGATTAAACGTGTCGGCTAATGTACTTATCAGAAGCAGGAGTTTATCCTGGCGATACTCAGATGACCTGAAATTGTGGTAAGCCATTTTCTGTCGATTCTCTCAGGTTATACTGGAAACTTGCACGCCAGACCATAAATAGACAATTGTTTTCTTTGTTTATCAGCAGGGTTTGAAGAACAGAAGTCAGTTCTACTGGTGAATTGTTGATAAGAATGGTAACGACTGGCTTTTCATTGGGCAGGTCGAACTCAAAAACTGGTTTTTGAGGGTCCATATAGGTAAGTTTTACGTGCTCATCGCCTCCAAGAATGTGGTTGCAGAGGCCTTCAGATGCACCCTGGAAGAAGCGAAAGTCCGGTGTTGGATTAACGGCGAATGAAAATCTGGGAAAGAATCCGGGCTTTGCCCACCCAAAACATACCGGTTTTGGGGCCTTTTTCCAATCATCAAACTTACGCAGAATCAAATCATGTGGTTGCAGGGGAATCTCTGGATCTTCGAGATTGGGAACCTGGATTTCTGAATAATTTTCAAATCCCCTTTTTATATAAAATCCTCTGCCGATCGGGTTTGGCGGGTAGGGGAGTAATGTGCCATCTTTGGATTTAGCAACGCCTCCATAGGCATTAGTCCAGCCAAGTCCTTTCTGCTGGTAAGGAATCGGATCGGTAAATCGTAAACCTCTGACCAGTCCGGATTTAATCTTTCTCTCTCCGAATACTCTAATTTTCTTTTGAACCGGACCAATTTGAACCTCACAATCAAGGTAGAAAGCCTTTTTGCCTTTCGGAGAATAGGCCCTTGATAGTACTATGATGTCGGTGTTTTGTTTCCAGGGAATCAGATCCGATTCTTCAAGAATTTCAGAACCAAGGGGATTAGCAGGATCGGCATAGATATCAGAGGTATTAAGAGGCGGTTGCATCTGGGCCGGGATGATCTGCCCCGGACAAATGGTATAAGTTTTCTTGGCCAGTACCGATAAGACCGGTTTGCCATCGGGACTGAAACCGGGAATCATGGCAGTTTGCCAATTCAAATGTTCCCTCCCCCAAAAAGACTGCAAAGATGTTGTACTGAATATAAATAAAGAGATGCCGGGAGTCATTCAAATGAAAGAAATGATGCACTGGGCATCATTTCAAAACGGTATTGCAGTTCTCAACCGTTGATTGTTACCTGTTCATTATTGAATGTCATTACATCACTGGTTTTAGGTATAGTCACCGGTTCTTTTGCGTACAGCAGAATGGCAGTATCAATGAGAGCCAGATGACTGTATGCCTGGGGGAAATTTCCAAGCAATCGTCCGGTTGTAAAATCGATATCCTCACTGAAAAGTCCCAGATGATTGGAGCGGGAGAGAAGATTATCGAACATTGCCCGGGCTTTTTCCTTTTCACCTATCTTGAATAATGCTGCTATCATCCAGAAAGAGCACAGGGTGAAGGAGGATTCTGGCTTACCAAAATCATCATCATTACGGTAGCGATACATGAATCCATTTTTGCATAATCGTTCCTCGGTTTTTTTAACGGTGCTGATATAACGGGGATCATCGGCACTAAGAAAACCATAGGGTTCCATCAGGAGATTCGCTGCATCTACATAATTACTTCCATAAAATTGAGAAAAGGACCGCATCTGTTCACTCCATCCTTTTTCAAGAATTTCTTTGCGGATTTGTTCTCTGGTGTTATTCCAGAGCTGAATGTAGTTATGTTTTCCTAGAAATGATGCGATACTGGATGCCCTGTCCATCGCCATCCAGCAAAGCAGTTTGGAAAATGTAAAATGGTGAATCTGGCTGCGGTATTCCCAGATACCTCTGTCGGGCTCGGACCATGAGCTGGTAACTGTTTTAGCCAGGGAACGTACTACGGTCCAAAGGCTTTCTTTTGTCTGGGAATCACAAGGGAAAGTTCTGAGAAATATGTTTATTACATCAAGTAAAACCCCATAGATATCATTTTGCTTCTGATTGTATGCGGCATTGCCTATACGCACAGGTACACAGCCTTGATATCCGCTGAGGTGGTTTAAAATGTATTCGGTAAGGTTCTTTTCACCCCGTATACCATACATGATCTGTATTTTTTCATCTTTAAATGGGATGATGTTTAGAATAAAATGCATGAACCTTCTGGCAGCATTCATGTGTCCCATTCTGGCCAACACTGATATGGTCATCGATGCATCTCTTATCCAGCAAAAGCGGTAATCCCAGTTTCTTTGTGAACCGATCGATTCTGGTAGAGAAGTGGTTGCTGCTGCAAGGATTGCTCCTGTAGGTTGAAATGTGAGCAGTTTGAGAACCAGTAGAGAGCGGATCACCTCTTTATTATAAGGAGTCTGGGGATAAGTTGATCTGGCCGCCCATTTCATCCAGTAGGCTCTGGTTAGCTGATATTCCAGATTGATGAAATCCAGGTTTATATTCGGAAGTTTTTCGTTATAGCTGAGCAGAAAATAGCTGTCTTCAGTTAAGGTTATCGGTTCTGTGGCAAGCACTTTCTTTAGATCCAGATTGGTGTAGAGATAAAGAGATTCATATATCCCATCAGTGGAAAAACTTTTGGCATAGGAGTCATGAATTCTGGTGATTGTTTTAGAAGCACCATAATTCATGGCTGGATTGTATTTAAAGCGAATTACCGGAGAACCACTTCGTATTCTGATAAACCGGATCAGATCAGGGGGACAATGATAACCACCCTCATCGTAGGTGTATCTGGGCATGAAATCAATGAGATCAAAAACGGCAGTTTCAGTAACAAAGTTTGTGATCAGTATGTTAGTGTTGGGTATATATTTCTGGTTGATGCTTACAAGATTCTGAGGTGTCAGTTCAAAACTGCCTCCTATTTTTGGATCAAGAATGGATGCAAACATGGAAGGGGAGTCGAAATGTGGCAGGCAGAGCCAAACAATGGCTCCTTCTTTAGATATTAATGCTGCGGTCGAACAATTGCCGATTATTCCATAATCGAGATTTTCCAAGATAGCTACCCAGTCCTTTCTACTAACTGATCTGACGTGTGCAAAACGCTGAGCTGTTTAAGTAATTCTCTTACCTGATAAACAGAGTCCAGGAAATATTTAGCTTTTGAGGAGCCAATACCTACTTTAATAGAGAATGCATTTTCCGGTAAGCTGGCAAAGAGATCTTCATCTGTTACATCATCACCTATTGCAATGACCAGATCGTAGTCCCCTTTTTCTATCTGTTTCATGGCAAAATTGCCTTTGTTAATTCCAGCATTTTTAATCTCAATCACCTTTTTACCTTCCATAACGCACAGGTTAAGGTTAGATACCTGATGAATCAGAGATTCGGTAAGTTCACGAACCCGGATAGATGCCAGCTCCGGATCGGCATTTCTGAAATGAAAAGCCAGAGAATAGTTCTTTTCTTCCAGGACAGCTCCCGGTGTTCTATCTGCATAAAGCTCAAGAATCGGTTTGAGATTGTTTTTCCATGTGTTTTGTATGAAGTTTACTGTGTGCCAGTTTTCCTGTGGTTGCTTTATCCAGACTCCGTGTTCAGCACATAAAGTGAGATTCGTGTCTCCGAAATATTTTTCCATGAAATCTTTATCTCTTCCACTGACAATAGCTACAGTGTAATTTTTTACATCCTGCAGCCTTTGAAGAATGGATGTAATTTCGCTGTCTGGTATAGCTTTATCCGGGTGATCCATAATGGGAACAATGGTTCCATCATAATCCAGCAGAAGAAGGGTTCGTCTGGATTTGGCCACTTTAGCTATTAGTTCATTTCTTTGCGACAAGGAAAGCTTTTCTGCCTGGATCTGGATTCTTTGGTTTCCTGCCTGCTTAAGTTTCATCAGAAAATCGGAGGCCCACCGCTTGACATCATAACGGATTAACCGGTTCTGCATTACCTTCAGTCTGCTCATTTGTTCTTCAGGAGACATCTGCAACGCAGTTTGAATAGCTTCTGCCATTTCATCTAAGTTGTTTGGATTGACTATCAGAGCTTCACCCATTTCCCGGGCTGCTCCTGCCATTTCACTGAGTATCAGCACTCCCGGACGGTTATTTTTGGAAGCCACGAATTCCTTGGCTACCAGATTCATTCCATCCCTTAGTGGAGTAACAAGAGCGATATCGCATGCATAGTAAAGGGCAACCAGGGTGGAAAATGGAATTGACCTGTACATGTTCAGTACCGGTGCCCACCCGATGACTCCATATTTGCCATTTATTCTTCCTATCAGCTCATCTATCTGGCGTTTTAATTTACGGTATGAATCAACCGAAGCCCTGGAGGGGACTTCAACCAGGATAAGAGTCACTTTTTCCTTGAGCTGTGGGTATTTTGTCAGAAGAAGATCGTATGCTTCCAGTCTCTGCACCACCCCCTTGGTGTAATCCAGCCTGTCGATTGAAAGGATAAGTGATGTATTGCCGGTTTTTTCCCTGATCGAAATCTCTTCTTTTCTTACATCAGGATGGCTGGTTGCATTATGAAAACGCTCATAATCTATCCCCATCGGGAAGACATCCGCCATAATCAGTCGGTTCTGATAGGTAATCTGGGTAAATGATACTTCACATCCCAGTATTCTTCTTGAACTGTTAAGAAAATGTCTTATGTATTCAAAGGTATGAAATCCGATAAGGTCAGCCCCCAGCAAACCTTCAAGAATTTGTTTTCGCCAGGGAAGAAGCCGGAAAATTTCAAATGATGGAAATGGGATGTGAAGAAAGAAGCCGATTGTTATATCTGCTATCTTTTCTCTGAGAAGAGCAGGCAAAAGCATAAGCTGGTAGTCATGAATCCAGACCGTGTCGCCAGCCTTGATGTTCTGCATGATAATGGCGGCAAATTTATGATTTACATTAACATAAGAGTTCCAGTAGTCAGCATCAAAGTTTGCGTATTGTGGGAAATAATGGAATAATGGCCAGATAGTCTTGTTTGAAAAACCGTTGTAGTATTTATCTATGTTTTCCCGCGATAAAAAAACCGGAGCACAGTTTCTTTGTGCCAGTTTCTCCTGTATCTGCATTTTCTCTTCAGAGCTTACATTTTCATGGTTGATTCCAGGCCAGCCAATCCATAGGGTATTTCCCTTGTTGTAAACGGAATCAAGACCTGTGGCCAGGCCACCTGCGCTGTGATGGTATTGCAAGTCGCCTTTTCGCTTTTCTACGGTAACTGGGAGACGATTGGATACAAGAATTATACGCTCCATAAATACCACCATCGGTTAGGGTTTAAAAGTTGCACAATCTCATTGCACTGCAGAGTCGGGAACTCAGAATGAGAAAATTTATAGATATATATAAAGTATCTGGCTGTTTGAAGATACTATGAGCACATAGATTTAATAAATATAGGAAATCCGACCCTGAAAATGCAATGCTCTTTTCTGTATAGTTGCTCGATGCAATCTTGTCTGGCGCATACCTGACTGCCTTGTGTAAAAGGCTCGGATAAAGTGATCTTCACAATTTCGATACCCCAACAAGGAAAAAGACAAAAGAAAATAAGAAGTAAACTGATGCTTAAACTGCCTGAAAACCGGTTTTACCGGATAAAATTGGATAGAAAAGATCAGATTTCGATATTCCAGAATTTACGGATAAAAAAACCTATGCCAAAAGTGATCGAGGCTACTCCAAGGCTTATCAGTGCCATCTCCAGAAAACGCTTAAGAAAGGGAAGATCCATTGCTACAGAAACATAATAGGTAAAAAGCGCTATTATGATCATCACCGCCAGAAGAGTGACAGCCAGCGCAGTTAATGGCTGCGATATGAATATAAAAGGCATGATTAAGGCGATAACTGTGATTACATAGGCGATTCCGGTATAAATAGATGCTTTTACTGGATTTTTACCTCCTTTTTCAGATTTAGTAGAAAGGTATTCGGACGCAGCCATCGAAAGTGATGCAGCGATTCCGGTAATCATACCGGTAAGGGCTACTATTCTGGTGTTCTGAAGTGCTAACGAGAATCCTGCCAATGCCCCTGTCAGTTCGACCAATGCATCATTGAGGCCTAAAACCATCGATCCCACATAGCTTAGCCTCTCCTCATCTATTAAAGAAATAAGCTTTTGCTCATGCTCATTCTCCTCAGCTTCGATTTTGGCGGCTTCCGGGATCTCTTTGGAAATTTTTTGATAGGAATTCTGTGCCCCACCTTCATTTTTCTCCATCAGCTTGATTCCAAAGGTGAGCCCAAGGATTCGGGAAATTAGATAATACCACCAGATTTTAAGTAATGATGGTTTTACTTCTGTGTTGGTGAATTTTTTCCAGACATGATAATGGCTGAGCTCATCATCAGCTATTTTCTCGAGAACCGAGCGATTCTGTGCGTTTTTTTCGATACGGGCAAGTTTTTTATATATATAATGCTCAGAAATTTCGTTACGTTGTGATTTTAAAAGAAGTGCTAAGACTTTGCTGTCCATAGAGAACCTCCGGGCAAAATAGCAATGCTGAGAAACATACCTGATTTTTTTGCTAAAGATAATTGAAGCCATCATGAAATATAATGATATTAAAGGAATGGGGCTAATCCCAGGCTTTTTTAATGCAGTAGATTTTGATGCACTATTACTGAGTGGGGGTGGTTTTATGGATTGTCGGCTTATTATAAGCTCAATTTTGCTGGTTTTAATTACAGGGGTAGAAGTGGTTGTCTCTGCTCAGGATTGGGTACTGGTGTGGTCCGATGAATTTAACATCCCAGGTTTACCAGATGAAAATAAATGGTCCTATGATGTAGGAGGTGGTGGATGGGGCAACAATGAACTGCAGTATTATACACAAAAGCGTGAGGAGAATGCACGAATAGAAGACAGCACACTGATAATTGAAATGCGTAAAGAGGCTTTCCAGGGTAATGATTATACTTCTGCAAGGCTTGTATCCAAAAACAAGGGCGACTGGCTTTATGGGCGGGTCGAAGTACGTGCAAAACTCCCTTCCGGAAAGGGCACATGGCCTGCAATCTGGATGCTTCCTACCGATTGGGAATATGGCCAATGGCCTTCAAGCGGGGAGATCGATATTATGGAGCATGTTGGTTACGATCAGGGAATAATTCATGCAACTGTACATACCGCAGATCTCAATCACACAAAAGGAACACAGGTGGGAAAAAGTACCACAGTTAAGGATTGTTCCGATCGGTTTCATGTTTATTCGATTGAATGGTCCGCAGATAAAATCGATGCATTTGTTGATGGAATCAAATATTTCACTTTTGAAAACAGGGGTGAAGGATATGAGACCTGGCCGTTTGATAAAAGATTTCACCTCCTTCTGAACATTGCATTTGGCGGAGACTGGGGTGGGGCTCAGGGTATCGATAATTCTATTGTTTCAGCCAAATTTTATATCGATTACGTAAGGGTGTATCAGAAAGCGGAAAACGGTCCGGTTTTACTATCTGTAAGTAGTACTCCAGGCGGGAAAGTAATTATTGACCCTCAGAAAACGGATTACCTTTCAGGCGACAAGGTCATTGTTTTGGCAGACCCGGATTCCGGATATGAATTCCAGTCATGGACAGGAGATTATCATTCGACTTCAAATCCATTCTCTTTTGTTATTATTGGTAATACTTCCTTAAAAGCGAATTTCTGTCCCAAAGGTGAAATGGTCATTAACGGTGACTTTGACAATGGCCTTAACTCCTGGAGTCAATGGAGTAATACGGGGACATCAGCAGTCTCGGAGGTTAAGGATGGCAGCTTTAAAATCAGTATTTCTTCTGCCGGAACTAACGACTGGGACCTGCAGTTGAGTCAGGCAGGGATGAAAATGGTTGCAGGCAACAGATACCGTGTAAGTTTCAAAGCCTGGGCAGAGGGTGAGCGGACTCTTACTGTAAGAGTGAACATGACGGTTCCACCGCACAGTGCCTGGTATTCAAAGGTGGTTTCCATTAACAGCAGTCCGCAAAACTATGTTTACGAATTTACCATGACCGATCAGAATGATGACAATGCCAGAATAGAGTTTGATTTTGGAAAGTCGACAGTAACTACCTTTATCGATGATGTAAGCCTTAAGAATTTAAGTGCAACTGCAATAAGAGATCACAGTCCGGACTATGCGAAAAAAAAGCTGAGCGCCAGAAATAGTCCTTCAAAGTATCTGGTCATTGAAAAGGGGCCCCTGAGAAATGGTGTTGATCTGATAGGAAGACACATTAAAGAAAGTTCTTCTATACGCAAGGCCAATCCACTTGCCAGAGGGATTTATGTGACGCAATGATTTCCCGCTGGCCGCCTTTCAAAGCTTGGAAGCCCCCCCGAGATCATCAACTCAGTGGCATTAAGCGATCATCAAGTCCTCATCGGGGGATTTTTGAGTCATTATCTGTAAAAAATATCAGGATAATACACTTATCCTTGTTGTACCGGAGAAAGAAAAAAATGTCCAAAGAGATACTGCAAACGGAAAGACTTATTCTGGAAGAATTAACAGAAGCACATTTTGATGATTTGTATGATTTGCTCTCTAACGAAAATGTGCACAGGTATTTTCCCGGGACGTTAAACATTTTTGAGTCCAGGGAATTTCTGGAAAAAGTCCGGAGGAACTACAGGGAGGATAGAACCTCATTCTGGGCAGTGATTAGAAAAGAGGATAAACGGTTTATAGGGATTTGTGGCCTGTTGAAGCAGACCATAGAAGGAAAAGATGAACTGGAGGTGGCTTACAGGATTAATGACAGATATTGGGGAAAAGGCTATGGTACAGAAGCGGCAGCGGGATGTGTGGAATATGCAAAAGAAGTGCTGAAAAGAGAAAGCGTAATCTCTCTTATCAGAGAAGTAAATCACCCATCGATCCGGGTAGCCCAGAAAAATGGTTTTATCTATGAAAGGGATACCTTGTTTAAGGGGATCTGGCATGGAGTGTACAGAAAACGGTTTGGGTCGAAATAGATGCAGTCGTTTTTTGAGGGACGGAGGAAAGAAATGGTGCAAACAAAGGGTGTCGCAGTTTTTATCCGGCATGACTTTTGTATAGCTATGTTTTCATGGAAACAAAAACCAGTTTTAAAAAAGTAACTGCCTCAAAAAAAGTTCAAGGAGACTCTGTCAGAAAGTTCGGCAAGCCCAGGAAAAAAAGGATTCTACTGGCTACTACTGCTCTATTGATATCGATGGGACTCTATAGCCTTATAGAACCATTCTGGATCGAGCAGAAGGTTTACGTGATAAATCATCCCGATATTCCGGCATCATTTGACAACGCCAGAATCGTTTTTCTTGCAGATATTCATCATGGCAGATTTTTCTCCAGGTCAAGAATCAGAAAAGTGGTAGATCTGACCAATAAGCTTAATCCTCAACTGATACTTCTTGGTGGAGATTATGTGGAGGGAAGTCCAGATTATATAGAGGGTTGTTTTGAGGAATTGGGTAATTTATCGGCTGAGCTTGGGGTTTATGGGGTTTTGGGGAACCACGATCATTGGCAGGGTGCAGACAAAACACGGGAAACCATGGCAAAACAAGGTATCCTTTCCATAGATAATAATGCTTTCTGGGTTCAAAAAGATGGACAGAGAATAAGGGTTGGAGGAGTGGGTGATTATTGTGAGGATGTACAAAGGCTGGAAATCACCACCGATAAAACTCTGGAGAGCGATTTTGTGCTTCTGGTTTCACACAGCCCGGACTATGCTCTGGATATAACAGGTGATAAAGTGGATTTGCTTCTGTCAGGACACACTCATGGTGGGCAGGTTACCTTCTTTGGATTATATGCCCCGAAAGTCCCTTCCCGATATGGCCAAAGATTTCGTACGGGAGAGAAAATGGTTAACTCTATTCAGGTGATCATCTCCAATGGTATCGGTACAGTCTTGCTGCCAATTCGTTTTTTTGCACGACCGCAGATGGTGATCATTCAGTTGGAGGCCTCTTAATGTACCCAAATCCACCCTAAATCCGCCCCCAAATTCCTGGAAGGTTAAGACCTGTACTATTATTTTCGGGTCTTTTTGTCAATTCTCAAAAAAGTCTTAGCACTACCTAAAAAAACATTTAGCTACCATAAAAAAACATTTAGCTATCAAAAAAAACATTTAGCTATTAAAAAAAACATTTTTTACTATCCCCAAAAAGGTTTTTGCTATCCCTGAAAGACGTTTTCACTAACCTTAAAAAACGTTTTAGCTATTATGTAAAAAGGTTTTTGCTATCTCTAAAAATGTTTTAGTCATCCCATTAAAACATCTTAGCTATCCATTCAAATGCTTTTGCTATACATGAAAACAAAAATTTTTTAGCCATCCCCCAAAAGCCCTTTTTGTAAGATGCTCTGGTGAGACAGCAGAGATCATACGGACCTGCACCCTATACATCAGTGACATTAAATGGATCCGAAAGTCCCCCTTCGGGGGATTAGTGGGCAGGATTAATGGGCAGGATTAATGCATTGCAAAAACAATTATATTTCAATTTTACTATTCCTGATAACGCAAATCTCAATTTCAGAGTTCAATAATGAAAATTCTTCATTCCTCAGACTGGCATATCGGTCGTGCTCTCTTTGAAAAAAAACGGTACAGGGAGTTCGAGTTGTTTTTAAATTGGCTTCTTCAGACCATTAACCAGCAAGGAATCGATATGCTTCTGGTAGCCGGTGATGTTTTTGACACCAGTACTCCTGGTAATCGCTCTCAGGAGATCTATTATCGTTTCTTGTATCAGGTCGCATCCTGTTCCTGCTGCAGGCATGTGGTTGTGGTTGCCGGGAATCATGATTCGCCCTCATTTTTAAGCGCTCCAAAAGATCTGCTAAAAGCTTTGAATGTTCATGTAATTGGGTCTGCCTCTGAAAATTATAAAGATGAAGTACTGGTTCTGAGAAATAAAGATGATTTGCCGGAACTGATCGTTTGTGCAGTTCCGTATCTTAGGGATCGTGATGTGCGCGTTGCTCAACCGGGGGAGAGCATAGAGGAGAAAGAGAAAAAACTGATCGGGGGAATACGCGAACACTATTTCAATGTTTGTGAACTGGCAGAGCAGAAACGTAAAGAGCTGAAAATGGAAATTCCCATAATTGCCACGGGACATCTTTTTACTGCAGGTGGTAAAACGGTTGATGGAGATGGAGTTCGTGATCTGTATGTGGGCTCTCTTGCTCACCTGACAATTGATATTTTCCCTTCCTTTATTGATTATCTGGCTCTGGGGCATCTTCATATTCCTCAAAAGGTGAATGATTCCGATATTATCCGTTATAGTGGGTCTCCGTTACAGATGAGTTTTGGGGAAGCAAAGCAGCAGAAAAACGTTTGCATGATAGAGTTTGATGGCAGATCCCCGGCAGTATCCCTTATCCAGGTACCGGTTTTCCAGAAACTGGAAAGTATACGAGGTGCATGGGACCAGATCGAAAAGCGGATCTCAGAATTACTGAATATGGGAAGCAGTATCTGGGTGGAGGTGATCTATGAAGGAGAAGAAGTGATCGGTAATTTACGAGAGCGTCTGGAAACCCTGGTTAACGGATCAGAGATAGAGATCCTGCGGGTAAAGAACAATCATATAATAAACATGGTTCTCAATAAGAAATTTGAAGAGGAATGTCTGGATGATCTGAGCGTAGATGATGTTTTTGAACGTTGTCTGGAACTTAACGAAGTACCAGTTGAGCAGAGGGCAGAGTTGCTGAATGCCTATAAGGAAATCGTCATCTCTTTAAATGAAGAGGATAAACTGGAAACCAGTCTGGAGATAGGTTAATAGTTATGAGAATACTTTATATTCGATTTAAGAACCTCAATTCACTGGTTGGCGAGTGGGAAATAGACCTGAGTCATCCTTCATTTACCTCCAATGGAATCTTTGCCATCACAGGACCGACAGGTGCAGGGAAAACCACTATTCTTGATGCAATATGTCTGGCACTTTATGGGTGTACTCCCAGGTTGAATAAAATCACCAAGAGTGGTAATGAAATAATGTCCCGACATACGGGGGAGTGTTTTGCAGAAGTAATTTTTGAAACTTCTTCAGGAAAATACCGTTGCCACTGGAGTCAGCACAGGGCCAGAAAGAAAAGCGATGGTGAACTGCAGGCACCGAAACATGAGATCTCAGATGCGGTTACCGGGAAGATTTTTGAAACAAAGATTCGTGGCGTTGCAGAGCAGATTGAGCTTATTAGCGGTATTGATTTTGATCGATTTACCCGTTCGATGCTTCTTGCACAGGGCGGGTTTGCTGCCTTTCTGCAGGCAGATCCTGATGAACGAGCACCAATATTGGAGCAGATAACCGGAACTGAAATCTATAGTCAAATCTCCATCTGTGTGCATCAGCGTTGCTCTGAAGAGAAAAAGAGACTTCAATGTCTTCGATCGGAACTGGCAGCGGTAAATCTTTTAAGTGAAGATGAAGAGAAACAGTATAATTCTCTTCTGGAACAGATCTCTTTAAAAGAAGCGGAACTGAATGCTCAATGTACTGATCTGAGAAAGGCAATAAGCTGGAAAGAAAAGATCAGCAGTATTGAGAATGAACTGTTGTCATTAAGCCGAAGGAAAAACGATTTAGAGATCCGTCGTGAGAACTTCAGTCCTATGTCGAAAAAACTGGAACTGGCAACACGGGCTCTTGAATTGTCTGCTGAATATGCTTCACTTCAGGCATTGCGAAGTGAACAGGAAACCGACAGACAAAGCTGTAACCAGTTCAAATCTGAATTACCTGGTCTGGAATCTAAAGTAGAAAAAGCTCAGCAAGCGATAAAAGAATCAGCGGCTTTTCTGGAAACTCAAAAATCCATGCAAAAAGAGGTCGCATTGATCATCCGCAAAGTAAGGGAGTTGGATCTTAAGATTCGGGAGAAAAAGAATCCAATTACAGCACTGTCAGATACTGTTTCTGAAATGGAAAACTCACTTGTAACTCTACAGGATAAAAACCAGAAGGATTCTGTGACGCTTGCTGAGAGTAAAAATAATCTGGAAAGAGTAAATAAGTTACTGAGTGAAACCAGCAGTCATGAAAGGCTGATTGAAAATCTTGCCTGGATAAGCAAATCTATCGAACAGATCGGTGAGATGGACAAAGACCAGAATGAGAAGAAAAGAGAAATCGATCTGGCTCAGAAGGAGTTGACAAAGCTGGATAACCTATGGCGTGAACAGGAAAAGTATCAGCAGAAACTGCAAAAAGATCTTCAGCTCATGAAGGAGATGTTTAGCGGGAAAGAAGCTGAACTTAAGAAAACACTGGATTCCAGGGATTTGGCTTCATGGAGAAATGAGCTGACACAGATAAGGGAAAAAGAGTATCTACTGGAGAAGTTGAATGAATCAGTTAAGTTTATTAAAGATTCTCAGAAAAAGCTTTGTAAGCTGAATAGTCGTCACAGTGCTCTGGTTTCTGAGGAGAAGGATTTGCAGAAGCAAATCAGCATGAAGATGACTGAAAGCGGCTCACTCGAAAGGGAGATGAAATCTCTTGAGACGCAGTTATCATTGTTAAACCGGATAAGGGATCTGGAGGTGGCCAGGTGTCAGCTCCGAGATGGTGAACCGTGTCCTTTATGCGGATCGGAGCATCATCCCTATGCACAGGGCAATATTCCCCAACCTGTTGAGACCAGGACAATGCTCGATAGGGTAAGAGGCAGTTTAAAATCGGTAAATGAAGAGATCTCTGGAATAAGAGTCAAACTGGCCCAGAGGCAGAAGGAACTGGAGCATATTGATACTGAATGCTCTGAATTAACTGAAAAGATTGCTAATGAAAATGCCAGTATCGAAGAGAAATTCTCAACCCTTTCTCTCCAACGTTCAGAAGATGATATCGAAGAGACACTGGAGAAATTGAGAAAAGAGAATGAAGCTGGTAAAAGCATAGCTTCAAATGTGGTAAATACTGCTGAAAAGCTGGAAAAAGCAATTGAAAACCTGCGGCACTCTCTGGACAAGACAAGAGAACTTCTCATGGAGAGTGAAAGAAAAGCCCAGGTTGCTGTTCAAGATAAAAAGCAATCTGAACAGAAGATAATTCAGTTAAATAAGGAATATGATACGATTGCTCTTCAGCTCGGAAAACTGTCCGATGATACTCTGGCAGAACTCAAACACTATGGAATAGATCAGCTTCCGATGACTAATTTAAACAGTGTCGTATCCGAGCTGACTAAGATTCGCAACCAGTGGATTAGAAGACAGGAGGAGAAAACCGGACTTGAGAAACAGGTATCTTTGCTTGAAGTTCAGATAAACAATAAGAACGAGAAAATTGGCGCATTGAAGTCTGATATTGAAGAGAATCAAATCAGGCTCGAAGCATTAAAAAATGAACTGAACACACTGATAAATGAAAGAGTGGCTCTTTTTGGACAAAAAGATACCGATACAGAGGAAGCCAATATGACTGATGCGGTTACTGTTGCAGAGAGTCAACTGGAGAATGCTCGTCAGCAACTTGCTTCTATTACTGAAGAGTGCAGCAGGATGAAGGCAAAGATCGAAGCAATCGAAAAGCAGATGGCTTCCCGCGATGGGCAGATAAAAACTGCCAGCGAATCTTTCCTTTTAAATATCAATGCAGCAGGCTTTGAAGATGAACAAAAATACAGGGATGCTTGCTTACCCGAAGATCAAAGGAAGGCACTGATGGAGCAGGCCAGGTTACTTGCTAATGAACAGATGGAAATCGATGCAAAAATCCAGGAAAAAACAGTTACACTGGAGAGCGAAAGAGAAAAAAAGATTACCGATCAATCTCTTGAGCAACTGAAACTGGATTTGGAAAAAGTAGAAAGTGATCTCAAAGGGGTGCAACAGAAGATTGGTGGGATACGTCAAAAGCTGACCGACAACTGCGAAATGAAAAAAAAGCAGAGCCAAAAGCTACTCGATATCGAAGCCCAAGAGAAGGAGTGCTCCAGATGGGATAAGCTTCATGAGCTGATTGGCTCTGCGGATGGAAAAAAGTATCGTAATTTTGCTCAAGGACTGACATTTGAGATAATGATCGGATATGCAAATGTGCAGTTGCAGAAGATGAGTGATCGTTATCTGTTGATAAGAAATAATTCTGAACCACTTGAACTTAATATTATTGATAGTTATCAGGCCGGCGAAATCCGTTCGACAAAGAATCTTTCTGGTGGAGAAAGTTTCATTGTCAGTCTTTCACTGGCACTTGGGTTATCTCAGATGGCCAGTAAAAATGTAAGAGTAGATTCGCTTTTTCTTGATGAAGGTTTTGGGACTCTGGATGAGGATACACTGGAAACTGCACTGGAGACGCTTGCGGGCTTATACCACAGTGGAAAGATGATCGGAGTGATATCACACGTTCAGGCTTTAAAAGAACGTATTGGTACTCAGATAGAGATTGTTCCGCAAACTGGAGGAAAAAGTATAATCAGTGGCTCCGGGTGCAGGCGGGTGGAATCGGGTGTAATATTGAAGGAGGCATGAGTTTAATGGTAGAGAAAGATTTCAGAGGAGACGGGTAGGACTAACCGAATTAAAATGGTTAATCGGGGGAAATTCTGGTACTTAAGAATTAAGTTGAGAGGGAGCCAGATCTTTTGCACCGTTTGGCAGAATCAGCGAGTTAATTACATGATTGGTTGCATTTTAATAAGTTGTTGAGGTTCCTCCGTCCCCAGAAAAGTGCCTCCCTCCAACCAATAAGTCGGGGGAAAATCTGGTACTTAAGTTTAAGCTAGATGAAACCAGATCTTTTGCCTCGTTTAGCAGAATCTGCGAGTTAATTGCATGATTGGTTTTGCATTTTGATAAGTTGTTGAGGTTCCTCCGTCCCCAGAAAAAGAGCCTCCCTTCAACCAATAAGTCGGGGGAAAATCTGGTACTTAAGTATTAAGTTGAGATGAAACCAAATCTTTTGCATCGTTGGGCGAATCAGCGAGTTAATTGCATTGTTGGTTGCATTTTGATAAGTTGTTAAGATTCCTCCGTCCCCAGAAAAAGAGCCTCCCTTCAACCAATAAATCGGGGGAAAATCTGGTACTTAAGTTTTAAGTTGGATTAAACCAAATCTTTTGCATCGTTGGGCGAATCAGCGAGTTAATTGCATGGTTGGTTGCATTTTGATAAGTTGTTAAGATTCCTCCGTCCCCAGAAAAGAGCCTTCCTTCAACCAATAAGTCGGGAAAAATTCTGCTACTTAAGTTTTAAGCTAGATGAAACCAGATCTTTTGCATCGTTGGGCGAATCAGCGTATTAGTTGCATGATTGGTTGCATTTTGATAAGTTGTTGAGGTTCCTCCATCCCCCAGAAAAAGAGCCTCCCTTCAACCAATAAATCGGGGGAAAATCTGGTACTTAAGTTTTAAGTTGGATTAAACCAAATCTTTTGCACATTTGGCAGAATCAGCGCATTAGCTGCATACTATGCTTGCATTTTGATAAGTTGTTAAGATTCCTCTGTCCCCCAAAAGCCGGAAATTCTGATACCTAAAATTCCCCCCCATTCCTCACTTCGTGTTTTAAAAAAAGTATCTTCTTTTCTAACTCTTAGATTCAATTTCATCCGGACTCAACTTAATCAAAAACAGAAGAATTAAAAATCTTGCCTGTCTCGCCATCATGAAACTATGTTAATTAGAAACCTGAAAACGGGCGATTTATCTCCTGAGAATCTTTCGACTTTTGACATGGAATCCTGCATGCAACATAATGGCCCGTTTATTTATATAAAACATAATTGGCGATCCTGATTGATCATTTTTATAGAGGAACTTTTGCGATTCCGAAATATCATATTAATCAACCTTATTATAATCACCAGCTTCTCTTTTGCCAGGACACTTATCCTGCCGTCTGAACCAAACATCCGCTACTTTGGAAGGATAGACTGTCGCAGAGCAGATAATTATCGTTTTGATTGGCCAGGTATCTCTATCGAGGCGATGTTTGAAGGGACTTCCTGTGCTATACAGATGAATGGCGCTGGTGAACAGTTCAATGTCTTTATAGATGATCAACCGGTCAAGATAATCAAAACCGATTCGGCAATGTATAAAGTATATGATCTGGCATCAGGATTAAAGGATACTGTGCACAGATTATTGATTACCAAACGATTTGCCCACAAAAATGCCGTATCTGAATTCAAAGGGATAATTCTTGATAGCGGAAAAACTCTGCTGCAGCACTCTTCCAGACCCCGTTACCGGATTGAATTTATAGGGGCATCTACGCTGAATGGATTCGGAAATGAAGCAAGCACACTTCGTTGTAACAGTGAAATAGTTTCCAACACTTCAAATTGCTATGATTCCTATGGTCCTGTTGCTGCGAGATTACTGGATGCAGAATATACTGTAATCGCCTTAAGCAGCAAAGGAATAGTCAGAAATTGGGCATCACCATATGTCAAATCCTTTGAAACTTTTCCGGATTTTTACAACAGAACCCTGTTAAATGAATCAGAATTAACATGGGATTATAATAAGTGGATCCCGCATATAGTGGTAGTAAATCTTGGCACCAATGATTTTTCAACCAAACCTCATCCGCCTTCAATACTTTTCAAAAATTATTACTGGGCTTTCCTTCAGTTTATCTATCAGATCTATCCTGAAGTTGAGATTATCTGTTTAACTTCAGATAAAGAGCCTTTGAGGAGTCTCATTTCCGATATAGTCAGACAGGAAAAGGCGGAAGGCAATGAAAGAATTCATTTTTTTGATTATGATCCGATACCGACTCATGAGCGGGGCTGTGACTGGCACCCCAATACAGTTGCTCACCGAAAGATTGCCAGAAAACTGGCGGATAAGATGGAGCCTATTCTGAAAAGAAAGCTTAAGAATGCCGAATAACGGTTGATTTGGCAATGAGCCAATCCATAAACTGTACCATTTCCTCTGCAGAGATTTTCACTATATCCTATATATTTAAAAAACTGTCAAAAAAGCTGGCCATGTGACATGTTTTTTTGTAATTCTTTTGGGGATGGTAGTGAAAGAAAACGTCGGTTGTAAAATAAACTTGAAAAGGAGAAGGCACGATATGGAAAATAATATTCATTTTGAAGCAATTCAGGCAGATATTACCAGTCTCAAAGTTGATGCAATTGTTAATGCCGCAAATAAAAGTCTGCTCGGTGGAGGTGGAGTAGATGGTGCCATACATCGTGCAGCAGGACCAAAGCTATTGGAAGAATGTCGAACTTTGGGAGGCTGTAATGTTGGAGAGGCAAAAATAACTTCAGGCTATAATCTTCCTTCAAAATATGTGATTCATACGGTTGGCCCGATCTGGAGAGGCGGCACCTACGGTGAGCCAAAACTTTTGGAAAGCTGCTATCTCTCATCTCTGAAATTAGCCCTTAAATACGGATGTCATAGTATTGCATTTCCTTGCATAAGCACTGGAGCTTTTGGGTATCCTGCAGAATCAGCAGCTCAGATTGCAGTTGATTCATATTCTTCTTTTATCAAGGATCATGAATATGATTTGAAAATTATATTCGCATGTTTCTTAAAAAGCGATTTAATGATTTATCAGAGACTTCTTACAAACGTTAACTAATCGTGAGATTGAGATACAAAAAGAAAAAAGTTAGCAAAGAATGGCGATACATTCAGGAATTTAATCTGCGATAAGCAAATCGATCACTGCTCAGGAAATGGTAACGAAAACGGAAAACGAAGAAACCAAAGAGCCTGAAGCAAGCAATTAAGCATTCAGGTACATCAGTTAAAAGGGAGACACATTGTCATTTCTTACCTTTGTCCAGAACAAGGCGGCCTGAGTATTTTCATAAACTGCTTTCAACATCATACATTCAGGTTAAAAGTTCTTCTTTTCCCACTTGTAATAGTTTTTTAACGTATTCTCCTCTTTTTTTCTCTTATAAAGACCCTAAACGCCATAAAAGTTGTTCTGATCGGCAGGTAAGAATTATACAAGGCTTTCTGTCTTCATAAGACATGTAAACTACATTAACAACGGGGAATAAATCTGGACATCAGGAAAAAAGAAGAAGAGAAATGCCCTGTTGTTAAGCTTTTTTATGATTAATAAAGGTCTTTTTTCAAGAAAGGTCATCTCTGTGGCTCAGGAATATTCTATCCACTATAGGACTCGTTCGGACCATCAGGAAGATCTTTTTGTGTTTGAAATATTAGAATATTTTGAAAAAAAGATCTTTTGCGTTTGAAACTGACGTAAAAATGTGAAATGAGCAGTTTTGCCTTAGAATCTCCTGTTCAGGACACTCTGGAATACACACAAAGCTCAGCTTAACTATCTTTCCGGTTCTGGGGATGCAAGGGTAGGGAACTGCCCTTACGAACACCCCCGAACCTCGAGAACCTGAGAACCTACTTGAATATCACACATCCTGCTGCAGGAACTGTCAACAAGACTGCAGTCATTGTATTTTTTTCGGTCACTTCAATCTTAGAGCCTGTTTGGCCTGGATCGCTGGAGTAAAGACAGGTCAGGAAATCACCGATCTTGTGTAAATCTTTGTCGATAACCACCCAGGCACTTCTGGAGTTATTCGGATCAGTATTGATTGCGCAAAGAATTTCCGTGTCGCTGAAGATTCTTGACCATGGCAGTACCGAGAGCATTCGGTCGCCGATTTTTTGAGGGAAACCGAAATCTATGCCATTACCGGAGATTTGGCGCAGGTATTGTCTGCCTCTTCTCAATGCGAGTTCCTGCTTACGTATTTTACTTATCTTGCTGATTTCTTTGTAAGCAGGAGTTTGTTCATTGAAAAAGTGGCGGTTTTTTGAACGGAATGCTCCAAATTCTCCTCCGAACATAGCCTCACGGATATAGCGGTCACTGCCCCCTTCACCATCAAAGCATTGTTCTGTACCATAATAAATGCAGGGTATTCCCATGGTCAGTACATTAAAAGCCATTGCATTAACCACCAGTTTTTGCCAGTCATTGCTGTATGCACAGAATCGTGCCTTCTTTTCTCCTTTTCGAACCTGGTCATGATCATCAAATAATGTCACCACTTTGTCTCTGAACCAGACATGTGATTCTTTCTGAACCAATTCGGAATTTCTGAAAAGATTAAAATACCCGATAGGATCAGCATATCCCTTTACTGTCTCTTCAATTTTACTTGGGATGTCGTCGATACCTAAAGCTGCATTCATTCCGGTCTCTTCCAGTGTAGTAAATGCATTTTGACGCCCACCTGTGATTTCTCCGATCAGATAAAAGTTCTCTTTTCCAATGGCCTGAGTGAATTCGTGAATTACCGATGTAAAATATCTGGCTGCACCTTTGTCCATGTGTTTTACTGTATCGACCCGGAATCCATCTATGTCAGTTTCAGCAATCCAGAATTTGTAAACTTCACATAAAAATTTCAAAGCTGGTGAAGGAGAATAGTTGTCGAGGTTACCACTGCCCAGTTTAATCTCTTTTAAATCGAAAAAATCCCCTTCAACATATTCCGGGTAATGGTCCCAGCTTGAAATCCGGCCTTTCTGTTGAAAAATATCGGGATGTTGAAACTCCTGGGGCCAGATCGCATCAGAGGCATCAACTCCATTTAGCGGTCCTGGTATGAAAGAGATTGATGGCTCACCGTTTCGGTCATTGAATCCCTGGACCGGATATAAATTGCCATCCCATCGTGCATCCATTATTACTTTTCCGTCGTCAGTTCTGTGAGGATAGCGCTGCAGATTTATCTGATATGAGAATACATTTCCGGAATGATTGAGAATGACATCCAGTATTATATAGATGCCATGAGAATGGGCGGTTTTTACCAGGCTTTGTAAATCTTCACGGGTCCCAAAGTGTGGATCTACATCCAGAAAATTCTGTATTCCGTAACCATGATATGTTTCCTGAAAAGCTACCTGACGAAAGATCGGGCTGATCCATACAGCAGTAACCCCCATTCTGGAAAGGTATCCCATTTTGCTTTCCAGTCCTTTCAATGTTCCGCCAACCCATCTGCTGCCACTTTCACGCCATGTAAAAGCATCTTCCTCCGATAAAACTGCATTTCCATAGTCTTTTTCGGTGAATAGAGGTGTTTTACCTGTTGTAACCGGTTTACCTTTATTATCCAGAAAATCTTTTTCATTTCCATCCGAAAAACGGTCGAGCATAAGAAAATAAAGCACCTGGTCTTCCCATGCATACGGTGATGGGTGGTAACGCTTCTGAGATGAGTTAATGATATTTTTCAGGTCAATCTGACTGAGCGAATGTTCACTGCGGTGTTTGTGTGACATGAGTTGCTCCTTTTTGATTAATAATAGTTGAAATAGAGTTGGAACAGCAAATTAGTACATTCACAGCCAAACAAAGAGAAATAATTAAAAAAGGTGCTTTGCTCAGGTTTAAGCTGTACTTTTTCTTAAGATGAAACTGAATGTATAATTATAATTAATAAAACATTTATGTACATCAAAAAAACGAATGGATTTACTTTGATTCGGTTTGCAGGTTTGTTCTTATTCACTCTTTCTGCTGCATTAAATGTGATATCAACTGATCTGGTTGATTTTTACTCGGAGGCGAATCGTTGCGATTATCTGGTAATAACTCCGCGCATCTTTTCTGATGTATCTAAGGAGTTGGTGAATTATCGTAATCAGAACACCTTGGATGATGTCGAGGAGGCACATCAGATTATTCTGGAAGATTTACCGGGCTATAATTTACAGGAAGCACCGGACAGTCTGATCAGAAATGCATTGCAGTGGGCCTGGGAAAAATGGACAGTAAAGCCCAGATATGTAGTATTGATCGGAGATGATTCCGCCAGAATTGCACCTGAAGATTCCATTTATAAAAGCCACGGTCCTATGCCCACTCACATTACCGGGCGTTTTAGAATGGTCGATGTTGGTAATGGCGAATTTTATAAAGATTCTGTATTGGAATATGGTGACTACTGGTATAAAATGGATGACACAAATACATTTGCAATTGGCAGGATTCCATGTGAAAATTCTCAGCAGCTAAGTCTTTACATCGATAAAGTCATTCGGTATGAAAGAACGGAAGCCGGACTTTGGAGAAACAGGGTTTTATTTTTTGCCGATGATAGTGTTAAAGAAACATATCCGGATCTACTCGGCCATGAGCTTCTGGTTGGGGCTTGAAATCGTTGGGAAAAAGGTGATTTATCTTTGGAAATGATTTTGTGGATGATGATTTTTCAGGTTGATCTGGCAGAATGAGTATTTGACCACCATTACTGGTTGGTGGTGACTGGATTAAAAAAACGCCCCACCCACAACCGGCCTTTAGAATCGATAAGAAGACTTTTTATGCACTTTCCTTTGAACCCTATGCACCTGGCTTTCTCCTCTCCGCAAGGAACCATATAGAGCCCCTTTTCTGTGCCCATAAAAAGGTTGTTGCTGTTGTCTTTTGCGAAAGACCATGGAATATTATGTTTTCTCCCAAGTGGAATATATTGTTCATTTTTATTTTGAATCAAGGCACAGGTCTGGACACCACCACCGGCTAAAAGTGAATCGAAGATATCTATAGTCCAGAAGGTTACTGTTTTAGAGAACTTTTGATTGATTTTTCCACTGGAGGTATCATAAAGTGTTATTCCTGAACGGTGTGCCACCACAAGATATCCCTGGTAAAAGCCGATATCGTGAGCCTCACGCAAATCGCTGAATCTGATTAATGTATCGTCTTTTTGCCTGAACACTCCCCATCTGCCAGCCAGCCAGATATTATCAAAATTATCCAGTTCTATTGCCCAGGCTTCCCGTGTCATTTTCGGTTCCTTTACCAGAGTATCCACAGACAACCTGTGAATTCCGGTCTTATAGGATGAAGCATAGAGGGTACCATCCTTTTTAAAAACAAAGCTTCTGATCGGATAGCCCTTTATAGATGTCAGCAGAACAGATGAATCGGGGTTATCAGGGTGAAAGCGATAAATTTCACCGTCGGGAGTCGAATAATAGATCGAATCATTATGCTCAACGATTGCATAAACAAAAGGTGCTGGGATAACATGAAATGCGGGCTTTCTTTGGCAGAGTATGAAAAGAGGGGAAATTATCAACAGGACCAGGCGATAGAACCTTATGGTTGGCAAATATTCCAGGTTAAGTACATCAGATGGGGTGCTTAAGACTGGCATGTGAGAACCTGCATTGCAAAGTGGAAAGGATCAATAGCTGTGGCATTTCACATAAAAAACAAAAGATGAGAAGTGGGGTCAAATATCCATTCTCATCTCTGTCGCTGGAGCTTTCTTCTTAAATTGTACAATGGCCTATTTTACCTGATAATGGTAAAACGTTCAGATAAATTGATATTAGCTGAAGTTAATCTGAGAATATAGGTGCCGTTGTTAACCAGTTTCCCTGCAGAATCTTTTTCATCCCAGGAAACATTGTTTACAGTACCGGCTACAAATCCGGAAAGGGAGCGCAGCAGACTTCCCTTTAAGTCAAAGATGTCCAGTTTTACTTTACTGCCTGTTTTAGAACCTGGCAATGAATAATGAATAATGGTCGAATGCTGACCTCTGATTTGATGGATATTCAATCTTGAGCTGAAAGTGGCAAAAGGTGTTTTGCTATCCTTGACTTTAACGCCTATTTTCTCCCCATTGATAATTTGTCTGATATTCATTTCAGCTTCATCTATAATACCGATATTGTAAGTGGGATTCAGTGCGCCACTGATTCCACCTGAAGCTTTCAGATATTTGGGCATAGAATTTACATCAAAGGATTTGGGAGGATTTTCTCTCTGACGCATCATTTTTATTGTCTGCATTTCTGCAGTAATAGGATCGGTACTCATGATAATCGTGCAGGGAGGATGATTGGTGTTGGTGATAGTTGAGTCTATCGATTTAGCATAGTTAAAGTATGGGACATCGGAAGAGTCTGGCTTTCCTGAATTTTCCGCAGCGCCAAAGATGCCGTAACATACAGAGAGAACATTTTTGTTGTAAACAGCACCTGTACAGTTGATATCCCGCAAATATCCCGGAGCACTGGATGCAGAGTGATCAATATCATAGGTACCATAATGGTTTTTAAAACCCAAAGTAAAGCCTTCCACATAGCTTCCATGTCCACCGGGTCTGAAAAGATTAATCAGGAAATCTGCTTCTTTAAGCGATGTTGCATACTGTAAATTGCGGTTGTTGGAAATTGCTCCGTCGTTATAACCAGAACCCATTCTATCGTAAACGATTTTTACATTTCCCAGGTTCTGTGTGGTATAACCGAAACTGTTTAGATTATTGCTGCAGCGCATGTCATACACTATAATATTTTCTGCAGGAAATCTGGTGCCATTAAAATCCATCTGCTGCAATCCATCGATTATTGCTTTTGTAGCAGCCCAGTGTGGAGCAATCTTTTGTTTGGCACATCCCAGAGGGACTTTAATTGCAATTTTTGATTTAGCGGTCAGGTTATTAGGAAAGATCGCTTTCCAGGCTTCACCGACCGATTCCTTTTCAGTCAGAAAGAGGATTGACTCATCGATCATGGTTTTAATAACTTCTGGTACTGCATTTGCCGCACTACCATTCCAGGTGACAACATTTTTATTAAAATTGATCACAACTCTTCCGGGCCATTTGTTTCCCGGGCCAGGTTTCAATTCGGTTGATTGCTGAGCCAAAACTTTTGTTATACCACCATGAGTTAATGCGACTGCTGCAGTGGCTGTGGTTCCCTTTAAAAAAGATCTTCTGCTGACACTGTTGTTAGACATAGTGTGTCTCCCTGCTTTTTATTTTTTTGACAGGCAATAAGTTAATTTACAGGCCTATTTCAGTTGATTAATTTTCGCCTCAAAAACCTCAATTATACTGGCTGCTACATTTGGTGCTTCTGATTTATCGGGAAAATCTGTCAGGTTTAACTCTATATAAAACTGCTTAAAATGTGCGTACGCATCAACCCCGGAGGATGGTGACACATCCAATTGAGCGGTATTAAGATTGTAATTCCCGGCTTTTTCTTTGCTGCTGTTTCGGTTGCTCATATCATTGTACATAGCGATTGCGTTGGATTCTGTTCCAAAATCCATAACCATTATTGTCGCTTTTCTGTCCGATTTGGACATATACTGTATAAAACCTTCTATGAGACCATTGTTGATATACTTCGGAGCACCACCATTAATAAAATCAAATAGTGTTTCTGAATTATACGTTCCACCACCCTCATCCTCAGTCCAGCCGGTTATGTCGGTTTCTGTAAGTTTTAGTGCATCAACTCCACGACTGGAATTACCGCTGTCAGATTCCAATTCACAAGAAAAGATTAAAAGCAGAACCACTGACAGTATCGATGCTAGTATTAAAGCTTTTTTCATATACAGACTCCTTTTACTTAAAAGTTCAACAGTCAGGAACACTGACTTTCTATATTATAATCAAAAATTCATTACTAATGATGTCCTGCTTTGAAAATCGGATATTTTCTTTTGCTTAAATGACATAATTTCAAAGTTATTGATTTGAATATTCGGTCGCAGCAGTATAGAAAAGGTGACAGAGTAAGCTATATTGGGGGTACTGTTAAAGTTATCATCTTGCCTGATCCATGTAAGCTTGAAATCGTGTGAAGTGGAAAAGATTTTAACAATCCAGAAATTCTGCCAATTGATGTTTAGTTTTAGCGAAGGTGTTAAATCCAGTTTATGTCCTGTGGAATCGATAATGCTGTTAATGGTAATGCCCGGTGATGTCCTTAGCCATGATGCCCAGGTACGATCGTAGATTATACTCCCGTTGTGAACCTCATTCTTTGAGGTGTAATTCCATATTGCCTGCCAAAAATTCCTTGAATTTAACCAGATCTGAATATCATTTGTGGTCTTGAAAATGTTAGCGGTATCAATCTTTGAAAATTCGTTATTGTTTCTCAGAAGGATCTCATCGGTGGGGAAAACATTAAATCCGAAACTTCTCTGAAGATTATAGGTGCTGCTGATGCCGTTTGATCCGGTAAGAATTTCCCAGAAACTTGGGCCAACAACATTAAAGGTACTGTAAATATCCTGTGATATTGCTGCACGTGGAGAGATCCATCGGAGAGCCTGGTGCCACATTCCGGGTTTAATGATCACATTTACAGATCTGGTAATTGTATCTGTGCTGCTATCTTCAGAATTATACTTCCCATAATTAAGGTAGTATGTTGCATTTAAATCGATACCCTTTGGTGTATTTATGGATTGGAGTTCCAGTCTGGGGCGAAGAATTGAGGATGGCATACTATCGATATCTATTCCACCCTGGTAAAGAAGATTACCGGAAATGGTTATCGGTTGAACAGGGGCGACGGTAATCTCTGCAGTACTCATTCTGCCATTACGCCAGCTTTCCCCTTCCGACTCATATCGGTATTCTGAATGGGACAAATCATAACTTATCTTGTTTGCATGAGTTAACTTTTCCAGCAATCTGGAGGATGTTTCATAGAGACGGAATCTTATTTTGTCTTTTGTGTTAAACAGGCTGTCAAAAGTAGTCTTCTCTGAATCTGGTAAATTAAAATGTTCTATGGAACTACGTGATAAAGACATGTCTAAGAATGGAAAGTCTGGAAAATGAATACCGGCCTGAGCAGAAAAACGATTCTCTATTCCGTGTGAGGCAAAGCGTCTGTGTTGATAGTAAGATAAAGGAATCTCATCTTTTATATCGTGAGTTAACTGAAGGTCATATTGGTTTCTGATCTCACCGTACCCGTAGGAAAGTGTATCGGTGGTACGATAGTTACTATCGGCAAACATGCCATTAAAAACCAATCCTGTTTTTTTTCCGAAACGGCTTTGTAGTGAAGCTGATCCTGCCTTTGCACCGGTTTCTGTATTGTATGAATATTCAGGGTTAAATTTCAAAAACAGCTTATCACTGCGGATTTCTAATGGAATTGATGCATTGATAATTGGGTTAAGTCGGGATGATTCTCCTATGGTGTCGGCATCCAGTCCCACTATTCCTACTCTGGCGGAGATCCAATCGGTGGGGGAGACAGTGACAGAACCATAATGCATCAAGCCAAAATTGTGCTCAGGAATCAATTCTACCTCATTTATCCCGCCATCTGGAATAGTTTGAATCTTATACTGAATGGTTATAATTGAGACTGCATCGATTGGTGCATTTGGTGAGAACTGAAGTTTTCCAGTCAGACTGTAAAAAGTATATTGGGTTGAATCTAATTGTTCACCATCGACCCAAACCCGAACTGAACCAGGAACAATTCTGGTAGTATCTGCATTTAAAGTATCGGAATTGGATACATCGTATATGTCAGAATCCATAATGTCTTCATCGTTATCTGTACTGTCAGTAATACTTTTGGTTTTGTTAATCAGATAGTAGGTACCATCACTGCGGTATGGTAATGTACACCATCTGGTTTTAGTGGTAATCAGGCCCGATCCGGCCGCAACCCTGAGCACTTTACGGTCACGTTTTTCGGTACGTTTTTTACTTTCGACAACAACACTTCCACCCTCCATTTGAGTTGCAGGTAATGTAGTTGATGAGAACTGGCTGTTGGAAGTGGAACCGATTCTTATAGAATTCAATCGGTCATCCCGGTTGCCCTGATAATAGATTCCTTTGTTGGGAACAGTACTCAGGCTGGTGTTATTAAAAGTGATATCAAGATTGCGGTCATTTGGATAAGTAGTTCTAAGATTCAGATTCATTAGTGGTAGTGAGGGCAGAGAGTATCCAAAAATTCTGATACTGTCAATAGTAGTATCTCTGATGACCCGTCCATCGACTCTTCTGGTGTGAACTAAAGTATCGTACTTGAATCCTTTCATTCGCAAAGAAAAATTTTCTTCAAAACTCCCTGTAAGAGATGATTGATAACCTGGGGCATATCTGGCGACAAATCCTTTATCATCCCAGG
>Ga0209723_1000601_pt1 | contig 65504 bp, 45 predicted proteins | sample BiotimSIPDNA_2_FD_185750 | JGI IMG/M metagenome (GOLD analysis project Ga0209723, IMG submission 185750) | Anaerobic biogas reactor microbial communites from Washington, USA - Biogas_R2 time_0 SIP DNA (SPAdes) (version 2) | ecosystem: Engineered > Bioreactor > Anaerobic > Unclassified | place... | reverse complement strand
CCGCCTGTCGGCGGCTCGTGATCCCCGGGGGGGGACCAGCAAACAGATCCATCTCCTTATTCGTTTCACTCATAAGGGTTTTTATTCTGATAAGTCCGCTCTCAGGTAAACCTGATGCGGACAGCTCAGTGTAAACAGGGATTACTCACCGCCTTATGGCGGCTCGTGATCCCCGGGGGAGGGACCAGCAAACAGGTCCATCTCCTTATTCGTTTCACTCATAAGGATTTTTATTCTGATAAGTCCGCTCTCAGGTAAACCTGATGCGGACTTCTCAGAATAAAAAAACCGTACGCCAAAGGCGTACGGTTATGGACCTGTTTGCGGAGAGAGGGGGATTCGAACCCCCGGTCCGCCGGATGGCGGACAACGGTTTTCGAGACCGCCGCATTCGACCACTCTGCCATCTCTCCGGTTGATGAATCATAAGTAAAGAAATAATCTCACTCCTTATGATTTGTAATAACAGATTAAAACCATCATGCAAAAATGATGATTTTTATTAAAAGAATTTGTTATTAAGCAAAAAAAGAAAAGGATATTAAAACGCCATTATGGGATTTTTATAAACTTACGGATTATTCTACAGTCCGGATATTGCAGTATAACGAAATACACAGATGGTGGCAGATCTTCAACAGAAATACTCGTTTCACCCTTATCATATAGAAATATTTGTCTGATTATAGTGCCATTTATATCTGCTATCTCAATGCTTAAGCATCCTTCAATATTTCTTAACCTGATAATATTTTTTGCAGGATTGGGAAATATTACGTTACGGACAAAAGAGTCGCTTATATCCCTTATATCAGTGGCTTCATCACTTCTTATTTCTATGTTGTCGAGAAAAAACCTTTTTGCCTGAGCTTCAAAACGGATTTTCCCGCTTGTAATACCCGGAGTAAGAGGGATTACCTTTTTTTCATATTCCTCAGAAGGTTCTATCAGATCCCCTAATTGCTGATCATTTAGAGAAACAATTACCTCTGAAGCATCACCCGGCCAGCAACATATATCAAATTCAAGGACTAGTCCGGCATCCAGACCGGAGAAATCTATCAGGGGTGTCTCAATCCAGCCGGTTATTGAGGCTGTACCTAACTTAATTTCACCTCCTGCAGGATATATTTTATAGCCAGTCCAGCCGGGGATAAGAGTTTTTGTGTCAAGTGAACCTGAAGCATCACTTGTAGAGGGAGTAGAATGAGTACCCGTTGTGAAACCTGAAAAATCTTCGGAAAACACGACTTGTTGACTGTGTAAACTGGAAAATGAAAGAGAAATCAGACAGGTAAGGGTACATAATGCAAAACGCAGCGATTGTTTCATGATAATAAAGATTTAGCACGTTATACCTTTTAGCACATGCTAATTTATTTAAAATTTGAATTATCACCTTAATTTTTAATGGAAAATCATATTTTTGAAAAAAATCTGTTCCATTAACCTGATAATTTGTACTACCGTGAAAAAGAATTTAAGATCATTTATTTTTGCAGCTTTTTGTATCATGTTGATAAGTCCTTCCTGTAATAATGAGAAAGCGGTTGACAAAACAAATCCTTTCTTCAGTGAGTTCGAAACTCCATTTAACGTTCCGCCTTTCGAAAAGATAGCGGCCAGGCATTATATGCCGGCTTTTGAAAGAGGGATGGAAGAAGGGAGGAAGGCTGTCAGTGAGATTGTTAATAATCCTGAGGATCCTACTTTTGCCAACACTGTTGAGGCTCTTGACCGGAGTGATAAACTTCTGAATACAGTAACAAATATATTTTATGGTCAGACATCGGCAAATACAAATGATTCTTTGCAGGCCATTGAAATGGAAATCTCTCCGAAACTATCTGAATACAGTGATGAGATAAAACTTAACCCTGAGTTGTTTAAAAGGATTAAACATGTTTATGAAAACCGCTCTGCAGAAGAATTAACCCGGGAACAGGATTTCATTCTTGAAAACCTTTACAGGGAATTTGTAAGGATGGGAGCGAACCTTTCCATAGAAGATCAGGATACTCTGAAGAAAATAAATCAGAGCTTATCCGTTCTCACTGTTCAGTATGACCAGAATGTTCTTGCCGAAACAAATAATTACAGATTGCTTGTAGATGAAGATGATCTCAAAGGATTACCGGAGTCATTGGTGGCATCAGCAGCTGAACTTGCAGAAAACGAAGGCCATGAGGGTAAGTGGGCTTTTACAACCCAGCGGCCGAGCATTTTCCCTTTTATCCAGTATTCCCCGGACAGGGATCTTCGCCGTGAGATTTTTAATGCATATACCAACAGGGGGAATAATGGGAATGAAAATGATAATAATGATATTCTGGCGGAAATTGTCAGGCTGAGAGCTGAACGTGCTGCACTTCTTGGCTACAGGACTCACTCTCATCTGGTTCTCGAGCCAAGGATGGCAAAAGAGCCGGACAATGTTTTTAGCCTCCTTAACGATTTGTGGGATAAGGCTACTCCGGTTGCCAGGCAGGAGGTGAAAGAGATGCAACAGATAATTGACCGGGAAGGAGGCAGTTTCAGACTTGAACCATCTGACTGGTGGTATTATGCAGAAAAGCTGAGGAAAGAAAAATACGATCTTGATGAAGAAGAATTAAAACCATATTTCCTTCTTGATAATGTAGTGGAGGGTGCATTTACGCTGGCAAACAGACTTTTTGGCCTTAGCTTTACACTATTATCTGATGTTCCTCTTCCACATCCTGATGCCAGAGCTTATGAAGTAAAGGAGGAAGATGGTTCACATTGCGGAGTTTTGTATATGGATTTCTTCCCCAGGGAGAGTAAACGTCAGGGAGCATGGTGTATGACTTACCGTATACACAGAATAGACAGCGATAATAATGAGGTAAAACCTGTTGTGTCAACAGTGTTTAATTTTACTCCCCCTGCCGGTAATATGCCGGCACTTCTCAGCCTCGACGAAGTATCGACTGTTTTTCATGAGTTTGGACATGCTCTTGATGCACTGTCAAACAAAAACAGCTATAATATTACTTATGTGGCCTGGGATTTTGTAGAACTGCCATCACAACTACTGGAACACTGGGTTACCAGACCGGAGATGCTCAATCTGTATGCAAAACATTATCAGACCGGAGAGACTATTCCGGAAACACTTGTTAAAAAGATAATAAACAGTAGCTACTTTAACCAGGGTTTTTCAAATGTTGAAATATATGCTGCTTCATTCCTGGATATGGCATACCATACCCTGGAGGCTCCGGCAGAAGTAGATATACAGACTTTTGAAAAGGATTACCTGGCAAAACTGGGGCTTATTCCGGAAATAGTGCCACGCTACAGGAGTACGTACTTCACTCATATAACGGGTGGTTACGATTCGGGTTACTATAGTTACACCTGGGCTGCCGTTATTGATAGTGATGCTTTTGAAGCCTTTAAGGAAAAGGGTATATTTGACCGTACCACAGCTGAATCATACCGGAAAAATATCCTTGAGAAAAACGGGATAATGGATCCAATGACCATGTATGTTAATTTCAGGGGGCATGAGCCGGATATTGAGCCTTACCTTAAGAATCTGGGTTTTCTGTAGGGATGTATTTTACTCCGGCCGAAAGTCCTATCTGAGAAGGTTCCTTACGGGCACTCTTGTTTGTGTTTTCTTGTTGGATTTTTCTTTCTCTTTCTCTTTAACGTATTTATATCTCCTCCAGAAAGGCCAGGTAGTGAGAGAAGTGAAACGAATAAGATATTGAAAGGGTTTGAACCCCATCATATAATGCAATATTTTATATAATAATGTAACACCGGCTACCATCACTGCAATACTGATGAACTGTGAAATTATTTCCCACCATAAAGCAGATGGACTTATGCCTGTAGCCTCTGTGATCAATAACAATAAGTGAATATTTACGGCATTAATAAAAATAATGAAAAAAGTGGCCATGCCATGAGCCGTTTCTATAGCTCTTTCGGGACAGTTATTCAAACATCTCATACAGCTTTCGCAGGTGAGTTTCCAGTATGGCCTGCCATTAACCATTATTATAGATGAGGTAGGACATTCATTTATGCATATACCACAATTGCTACACTTATCGTTTGCTACAAAAGTCTTGGAGAGGAAAAACCTGCCTCCTAGGTAATAAGCCAGAGATACAGGACTTATAAGCAAATCGGCAGGCAGAGAAAAGAGTCCCCGATAAACCCTGTGGCCTGATAATATTCTGTTGGCAAATCGCCTTACAATACCTTCACATCTGTTAAATATTGAGACAATAACACTTCTTTTTAATCCCGGATGAAGGGATATCCAGTTTGAAGGCATATCAACAGGCCTGAAACCAATGCATTTGTACCCCTTAAGCCATAACATAAGAGCCGGAACAATAAGGGCTAGTCCCGTCATTCCTGGTGTAAATATTTTAGATAATTTCAATCCACCTCTGGTATTGACAAGAAATATTTCAGGACAGAGACCGGCCGGGAAACCTGCTATGAACTTAAGCATGATCGGAGGAGCATTAAACCCATGGGTGGGAAAGACAAAGCCAATAAGGTTCTTCTTGTTTGTATCAGGAAAAGTAATACCTGTCAGTCTGTCAATAGACTGAACATCTGTTCGTAAACCTTTTTTAATTGCCTCTTCAGCTATCCATTGTGCTGAAGTGCGGGCGTTACCTGTACCTGAAAAATAATATATGTACAGCGAATCCCAGTCTGCCATTGCTTTTTTAATATCGTGATTTTTCTTAACAATAATCTCACTACTAATATATGGATAATAGCCTTACTTTTGTACTGATAAATGATAATGAATAAAACAATTCTGTGCGGACTGACTATTGATGAGATCTATGAGATAATGCAATCTTCAGGTTTCAGAATGGATCATGCACGTGCCACAGCAAATCAGATTTACAAAAAAGGTCTATCAGATCTGTCGGAATCCAATAAGCTTTCCAAAAAACTAAAAATGTTTATCAAGGAAAAAACCTTAAGCGGATTATTTCTTCCCGAGTCGTCATTTATCTCTTCTGATGGTACACAGAAATCCGTTTTCCGGAGACATGACGGAAGATGTTATGAAACTGTCATGATGAGTGAGGGTAAAAGAACCACAGTATGTGTCTCAACACAATCGGGATGCAGAATGGGTTGTCCTTTCTGTATGACAGGGAGGTATGGTTTTTACGGAAACCTGACGGCTGGTGAAATACTCAATCAGATTATCAGCATACCATTATCCAGACCTGTTACTCATGTTGTTTTTATGGGGATGGGTGAGCCCATGGATAACATTGATAATGTTGTAAAAGCATGTACTGTGATGATGGCAGAATGGGGTCTGGTAATAAGCAGAAGGAATATCACTGTATCTACTGTGGGTATTACGGGAAAGGTTAAGCAGTTTATCAAAGAATCACCATGCAATCTTGCTTTTAGTCTGTATTCCCCTTTTCCTGATGAGAGACGGGCAGTTGTCCCTGTCGAAAAGTCATATCCGTCCATCGACATAATAGAAATAATGAAAAGCGATGACAAGCACAAAGACAGGAGATTAAGCATTGCATATATTATGATAAACGGGATAAATGATTCCGACAAACATTTGGAAGGTCTTATCAAACTGTTGAAAGGTTCACGGATACGTGTCAATCTCATTCCCTATCATCCCGGACCTGATGATGTGAACAGATCATCTTCTGAGAAAAGAATGCAACACTTCAGGCATAATCTGACCATTTCAGGCATTTCAGCATCAGTACGCAAATCGAGAGGGCAAGACATATCAGCTGCATGCGGTCTTCTTGCATCTCAGTTTGAACAGTGAAGCAACATTGTTCCGGAGCCTGCCTGTGAGCTTGCCCTGGAAAAAACACGGAGAAAGATCATTGCTGAAGAAAAAAGTCTTATATTGTTATGTTGTTATAATACAGATAAATAATGCAAAATGTCATCCTCTCAGTCCTGATTGGCATGGTACTTATTTCCGGATGCCAATCACAGACCGGCACAACAACAAAACATCCGATTGCCATTATACCGGCACCTGTCTCTTTTACACAGATGAAAGGTTCATATAGTTTTACTGACAGAAGCAGGATAATTGTATCACCTCTTAATACTGAAACCAGAGTGGTTGCAGATTTTCTGGCCCACATGATCAGTAATTCATCAGGAATGGATATTTCCGTAACAGATGGGTCCGGAGATGCCAGGGCATCAGTGTATATGTCTCTAGACAGCTCTGTAAAAAATGCAGAAGGATATTACATAAAGATAGATCGCAGGAGTGTTACAGTGAGAGCAGCAACCCCTGCAGGGTTATTTTATGCAGTCCAGACTATAAGACAGCTTTTCCCTCCAGAGGTTGAAGCCGGCCATGTCATCAAAGGGATGGAACTTGTTTTACCGGCTTGTGAGATAATTGATGAACCTGCTTTTGTTTACAGAGGAATGCACCTGGATGTAGCACGACACATGTTCTCTGTTGAGGAAATAAAAAAATACATTGATATCCTTGCCCTGCACAAGATGAACACCTTCCACTGGCATCTCACAGATGATCAGGGATGGAGACTGGAAATACGTAAGTATCCTGAACTAACCCGGATTGGATCTTTCAGGAAGGAAACCTTAGTCGGACATTCAAAACAAAAACCAAATATTTTTGATGGGGTTCCCTATGGAGGATATTACACTCAGGATGAGGTGAGAGATATTGTTGATTATGCTTCTTCAAGATTTATCACAATTATTCCTGAAATAGAAATGCCGGGCCATTCACTTGCGATACTGGCCTGTTATCCTGAATTAGCCTGTACAGATGGACCCTTTGAAGTGGCAACTACCTGGGGAGTTTTTCATGATGTTTTATGTGCAGGTAAAGAAGAAACCTTCGTTTTCCTCCAGGATGTGTTGTCAGAAGTGGCAGATTTGTTCCCTGGTAAATATATTCATATTGGTGGGGATGAATGTCCGAAAACAAGATGGGAACAATGTCCATTATGCCGGCAGAGGATCAGAGAAGAGAAACTGGCTGATGAACATGAACTTCAGAGTTATTTTATCAGGAGAATGGAAAAACACCTTTTCTCCATAGGTAAGGAAATCATAGGCTGGGATGAAATACTGGAGGGAGGACTTGCTCCGGGAGCAACTGTTATGTCATGGAGAGGTACTGAAGGGGGTATTGCTGCAGCCAGACAAAAGCACAGAGTGATAATGACACCAAATAATTTTGTTTATCTCGATTATTATCAATGTGAACCGGAGGGACAACCTCTTTCAATAGGAGGATACCTGCCTCTTGAAAAAGTTTATTCTTTTAATCCCGTTCCGGCAGAACTGTCAACAGATGAGCAAAAATACATAACAGGTGTTCAGGGGAATGTCTGGACTGAGTATATAAGTGTTCCGGAGCATCTTGAATATATGGTTTTCCCCAGAGCCTTTGCCATTGCAGAAACCGGATGGACACCTGCCAGACTGAAGAACTTTGAAGATTTTCTTGTACGCCTGGGAACACTCACAAACAGATATGATATAATGGGAATAAATTATTTCAGGGGCGAATACAGGGATACCAGAAAACCTTAAACAAGGGGATTGATCATCTGGAACATATATTCATCAAGATATCCCCCGGAAATTTTTATCCATTCTTTTTTTATGCCTGTCTGTTTAAATCCCAGTCGGGTGAACAGATCTATACTTTCCTGGTTGTTCTCAAGAATGTTACAGAAGATCTGGTGCAGCTGAAGAGTATCGAAACAATAATTTATAAGACATTTAAGAGCCATGGATGCATAACCTTTTCTTCTTTCATCTTCGTCAGCAATAAGAATACCCAGACCGGCTCTTTTATGAAAAGGATCAAAATCGAAAATGTCTATTGTCCCTATTGTTTTCTTTTCCTTCACCAGATCAATCATAAGCCTCAACTGACCTGTCTCGTAAATATTCTTATGAGAATTCTCCAGATATCTTTTTAGGGTGTATTTCGAGAAAGGTGAGAAAGTATTGCTTATCAGCCAGTATGAGACATTATTTTCCCATTTGTATAATAATTCCAGATCCTCAGGTTCCAGGGCCCTCAGACTGATTTTATCACATTTCATAAAAGAAAAATATTATCTGATCATTCATTTAACAGCAGGTTAAGTTCTCTGACGAATGCTTCACCAAAACCGGCTTTTTGTATTGACTGTAGTTCTTTTCTTGCATCTGCTATACTTTGATATTCTCCGGCCAGGTACCTGTAATAACCATCTTCTCCATAGACTTCCCTTACATCCCGGATATCGTTGAACAGGTTCATGTTCAGAGGTGATAGGGAAGCTTTTATCTGAATGGTATAGATACCGCTGCCTGAGGGTGCTGTCAGTCCGGATAGTTTCAGTTTAACTGCCTCCACCGATATATTACCCAGTTCATAATGGTTTATTATGTAAGCATCCTTGAATCCTTTTTCTCTGACATACGACAGAAAACGTGTAGCATCAGAGTTATTATAAAAAACTCCGACAGTGTATACGAATACCGGTTCGGCTTCAATAGTTCTCAGGAATAATCTTCCATGCAGATCCAGGTTGCTGAAATACCCTGAGCTCAGTTTCTGGTCTGTCTGCATAAGGATGATGCTGTATTTATTTGCTGAAGCCATCCGCAAATGTTCCGGAGTGTAAGTATCCTGGCGGAGGATAATTCCCGATTGAGGATCAACGATGCCGAAAGTGACGCGTCTGTTGTATTTTCTGCCTTCCGGATTATCTGATCCGTCCGGATTGTTATTGATAGCAGCAAAATTAGATTCACCAAACGATTTTTTTACAAATCTTGATGCAGGGATGGCTGAAGAAGTAAGATAATCGATCACTGCCTGGGCACGTCTGTCTGCCAGTCTGAGATTATAGGCTGAAGATCCTTTTGCATCTGTATAACCTGCCACTTCAATTTCCAGATCAGGGTAAGTGACCAGGATGGACCTCACTTCTTCCAAAGCTGATTTTGCTTCTATCGTCAGGTCATACCTGTCGAATTCGAAAAGGATATTGGTTATTGAAAGGAAACCTCCGGCAGCTACCTCCAATGGTATCAGATTGGGATTTACAGCCATATATTGACTGAGAAAGTACAGAGGCAGACTCAGTTGTACTGTGTCTGGCTTATAGCCTTCATGGCTGGTTATCAGTTTATACTCACCCGGCTTGAATTCAAATTTGAATGTTCCATCGCGGTTGAGTGGGATAGTCTCAATGAGGGTCCCCTCTGCAGCATCGGTAAGTTTTAACTGAGCTTTATCAGGATCAGCTTTCAGTCCATCTGAGAGGATGACAGATCCTTCTGCAGTGGTAAGCTCATCAGCAGGATCGACACCAACAATTCCATAGATATTTAGTGCTTCTTCTTCTTCATTGTACAATCCGGCAATGAATCCCGGAGCATTATTATTTAGAATAAAAGAAGTATTGTCTCCGGTTGTGTTGAAGGCATAGGGCATGGCAACAGGATTAGTCCAGTTACCGCTTCTGACAACTGACCTGAAGACATCATAGTTACCCATTGTCACATGACCTTCTGAACTGAAGATAAGGGCATCATTGTCGGGGTCGAAGAAAGGTGTATCCTCATTATATGGTGTATTAATCCTCTCTCCCAGATTTACAGGTTCTCCCCATGAATCATCGGCCTGTTTTTCTGAGAGCCATAGGTCGAGTTCTCCATATCCTCCGGGCCTGTTACTGGAAATAAACATTGAGTTACCGTCAGGAGTGATAAAACCACTTGCTTCCCAGTAGATAGTATTGATCGGTTTGCCAAGGTTTTTTATCTTTGTCCATGTTGTGTCATTTCTTTCTGAGAAATACAGATTACCGTCTCCTCCGTCATCCATGTACAGGATCAGCAACTTACCATCTCCGGTAAGTGATTTTGAATAAAACCTGTCATAACCGCCAAGCTGTTCTGTTATATCAGATGGTTTTTCCCATTCCTGTCCCTTCAATGAGCATAATATGCTGGTTTTCCCGTCTGTCTTTTGGGTAAAAACAAAAACTGAATCATTCTTTGAGATAACCGGATTGCATGCTCCGGGATAGTCTTTCAGCCAGGGGGTAAAAAGATCGGACAGTACCCTCACTGGTTTTTTCTTCATTTCCATGGAATAACGGCAGCTACCTATCTGCTTGTCAATGTATTCTTCCCTGAAAACTTCACTGTCAGTCAGTTTTTCTTTGGCCACATTATATTGATCGATAGCCTGTTCCAGACTGTCGTTAACATGATATGCAATAGCCAGGTACATATAAGTGTCAAGGGAGGCTTTTTCCCCATTTTCGATGTACTCTTTCTCATCAGTAACAATATTCACTGAGGCTTTTTTTAGCAATTCAAGAGCTTCCTTTTTCTTACCTGTAATATTCAGATAGCAGATCCCCAGTTTAGCCGCCAGGTTATTGTTGTCCGGATAGGCTTTGTACAGGGGTTCATAAAGCTTCGCAGCTGTCAGATAGTCTTCATCATAATAGAATGAAATATCAGCCTGCTGAACTGACCGGGCAAAGGTTTTATCAGTCACCTGGGAATTCATAGCAGTAAATCCGTAAGCGAAAAGCAGAACGGTCAGAATACATTTTGGCATTCGGTTCATTGTCTGGATACTTTTTTGACAAAGATTTCTTCGGGATATCCTTTTTGAATCAGGTTTAATCTCCATGAAGAAGCCTCATCACGGGTTGCAAAACGGCCTGATGTATACCTGTAAAACTTGTCATTCTCATTAAACATGACGAGAATGTCGTCGATGTATTTGAAATGACTGACATCAACAGGGTTATAAAGAGCCATGACCTGTACGGTATAATATAGTATACCGGAATCATCCTTATCCTGATCGGTGACATCGTCAACCCTCATATTCCGGACAAGGATGTTTGAGTCAATTGCAGCAACAACAGGGAATTCTTCAGGATTAATCCTTGTATATACTCTGGGTATCAGCGAAGAATCCCTTTCAAGCGTAATGTCGATAGCAAGGATAAGTCCATCTTCTTTACGGACAATGGTTGTATCGATAATATGAGGGAAATATCCCTTTCCGGAATAAATGAGTCTGTATTGGCCGGGAGGTACAGAAACGTTATATGAACCGGATCCGGGATTGGGAGTACTATTGTATAATGTGTCGCCTGCCATTTTATCAAGGACCTCTATTCTGCAATTCTTATCAGCTGTAAGGATAGTATCATTTAACCGGAATGTCCCTGCTATTTCATGGATAAGGTTAACATCGGGTCCTTCAAGGCCTATAAAGAAAATATCTCGTTTTTTGTAATCAGTTTTCCGGGAGTGAAAAGCGTTCATTCCATTGTTGTGGGGTTGAAGGAATTTATCGTCATCGGTTGAATTGACCGGAAAGCCAAGATTTTCCGGAGCACTCCATCCTGCCTGTGTGTAAGTACTTTTGAACAGATCATAACCTCCCATTGATTTATGACCTTCTGAAGAGAAGAAAAGAGTTTTCCCGTCTTTGGTAATAAAAGGGTTATCCTCATTATATGGGGTATTAACGGTTACCCCAAGATTTACCGGTATGCCCCATTCGCCTTCAGTATCTATTTCAGAAACGTAGATATCCAGACCACCATATCCTCCTTCCCTGTTGCTGGTGAAATAGAGTTTACTGCCATTTGCTGAAACAGAGGCATGTGATTCGTAATATTTGGTGTTAATATTTTTGTTCAGTTTAACAATGGGAGTCCAGGAATCATCAATATAATGGGAAGTATATATATTACCATCGTAATTGTCAGTCTTGTAAAGGAAAAGCTGTGTCCCGTCGGAATTGAGAGAACAGCTTGAGCAATCTTCTCCTGCATTCAGCTGATCTGTTATATCAACAGGAGGCTGCCATATACCTCTTATTTTTTTTGAAAACAGAATGGTATTTATCAGTCCTCTCTTTTCAGTATAGACTATTGTATTGCCATCAAAGCTGACGGCAGGATTTTCGTTGACGGCTCCTTCGGTGAATTTTTCTGACAGAAGCCTTGTACTTATTACAGCCGGATTGCCCTTAAAGAGTATCGCATTCCTGCATGCTTCAATCTGCTGGTCGGCGAAATCCAGGTTTTGTATCCCTTTCTTGCTTTTTACTTCTCCTGCAAGCCGTTTGAATGTTTCAAGAGTGCTAATAGCTTTCTCCAGCTCATTATTTATCATATAGGCTTTTGCAAGATAGAAATAGGCATCAAGAGGAGCTCTTTTTTCTTTGAATGAACTTATTTTTGCATCATAGGTGGCATCTGTTACAGCAGCCTCAAGATAGGGGATGGACTTTTCTTTTTCATCGGCAATATTGAGATAAGAAGTGCCAATTTTATAAGCAATATTCATATTTGCCGGATCATCAAGTAAAAGGTAAAGCTGATTGGCAAGGTCGTATTCTTCATAAAGATAAAATGATTCTGCTTGCGCAAAAATCTCTTTCATCTCTTTCCTGGATTGTGATGACAGAGAAGAAGAGATAAGCAGGGCAGTGGTCATAAAAACCAGCACGATATATGTCTTTTTTAATTTTATATCTTTCATTTTGGCAAATCTGGTGATTTTAAAAAAAGAGCTGACCATTGTTGCGGATTGTTATTTTCTGAATGTGATCTTAAAGATGTCTTCTTTTCCCTCTGTTCCCGGTTCTTGAGGCATTGTATAGTATCCTGCTTTACCATTATCAACAGGCATAAAAAAAATATTATCGTCAGGGGTGTTCAATGGATAGCCCAGGTTGTCCGGAGGGCTCCATAAGCCGTTTGACTGTATCTCAGACCTGAATATGTCGTAACCTCCCATTGTTGAATGTCCCTGTGAACTGAAGAAAAGAGTTTTTCCCTGATTGATAAGAAAAGCCCTGTCTTCGTTGAAAGGGGTGTTTATTTCGGGACCAAGGTTTACCGCTGGCCCCCATTCGTTGTTCTCTTTTTTTGATATATACAGATCTAATCCACCGAAGCCTCCCGGTCTGTCTGAAGAAAAGATCAGGGTATTGCCGTCTTCTGTTACAAAACCATGAGACTCCCAGTATCTGGTATTGATATTGTTGTTTAACTTAACTGTTTGTTTCCACACAAAACCATCGAAAGTACTGGTGAAAATATCACTGTCGAAATCATCGTTTTTTGACAGATACAGGGTGTTGCCATCAGAAGAAAGGCAGGATATATACATGTCCCCGTCCGAATGTAATTCAGGAGTAATATTCACCGGGGGAGCCCATTTACCGTTTACCTTCTTTGACAGCATTATAGCATCATAAAATTTAAGAGAGACCATATAGGCAAATGACTTGCCGTCGGAAGAGATAAGCGGGTTAAAATTGTTTTTCTCGTCATTGAAGAGGGGTCCTATGTTTTCTCTTGAAAAGGATACCGGATTTTCAAGATATTCTTTTGCGATATCGCAGGACTTTATTTGTTGGTCTATAAAATCAATATTTTCCCTGTCGTCAGGCAGGAGTGTCTCCGAATATTTTCTGAAAGCATCTTTTGCTTTATCAAAATGATAGTTGATGAGATATGCCCTGGCTATTTCATAAAGGGCATCGTAAGGTGCAGAGGTTTCGGTTATTGTTCCTTCACGGTGTTTTGCCGATACATTTGATGAGGCAGTCTCCAGATAATCAATGGCAAGGTTTTTTTGTCCTGGTATATTCATATAACAGGCCCCTATACGAAAAGCAATATTGGCATTTTCAGGTACTTTCTCGTATATTCCCAGATAATACTGAAGGGCATCGGGATAGTAACCTTTCATAAAAAAATATTCTGCTTCTATAAAATCTTCCTGCAGCTGGCTGACATCCTGAGATGATATAAAAGAATAAGATAATATTATAAGAGCGACACAGAGGGCAAAAAATATTTTGCGCATAACTACTGGTTTTACAAACAAATTTAGAAAAAAATAACCAAAAACTCTATTACTGCTGTTTTTAACAGTTTATGCAAAGGCTCTGTTATATTATTTATTATCATTTTTCTTTTTTCTTCTGAAAATAATTAAAAAGAAAAACATTAAGCCGGCAGCCACCAGAAGCCACCACAGAGAGCTTAAACTTTTCTTTCCCTCAGGATAAATATCCGGTTCTGCAGTATCAGCATTTTCTTCAGTTACTGTTGTTTCTGTTTCCTGTATTATTTCAACTGATTCAGCCTTTTTACTTTCCATCTTCTCAAAGGTGATTTCCTGTTGTCTTTCTGAAGTCAGTTCCTTGTATTCTTTTTTTGTCTTACCAGCTGGAGTTTTCTGTGAAACAATAACCTCGGAGGTGGCAATATTCCCGGAAGGATCGGTCAGACTGAATATTATTCTGTTTTCTCCCGGAAGAGGCGTCATAATATAAGTATAGGAGGAATCAGTGGTGTTGTGTTCTTCTGATGATATAAGGGAACCGTCATTCCAGTGTTCTGTGTAAAGCAGTGAACCGGGCTCGGCATCAACAGGAAAAAAGAGAGTATCTGCGTCATCAACCCTTATTTCATTTTCGCTATTTACTTTCAAGATGGCTTCGTTATCGATCCTGGTCATTATTACATCTGTCAGGAAAAAGGTGTCAGAAGGGTTGAACAGAGGCAGGGTGAAACTGGTTCTGAAGGGTTCACTATCCTCAGATTCAAATACCAGATCATAATTGCCATGGTGTGCGGTGAAGTTAAAATTACCTGTTTCAGGATTGGTATAACTAACCAGAGTTTCTTCCCCGGCTTCTTTCTTTTGTGCACTTATTTTGACAATGCTGTTTATACCGGATACTTTAGCCTTTCCTGTTACAAAAAACTCTCTGGGGTTATCATCAGAAAAAATCTCTATTCTGTAGATATCCTGTCCCCCGAAACCGTCAGGATTATATTTGGCGAAGTATCCTGAATTTCCGTTTTTTACAGGCTTAAAGAAAAGATCGTCATCAGTGGTATTTACAGGATAGCCCAGGTTGACGGGACTTGTCCATTCTCCTTCTTCATTCAGGTTTGAACAGAAGATGTCGTATCCTCCCATATTGAAATGTCCGCGTGAGCTAAAATACAAGGTCCTGTCATCATCACAGAGAAAGGGAGTGTCTTCATTATAGGGGGTATTTATAACCGGGCCCAGATTTATTGCAGGTCCCCAGTTGCCTGAATTGTCACGGGTTGAGACATAAATATCAAGACCTCCATAACCGCCCTTTCTGTTGCTGGAGAAATACAGTTTGTTATTATCCTGAGAGAGAGTGGCATGTGATTCCCAGTATTTTGTATTTATGTTGTCATTTAATTTGACAACAGGACTCCAGGCACCATTCTCATTGGTTGTGGAAAAAATATTCCCGTCATAATCGGCAGAGTTGTAAAGGAGCAGAGTCTTCCCGTCATGTGACAGGCTGGTGGGATAAATATACCTGTCGATCTTAAGGATAGCATTCATGTTAACAGGTTCCTCCCATCGATCGTTATTTCTTCTTGAAAAGAGCAAAGCATCATAGAAAGGTTCGGTTCTGGAGAAAATAAGTATATTCTCATCATCAGACACTACTGAATTATATTCGGAATTATCTCCATTTATTATTCTGCCAAGATTCTTTTCCTTAATGAACATGGGATTGCTCATGAGCTCTTTTGCTGCATAACAGCTTTTTATCTGGTGATTGACAATCACGGAGTCGTATATCCTGTGATCCATATTCAGGATGAATTGACTGTAGGTATCAATAGCCTTATCCAGCTGATTGGTTATTCTGTAGGCATTGGCCAGGTAATAGAGAGCGTCGTACGGAGCCGCTGTTTCCCTGAATTTCCCTTCCCTGTACTTAGGGTTAATATTTCTGACAGCTTCTTCAAGATAGTCTACAGCTCTTTCTTTTTCTCCCGGAATATTTATATAACACTGTCCTATTCTGTATCTGATATTGTCATTTTCAGGATAGTATTCCAGCAGCCTGATATATGAAGGCAGAGCTTCTCTGTAATCCTCGTAAAGGATCCAGCTTTCAGCTTCATAAAAGAGAGACTTGATTTCAGACTTTCTTTGAGAAAAAAGATCTGTACTGTTGAGAGTAACAAAAATCACTATCAGGAGAGTAAATCTCTTTATCATTTTAACTAATTTCAGATAAACAACACGAATAACCCCAATAATAGCATCTGTTTACCATAAGGCATAACACTGGCAGGGCGGTTTATAGATTTCTAATTCAATTAATAAAAATACTAATATAGCAGAAAATACAAAAAAGAAAACAAGTAATCAATCCTTTTTATTAACCGTATATTAAATGATATCAAATTTTGATAAAAATATTGACTTTTTTGCTTTCGAAAAGTAAAATTTTATTCAAAACAACTTAATCCTGCCGTAAATTTATAAATCGGGGGAGTAGTTTTCAAGTATTTCTTTCAGCCTGTTTAGAAATTTTCCTGCCAGGGCACCATCTATAACCCTGTGATCGTAGCTCAGCGAGAGTATCATGATATGGCGAATAGCTATCATGTCTCCATCGGGAGTTTCAATAACTGCCGGAACCTTTCTTATTGCTCCGGTTCCCAGTATGGCAGCCTGTGGCTGGTTTATTATGGGAGTGCCTGACAGATTGTTGTAAGTACCGAAATTTGTAAGAGTAAAAGTACCGCCTCTTGTTTCATCTGGTTTCAACTGATTATTTCTGGCTCTTCCGGCAAGATCATTCACTGCTTTTGCCAGTCCTGTGATACTTTTCTCATTGGCATTCTTTATTACCGGTACAATGAGATTACCATCGGGTAGAGCCGTAGCCATACCTATATTGATGTTTTTCTTTTTTATGATCTTTGTCCCTTCCACAGATATGTTTACCATAGGAAAATCATATAATGCTTTTGCCGCAGCATCTATGAAGAGCGGGGTGAAAGTAAGTTTCTGTCCTTCCGAGGCAAGAAACTTGTCTTTAATATTATTTCTCCAGTTAACAAGCCTGGTAACATCGGCATCTATAAAAGAGCTAACATGCGGGGAGGTTTTTTTTGAAAGAACCATGTGTTCCGCAATAAGTTTCCTAACCCTGTCCATTTCAATTATCTCGTCTCCTTCTGCAATGATTCCTGACTGGATTTTTTCTTCAGGCTTTTGTTCAGGAGAAGCTTTTCCGGCTGACCCTTTTTCTTTCGTTATGTCCTCGATGTATTTCAGAACATCGTCTTTTGTAATTCTGCCATCCATTCCTGTTCCCTCCAGTTTGTCCAGTTCAGAATAACTTATATTCTCCCCTGCAACAATACTTCTTACAAGGGGGGAGATGAATTTTCCTGAAGGTGTTCTGCTTCTCATGGCCCCGCCGGTATCCTTAATATCTTTTTTTTCTTTCCTGTCAGCCTCAATAATCCCGCGGATCTTTTCAACTTCCTTTTCAACTTTTTCTTTCCTGCCCTTGAATGAGTCAGTATCAGTTTCGATGAAAGCTAGTGTTTCTCCTATCTTGACAACACTGTCTTCCCGGGCAACTATAGATATAAGTCTGCCTTTTACCGGAGAGGGTATTTCAGTATCCACTTTATCTGTGGCTACCTCCACAACAGGATCATCCTCCTGCAGCTCATCACCTTCGCGGACAAGCCATTTAATAATTGTAGCTTCAATTATTCCTTCTCCCATTGCAGGGAGTGTCAAATTCATTTGTGCCATAGGATCACTCAATTATAGAATATATACATTTAACATTCATCAGCTTAAAATGTTTAATAAGAATGAACAGGGACAGAGAATTACCTGAATATTTTGAGAAAAGTCTCTGATATCTCTATTTTAAAAAAAGACTTTTTTAATTTTTTCTTATCGCATCCTGTATCTACATACCTGCTCCCTATTATGTAATCATTTTCCACAGATGCTATCTTTATTTTTATGTTAAGATCGGATAACAGCTGTATTGTTTCAATTATCCGTGATGCAGGGATAGCACTGGCAGAAATAACAGCTTCTCTTATCCTGTTTATTCTTATTATCTCTCTTATCTGGGCTATTGTGCCAAGGACTTCTTCACTCATATCATCAGGATTAATACTGACCCTGCCGGCTATTCTGTCATCTGGATTTCGGGGAGACAGTAATGCCGAAATTTTATGATAACCTTTTTTGTCGGAGATAATTATAGTCTTTCTGAGGCTGGTAAAGGGATTATCTGCAATTCCCGATCCTGTGAAGGATAGCATAAGGCGCCAGATCACAACTGCAACGATGGCAATCAAGCCGCCGCCTGTGATAATGATTTTTGGTAACAATAATTTCACAGGGAGAAATGCCTGTATTATCAGTGTAAGGATAATACCCGCAAGCATCCCTTTCATAAGCTCTTTTATACCAGCCGGCAGTCTGTAACCCGAAGCACATGTTATTGAGATCAGTAAGATCAGAGTGCATGAAGGAAGAACTAAGCGGATAACGGCATCAGGAAGATCGACTGTTTTACCCGTCAGTGAGTTTTGCCATATGGCTGTTATGATTCTGTAGGAGAGGTAAATAATAACACCATCGGAAAGGGGAAGGAATAGTTTTTTCACAAGCCTCCTGAGAAAAGAGAGAGAAGCTCTGAAATATATTGCCAGTTGGAGGAAAAAGATAAGAAATTGCATTTTTCCACTACCAGAATATTTCTTTACAAAAATTATCATAGCCTGATAGAAATGTGCCAGCTGATTGAGATTATTTTCCTTTTTGGCGCTTTCTCCCTTATAATGAATGATGCTGGTTTCAGGGTAATAATAATTAAAAAAACCTGTCTGTGTTATTCTGTAACTGTAATCAATATCCTCACCATACATAAAGAAACTTTCATCCAGCAGGCCTGTTCTGATCACTGCTTCACGGCGCAGGAACATAAAAGCTCCTGTAAGAACATCAACCTTTGCAGTTTTCATACTGTCAAGATGTCCAAGGTAATAGTTATTAAAAAATCCGGATCGGGGAAAGAGTGAGGCCAGACCAAAAGTTTTGAAAAAAGCTGTTCGCGGGGTGGGAAGGCCTCTTTTGGACTCCGGAAGGTATTTGCCTTTGCCATCAATCATTCTTACCCCTGTAGCTCCTGCATCAGGATGGGTATCCATGAACCTGATACAATCCACGAAAGTGTCTTCATGAACGATGGTGTCGGGATTAAGAAGTACTATATATCTTCCTGACGCAAATTGCAGAGCCTGATTGTTGGCAGCAGCAAAACCCCTGTTGTCTTTATTCATGATCAGTCTGACCTGAGGAAATTTATTGGTGATCATTGAACAACTTCCGTCAACTGAATTATTGTCAACAACGATTATTTCGCAGTCAGTTTTCCCGGTGGCCCTGTGTACGGAATGAAGGCATTGTTCAAGGAAATACCTTACGTTATAGCTGACAATTACCACCGATAACTCTTTCATATCAAGTCATATCAGGACTGCTGGTATGGGTTTCTGCCATTAATAGCCCGTCCCAGGGTTATCTCATCAGTATATTCAAGTTCATCACCTATAGCTACTCCTCTCGCCAGGGTAGTAATGACCGGATTATATTTGCTTAACCGTTTGAAGAGGTAGAAGTTTGTTGTGTCACCTTCCATGGTAGTGCTGAGAGCCAGGATAACTTCCCGTATAGTGCCTGAACTGACCTTATTTTCAAGGGTGTCAATTTTCAGATCGGATGGGCCGATACCGTCAACAGGGGATATTATACCTCCCAGCACGTGGTAAAGGCCCTTATATTGATGAGTGTTCTCAATAGCCATAACATCCTGTATGTTTTCTACCACACAAATAATCGATCTGTTACGTTTAGTGTCACTGCAAATAGAGCAGATCTCCGTATCGGAGATATTATTACATTCCCTGCAGTAATGGATCTCTTCGCGCAGTCTGATAATACTCTCACCAAACTTCTTAACCTCGTCGGGTTTTCTTTTTAGCAGGCTCATAACCAGCCGGAAAGCAGTTTTCCGTCCTATGCCCGGCAGAGTGCTGAATTCATTAACTGCATTTTCCAGAAGCCTGGAAGGAAATTCTGTGTAACTCATGTTCAGGTTCGTTTCACACAAAATTAATCCAATTATTGTTCTTTGCTAAACTGTAATTTTAATTTTTTGAGCTGCATACTTTTTGCTATTCTTGTATCTTAATTTTTTAAAGATGTCACCTGCTTTTATACTTGTTATCTTCCTGGCCTATACTGCTCTCTTATTTCTTGTAACATGGATAACAACCAGGAAAGCTGACAGCCAGTCATTTTTTATAGGAAACAGGAAATCCCCATGGTTCGTTGTAGCCTATGGTATGATAGGTGCTTCCCTTTCTGGAGTAACATTTATGTCAGTCCCAGGCTGGGTCTCTGAGACTCAGTTCAGCTATATGATGGTGGTCTTCGGTTATCTGGTTGGTTATGCCGTAATAGCCCTGGTTCTACTCCCTTTATATTATCGGCTGAAACTGACTTCTATATATACTTATCTCGACCAGCGTTTCGGTTTCTGGTCCTATAAGACCGGTGCAGGTTTTTTTGTCCTCTCAAGAACACTGGGTGCCTCTTTACGCATGTTTCTGGTGATCAATGTCCTTCAGTTATTTGTCTTTGATGCATGGAACATTTCTTTCCGTGTTACTGCCCTGATCTTTATTGTTCTGATCATTCTTTATACCATGAAAGGAGGTATAAAAACAATAGTGTGGACTGACACTTTACAGACAACTTTTATGCTTCTGGCGGTAGTGCTTTCAATATTCTATATAAGTAAAAGTTTGGGAGAACCAGTTCTCAGTCTCTTACATGAGGTAAAGGATAGTGATGTTTCACGTATGTTTATAACTGACTGGCATCACGAGAGGTTTTTCCTTAAACAGTTTCTTTCAGGAATTTTCATTACAATAACAATGACAGGACTCGATCAGGAAATGATGCAGAAAAACCTGAGTTGTAAAAATCTCAAAGCTGCGCAGAAAAACATGTTTACATTCAGTTTTATACTCATTTTCGTTAATCTCCTGTTCCTTTTTCTTGGTGCCTTCCTTTTCTTATATGCCCGTAGTAAATCAATTACCGTAGAATTGTCCGATGACCTGTTCCCTGTTATTGCCCTGAACTACATGGGACCTATTGCAGGCATTGTTTTTCTCATCGGTCTCATATCAGCTCTTTTCCCGAGTGCTGATGGAGCCCTTACTTCACTTACAACATCCGTCAGTATAGATTTTCTGGGTTTGGATAAAAATAAAGAAATAAGTGAAAAAAAGGCAACAAGACTGCGATACATAGTGCATTTCTCAATAGCCCTGGTTTTCTATATCAGTATATTATTATTCAGTGCCCTGAATAACGAGGCGATCATTGATACACTTTTTACTGTTGCAGGATATACCTATGGACCTCTTCTGGGACTCTATGCTTTCGGCCTTTTTACAAAACGTGTGGTCAGGGACAGAATCACACCTTTCATAGCTGTTCTGTCTCCTGTTATATGTTTGATCTTAAGCAGATATTCGGTACAACTTCTCAATGGTTATAATTTTGGATTTGAGATGATCCTGTTAAATGGATTCTTGATGTTTACGGGACTTCTTTTATTCAGCAGGAAACCTGACCGTGACTAAAAAATAAAACCCTTTTGTCTGATTGTTCTTTTCTTTGTGGCTTGAACAGGAAGAAGAGACCATAGGAGAGGTGAAATTACCATAATGTTCTGACAGACCCGGGAATACCACCTGTGCCACTGCCTTCCTCCGGAGCTGAAACAGGCTTTTCTTTCACAATGGCTTTTATTTTTTTGTGAGTGAAATTTATTGTGATGAAATACTGGATCCCAAAACTGACAGTCTTTTCTGTTGTTCCATACCCCGGGAAATAAGCAGGTTTATAATCACCAGGGGCACTAGTGAAAAGCAATTTTTTGAGGCTGAGAGACCAGCCCAGGGAAATATTTCTGAATATCTCAGCACGAAATCCCGGAGATATTTCAATATAATGCCCCCAGTCTGTCTGTTGAGGAACAGAGGAAGTTATACTGCCCCAGTAATTTTCATGCCGGAAGGAATCAACTTCCCATGTAAACCTGCTTATGCCATACAGTAAACCTATTCCTGCTCTGTATTTGCCCTGGGATATGGATGGTTCAAGTAAATTGAAATTAATTCCCGCTTTGAAAAAAGAGCCATTGTTACTGTAGGAATAATTGTATTGAGAATATTTATAACTTGTGTATCCTGTACCTGCGTAAAAAGCTTTTTTTTCGTCCAGATCATAAGAGATATAGCCCTCGGTATTCAGAATATTCTTATCAGTAAAATATAATACAGGACCCGTAATATCAAAGCCAAAACTTATCTGCAATGGGACTTCAACTGTATCAGCAACAGAATGGCTCTGTTGAGCAGTTGCATTAACTCCCGTGAAGGAAAAAAAAACACTAATAATATATACGGATATTTTCTTCACTCTGAGTGGTAATAATATTTTTCGTTATCGTTATCCTGTTGATAATATTATTTGTTGCCACGGGCTGTCCGAGATCATAATAATATGTATATCCACATTCTTTTGAAAGGAAATGAGTATACGGATTATACTGAAAAGTGACAGTGTCATTAATGCCGTTTATTCTGATCACGAAAGTACAACTCTCTGTCGAAGGGTCCAGGGGTAATAGTGCCTGTCTTATGCCGGTGCTTTTATTGTATAATAATGAATCTGTATTCATTCCATATATTGTGACACTGTCAGGTGCTTCTATTGCACTGGTTTCACTTAGAAAGAATGATGCTTTTACTTTTGCTTCTGTTTCATCGTAACATGAACCGGGAGTACATGAATAACAAAAAAGGATAAGCCCTATAGTTCTGAGTGACGTTAATTTTCCCGGCCCAAATATTTTTCTTATCATTTTCCTCTATGGGATTTCAGATTCAATTCAGTATAAATGTTTTACTGTCATATCTTTCAAATACAACTCCGTTGTTTATGCTGAGATTTTTTTTATGATTTCTTCAGCTTTTTTCAGAGCATTCTTCAATCCGGCAGGATTTTTGCCCCCTGCTGTTGCAAGAAAGGCTTGTCCGCCGCCTCCTCCATTGATTTCAGAGCTTATCTCTTTTATAATACTTACTGCATTGATTTTTTTCTCTTTTACAAGTCTGTCACTGATCATTACAACAAGGCCGGCTTTGCCTCCAGTGTCTGATCCCAACACCAGGACAGTGTTATCCGACGATTTTCTTATTTCAAAAGCAATACTTCTGAGAACCTCAGGGCTTTCAGCTTCAACCTGTCCCGAAATCAAACGGATGTCATTGAGCATCACAGCTTTTTCCTGTAGCTTATTGATCAGGGAAAGAGTGTTTCTTACATTTATTTTTTCAATATTTTTCTTCAGGGAATTATTCTCTGCTATTAGTCTTTCAATACTTTCCTTTATATCGGGAGGGTTTTTCAGGAGGACAGATATTTCATCGATATATGCTAGTTTTATGTTAATATATTCTTCAGCTTTTTCTGCTGTTATAGCTTCCAGTCTTCTTACTCCGGCTGCAATGGCTCCTTCGGAAATAATTTTTATTATTCCTATCCTGGCTGTAGAGTCGACATGAGTTCCTCCGCACAGTTCAACAGAGTCGCCAAATTTAACAACTCTGACCTTATCTCCGTATTTCTCACCGAAAAGAGCCATAGCTCCCATTGATTTTGCTTCTTTCAACGAGATGTTATCTATTACATTCATAGTATGGTTTTCTCGTATGAAACGGTTGGCAACATTCTCAATCTCAGTTAATTCATCCTTTGTGAGTTTACTGAAATGGCTGAAGTCGAATCGGAGCCTGTCAGGTGTTACCAGTGATCCTTTCTGTTCTACGTGTTTCCCAAGGACAGTCCTGAGGGCATAGTGAAGAATATGTGTTGCTGTATGATTGGCAGCAGTCATAAGCCGTCTTTCAGTGTCTACGACAGCCCTGAAACGTGCATCAGGAACAGAAGGTATTTTTTCTGTTATATGGATAATAAGATTATTCTCCCTGATTGTGTCGAGAATACGTATTTTTTCCGTGTCGGAGCTGATATATCCGGAATCTCCTACCTGTCCGCCCGATTCTGCATAAAAGGGAGTTTTATCAAATACCAGATGACCTCTCTCCCTGCCTTTTGATTTTACAGTTCTGTACCGCGTAATAATTATATCATCCTCAGTGGTTTCATATCCCGTGAATACTATTCCTTCCGCTTCCCGGATAACATTCCAGTCACTTGCATCGAGTGATGCATCATCACGTGATCTTTCCTTCTGGTTTTTCATTTCGTTGTCAAAACCTTCTGTATCTGTATCAATACCGTGCTCTTTTAATATCAACCGGGTCAGATCCAAAGGGAAGCCATAGGTATCATATAATTCAAAGGCTATTTTCCCGGGAAGGATTTTGTTTTTGTCTTTTTCCATGTCGGATATGATTTTTCCTAGCATTTTTAATCCTTTTCCGAGTGTTTTAAGGAAAGCTGTCTCTTCATCATGGATAATGGTTGTGATTTGTTTTCCGGAAGATTTTAGTTCGGGATACTGTTCTCCCATGATTGAAATAAGAACAGGGACAAGACGGAAAATAAAAGGTTCTTCCATTTCCAGGTAGTTATAGCCGTATCGTACAGCTCTTCTTAAAATCCTTCTGATAACATAACCTGCTTTATTGTTCGAAGGAAGTTGTCCTTCGGATATGGAAAAGGAGATTGCTCTAAGATGGTCGGCTATTACTCTCATAGCCGTATCCCATGATTTATTTATCCCGTATTCTTTCCCTGTAATGAGTGATATCTCCTTAATGACAGGCAGGAAGAGATCGGTGTCGTAGTTGGATTTTTTACCCTGTATAGCCATGCAAAGTCTTTCGAAGCCCATACCTGTGTCAACATGCCTCTCAGGAAGTTGTTCCAGTGAACCATCGGCTTTTCTGTTATACTGGATAAAAACAAGATTCCATATCTCTACTACCAGGGGGTGACCTTTATTGACAAGCTCATGCCCTGGAACCTTTTCCCTTTCATCCTCATCACGCAGATCAATATGTATTTCAGAGCAGGGGCCGCAGGGACCTGTATCACCCATTTCCCAGAAATTATCTTTCTTTGAACCTTCAATTATTTTTTCAGGAGAGTCCTGGAAACATTTTTGCCAGTATGAATAAGCTTCCTCATCACGAGGTACCTTATCAGCTTTGCTTCCCGCAAAAATTGTTGCATAAAGTCTACCGGGATCTATCCCCAGTTCAGATGTCAGAAATTCCCAGGCCCATGCAATAGCTTCTCCTTTAAAGTAATCACCGAAAGACCAGTTGCCGAGCATCTCAAACATTGTGTGATGATAGGTGTCATGGCCAACTTCTTCCAGATCATTGTGTTTTCCGGAAACCCTGAGACACTTCTGGGAATTTGCCACCCTTGGGATTTTTTTGTTGCCTGTTCCTAAGAAAATGTCCTTGAACTGATTCATTCCGGCATTGGTGAACATCAGTGTCGGGTCATCCTTAATAACCATGGGAGCCGATTGTATTATTTCATGTCCTTTTGACCTGAAAAACCGGAAAAACTTATTTCTCAGTTCATGAGCTTTCATCCTGGGAAAATTATTATAGTTTAACAAAATATACCTTAATTCGGGGTTGTAAAATTAAATTATTTACTTTAGATTTGTCGATTAACACTGGTAAAAATTCGAAAATCACTTTTAGCGGATGCAAACCCGAAGATATCTACTTGATCTTGACAACATACAATACAAACAGGTTAAGTTACCTCTCAAAGCAAAAATTTTCCGCACTATTTTATGGCTTGCATGCACTGTTGTTATAACGGTTTTTTATTCCTTCATATTTCATAAGTTTTTTGGTTCACCAAAAGAAAAGCTTCTTAATCAGCAGCTGGAAGATATCAGACTTCATTATTCCATGGTTCAGAGGGAACTGGATGTCGCATACGCGAATCTGGAAGATATCCGTATGTCTGATGAGATCCGTTACCGTCCGGTTCTTGCCATGGACTCACTTCCCGGATCAATAAGGAACCCTGGATATGGAGGTGTTGACCGCTACCGTACCCTTGATGGTTACATCTATTCCGATTTAATGAAAAACACTCTGGGGCGTATTGAAGGATTGAAGAATATGGTAAAAGTACAGGATGAATCATTTAAAGCCATCGGGCAGAACAGTGATGAATGGGAGAGAATGTATGACCATCTTCCAATGATCAGCCCTGTTGAAGTAAGTATCAGACTTGGTGATGGCTTGAAATTCAGAGAAGTTCATCCGGTTCTGGGAACTCCTCAATGGCATCATGGGCAGGATTTCAGAGCTCCTTACGGTACGGAGGTTTTTGCCACTGGTAATGGAAAAGTAATAGCTGCCGGATGGAATTCAGGAGGTTTCGGCAATTATGTGGTGATTGATCATGGTTACGGATATCAGACTACCTATGGTCACCTCAGTAGCGTGAAGGTTAGCAAAGGTATGAATGTGATAAGAGGCGACCTGATAGGACTGACAGGCAGTTCAGGAACCTCATCCGGGCCCCACCTGCATTATCAGATCGATCTCTACGGACATCATCAGAACCCCCTTCATTTCTTTAATGATGACCTGACTGAAGACGAATATTTTGAAATGATCCAGATGCTTACCTCAAGCATTAAACTGAGGTAACTGAATTTATACAATCTTTATTTAAAATTGAGTATTATAGATCCCGCCGGAAAACTATCTGTTTTTTATAAATGATTATCTTTGCAGCGTTATGCCAAATTCCAGATATAAATTTAATCCGGATTCACTAAGTTTCGATAAGGTCAGACTTGGTTACAGGGCTATGCTTCTCAGGGGATTGTCTTATTTTGTCGGATCACTCTTTGTTGCCCTGGTCTATTATGCCATATTCGCTATATTTTTTAATTCTCCCAAAGAAAAAGCCCTGCTGAGAGAAATAGATCAGCTGACACTACAGTATAATCTGATCCAGAAGGATATGGATGAACTGGATAAGGTGATAACACATTTACAGGAAACGGATGATAACCTCTACAGAACAATATTCGAGGCTGAACCAATCCCCTCTACCTTAAGGGAAGGAGGAGAAGGAGGAGTGAACAGGTACAATGAACTGGAAGGATACAATAATTCAAATATAGTGATTGAAACAACCAAGCGTCTTGATAAGATAAGAAAAAGGATCTATATACAGTCAAAATCATTCGATGAGTTAATTGAACTTGCAAAGAACAAAGAAGATATGCTTCGTGCCGTACCGGCCATACTCCCTATTTCAAACAAGGATTTAAGGAGAACAGCCTCAGGTTTCGGTCCAAGGATACATCCTATTTACAAGATTATCAAGTTTCATACTGGCATGGACTTTACTGCACCCACCGGAACTGACATATATGTAACAGGCGATGGTAAAGTAAAAGCTGTAAACTCTTCAAAAAGAGGATATGGTAATCATATTATTGTTGATCACGGTTTCGGATATCAGACTCTTTATGCTCACCTGAGCAAAGCAAATGTAAGGGTGGGACAGACAGTGGCACGAGGGGATATTATCGGGTTTGTCGGAAATACCGGAACATCTGTTGCCCCACATCTGCATTATGAGGTTCTGCTTAATGATAAACATGTTGATCCGGTAAACTACTACTTCAATGACCTCTCTCCCGAAGAATACGAAAGGATGATTGAGATCGCCTCCAAAACCGGTCAGTCATTTGATTAAGCATCACCAATCCTGATCTATGAAAAGTCTGTATCGTCCCTGTGTCATGTTTTTTTTCGTTTTCAGTTTACTTTCTGAAGCTTTCTCATCCGATACCGATACTACATTAATTGCCAGGACTATTACAATAACCGGAGTAGGCGATATTATGCTTGGTACATCATTCCCTTCACGAAGATACCTTCCTGCCGGAGATGATCCTCTGTACCTTTTTGGGGATCTCGCAGATACCCTTGCCTCATCGGATATCACTTTTGGTAACCTTGAAGGTTCTTTCCTGAATGACGGACCCCCGGCAAAAAAATGCAGAGACACAACTATGTGTTACCTGTTCAGGATGCCGGAAAAATACTCTAAAGCTCTTCAGATTGCAGGTTTCGACCTTATCAGCCTGGCAAACAATCATTTCGGGGATTTCGGCTATGCCTCACGCATAAGAACCCGGCAATTACTCGATTCTCTCGGAATAATTTATGCCGGACTCGAGGAATATCCCTTTAGCATCCTGATAAGAGACTCACTGGCATTCGGTTTCTGCGCTTTTGCACCTAATGCAGGCACAGTGAAGATAAATGACCTTTATAAGGCAGAAAAAATAGTGAGATTCCTCGATGCATTATGCGATATCGTTGTAGTATCCTTTCACGGTGGGGCAGAAGGAGCAGAATTTGAATGTGTCCCGAAAAAAGAAGAAATATTTTTGGGAGAAAGCAGGGGAGATGTGCATATGTTTTCTCACAGAATGATTGATGCAGGTGCAGATGTTATTTTTGGTCATGGCCCGCATGTATCAAGAGCTATTGAAGTGTACAGGGAGAGATTTATTGCTTACAGCCTTGGGAATTTCTGTACCTATGCCAGATTCAATTTAGCCGGACCAAACGGACTGGCTCCTGTAATACGATTAAACGTTGATACTGAAGGCAGATTTATCTCAGGCAGAATTATCCCGGGATTCCAGACAAAAACAGAAGGTGTGAGATATGATCACAACAAAAGAGTTATAAAAAAGATAAGAGACCTTACTAATAAGGATTTCCCGGATGCTGTTGTGGTGATCTCTGATTCAGGAGAAATAAAATATAAATAGGAGATATGCCATATAGTGAAAAACCGGTTGAAAAACTGTATTATTCAATAGGTGAAGTATCCAGAATGCTTGAAGTACCTGTTTCGACTATCAGATTCTGGGAAAATGAATTCCGGATCCTTAAACCCATGAAGAATAAAAAAGGGAACCGGCTGTTTACCAGTGATGATGTTAAAAACCTCAGGATCATTTATCATCTACTCAAAGAGGAAAAGATGACCCTGTCAGGAGCGAAAAAGCGACTCTCGGGAAAATACGGAGAGATTGATTATAAATATGAAATAAACGAATCACTAACCAGAATAAAGACTTTATTACTCGATTTGAGGGATAATATCTGAACCTAAGAGTTTTTATTTAACCGTTCACAAATTCAGATTTCATCCCGGGTATTACTGTTACAGGTTTAATACCTGTTTATGAATAATAAATAAAGTATTATGTTACTTGGGAAATTGTGTTCATTTTTGGATTCTGCCATACCCTTATCACTGCAGGAAGATTATGATAATTCCGGACTGCAGATAGGATTGCCGGATATGGAAATCAGATCAGCTCTTATCTCCCTTGACGTTAACGAAGATGTTGTTGATGAAGCAATCCGGTACAGGTGTGGAGTTATCATATCACACCACCCCCTGATTTTTAAAGCAGTGAAAAGGCTTAGTGACAAAAGTATAACAGAAAGAGTGATCAGAAAGGCTCTTACTAATAATATAGCTGTCTATTCAGCACATACTAATCTGGACATGATGCCTTCAGGGGTCAGTAGGAAAATGGCGGAAAAACTTGATATACAAAATATTAAGGTTTTATCTCCATTGAAAGGCAGACTCCTGAAACTTATTACTTATATTCCGGAAAAAAGTCTCGACAAGGTCAGAAAAGCTGTTTTTGACGCTGGTGCCGGCGTAATCGGGAATTATGATATGTGCAGTTTCACTGTTTCTGGTACGGGAAGTTTCAGGGGAAACAAAAATACTAATCCGTATGCCGGAGAAAGAGAAAGCCTCCATTTCGAAAATGAAATCAGATTCGAAACAATACTGTTTTCACACATGACAGATAAGGTTGTTCAGGCACTGAAGGAAACACACCCTTATGAAGAAGTGGCTTATGATATATACAAGCTTGAAAATCATAATATTGATTTTGGCCTTGGGGTTTCAGGGAATCTTCCTGAAGCGATGAAAGAAATAGATTTTCTCCGACACCTGGCAAAAGTCTACGATGCAAAAGGAATAAGATATTCAGGAAACAGCGGGAAAATAATCAAAAAAGTCGCTTTATGCGGAGGTACAGGCATATCGTTGATCAATGAAGCCTTTGCCCTGCAAGCAGATGCCTTCATAACAGCAGATATCAAATATCATAATTTTTTCGATGCCGGAGGAAAAATATTGCTGATAGATATAGGACATTATGAAAGTGAAAAATTCGCAGTCGAAATATTATTCGAATTAATTCGAAAAAAATTCCCTACCTTTGCACTCCGGTTTTCTGAAATAAATACAAATCCGATAAACTATTTGTAAGATGGAAAAATCAAAAAAGGCCGACATAGAGATTTCTGTTGAGGACAGGCTTCGTGCATTATATAGCTTACAACTCGTTGATTCAGCAATCGATAAGATAAAAACACTGAGAGGAGAGTTGCCTTTGGAGGTCCAGGATCTGGAAGATGAAATAGCAGGGCTGGAGACAAGGCTTGGAAATCTCAGGGATGAGGTGCTGGAACTTGAAAAATCAGTGCAGAAAAAAAATATTGAAATTTCAGAAGCTGAGTCTCTTATTAAGAAATATGTAGAACAGCAAAAGAATGTCAGAAATAACAGGGAGTATGATTCTCTTTCCAAAGAAATTGAATACCAGAATCTTGAAATTGAACTTTTCAATAAAAAGATAAAAGAGTTTAATTATCAGATTGAGGAGAAAAAACAGGTTATTACAGATTCGGAAAATTCATTGTCGGAAAGACAGGCAGATCTGCAGAATAAGAAATCTGAACTGGATGAGATCATATCCGACACACAGAAAGAAGAAGAGACTCTTTACAAGAAACATGAAAAAGTTCAGGATTTAATTGAGGAGAGACTTCTTTCAGCCTATAAACGTATCAGGGCAAATGCCCGTAATGGACTGGCTGTTGTCCCTGTTCAGCGTGATGCATGTGGTGGTTGTTTTAATCAGATACCCCCTCAGAGACAACTTGACATCAAATCAAGAAAGAAAATTATTGTGTGTGAATATTGTGGCCGTATCCTTGTTGATGATGAAATAATTAATGAGACATCAATCTGATAAGGCTTTGAATACAATTTACAGAAGGGTGTCATTTTGACACCTTTTTTTTTTGTAATTTATTCTTAAATTTACCTGTAAGAGAAAAACAGGGGACATTGAAAAATTCTGATTTCAAGAAACTTATTTCTGAAGGGATACCTCAGGAGTTACCCATCTCAAAAACTTATGATCCCGATATTAATCATGCTCCCTCCAGAAAAAACATTCTCACCAGGGAAGAGAAAAAGCTGGCTCTGAAAAATGCCCTCCGGTATTTTCCCCATAAATTTCATCCTGTACTATGCAGAGAATTTGCCGATGAACTGAAAAAGTATGGAAGAATATACATGTACAGGTTCAGACCAGATTATGAGATCAAAGCTCGTCATATAGATGAATTTCCTGCGCGTTCCCGAAAAGCAGCCGCCATCATGTTTATGATTTCCAATAATCTGGATGTGGCAGTTGCTCAACATCCCCATGAACTGATAACATATGGAGGTAATGGTGCGGTTTTCCAGAACTGGGCACAATACAGGATGACAATGAAGTATCTGTCGCAGATGACTGATGAGCAGACTCTTGTTATTTACTCTGGTCATCCCCTGGGACTTTTCCCTTCTCATAAAGATGCACCACGTGTGGTGGTAACAAATGGCATGGTTATTCCCAATTATTCAGGACATGATGACTGGGAAAGGTATAATGCTCTCGGTGTTTCCCAGTATGGACAGATGACAGCCGGTTCTTATATGTATATTGGACCACAGGGGATAGTGCACGGAACAACAATAACTATCCTTAACGCCTTGAGAAAGATTGGGAACGGAGACAGATCACTTAAAGGTAAACTCTTTGTTTCTTCAGGACTGGGAGGTATGTCAGGTGCTCAGCCGAAAGCAGCATCTGTTGCATGTATTATTTCTGTTATTGCAGAGGTAAACAAAAAAGCAGTTGACAAACGTTATTTACAGGGATGGCTGGATGAAGTGATAACAGATATTGCCCTGCTTGTGGAACGGGTCTCCCGGGCAAAGAAAAACAAAGAGGTAGTTTCAATAGGTTTTCTGGGTAATATTGTCGATGTATGGGAAAAATTTGCTGAAAATGACATAAAGGTTGATATAGGATCAGATCAGACTTCTTTACATAATCCGTATTCAGGCGGTTATTATCCGGCAGATTTGTCTTTCTCAGAGTCAAACAGAATGATGTCATCTGATCCGGAACAATTCAGTGATCATGTGAAAAGATCTCTTGTCCGGCAGGTAAAAGCCATCAATAAGCATACTGAAAGAGGGATGTATTTTTTTGACTATGGGAATGCTTTTATGCTTGAAGCTTCAAGAGCAGGAGCAGATATTCTGCGTACTGACGGAGAATTCAGGTATCCGTCTTATGTGCAGGATATAATGGGCCCTTTGTTTTTTGATTATGGTTTTGGGCCTTTCAGATGGATATGTTGTTCGAACAAAGCAGCCGACCTTGAAATTACTGATTCAATAGCTGTTAAGACTCTGGAAAGACTGTTGTCAGAATCACCGGAACGTATCAGGATGCAGATGGAAGATAATATTAAATGGATTATGGAAGCTGGTAAGAACAGACTTGTTGTAGGGTCTCAGGCAAGGATACTATATGCCGATGTTAACGGCAGGATAGCATTGGCAGAAGCATTTAACAAAGCCATTGCCGGCGGTGTGATATCTGCTCCTGTTGTCATAGGGAGGGACCATCATGATGTTTCAGGTACTGATTCCCCTTTCAGAGAGACCTCGGATATCTGTGACGGATCAAAATTTACAGCTGACATGGCAGTTCAAAATGTTATTGGAGATTCTTTCAGGGGGGCTACATGGGTATCACTCCACAACGGAGGAGGTGTGGGATGGGGTGAGGTAATTAACGGAGGGTTCGGGATGGTACTGGATGGATCTGAAGACACAACAGCTAAACTTAAGATGATGTTGCACTGGGATGTAAATAATGGCATTGCCAGAAGAGGCTGGGCAAGAAAAGAAAATGCTTTGTTTACGTTGAAAAGAGAGATGGAAAGAACATCTGAACTACAGATAACCATACCCTATGTTGCCGATGACAGACTTATCGATGAAGTGTCGGATTGACAAGTACTCATTTTTCTAATAAAACAGAGGCCATAGCTGCAATACCTTCTTCCTTCCCAATGAATCCCATCTTTTCTGTAGTGGTGGCTTTTATTGAAATCTTTCCGGCTTCTGTCTCCAGAATGCCTGAGATTACTGTTTTCATTTCAGGGATATAGGACGATATTTTTGGTTTCTCCAGCAACACAGTGCAATCGAGATTCCCTATTCTGAAACCCTCTTCGCATATCTTCAGGTAAGTTCTGTGCAGAAGGATCTTGCTGTCAATATTTTTAAACTCTTCACTTGTATCAGGGAAAAAATATCCGATATCCCGCATACCGGCTGCACCCAGTAAGGCATCACAAATGGCATGGAGAAGGACATCTCCGTCAGAATGAGCTACACAACCTTTTTCATAAGGTATCAGGACCCCGCCGATCCATAAGTTTAACCTAGGTTCAAGTCTGTGAAAATCAATCCCTTGTCCTATTGCAAGATTCATGTGGTGCTGCTTGGGACAGGTCTCAGGCCTGAGATATCAAATGACAGGGAGAAACGCAGGGTACGTGCCAGAGGATGATTCTGGACGAGAGGCATCAGATAGGAAAAGTCGAGAGTAAAACCTCTCAGTTTGAAACCGGCACCTGCAGTGAAATACTTACGGTTCCCCTTAGTCTCATTTTCATGATAATAGCCGGTTCTAAGAGCAAATTGTCCGTCATACCAGTATTCAACTCCGGCTGAATATGTAATTTCGTGCAGTTCTTCACGGAATCCGTTTGGGGCATCATAGAAAGACTGGAAAATTGCAACAGCGACGGGTACATCCGGATCTTTCCCTGCAATAATACTGTCAGTGACTGTTGTACTGTAATAAGGCGGAGTGGGAACAAGCAGTTTGTTCACATCAATAGTCAGAGTGAGTCTGTTATATGGATCAAGATCAATGCTGGCTGCAGTACCCAGACGCATATTGATAGGGATGAAAGAGGATGTCTGAGAGTCTGAATAACTCATTTTGGAACCAATGTTAGAAAAATTTGCTCCGAAAGATAATTCTGAATTCTTGTTAAAAAGGGTTATGTCTTTACGATAATAGGCAGAGATATCAGCAGCAAAAGATATACCTGGCTTTGTTGCTTCTCCTCCTGAATAAAAACCGCCTGTCAGATTTGAATAGATAAAGCGGAAAGCAACACCTCCCGAGAGATTATCAGTGAAAAGTCTTGAATAGCCAACATCAAATGCCCATTCATTTGGTTTGAATGTTCTCTCATAATTGCCATAGATATTAGTAAAATCGACATCTCCAAGTGATGAATATATGAGGCTACTACTGATTACCTGTTTTTGATCGAACCTGTAAAAACCTGCCAGGTAAGCTATATTAATGTCAGGAACAAGATTCCTCAACCAGGGAGAATAAGCAAGACCGGCACCGGATTTGCCTTCAATGAAAGCAAATTTGGCAGGGTTCCAGTGCATACTGTATACATCCGGTGAGGTTGCAACTCCTGCGTCACCCATTGCCCCCGCTCTTGAGTCCGGGGCTATTGTCAGAAAAGGAACAACTGTCTGGATAGCATTCAGTTCTTCTGAATCTGTCTGGCCGAAAAGCCTTGAAGTAGTCAATAAAGCTACTGATAATAAGATAATTACAGGTGCAATCTTTTTCATTCTCGTTCCTCTCATACTGCTAAAATACAAATATAAAACAATTTTTATCCCTTCTTATTGTGTTGTGATTATAAAATGATTAATCTGCCTGAAGCTGAAGCTGTTTCTCCATCAGGAGTTTTAACGGTAATCCTGTACGGATAAAGACCCTTCGATACTCTGGCGCCTTCTTCTGTTTTGCCGTCCCAGATAATTGGAGCCAGCTGGTATCCTGTACTGAAATCACTTGTATGTATTATCCTTATTATCTTGCCGTTAAGATCGTAAATACTGAGACTTACCTCAAGCACTCTGTCAGGCCTGTTATGGCCCGCACTGATCTTTGTCCCGTTGAGTACCGGATTGGGATAGCTGATAAGGTCATTCAAAATGAATTTTCCCCCTTTTTCAACGATGAACTGAATTGATTCCGACGATGAATTATTGAAATTATCCCATGCCCTGACAGTTAGAGTATGGTTCCCGTCACTAAGATCATAAAGATTATAAACTACTTTCCCTTTCTTATAATTATTAAAATCATTCTCGAAATAATTATTGAGTATAAAAGAGTTTCCAGGGTCATTGTCAAGATATCCCATCAGATCGTGACCGATTCCGGCTCCTGTGGTGTTGATGCCTCCCTCGTCTTCTATAATAGCCAGTATTCTTGGATTCCTGTCTATTATTCCACCATTTCTGAACAGAGTGTCGTTAAGGAATAACTTTATGTCGGGTCCGCTTGTGTCAGATTCTGCAATGTTGGCAAAGCCTCCCACAATAATTTCAGAGAATGAGCCATTCAGATCGGTTCCGTTATCATTTTCAGCATAGTAACTTATTTTCCCTTTCCCATAAGAATAATCAATATCTCTTGGAACAATGAAGGTGAAACGGAATTGTCCCTGTGAAACAGCTGTTTTTCCCGTGAAAAGAACATTGTTCCTCATGTTGAAGGTAAAAGGCTGGCCGCCATCATTTCCGAGTGTGTTTATACTTAGGGCTTTGTCGTATACAACAGGGGTCAGTGTGCCGCTATAGCCGGATAATGGCATTCCTGTATTGTCTTCCATGTGCCCTGATATAGTTATTCTTGAAAGAGCTTTAAGACTGTCTGTCCCGCTGTGAACTGGAATACTGTTGACCGAATCAGTGATGACAGTTCCGTGCCAGGGGAAAGCCAGTCTCAGTGCCGGATCACCAAGCAGACTGAAATTGCGTTTATTGGACCCGTTTCCCGAATCGTTTTTGGCCAACCTGATTATATCCCCCAGACGCAATGGTTTACCTGTTGAGTCACGTTTAAAAGCATATTTGAAAATGTTTCTGTTGAGAAAATAGTTTGGTGCAGAATAGACAATACGTGTTGTTGACATCAGGGCAATACCTCCTCCTTTTTCATTCAGCAGTACATGTTCTCCGGCTGAAGTCCGGCCTGTCATTTCACGGGTAATGATATTGATGTCAATATCGTCAAATCTGCTGAACTCACAGGTGGCAGTTATAAAAAGAGGAAGCTTAGGATTATTTTTCCACGATTTTATGTCTTCTGTTTTTACAACTCTTTCATGGGCCAGTCCGCTCTCATTGCCATGTCCGACATAGTTAACAATAAGATTTCCTGAATGTATCTGATCGTTAATAGCTTTGGCTGCATCGGGGTAGGTCTGCCCATTCACAGATGTTTCCTGTTTAAAGGCATCAAGGTATATCTTGTTAATATTCATTGCAGGGACACTGTCTTCAATTATTTGTGAAAGACCTTCAGCATCGTTCATATGTGTGTTGGAATCTTCATCATCAGCTATTATACATATCTTGTTTTTCCAGTCTCCTGTATTGGAAGAGGCCATGTATCTCTTTATTTTTCTTACTACGACACCGGCCTGAGCAGTGTCTGATACAGGCAGGCGCCCTATACCCAGATCTTCTGTCCCTTCAGCTTCTCCCTCACCATCTTCGAGAAGTCCGTAGAAATCGTCAGAAGTGAATGAAGAAACAACTATGTTTGAAACCTGAGACTGATAAGTAGGTATAAAGCATGGGTTTTTTGGTGGTAATGTTTTGTTTTCATAAGATCCGTCACCAAAAAGAAGCAGATATTTCAGTGGCTGTGATGTGCCGGCTTGTCTCATGTATTTCATCCTTAGATAATTCCTTATTGCTGCGATATCCGGAATTCCACCGGAAAATTCGTTATAAATCTCAGAGGGAGTTACTATCCGGGTAATAAGACCGCTGTTCTCATAATGCAGATCTGCAATAGCTCTGGCATATTCAGAAAAAAGAGGATGAGTGACAATGACCATATCGGAAGGATCTGAACCGTGAAGATTCTGATTCTTAAGTGGCTTCTTTTTGAAGATGGGAGAAAGGGCATTCTCTTCATGAAATAAAACATATGACCTGAGAGAATGAGTAGCAGCTTTGAAACTTAATTCATTGCCGTTTCTTATAAATGTAACTATATCAGGATTGACCGGATCTGTTATATCCCATATTACAGGTGTTGCTTCTGTGGTGTGGAAAATGAAACGGGTTATCAGTCCCGGGCCGACAGCTCTGGAGTCAGAAAATATTGCTGTGGATCCGTTAAAGATATTGTGTTTCCTTCCGTGTAGTATTACATAATCAAGCCATCCTCTGGCAGCAGGCTCACCGTTATTATAAAAATCTACTTTATATACAGGAGAAGAAGAAAGAGGGTAAGAGGAACCGGCAGAATCGGTTATCAGTGCATAAGTACCTGTGGTGTTAAGCATATTAACCCCTGGTACCTGGATGCTCTTGAGAACCTCGTCATCTTCATACAGTCTGAATATTGTATTCACAGGAGCCCGTGCCAGGACTCTGATTCTGTAGTTAACTTTTTCTCCGGTAACCAGATCATTGAATGCAGGATTAATTTGAATGCCGTTTAGAGCAGATACAGGTTGATACCATTCCCGGCCGGATTTTAAGAGATTCTCGTTTTCTTTTTCATGGATGTAGAGAGCATCAGATTCTGAAGATGAATATAAAGCAGGTTCTTCAGGGCCTTCGACGGTGGTTATCTTCCTGTTTCCGGGAAGATCTGAGGTAATGAAATAGAAGGCAGTATCAGAATAATGATGTTTTGAATAATCATATTCTCCGGATGATTCATCGTAAGTCCATCGTTCAGGAGACTGTCCGTAGAAAAGTAAATGATCTCCCTGGTTGAAGACACCATCTGTACCTGTAGATAAAAAGATGGCTATTTCCTGCAGGTCATCAGGTTTGGGGTCGTCATTATAAAAAGAGAGTTGTCCGAAATTATTTCCGTAAATGACAGGATTGGAAGGATCGTTCAGACCAAGCTGAAGCAGATCTTCATAATCAATTCTGTATATTCCCTCTTTTATAATGGCTATCCGGAACCATTTGCCTGAAGACAGTACTGATGATGAAGAATAACTATCTTTGACTGCCTGGCAAAAAATATCATTTGTTAACAGGATAAGGAGAATAATATGTATTATATTGAATATTCTGGCCATAATTTCCTGACAAATATAGCAGGAAGAAATGTGTCCGTAAATAACTTCGTTTCTTTTGCCGTGAAAAGAATTAAAATAATAACGTTTACAATGCGTTGATATTGCAGCAAAGTGTGTTATGAACAGAGCCCTGACAGTTTGTTTGTTACTGATTCTGACTCCTGTCGTTTATTGTCAGTATGATGATTCCGGGCCGGGATACCAGCTTATTTTATTCAGTAATCCGGGGTTTACCGGAACAGAGGGTTCGGGATGTCTTCGCATGTCTTATCTTAATTTTTATCCTGGTAACAGTTTCGATCTTCATTCATTCAACGTGTCATATGATAGTTATTTTCAGGGGCTTCACGGAGGAGGTGGCTTGTTCATATCCAATGATAATCTTGGAGGTATAATGAATAATATAAGGGGTGGGCTATCGTATGCCTATCATTTTCAGGCAGGCAGGGATTTCTACATAAGTGCCGGATTGTCTGCTTCTATGTATCATCGCGGATATGATTTCAGTGGAGCTATTCTTCCTGATCAGATAGATCCCTTAAGGGGAGTTGTTTATCCTTCGGGGGAGATACCTGACGGGAGCGGGAGAAGTGTTCTTGATCTTGCCACCGGCTTTGTTTTTATCTCCGGACGCTTTTTCTGGGGTCTTTCGGTTAATCATCTTGCAGAACCCGATCCTGGCTATTCAGAACACGGGGAAAGCAGACTTAAAAGGAGATTTCTTTTCCATCTGGCCGGCGATTTTGATATTAATGAAGAAAGAAATCTTAAGATACGGCCACTTTTAAAATACGAAATTCAGGAGAATAATTCGGCTCTGGGAGCAGGAGCTGTACTTGAAAGTTGTTGTGTTTCAATAGGTTCTGTGATTTTGTACAGTAACCGTAAAAATATTGATCTTCAGGCAGGAGCATCAATTCTTACTGGTAATGTAACATTTTTTTATAATTATCGTTTCAATATCATGTCAGGTAACAGCCTGCTTCCTGTTTCATTATTGCACCATGCAGGCATTACCGTGAGTTTAAATGATGTTGAAAAAAGAAAGGTTATAAAAACAATAAATTTCCCCAAATTGTAGTTATATTTGATACTTGGGGAATAATTAAAGTTCTTATATTTGGATATTCTTAAAAGTCATAAAAGTAAAGGAGTTATGAATAGATTCAGAGCCTTGCTGGTTGTATTATTGGCAACATTATTTCTTTCCTCCTGTATGTTCAGGAAGGGAGGACAGGATGTTTCGGCTACTACAGGATGGGAATATAATAATCCTGATAATGGGGGGTTTGAAGTTCAGGTTGGAGTGGAACAGAAAACCGGTCCTGGTCTGGTTTTGATAGAAGGAGGACGTTTTACCATGGGCCAGGTAGCACAGGATGTTATGTTCGACTGGAATAATAAAGCAAGAACAGTAACTGTTTCTTCATTTTATATGGATGAAACAGAAGTAAGGAATGTTGACTATCGTGAGTATCTGTACTGGCTTCGCAGGGTTTATACAGATTACCCCGAAGTACACAGAAGAGCACTGCCTGACACACTGGTATGGAGAAGCCCGATGGGTTTCAATGATCCTTATGTTCAGTATTATTTCCGTCATCCATCATATAATAATTATCCTGTTGTTGGTGTTAGCTGGGTTCAGGCTAATGATTATTGTTTATGGCGCAGCGACAGGGTCAATGAACAGATACTTATTGATGAAGGTGAACTGCATTATGATCCTGATCAGAAAAACCAGAATAACTTCAACACTGAAGCTTATCTGGCAGGGCAATACGAAGGTGTTGTGAATAATCTCCGGGAGAGTCTCAACCCCGAACAGCCTGAGAGAAGAACAAATTTTGAAGACGGTATTCTGCTCCCCAATTACAGGCTTCCAACTGAAGCAGAATGGGAATTTGCAGCTTATGCTCTTCGTGGAAATACTTATGAAGAAAGAATTTATGAAAGAAGAATTTATCCCTGGGATGGACATAATGTGAGAAATGCTGAAAGAAGATACCGTGGTGAGCTGATGGCTAATTTTGTCAGAGGAAGAGGAGATTTAATGGGAGTGGCCGGAAGTCTTAACGACAATGCCAGCATAACCAGTGACGTTAAATCATACTGGCCCAATGACTATGGTTTGTACTGCATGGCCGGTAATGTTAATGAATGGGTACAGGATGTTTACCGCCCACTTTCTTCGGAAGATGTTGATGATTTTAATCCCTTCAGAGGTAATGTTTTTACTGATCTGAGAAGAGATGCCGCAGGCAATATAGTAACAAAAAATAATCTGGGAAGACTTTATGTGGATACTGTTAGTGATGCCGATGTAGCTGACAGATACAATTACCAGAGAGGTGATTACAGAAATTACCGTGATGGTGATCTGCAGTCATCCATTACCAATGACTGGAATGTTGATGACGGGATAAACAATTCCCAGAGAATGTATGCCCAGGATGCTTCCTCTACATCACAGGCTGATTTTGTAACTCTTATTAATGATAATGCAAGAGTGTACAAAGGAGGCTCATGGAGAGACCGTGCATACTGGCTGAATCCCTCAACAAGAAGGTTCCTTGACCAGGAAAGTTCACGCGACGACATTGGATTCCGCTGCGCAATGATAAGAGTAGGAAGCCCGTCAGGTTTTTAAACAGTTTGAAATTCTGAAAGATATAAGCCTCATTATGTATTTCATAATGAGGCATTTTTTTGTAAAACCATGCAGATAGAAAAATTATACCAGATATTCAGGGAATCATCAGGACTGTCAACAGACTCCCGGACCCTTAAGCCCGGTCAGATCTTCTTCGCCCTCTGGGGCGATAACTACAATGGAAATGAATTTGCTGCAAATGCTCTTAAACAGGGAGCTTCATGGGCTGTGATTGATGACCCGGCTTACGAGACCAGCAATACAATCCTGGTCGACGATTGCCTGACAGTGCTTCAAAAACTGGCTCTCTTTCACAGAAGAGAAATTAATACTACTGTTCTGGCAATCACAGGAACCAATGGGAAAACTACCAGCAAAGACCTTGCCTCTATAGTATTGGGGAAAAAGTATAAGATACATGCTACAAAAGGAAACCTTAATAACCAGATAGGTGTTCCCCTAACTTTATTGTCAGCTGAACCTGATACCGAAATAATACTTGTGGAAATGGGGGCCAGCCATCAGGGAGAAATACGAACTCTTTGTCATATAGCAGAACCTGATTACGGAATAATAACAAATACCGGATGCGCCCATATAGAAGGTTTCGGATCAACGGAAAACATTGTAAAAACAAAAACAGAACTTTATGAATACCTGAAAAGAAATAATGGTATAGCCCTGTATAACGATCATGACCCTGTTCTTAAAGAGAAGATATACAAAATGGTAAACAAAGCAGTTCCTCTGTCATTTCCCGCAGGGTTACCTCTGACAGTGACTCCGGAGACCACAGATCTTTATCTCAGAGTGAATGTAGTATACCGGAATACATCCCATATCCTTGCTACAAATATTTTCGGCAATCATAACATTGAAAATGTAAAGATTGCTGTTGCAACAGGACTGTTTTTCGAAGTAGGGATAAGAGATATCGCTGATGCCATAATTAATTATAAACCTGAAAATAACAGATCACAGGTCAGGATAAGCAGCCGTAATACTGTTATTTGTGATTCCTATAATGCCAATCCCACCAGCATGAGGCTCGTTCTGAGATCCTTTGCCGCTCTGTCAGTTCCAAGAAAAATATGTATACTTGGTGATATGCATGAACTGGGTGAAAAAAGCGAAGAAGAACATCAAAGAGTCATTGAACTTCTCAGGGAAATAAGCCCCGAAAAAGTATTTCTGGTTGGTCCTCAGTTTGGTAAAGCAGGAGTAAATACCGGTTTCACAGTATTTGCAGATAGTAAGGCTCTGAAAGAATATATTACAAAATTCCCTCTTAAGGGTTATCATATCCTGGTAAAAGGATCAAGAGCTATGGCTCTCGAAGCGATATATGATCTCTTGTGAATAAATTATTATCAACGGCTTTCTCTGCCTGTGAGCCGGACATCAACAAGGACAACCTCTGATCTGCTTCCCACTCTTATCCTTGGTCCCCATAAACCAAAACCCGATGAGACTATTACATGGGTTTTGCCTTTCTGTAAATGACCGTAACTAAGCTCAAACAGTCTGCGGGTTAATAAATTCAATGGCCACATCTGACCATTATGTGTATGACCCGATAAATGAAGATCAACGCCTGAATCTTTACTTTCTTCCAGTGCAACAGGTTGGTGATCAAGCACTATTATGGGTTTTGACCTGTCCGCATCTTTGAGAATTGTTTCCAGAGGAAGCCGGTCCTTTCCGGTATGTCTCCTTGAATCTCTGTCAAGCCTGCCTGCAACCTGAATGCTATCCGGCAAAAATACCAGCTCATCTTTCAGAATTCTGATGCCTTTGCTTTCAATATAGGATATTGTTCGTTCAGCTCCTCCTATGAATTCATGATTGCCAGTTATCCCGTATAACCCGTATTTTGTTTCAGGCTCATTGAAATAAGCAAGTAGATCACCCCGTAGTACAGGACCCAGATCACCGTCAACAATATCCCCGAGCAGAAATATCACATCGGGCCTGACTTCATTTAGCATATCCGAAAGTACCCTCATACTTCTTTTCCTTATAATACTTCCCAGGTGAATGTCCGATACTGCTGCTATTCTAAAATCATCGGTTTTACCGGCCTTCTTATCTATCTCGATGTCGTATTTCTTTATCCGGGGTGTGATGGCATTAATAAAACCGCCTGTAATCAGTATAACTGATAGTACAACAGTGACAATGAACGACCATTTTTTGTAGTCAATGATCAGGTGACTGCCAGCTGAAATACGTAAGAGGAGGCCTGCTATGTCAGAGATAAACAGAAAGAGAAAACTGTACAGGAGGAAGCCTAACCAGAATCCTCCGATAATATTGAGAATATCTGCAAATACTGATGAGTGTATTGATTCGAGAATCTTTCCTGCAATAAATGTAGTGGCAAGAGAAATAAACACCACTGTGTAAAATGTGCGGTTCATTCTGGCATGCGACAGTACATTATAGCCTTTCATGAAAACATAAAGATTCCCGATGGCATAAATTGTAAAAGCTATGGTAAAAAACATAATAAGCTGACTGTTTTTCATTTATTGTCAGTTTCCTGTTTATAATTCTCTGAAAGTTTTCTTTCCTTTTATATAGAACTCAAAAACAATGCACTTGTTCAAAATAAGATCAGAAGCCTCATTGTTACCCAGCATTTTCACTTTTTTACGGTTTTCTTTCATTACAGAAATAGTTTTATAATAATCACAATGGGCTTTTAAAACTGCCCAGGCGCTTTTTAATTGCCCCTTCAGCATAAAAAAAACTGCAGCTATCCCATCAAGGATCTTTCTTATAAAAAGCGTTTTCCTGAAGCTTTTGTCGGGCAGGTTTTTGTAAAGAAGAAAAAGACTGTTCCTGAAATTAAGATATGTCTTAAAGGGAGAATTATAGGGAAGGGCTCCACCTCCTACATGGTATACACGCGAATGTGGCACATAAAACACTTTGTATCCTGTCCTGTGAAAGCGCCAGCACAGATCTATCTCTTCCATGTGGGCGAAAAAATCAGGATCAAAACCACCAACTTTTTTCCATGCCTGTGAACGGACAGCCATACAGGCCCCAGTTGACCAGAATATTTCAGCAGGACTGTCATACTGACCAATATCTCTCTCAATTTCGTTAAGTACCCGTCCACGGCACAGAGGATAACCATATTTATCAATGAACCCTCCGGCCGCTCCTGCATATTCAAAATGATCTTTATTGTTGTGAGATAGTATTTTGGGTTGGCATGAGGCTATATCAGGATTACTATCGAGTAATTGAACCATAGGTTCCAGCCATCTCTCGGTGACCTCAATGTCGGAGTTCAACAATATATAATAATCAGCCTCAATTTGTTCAAGTGCCAGATTATAACCCTCCGAGAAACCGTGATTCTTCTCAAGCCTTATGAGTCTGACTTCTTTGTGAGATGATTCGACCCATTCTACCGAACTATCCGATGACCCGTTATCTGCCACCCATATCTCTGTTGATGAATTCAGAGAATATTCAATAACCTTCGGAAGAAACTTCTTCAGGAAATTAATTCCGTTCCAGTTTAATATTACGACAGCTGTCTTAGTCATCCGGATTGTTGAGTCTTTTATGTTTCCATCTGCGGTGTGTCCATAACCAGTATTCCGGTTTTTCAACAATGATTTCCTCAAGTCTTTTAACATGAGTCTGTGTTATCAGATGCTCCGGAACACCATTGGTGTGTTCAAATAATAATTCAAAAGTTATCTCATAATATCCTCTTTTAACCTTCTGTATTTTTAAAAATACAACAGCCATATCATATTTCACAGCAATTTTCTCAGCTCCGGTGTAAACAGGGGTATCCTGATTAAGGAATTTTGTCCGGAATTTTATATCAGGCAACGGTGGTGTCTGATCTGACATTATCCCGTAAATTCCTCTTTTGTTGTTATTACGGTTACGGATTATCTCTCTTATAACATTTGACATTGGCACCGGTCTGCAATCATTCTTACTCCTCATATTCAGCATAAACCTGTCGAAAAATTTGTTGTTCAGGGGTTTATAGACAGGAACAACCGTGGATTTGGTGTGTAAAGAAAGAATATTAGTCCATTCCCAGTTGCCATAGTGAGCAAATATTGCTATTATATCCCTTCCTTCATCATATAATTTATTAATTAACTGAGGATTATTTAATTTCGTCCTTTTCTTCAGTTGACTCCGGCTGATATGTGTAAGTTTTGCGATTTCGACTATCAGATCGCAAAAATGGTGATAGAATCTTTTTTCAATAATTGCCAGCTCTTCTTTTGTCTTTTCCGGGAAAGAGTTTTTAAGGTTTTCGGCTACTACTTTTCTCCTGTAGCCGGGAAAATAAAAAACAAAAATGAAGAAGAAATCGGAAAAGAGATACAGTACCTTCAGGGGAAGGAGTGTTATCAGCCAGTTAAGACCAAAAAAGATATAATATCCGATGATACCTGCCATAAGGGATAATTATCTGGCCATAAATTTATTTATTATGTCACTAAATTCTTCAAAAACATTACTGTTGGCAGCTATTATTTCTTTTCCGGAAAAGTCTTTCCTGTCACCTGAGAAATTACAGAAATGACCTCCTGCTTCTTTTACCAGAAGTGCTCCGGCAACCACATCCCAGGGATTAAGTCCGTATTCAAAAAAAGCTTCAAATCGCCCGCATGCCACCCAGGCAAGATCAACTGAAGCTGATCCGAATCTTCTGACACCATGTGTCGTCTTACAGAACCAGGTAAAACATTTCATATAATCCTCGAGCCTGCTGAAATCACTGTAGGGAAAACCTGTTGCTATTAGGCTGTCAGATAATAAAGAAACGTCAGATACATGTATGGATTTATTATTCAACCATGATCCTCCGTTTTTCCAGGCTGTGAAAGTATCTCTGCTACTTACTTCATAAACAACTCCGGCTACGGGATCATCATCTTCCATAAGACCGACACTTATGGCAAACAAAGGGACACCATGTACGAAATTAGTGGTACCATCAAGAGGGTCAACAACCCAGTGATACTTGCTGCCTTTCTTTGCAGAAGTTCCTTCTTCAGTAATAAAACCAGCTTCCGGCAAGATATCACTTAATCTTTCAACAAGAATTTCTTCAGATCCTTTATCAACATAACTTACAAGATCATGTAAGCCTTTTGTCTCTGTCCTTTTAATATCAAAAACTTCGCATTCCCGGCGAATGAAATTACCTGTCTCGTTAACAGCTGTCACTATTTCAGAACATATATTACTGTAGTCAATCATATTTTTTAGCTTATTATTTCTACACTCATTCTTCCCGACACTTCAATATTTTTCATCCGTATCTTTTTAATTTTTCCTGCAAAACTTTGATCCCAGGGATATTCCACTCTAATATAGTTACCTGTAAACCCTGTTATCATACCCTTGTTTTTTACACTTTCAAAAAGAACATTTTCATTATGTCCAATATTGTTTTTCAGGAAGATATCGTGTTTCTTTTCTGAAAGAACATGAAGTCTTTTACTTCTGAGTTCTTTTACATGATGATTTACTTTACCCTCCATTTTAACTGCCCGGGTACCTGGCCTTTCCGAGTAAGGGAATACATGCATGTAGGAGAGTGGCTGGTCTGAAAGAAAATTATAAGCATCTTCAAAATCTTCATCGTTTTCTCCCGGAAAGCCTGTCAGGATATCGCTTCCAATTCCGGCCAGTGGTATTAAGGATCTTATCTTTTGTATTTTTTTGCTAAAAACATCTCTTTTATACCTTCTGCCCATCAAAGCAAGTATCTTGTCCGATCCGCCCTGAAGAGGAAGATGGAAATGGGGGAGTATCTTTGGATTATCAGCAGTCATCTCAATAAGCTCATCAGTAAGCAGATTGGGTTCAATGGATGAAATCCTGTATCTTTCTATTCCATTTATTTTAACCAGTTCACAAAGCAGATTATATAGTGACTGTCCGTTTTTACGACCAAAGTCACCAATATTAACACCTGTCAGTATTATCTCTTTTATACCTTTTTCTGCGATGACAGATGCTTCTTCCAGAATGGTGTCAATGCCGGGGCTTCGGCTCGAACCTCTTGCAAGAGGTATTGTACAATAGGCACAACCGTAATCGCAGCCGTCCTGTACTTTAAGGAAAGACCTTGTTCTGTCTCCTGCCGAAAAAGCAGGGATGAAAGGATCTGATTCTGACAGATGACTGGAATGTATTTCACATGGTGATCTCTTACCGTAATTTTTAATCATTTCTGCCAGACCGAATCTTTCATTTGTTCCCAGAACCATATCCACCCCGGGTATAGCAGCTATTTCCTGCGGTCGTAGTTGTGAATAGCAACCTATAGCCACTATCATAGCTTCCGGAGACAGGTTTCTGAATTTTCTTATTGCCTGCCTGCATTTTTTATCCGCAGCTTCAGTTACTGAACATGTATTAATTACATAAATATCAGCTTTCTGACCCGCAGTCACTTTTTCATATGTATTCTCAGGGAATGTACTGGATATTGTTGAGGTTTCAGCAAAATTCAGCTTGCAGCCCAGAGTGTGAAATGCAATTTTTTTCCTTCTAAGTGTATTCATTCATTTGTCATGCCAGTCTGATTGTCAAGCATGGTAAGATAAATATTTTTGAATTCAATGTCTTTCCCTTCACTTTGCAGACAGATGTGACCTTCACTAAGGGAAGTGCCGGTTGCTTTATTCTGCAATACACCATTAACCGTAACATTGATAGTATTATCCCTGCATTCAATTTCCATTGTATTCCATTCACCTGTAGCTTTTTCTGATGATTCAGCCTGTTTGGGAACAACAATAGTTGATTTATCGGTACGTTCATTCATATCGGATCCGTTCATACAGATAAGATCTCCAGCACTTCCTGCTTTAAGCTGCGATTCATAGCACTGTGGCCATATAGTATCCGGCTGCTGTACATGAATGAAAACGCCGCTGTTGGTAGCTTCAACAGGATATCTCCACTCCAGATGGAGTTTGTAATCGGAGTATGAATCATTTGTACGCATATAACCAAAAGGGTTTCCGGTAATATGTATCACCCCGTCTTCAACATAGAAAACGCCGGCAGGGTCAACAGAAGGATCCCTGAGGAAAAAGGACCAGTTACTCAGATCATTCCCGTTGAAGAGCTGTATCATTTCTGTTTCCTGTCCTTCACTCTGTTCATCTTTCCCACTCTTTTGTGAATTAGACTGGCAGGCAGCAAGAATAAAAGCCACCATTATGCCAAGATAAATAGTTTTGATTTTCATGGTTCTCAGGTTTTAAAGATAAAAACTCATTATTTTATTAAAAAAGTATTAAAGAAGTTTGCTTGCCAACTCAGCAAGATAACTGCGTTCTCCCTTGACAAGGTTGACATGAGCAAAGATATTCTGGTCTTTCATCTTGTCAGAAAGGTAACTCAGACCGTTTGATCCTGTATCAAGGTAAGGGGAATCTATCTGTTCGATATCACCGGTAAATACCATTTTTGTGTCTTCTCCCGCACGGGTAATAATGGTCTTTATTTCGTGGGGTGTCAGATTTTGTGCTTCATCAACTATAAAGAATATATTGGACAGACTGCGTCCTCTTATGTAAGCAAGGGGAGTGATCACCAGTTTTTCTTCCTTCATCATTTCATTAATCTTCATGAATTCCGGACTCTGATGACTAAATCTGTGTTTTATTACAGTAAGGTTGTCATAGAGGGGCTGCATATAAGGATCCATCTTTTCTTTTACATCACCCGGCAGAAATCCCAGATCGCGATTTGCTAGAGGGACAATAGGCCGGGCCAGGAAAATCTGTTTGTATCTCTTTTGCTGAGCCAGGGCAGATGCAAGGGCAAGAAGTGTTTTGCCTGTTCCCGCTTTCCCTGTCAGACTGACAAGCTCGACAGAGGGATCAGACAATGCCTCAAGTGCGAAGGTCTGTTCGGCATTACGTGGATCAATACCAAAAGTGGTTTGTTTAATAACTCTTGTAAGAGACTTATTGACAGGATTATAATGAGCTAGAACACTAGAGCCGTTGTTCTTGATAATAAAAAACTGGTGGCCCCTGAGATCTTCGCTGATATTGAATTCTTTCGAACTGATACCATCAGGAGCCTCATACAGCCTGTTAATGAGATCCTGATCAACATCGTCCATGACAGTTATACCTTTATAGAGATCACCTATGTTGGCAACCTTGTCATTCTCGTAATCCTGTGCAGGAATACCCAGTGATTTAGCTTTCATGCGCAGGTTAATATCCTTTGTTATCAGTACAACAACCTTGTCTTTGTTTGAAGTACATACATAATCAGCGATAGCCAGAATCCTGTGGTCTGACGTTCGTTCAGGAAAGGACTGACTGACTTTCTCCGAAAAATCCTTGCCCGTTTCTATATGCAGATTCCCCAAATTATCTCCAAGCGGAATGTTGGCTGTGAGAAGCATATCACCCGATAACTTGTCCAGTTCCCTGGTGAATTCCCTTGCATGAAAATTTATCTCATCATTGCCTTTTTTAAACTTGTCGAGTTCCTCAAGAACAACTATCGGAATAATAACATCATTTTCTTCAAAATTGTAAATGCATTGGTAATCGTGAAGAAGAACATTCGTATCAAGTATGAAAATTTTTTTGTTATGTCTTTTTGTCATGTTTAAATATTTGTAATACAAGTTATTATAACAAGAAAAGGACCTGTTGCCCTGTCGTAAAAATAACCAAAAAAATGAGGATTTATTGAAAACACATCCTAAAGATTGTTATTTTGCACAAAAAACATTGTTGTTATGGAGCTTTATGAAGGACTAATCTCACGCAGGAGTATAAGATATTATACCGGAGAAAAGATAGATGAAGAAATTATCACTAAAATTATCAGAGCGGGAATGTATGCTCCTTCTGCACGTAACAGACGTCCCTGGCATTTTGTGATTATTGACGACAGAGATATTATCGGAAAGATCATGGAGATACATCCTTCAGCCACTATGCTCTCAAAGGCCAGTCATGCTATTGCAGTCTGTGGCGATGAAAAACTGGAGAATGGACCGGGTTATTATAAACTGGACTGTTCAGCTGCCACACAAAATATTCTTCTTGCTGCCCATTCTATGCGATTGGGTGCTGTGTGGCTGGGCATTGAACCAAGAGAAGCAAGAATGAAAGCGGTTGATTCACTGCTCGGACTTCCTGAGCACATCCATACATTATCTGTCGTTTCAATTGGCATCCCAGATAATATGCCTGTTACGACCCCTGACAGATTCGAACCTGAAAAAATAAAAAGAAACAAGTGGTGAACAAATATTACTTTTTAACATTGTTCTGCAGGATAGTCAGATAATCAAAATGACAACAGTAATGGAACACATGATCCCCGATATCTTATGAACTACGATCAGACACTTGATTACCTGTATTCTCTTTTGCCAGCCTATCACAGGATCGGGAAAGCTGCTTACAAGGATAATCTTGATAATACTCTTGCTCTTGATGCATATTTCGGTCATCCTCACAATAATTATAAAACCATTCATATTGCCGGTACTAACGGAAAAGGTTCTGTTGCACACATGCTGGCCTCAGTTTTACAGGAGGCAGGTTTACGTACCGGATTATATACTTCTCCCCATCTCAGGGATTTCAGAGAGCGAATAAGGGTTAACGGAGAGATGATCCCGGAAGATGAGGTGATTGGGTTTGTAGAAAAACACAGAGATATAATTAATAAAACAAGCCCTTCTTTTTTTGAACTTACCGTGGCAATGGCTTTTTACTACTTTGACCAGGCTAATGTAGATATTGCGGTTATTGAGACCGGACTGGGAGGACGGCTCGATTCGACAAACATAATAATACCTGTCCTTTCAGTGATAACAAATGTTGGACACGATCATATGGACCTGCTGGGAGATACTCTGGAAAAGGTTGCCTCAGAGAAAGCCGGCATAATAAAACAAAATATACCCGTGATTATTGGGGAATCGCAGAAAGAAACAGATCATATTTTCAGACAAAAAGCCGAGGAAAAAGGTTCTCCGGTCTTTTGTGCCAACAAGTATTATGAATGTACTTTCACCGATAAGGAGATGAACGGCAAACTCCGGGAATTCAGGATTAAAAATATGAAAGAAGGGACTGTTTTTAAAGGTGTGACACCTCTTGGAGGGGATTATCAGTGTTCAAATATCGGGACATTGTTTATGATCTGTGATCATTTGAAAGGTGTTTATAACTTTGATACGGATATAATTCTGAGAGGTATAAGCGGGGTTGTTAAAAATACGGGATTAAAAGGCCGGTGGCAGATACTGGGTAACAAACCCCTCATAATATGTGATACCGGACATAATATGGAAGGATTTCAGTATACAATGAAACAGTTAGTAAAGCTGCCTGCAGAAAGAATTCATATTGTTATCGGATTTGTTGCAGATAAGGATTTGTCAATGATACTTCCTCTTTTTCCCAAAAAAGCCAGCTACTATTTTACCCGTGCATCAGTACCCCGTGCCCTTGATGAGAAAATACTTAAGTCAATAGCTGCAGATTACGGTCTGTTGGGTAACTCTTTTGACAACGTTGCCGAAGCCCTTGATAGTGCTGTTGTGAATGCAGGGGGAAAAGATGTTATTTTTATTGGGGGAAGTACATTTGTTGTTGCAGATATTACTTAATTGAAGTACATTTAATTTATCAACCCTGTGTTTTTTTTGCAATACATGACCTGATAAAAAAACTACTTATATTCACTCTCTTTTGTGTATTGAAAGATAAATTGTCGGTTATAACCAGAATTATCAGACGATGAAAAGAAAAATAATTATTGCCGTTGCTGTTCTGTTTCTTGTTATGCAACCTACTGAAGCACAGAAAAAAATTGTATTGCTTCATACGAATGATCTTCATTCCAGACTTACCGGGTATGCTCCGGAATCTCAATACACTCCGCTTACCACTGGTGATGACGCTACAGTCGGCGGTTTTGCCCGTATTGCTACCATCATAAGAGAGGTAAAAGAAGCTGCAGCAAAAGAAAATATCCTTCCCCTGGTTGTAGATGCCGGTGATTTCCTTATGGGAACACTTTTTCAGGGACTTGAAGCAAACACGGGATTTCAGCTCAGACTGATGAAAACGATGGGCTTTGATGTCATCTGTATTGGTAATCATGAATTTGATTACGGACCGGCAAAATTGTCAGAGATAATAGAAAATTCGAAGAAAGGGGGAGAAATTCCGGACATTCTTTTGAGCAATGCTGTCTTCGATAAAAATGACATTGCTGATGATGAACTGGAAAAGCTGTTTATTAAGGGAGATATCAGGCCTAAGCAAATAATTGAGAGAGAAGGTATCCGCATCGGATTTTTTTCTTTATTGGGGAAGGTTGCAGATGATAATGCAGCTTTTGCCGTTCCTGTTACTTTTAAAAATCAGATCAGAGTAGCCCGAAAAATGGTAAAAGAACTTAAGAAAGATGATTGTGATTTAATAATATGCCTTTCTCATTCAGGTGTCACTCCCGGTAAAAATGGTATTATTGGAGGTGAAGATGTTAAACTGGCAAAAAAGGTAAAGGGTATTGATATCATTGTAAGCGGACATACACACACAAAGCTTGAAAAACCTGTAATAATCAATAATACTGCAATAATCCAGACCGGAGAATACGGTCGTTTTGTTGGGAAACTTAACCTTACCTCCGACAACGGCAAAATCTCTTTTGATAATTATTCACTCATCCCTGTTGATGACAAGATACCCGGTGACACCCTGGTCAATGAGATGATAGAGAAACAGAAAGAGCTTATTAATGAATTAATACTCAGGCCAAACGGCATGGATTATGAAAGGAAAGTAGTGGAATCTGATTTTGTTCTGGAATGTAATGAACAGGGAGATTTTGAAAACAGTAATCTCGGTCCCCTGGTAGCTGACGCTATTCATTCATATATCAATAATCATTCTGCTGAGGGAACAGATATCAGTATGGTAGCAACAGGTGTGATACGCGACAGGATAGTGCCGGGCATGCAATCTGCTCCGGATATCTTCAGGATAATGTCCATGGGATCAGGGAATGACAATATTCCGGGTTATCCCCTTGCAAGACTGTATGTTACCGGTAAGGAACTGAAAAGAATTCTGGAGATATTGCAGGTAGCCTACAGGAATACACCTGCCAATTACTGCTTCTACTCTGGTGTACGTGTTGAGTATGATCCGGCAAAAGGAATGCTGAGAAAGATAAAAAAAATAGAGATCATCAATTCTGAAGGAGGAAAAACCCGGGTCAGTTTTTCCCGGAAAGATGATACTCTTTATTCGATAACAGCAAATTCCTATATGCTGGAGTTTATAGGGATAATAAAAAAAATGAGTTTCGGACTGATCAATGTTGTTCCAAAGGATATTGAAGGCCATCCCATAATTGATATGTCAAAGGCAATAATAGATATTGACGGGGAAAAAGAAGGTGTTCAGGAAGGTAAAGAGTGGCTTGCTCTTATGGAATATATGTCGGCGATGAAGGATACAAACGGTAATGGTATTCCTGACATAGATGATAGGTATAGCACTTCAATCAAAAGTTTTATACCGGTAAAACAAAAATAGGCTTTGTCTGTATTTTTTAAGGGTTCCTTTTACCAGCTGCTAAAGGGATTATCTACAACAATACGCTTCTTCTTATTGGCCACTTCATAACCAATCTGAAACATTGTTTCTGCAATGAGTTCCATCTTTTCAAAATTAATTTTTTCCACTACATCCTCCGGACTGTGATAGTCGGTATGCAGTCCGGTAAAAAAGAAAAGAACGGGTATGTCTTTAACAACAAAATTATAATGGTCACTGCGACTGAAGAGTTGCAGTGGATGGTTTCTTCCGCTCAGGCTGAAGTTAAAATCCAGGACTGACTGTTGATCCACAGCCTCTGCAATTGTTGTGAGTTCCTTACTTTGATTATCTGAAATGACAAACACTTCTTTCGGACCTGTCATGGGATTATCAGCAGTGGTATCAGCTGGTCCCTTAACTCTCCCTATCATATCGGCATTCAGGTTGACAAGAGTATTCTCAAGAGGGACAAGGGGGTTGTTGACATAATATCTTGAGCCTAAGAGGCCTATCTCTTCACCGGAGACCCAGAGGAAGAGTACTGACCTCAGAGGTTTTTTCTTAAGATTCTGAAATGCTTCGGCTATGGACAGAAGGCCGGCACATCCTGAAGCGTTGTCATCAGCTCCTGTATTTACTCCCTGGCTGGAGATACCTATATGATCAATATGAGCAGAATAAACAATATATTCATTTTTCAGTACAGGATCACTGCCCTCAATGTAAGCTGCAACATTATTCAAATGCATATCTTCAGTTTTGACCACCTCGGTGATCTTTACCTTTTTGTCAGGTATTTCAATCGAAAAAGGTTTTCCTGTTTCGTCTATCTTACTCTGCAGACCTGAAAGGTTATAACTACTTTCCCTTAGCAATTCTTCAGCAACATCCCTGTGTACAATCATTATCTTTGGCATATTGGGCATTTGCATTATACGGGGCTTCTGACCCTTAAGGCTGATAGCTGAATTGAGCTCTCCTGAGATGCCGGGAAACTGTTCTTCCAGAGAAGAGTATCCGGATTTGGGATCGGCTACTATAAGGACAGCTTTTGCACGGGTAAAAAGTAAAGGAGTGAGCTTAACCTGGAGACTTTGGAAAGATGACCAGTCAACACCTTCTACCATATAACCGTCTCCGTCTGCCGCCGGAGGACAACCCATCATCACAAGTACTATCTTATCTTCTGTTACTATATTTTCAAAATCGTCGTATCCATACCTGTCCTGTTTAAGACCATAGCCGGCAAAGACAATCTCTCCCTCAACGGTAAAATCAGAAGGACCTGTAGGGACAATCTGAAAAATTGGTTTTCTGAAGATGACTGTGTCTTTATTTTTGCCGAACACCTCAATAGTGCTTTCTTCAGGATCAACAGAATACCGGGTTATTGAATATGGCTGAAGATAGTTTTTCCCACTGACCGGAGGAATACCCATTATTTCCAACTGCGAAATGATATATTGCTGAGCAATGTCAAGTCCGGGCTCACTGTTCTTTCTCCCCTGCAAAAGAGGAGAGGAAAGAAAGGTGACATAACTCTTCAGATCAGTTGCCGTAATGACATCTTTCCATGAAATGACATCCTGAGATCTGACTGGGAAAGAGAATAAAACTGATAATAACAGTATAATAAGACAGCGGGGAATCGATTTCATCTTAAAGGATTTTTTGAAGCATAAAGGTAAAAAAGTTTCAGGAACAAATCCCTGTGGGTTTTTCTCATAATAATTGCAGCAAGCTGAAGATTTCCTGCTACGGGCAGAAATATTTTATTTAAGTTTGCAGACTTATTTAAATTAATGGAAGTTAGTATTTATTTCTGGATCGGGTTTCATATTCTCATCTTCATTATGCTGGGGCTTGATCTTGGAATATTCAGCAGGGAAGCCCACAAAGTTCCTGTAAAAGAAGCTTTGATATGGTTCGCTGTTTGGATTATCATGGCTTTGCTCTTCAACCTTTTCGTTTTATATGAATTCGGGAAAACGAAAGCACTTGAATATTTTACAAGCTATATTGTTGAGAAATCACTCAGTGTTGACAATATATTCGTCTTTATATTAATCTTTACCTATTTTGCTGTCCCGGAAAAATACCAGCATAAAATACTTTTCTGGGGAGTTCTGGGAGCCCTGGTAATGAGAGGAATATTTATTTTCGCCGGAGTAGCCCTGATTAACAGGTTTCACTGGATTGTAATTATCTTTGGGGGATTTCTTTTAGTAACGGGGATTAAGATGTTGTTTGAGAGCGATATACATATGGATCCTTCAAAAAACCCCGTTGTGAAATTTGCCCGACGTTTTCTTCCGGTGACTGACGAAGCTCATCATGGGAAATTTTTTGTCAGAATAAATCATAAATTATATGCCACACCTTTTTTTCTGGTATTACTAATTATTGAATCATCCGATTTGTTGTTTGCCGTTGACAGTATCCCTGCCGTTCTGGCAATAAGCCAGGACAGGTTTATCGTTTATACTTCAAATATCTTTGCCATTCTCGGTCTGCGCTCCCTGTATTTTGCCGTATCTGGTATAATGGGTTATTTCAGATATCTAAAAATAGGTCTTGCTATTATTTTAGCTTATGTGGGGGTTAAGATGATCGTTTCATTTTTCCATTTTGAAATACCTGTATCATTATCATTAACGATCATAGGTTCAATCCTTTTGATATCTATACTGGCTTCAGTGATAGTAAAAAAGAAATAATTCTCCTTTTGCAGCTTTAACAGATAAATAATATTCAGGAAAGTATTAATTTTGTGCTAATTGAAGAAAGTCAGAAACATAAGATCAGGTACTCTCTTAAAGGATGCGATAATATTTTTGCAGAGATACAAACATGCCATACCCTGGCATCTGATAATTCTTTTTCTTGTTCTGTCGTCAGTTTCGATAATTGTTGGGATGGTATTTTACCAGAACCATAAAAAAACCCTGTTACTGAACAGCACAAAAGAACTTTCTGCTATTGCCGATCTTAAGGCAAAACAGATAATACAGTGGAGAAGCGAGAGGATGGCAGATGCTTTCAATTTTAGTCAGAACAATAGTCTGATGAAGAATTATGATGCTTACATATCAGGTAATCAAAGGCTTAAGGAAGACCTTGTTCAGATTTTGAAAGTACTGACAGACAGTTATGACTATCGCAATGCACTTTTCGTTGACAGAGATTGTAATGTCATTCTTTATCATCCCGATCAGGATACTGTTCTGGGTGATTATTTACGATCAATACTCCCTGGGGTTATTGATAAAGGTGATATTGTAATGACGGATTTGCATCATGCAAAAAATGTAAGTTTTGTTCATCTTGATCTGCTTGTACCGATGAGGAAAAGGAAAGATAATGATTCAACTGTTTTTGGGGCTTTGGTATTAAGGGTCGATCCGGGAAGAGTATTATATCCCATACTTCAATCATGGCCATCAGCAACAAGGACATCGGAAGCCTTATTGTTTCACCGTGAAGGAGATGAGATCGTTTATCTGAATGAACTCAGGCACATGCAGAAATCAGAACTTTTGTTGCGGAAATCCATAACGGAAGAAGAGCTTGCGGCCGCTCAGGCTCTACTGGGAAATATGGAAACAACAGATGCCATTGACTATCGTGGTGTTCCCGTAATAGCTGCAATGAAGAGGGTTCCTGAGACTCCCTGGTTCCTGATAGCAAAGACTGATAAAAGAGAAGTCTTCAGCTCATTACTCGACACGAAAAGGCTTATCCTCATAATTGTAGTCCTTTTTATTCTCACCAGTGGTTCCTCCCTCGGATTCTTCTGGTGGAATCAAAGGGTAAGGTTTTACAGACAGAAATATGAAAAAGAGCTCGAGCGAATGGCCCTTGTCAGACATTTTGACTATATACTTAAATTTGCCAATGATATAATATTTCTTACAGATAAGGATTTTAATGTTGTGGAGATAAATGATAAGGCACTTGAAACTTATCAGTATGGCAGAGACGAAGTCATAGGGTTCCCTTTAAGCAATCTGACTCACGGTTCTTCATCAAAAATATTCAGGAACAAACTCTCATCACTTGACGATAAAGGATTTGCTGTTTTTGAAGCAAGTCACAGAAAAAAAGACGGTTCTGTTTTTCCTATTGAGATCAGTGCCAGAAGGGTGGACATCGAAGGAGTTAAATTTTACCAGGCTATATGCCGCGATATTACGGAAAGGAAACACGCTGAGCTGATACTGAAAGAGAGCGAGGAAAAATTTCGTAAGATATTTGAAGAGAGCCCCCTTTCCATTGCAATGACAGATAAGGATATGGGTATTATTAGTGTGAATCAGGCTTACACCAGATTATTAGGGTATCCGGAAGAAGAACTGACAGGAATGATTTACAAAAACTTTACTCATCCTGATGATGTAGCTGCTGATGAGATTGCAATACTGGATTTGGTGGCCAGGAAAATACCCATATATCATACAGAAAAACGCTACCTTAAAAAAGACGGCTCAGTAATATGGGGACTCACAACAGTGAGCATAGTGCGTAACAATGATGGAGAGATACAGTTCTTCCTGGTTATGGTTGAGGATATAACCTATATAAAAAACGCAGAAGCAGAAATAATTGAAGCAAAAGACAAAGCTGAAGAAAGTGACCGGCTGAAGACAGCATTCCTTCATAACGTGTCACACGAGATAAGAACCCCGATGAACGCCATAATGGGTTTCTCCAGTCTGCTCGACGATCCTGATATTACCCAAAATGACAGAACCCAGTTCACTGAAATTATTAAGCAAAGCGGGAACCAACTCCTGTCAATAATAAACGATATTGTCGATCTTGCCAGTATTGAAAGCGGTCAGATGAAAATCAATATCCGGCCGGTTAATATCAATAAAGTATTAAAAAGCCTGTGTGAACAGTTTGGTTACAAGGAAAGGTCTCAGAAAGTGAAGTTGAGACTCAGGACAAGCCTTGAAAACGATGAGGCTGAAATAATGACTGATGGAACAAAACTGGTGCAGATACTGTCAAATTTGATAAATAACGCTATGAAATTCACATTGAACGGCAGAGTTGATGTGGGATATAAAATGAAAAAGGAATTTCTTGAATTCTCGGTAAAGGATACAGGAATAGGTATTCCAGAAGAATTTCACAACAAAGTATTTGAGCGATTTTACCAGGTCGATAATAAGGGTTCCCGTCAATATCAGGGAACAGGATTGGGCCTTTCAATATGTAAGGCTTATGCCGAACTGCTCGGAGGCAAAATATGGTTGAATTCGAAACCCGGCGAAGGAACTACATTCACTTTTACCATTCCTTACATTCCTTCTGAAAAAAAATCCGGCTGAAAGCAGAATAAATATTCCTGATCTCATCCAGTTGATTATTTTCACAGAATATTTTTATGAATGTGGGAATAAATTCATTTTAAAATAGTCTATTAAGTAGAAAATAAAACCAGTTAACTCTTAGCCATAATTTGAAATGAAGATCAACTATTTACTCAAAAATCTGAAAGAAACAAATTATAGGAAATATTTGTAAAACAAAATGACGGAATAGTTGGGAGAGAGTAGGTGTATCTTCATTTACAATGACATATAAATTAAGAAAACATGAAGAAGACATTAATAACAACAGGAATAGTTATTGTTGCTATAACAATAGCAATGATTATATTTAATAAAGTTTTCTCAACGGATAAAAAAGAGCAGATTTTTGCTGAAGTAAAGCAGGGCCTTTTTGAGATAACTGTTTCAAATGCCGGCAGGTTAGTTGCCGAACATTCACTTGATATTTCCGGTCCGGATATAACAGCAGCCACTCAGACGGGAGGTAGTTCCCGCGGAAGACGGGGAGGTATGATGATGCGTGCAATGGATCTGACAATCCAGGATATTGTGCCGGAGGGTACAATGGTTCAGAAAGGCGATTATATCGCTCAACTCGACAGGACAGAATATTCCAATACTTTAAATGAAGCTATTCAGAGCCTTGAAAATATGGAAGCAAATCTGGAAATGGCTATTCTGGATACGGCAGTCTCTCTGTCTGCTCTCAGGGATGATATAACAAACATCAAGTATCAGGTCAGAGAAGCACAGATCACTCTTGATGAATCACAATTTGAGCCACCTGCAACACAGCGTAAGGCTGAAATCAACCTTAACAAACAGCAGAGAGCTCTTGAACAGGCTGTTAAAAATTATGAGCTTAAATATGCCCTGGCCCTTGCAGATATAGTCACCGCAAGACAAAAAGTGCATGATGCACAGGAATACATAAACACTCTTCAGGACTTTCTCTCTAAATTTACCATAACAGCCCCGGCATCAGGAATAGTTATGTATAAGGAGGAGTTTGACGGCAGTAAGAGAAAAACAGGTTCAAGTCTTAATCCCTTTGATCTGGTAGTGGCTACCCTCCCTGATCTTACTTCAATGCTTTCTGAAGTATATGTAAATGAAATTGAGGTGAATAAGGTGAAGGTCGGACAACAGGTTGTAATAACTGTCGATGCTCTTCCTAATAAGGTTCTGAATGGTACAATAAAATCAGTTGCAAATGTGGGTGAAGTGCTTCCAAATTCAGATGTTAAAATGTTCGAGGTAGTAATCAGAATTAATGGTACCGATTCAGAGATCCGTCCTGAAATGACTTCATGGAATAAAATCATCATTAAAACAGTACCGGATGCCATTTATATACCTCTGGAGTGTGTTCGTGCCAGTGAAGATGATATCCCATTTGTAGTTATGAAAAATAAAACAAGACAGATCGTCGTTTTGGGTGATTTTAACGATAAGAATGTTATAATAAAAGATGGCCTTGAACCAGGAAACAATATCTATATAGTACCACCCGAGGATTATACCGACTTTAAACTTATTGGTCAAAGCTTATTAGCCGGTAATCAATAATTTATTCCACTGTTTTATTACTGGAGTGTAAAGACCTATCTTTACACTGAAAAACAACATTTTAAACAGGAGTAAAATATGTGTTATTTGTGGAAGAATAAGACAGTTCCTTTTTTCTTTGTTTTTTTATTCTTAGTAACCGCGAATTGCTATGCCGGGATACCGGGATGTACTGATCCTGTGGCACTCAATTATGACCCTGCAGCGACAACGAACGATGGAAGCTGTATCTACAAAGAGACAACAGTGATCCCGGAAATGGAAATCAGGCTGTCCGAAAAACTTGTAGAAACATCAGGCCTGATATACTGGGATCAACATATCTGGACACATAATGACAACAGTGATGTCAATATCTATCAGATTGATACCATCAGTGGTAATATAATACAATCCCTCTCCCTTCCGGGAGTTGTGAATACCGACTGGGAAGAGATATCCCAGGATTCTGCATATTTATATATCGGTGACTTTGGCAATAATTCAGGAGGAAACCGGGAAGACCTGAATATACTCAGAGTAGATAAAAAAAGCCTGCTTGAAGGTGCTCCCCTGATTGAAAAAATAGAATTCTCCTGGTCAGATCAGATTGTCGGGCAGAAAGCATTCGCTGATACAGATTATGATTGCGAAGCATTTATTGTTACGAAGGATAGTATTTATCTCTTTACAAAACAATGGATAAGTAAAAAAACCAGCCTTTACTCTTTGCCAAATACACCGGGAGTACATGTTGCAAAACTAAAAGATACATACGATGTGGAAGGCCTTGTGACGGGAGCCGTTCTGGTCGATAATAAGAACCTGATAGCCCTCTGCGGTTACAGCACTGCCCTTGAGCCTTTTATCCTGCTGCTTTACGATTTTAATGGCCAGGATTTTTTCGGAGCTAATAAACGGAAAATATATATCAGGGCTGCAAATCATCAGATAGAGGGAATCACCACTGCCAACGGACTCAGATACTATGTTTCCAATGAATACCTGTCACTGGGCCCCTTTATCAATGTTCCTCAAAAATTACAGATAATAGATCTGCGCTCTTATCTGCAAAAATATTTCAATTCACTGGCTTCTGACACAAATAATCTCACAATGAATGATTATATCCTTTACCCTAATCCCGCGGATGATTATATATCACTGAAAAGTAATACTGTGACTATTAGATCAGATTATCATCTGCTCGATCTTTCAGGCCGCGTAATACGTAAAGGTTTTTTTTCAGGAGATGAGCCGGATATTTCTGTTTCCGGTCTGACTGCCGGTATTTATTTTTTGAAAATATGCAGGGAGAATTGCCGTACCTACAAAGTGATAAAGAAATAACAAATAATTATCAAAAGAAATGTTCTGATTCATACAAAGTGCTTATTTCAATCTGCTTTATGCTGTATATTCGTTTGATTTTTGTTACAGGCTTAAACGATTCTGCCTGATCAGTGTCTGATAAGATGTGATAAAAAAAAAGAAAGAGTAGGCTTAAGTCCTTGTTTATCAGTTGTGGGCGATGACGGATTCGAACCGCCGACCCTCTGCTTGTAAGGCAGACGCTCTGAACCAACTGAGCTAATCGCCCGAAAAAGTGAATGCAAATATATATTAGATTTTAAATTCTGCAAAAGAAAAATCTTTTCATTTTCCGGAACAATTGTTAATATGTTGAAAACACTATGCAAAATTTATACTGATTGTTGTTCTAAAATTTCTTAAATTCGCTTTAATTTGTTATAAATTTAAAAGAAAATGCGGATTCTGTCTGATTATCTGTGTTGTCTTATTGCTTCAATATTTAATGTTTTTTTATAATTGATTAACTGAACCAGATCTCAATGAGACAAATGAGTCGTTCTTTTCTGTGTGTTCCGGATGAAAATTTTACTGTAAGTAAAAACATAGGTCATCCTTCCGGACAAAACATAGACAATAAAATCATATTTTACCTGAAAAGGGGAGTCAGCCGACTGTTTTTACTATTTTTATCTCTCTGTCTGGCATTTATTTCCATCCCGATAAATGCCGGTGTTAATACAGGCAGGGCTTGTTATAAGGGTTTTGAAAACAGCTCCGGTTATGCTGCAGACATCAGAGAATTAAATGTTGGCATTAGCCCGCTGTTGTCGCCGGTAGCTGTTTGTAAGAATATAACTGTTTTTCTTGGTCACGGCGGGACAGTGTCGTTAAGCGGTTCTGATATCGACGGAGGATCTTATGATCCTGATGGTTTGATAGTGAGTCTCGAAGCAAATCCCTCTTCTTTAGATTGTTCTAACATAGGTAATAACAATGTAATCCTTACGGTTACAGATGACGAAGGCCTTGTTTCCACATGCTCTGCCACAGTTACTGTACGGGATAATACACCACCACAGATGAACTGTAAAAATATTACTGTCTGGCTCGACCACTCAGGTTCTGCAAAAATTAGTCCGGCTGATCTGGATAACGGTTCGTCTGATAATTGCGGAGGTCTGCTTACCCTGTATACAGACAGGACATTATTTACCTGTTCAGATATCGGGTCTCCCACCACTGTTACCCTTACTGGCACAGACGCATCAGGAAATACTGCATCATGCACCTCAACTGTAACGGTACAGGATACAACTGCCCCCTATGTGAGTGTAAAAACATTTACTCTTTCTCTTCAGCCTGACGGTACGGGAACACTTCAGCCTTCAGATGTCGATAACGGATCTTCAGATAATTGTGGACCGGTTACCCTTTCTGTTTTTCCCAATACTTTCACTTGTGGCGATTGCGGTTCGAAAACCGTTATACTCACTGCGACTGACTCCTATGGTAACTCTTCATCCCGGAGTGTGGATATAGTTATTGAACCCTCATTTAAAATAGAAAGTCTTGCGCTGAATAACTGCGATCTTGCAGTACCCTATGCTCTATATAAAGCCAATATCACAGGTGCCGACAGTCTTTATAGTTATTTCTGGGACGGTCTGGAAGACTGGTCTAAACCTTTTCTTTCATTTATCTCTGTGCCTCCTTATCTGGTGCCTACCAATACCAGTACCCTGCAGACCCCCTTCTTTAATAATGCGACCCTGCCTGACGGTACATATCATTTACGCCTCATTGTGACTGATACAACCACAGGATGTGTTGATACAGCTGAAATGGCAATAACGAAAACGGGACCGGTATTCAATAATATTACTGCCCGTACATCTGAAGCATGCGAAGGAGCTACTGAGATATATTCTGTTAATAGTGATTCAGGTGCTGTGTATTCCTGGGATATTGAAAATGGTATTATTCTTAGTGCTGAGACCGATTCCAACAGAATTGAAGTGCAATGGAATTTGGGAGTGCCGCAGGGAATAGTTAAAACAACCATAAATCGACCTAATTTTGCAGGAGATCCCTGTATATCCTATGTGATAGATACTGTTACAATACACCCCGTGTCCTTGCCTGTCTTCAATACCTCGGCATTAAATGCCTGTTCCGGAACGGAATATACATACACTCTCACTGAAAGTTATCCATCTGTTTACTGGAATGTTACAGGAGGGATAGTAAGATCCGGAGGATCTCCCTCAGATAATTTTATTACAGTGATATGGAATAAGGTTCCCACTGGGCGTATAACAGTAACATCTGAAAACAGTTATATGTGTCCTGCTTCAACATTCATCGATGTATCTATTGATAACCTCTCGGGATATGTAGAGTCTCTCTCAAATATTTTGTGTAACGGAGCATCAGATGGAGAAGTGACTGTTGCCGCTACTCCCGGGTCGGGACTGCCTCCCTATCAGTATTCCCTCGACGGTGGAGCATTTGTTTCAGATGGTTCTTTTACAGGATTATCTCTCGGGAATCATGTGGTGACAATAAGAGATGCTGGTTTCTGCTTGTTTGAAGTACCTTTTATTATTACACAACCTCCTGTTCCACTGTATGCAACAACAACTACAACAAATGTGGATTGTTACGGCAGTTCAACAGGATCAGCTGATCTGACAGTTACAGGAGGAACAGCACCTTACACTTTCCTGTGGAGCAACGGGGCAGTGACCGAAGATATCTCTAATGTGCCTGCAGGAGTCTATTCAGTGACAATAACTGATGCTAATTCATGTACAACAACAGCAACAGCCACGGTACTTCAACCTGCAGCACCATTGGAAGGAACCCTGGCTGTCACTGATGTTGATTGTTATGGTTCTTTTACAGGAGCTATCATTCTGACAGTTACAGGAGGAACAGCCCCGTATTCATATCTCTGGAACAATGGAGCAACAACAAAAGATATTATTGATCTTGCCGCCGGAGACTATTCTGTTACTATTACTGATGCAAATTCATGTATAGTAACTGTTACAGGTTCAGTTAATCAACCTCTTGCACCTCTGTACGCCGGTATATCGGCTACAGATGTTGCTTGTTTCGGAGAGGCAACAGGTGCTCTTAACCTGACTGTCACAGGAGGAACAGAACCTTATTCCTATCTGTGGAACAATGGAGCAACAACAAAAGATCTGATAAATGTACATGCAGGAGTATATAATGTTACTGTGACGGATGCGAATATGTGTACAACGACAGCTTCGGCTACTGTAACCGAACCCGTCCAGCCACTTAACGGTATTGTGGCAGTTACTGATGTAGCATGTTATGGAGATGCTTCCGGATCTGTTGATCTGACAGTGTCGGGAGGAACTCCACCCTATACCTTCCTCTGGAGTAACGGGGCAATGACGGAGGATCTTGTCAATATGCCACCAGGTGTATATACTGTAACTATCACCGATGCCAATCTCTGTACCATTGTTGTTTCAGGAACAGTGAATCAGCCGGATGCCCCCCTAACAGGAAATATTGTTGCGACAGATGTAGCCTGTTTTGGTGATGCCACAGGCGGACTAAACCTGACTGTTAGCGGGGGTACAGAACCTTATTCCTA
>Ga0209723_1000600_pt1 | contig 65527 bp, 62 predicted proteins | sample BiotimSIPDNA_2_FD_185750 | JGI IMG/M metagenome (GOLD analysis project Ga0209723, IMG submission 185750) | Anaerobic biogas reactor microbial communites from Washington, USA - Biogas_R2 time_0 SIP DNA (SPAdes) (version 2) | ecosystem: Engineered > Bioreactor > Anaerobic > Unclassified | place... | reverse complement strand
GTGATCATACCAAGAAGATTGGTGGGTTGAGGGTTCAGTTCTATTAAACCGATTTCAATTTTAGATACATCCAGAATATCATTTATAATAGATAGGAGTTGTTCACCACATTCACGGATAGTCTGTAAATTTTCCGCCTGACTGTAGTCCAGTCGACTTTGTTCCAACAGATCTACCGACCCAAGAACCCCGATCAAGGGGGTGCGGATCTCATGGCTCATATTGGCCAGAAATTGACTTTTGGCAAGGTTAGCTGATTCTGCTTTTTCTCGGGCTTCCACCAGGTCGGCGATATCGGTCGATATTATTACATAAGCCTTGATCTCGCCTGCCTGTATCATAGGATTGATCCGGTGCATGAATACTCTGGGTTTCTCCTGCATCATAAGGGTGATTTCACCTTGCCAGGTATGGGTTGTCCTAATAGAATGGGTAATGGATTCTACTTGGTGCTGGTTCATTTTATAGGCTTTAGGTAGCAGCTCCCAGATGTTGATGTCACTACATTCCTGGCAGTCAAAAATCAATCGGGCCTGATGGTTCATATAATCGACGGTGCCGGTAGGGTCGACAACTATCACGCTCTCAGTGATGTTGTCCAGTATCAGAGACTGATAATCGCAGGTACCTATAATTTTTGACATATTACTACCCCCTTTGAACATCACAACCAATAATGACGATATTGAAGGTATTTTTACCATACCCTATATTAGGCCAAAAGCTTGTCTTCTTATGGCGAGGGCCAGGACATTTTTTTGCTCTAGATATGTTGAATTTTGGGGAGAAGGGGAGAAGAAGGCAAATTGACCAATTTACTGTGTCATACTGTAGGGAAATATCCCTAATTAGCGTAGAAAAATAGCAAGAGCGATAATCATTTAGAGGAAAAATCGGGCTCTACCAGAAGTAGTATCAAGGAAAAACGGCGACAGAAACATAGCAATGGGAGGTTGAATTTGTGCGACATAGGATACTGGCTATCTTAATGACTGCTCTCTTATTTACTGCTCTAGGAACTCAATCTACTGTAGCTCAACCTGCTACAGCCACCATCTACATTGATGGAAAGCAATTAGTCGCGGATGTGAGTCCGGTAATCCGTCAGGATCGGGTAATGGTTCCTCTGCGCGCTATCGGGGAGGGATTAGGATTAGCGGTCAATTGGGATGCAGCTAATTATTTTGTTATGATTTCCACCAATGAGTCTTATCTCATGGCCCCGGCTGGTGTAGCAGGCTCCCCCCAGAGCACCATCCGCATTTTTTATAATGGTGGAGAACTTAAAAGCGATGCTGACCCGTTCATACTTAATGATCGCACCATGGTTCCACTACGACTGATCAGCGAAGAAATGGGCATGGAAGTAGATTGGCGGGCTGACAGTTATGAGGTTTTCATAAGTCGGCCGGCAGCGGACACTACCCACGAGCTACCGAATCTGCCGCCTAGTGAACAGATCTTAGATCCCGTGGAAGAGCTTCCTGCCGAGGAAGAACCAGTAACCGATTATGAAGAAAAACCAATATCTTCGGAACCTACGGGTGCTTTGGATATGGAAGCTCTGATAATGGGACAGGCTCAGGTCGACGCTCAGCAATTGCGTGCCCTTCTCTACCGAAACAATCCTAACGCCCCTGATCTGATTGACCTATATCTGGAAATTGGAGCCAAGTACGGGGTGCGGGGGGATCTGGCTTTTTGCCAGGCGGCCAAGGAGACCGGATGGTGGAGGTTTACCGGCATTGTTCAACCCTGGCAGAATAATTATTGCGGGCTGGGGGCGACCGGAGTAGCTGCTACTGGTGATGAAGACTTACTGGGAGCTGACCCTTCCTGTATTTGCTATGAAGAGGGGGTACACGGAGCCATATTCGCTACTCCTAAGGATGGGGTGGAAGCCCAGATCCAGCATCTCTATGCTTATGCGACCAAAAAACCCCTACCGGAAGGAACCGTTTTGGTTGACCCACGTTTTAAGAAAGTTACCCGGGGTATTGCTCCCCGCTGGATCGATTTGGGTGGCAAGTGGGCTTATCCCGGCTATGATCGCAACAAATATCCAGGGGAGAATGGATTTGCCGAGGCCTTTGCCCAGGAAGACACCTATGGTCATAGTATAATCAAACACTACTATGCCCAGATGTTTTAGAACGCACTAGCAAGTGCTCACAGCAGAAATAATTAAAGGCGGATGCATACTTGGATGACATCCGCCTTTTTTATGTTTATATTAAGCAGCTACATTGGATTTGGCAGCCTCGGCAGCCTTCGTCCAGGGACCGAAAGCACTGCCTATCGGCAGAACCGTAATACCGTAGTGAGTGTTCAGAACTGTGGCTGCTGATCCATAGAAAGATACAATGGCGATTCCCAATTCAGAATAAGCGGCTAACATATGGAAAGCCTCGCCGCCCCAGCCCAGAGTATTCATGAAAAGACCTAAGAAGAGCAGGTCAATTAAAAAGAAAATTATAAACAGAACCTTGTTAGTCCCCATAGATCCTATTGTCATATATATGGTAAAGATAAAGTAGCCCAGAAACGCGAAGCCCATCTGATGAGGGTCGTAAGCTACCGCGCCATTGCCCCACAGGCCATTGGAGATCATCCAGCTAAATGCCATAGCAAACCAGAAAAAACCATAGCCACAGAATGCTGTAGCACCGAAAGTGTTATTGTGTTTGTAATCTAATATACCGGCTACAAATTGGGCGGCAGCCCCCAAAAAGAGTGCCCAGGGTATGATGTAGGCGGTTCCATCGGTAATACCCAGTTTACTAGAAGACGCTACCAGAGTGACTATAGCCAAGCCAAAAAGGCCCAGAGGTGATGGATTAGCCACCAGTTCCTGAACGTGACCTGTTACTTTCATTTCGTTTAAATTCCCCATAATTCCCTCCCTAAAATCAATAGATGCCAAGCCATGTACTACTCCCTGCTTTCCTCCTTCCGATAAGGTAAAAATGGTAATATGGTTTTCGATTTGAATTATATTCCACGAAATAAAATAAAATCCTTTAAGAATTCATTATTTCAGGGAGAATAATAAAAAAATTATATGTGTCTCATTTTGAATAATTATTGAACAAATAGTTGAATAAGGTAAAATTGAATTACAAATTAGTACAAGTATGTATAGTAAAATATTAAAATTTGTGGGGGAAGAATTGATGGATGTAAAATGGCAAGAAGAATATCGGCGCAAACTGGTTAGTTTTGAAGAGGCGGCACAATCTATCCAATCAGGAGATTTCATTTCGATCGCCATTGGAGCAGGCGCATGTTCGTCGGAATTGTACGAAGCTATTCTTGACCGGCATGAGGAACTGCGCAATGTAATTATAATGGACACTATTCAGCTACGGCCTACCCGTTTATATGATCCTGAGTATATGAGAAACCTGGATGGGCATATCAACTACATGCCGGCTTTCGGCATCGCCTCCATACGCCAGGCGTATGCGCATAACTGCGATTATCTGGTAAATACGGTTGTGGACGGCGGCGACAAATCAGCGCATCGCTCCGATGTGTTCATAACCATGGTTACCCCACCGGATAAGAATGGTTATGTAAACTTAAGCCTGACTAACGACTATAGCTGGCAAACTGTTAAAGAAGGGCGCAAACTGGGTAAACTGCGGGTCGCGATTGGAGAGGTCAATGATCAGACTCCGGTAGTGTTTGGCAATAATTGGCTCCATATAAGCGAATTTGACTTTTTTATTGAACATTCCAGTCCGGTCCCCGAGTTTAAACGAGGTACCCCCACCGAAGCCGATAGAACTATTGCTAATTATGTCCTGGAATTCATCAAGGATGGGGACAACATTCAAATGGGGATCGGCGGTATCCCGGAAGCGGTAGTCAGCGGACTTGACAATCGCTATGATCTGGGAGTGGTTACAGAAATGTATCCCATTGGCTTGCCGCAACTGATAGAAAAGGGCATCGTTACCAATAGACGTAAACCACACCACCCCGGAATTACTATGGGAACTTTCTGTCTGGGTAATAAGGAAATGTATGATTTCGTTGACAGTAACCCATCCTGTGAACTTCATCCGGCCTTCTACACCAATAATCCCGTTTTTGTGGCGCAACATCCCAATCTAGTAGCAATGAACATGGCTTTGATGGTAGATATGAGCGGCCAAATCGCTTCCGAAGGACTAGGCCACCGCATGATCAGTGGTTCGGGTGGACAATTGGACTTTATGATGGGGGCATACTGGTCTGATGGGGGCCGGGGCATTACCCTGGTCAATGCAGCCCGCGCCTTAAAAGATGGGCAGATGTCTTCAGCTATAGTTCCTGAACTTCCGCCCGGTACGCCCGTTACGGTTCCCAGAAGTTATGCCCAGTATGTTGTAAGTGAGTATGGTGTAGCTAACTTACGCTATAAGAGTCGACGGGAGAGAGCTCATGAATTGATCGCCATTGCCCATCCTGACCTACGGGGTGAACTGCGTGCCAGCTTAAGGAAGAATTTTTACCCAGGATGGATGCCGGAGTAGATGACCGGGTATGAGGCGGTTATTTTAAACCGAAAGTACATAATTGGCCCTGATCCCGAGGGAACCCGCTATGTCCGCAATGGCGGAATCGTTTGAAAATAAAGACTTTAGACATTCGGAGGTGGAAACCTTTCAATTTTATTACCCAATTATTATAATGAGGAAAATACGAATCATAAGAGTTCGGCATTTCATATGTTAGTGTCCCCCTGACTTATGAAGAGAATTGAAGACTGTTGCTTATCTTACATAAAGCAGACTGGTATAGCAGCAGACTTTTGTTGTCAAACCGGGGAAGAAATTAAGACGGGAGGAATATCAAGTGGCATCAAATTTCCTTTACTCAACTCGCGACCACAAGTTTATTCTCAATGAATGGCTGGATATGGAAAAGGTACTGGCCTATGATGCTTACAAGGACTACTACGGAATCGACGACATTGACATGATTCTGGAGCAGGCTTTGAAGGTCGCTAAAGAAGTAGTGGCTCCCACGCGCGATGACAATGAGGCTGTTCAAGCCCAATTCAAGGAAGGCCAGGTAATCGTACCTCCATCCTTCAAGGACGCCTACTGGTTCATATCGCAGAATGGTTGGGGCGGCAGCAATGAGGATCATCACTATGAAGGACGACTTCCTCAGACTATGTTTCGGGCTTGTGGAGAGTATCTAGCTGGAGCTAATGCGGCCATAATGCCCTATATCCTGGCTACTGCTGGAGCTGCTGGGCTGATTGCCAACTTTGGTAGCGAAAAGGTGAATAATCTTTTCCGGGAAAAAATGTATAGTGGCGACTGGGGAGGCACCATGTGCCTGACTGAACCTAATGCCGGTTCTGATGTAGGTGATCTTTTGACTAAAGCCTATCCTACCGATGAACCCGGTGTCTATAAGATCAAAGGAACCAAATGCTTCATAACCGGCGGAGACCAGGATATTACTGAAAACATCGTTCACCTGGTTCTAGCTCGCGTTGAAGGTGCTAGGCCGGGAACCAAAGGCATATCGTTGTTTGCAGTGCCCAAGATGTGGGTCGATGATGATGGCAATATTACCGGATCTAATGATGTAGCCTGCATTGGTATTGAACACAAAATGGGGATCAAGGGCTCGGCAACTTGCGTAATGTCCTTTGGTGAAAACAATGAATGCCGGGGTTATATATTAGGCAATCCTCCTGATGAGGAAGGTAAAGGCGAAGGAATGGCTCAGATGTTCCAGATGATGAATGGAGCACGCATGGAAACTGGACATGCTGCTTTGGCTGAAACGGCTGTTGCTTTTCACAATGCTGCTTCCTATGCCAATGAGCGCATTCAGGGCCGCCTTATAACTGATCCCAAAGCTGGCCGACAGTTGATCATTAAGCACGAAGATGTACGCCGTATGTTACTGGATCTTAAAGCCCATGTGGATGCAATGCGGGCTCTGATTTTCAAGACCTATTACTATTTTGATATTCTGGATAATACTACTGATCCGGAGGAAAAACAATTGATCTCCGGGCGTATAGATATCCATACCCCTCTGGTCAAGGCTTATTGTTCTGATAAAGCCTGGGAATTGTGCGCCGAAGCCATGCAGGTATTTGGTGGTAACGGTTATTCGGAAGAATATCCTATTGCTGAACTGGCTAGGGACGTCAAGATCTATTCCATATGGGAAGGTACCAATTTTATTCAGTCCATGGATCTGGTGGGTCGTAAGTGGATGATGGGTAAAGGTAAGGTATTTGCCCAATGGCTGGCAGACATAGAAGCCTTTGCAGACCAGCATGCCAACCATCCAGTATTAACAAGTGAAATGGCTATTTTGAAAAAAGCCGTTGCTGCCTACAAGGAAATCCAGGCCGCTATTGCCAACTATGTGATGAATCAAAAGATGCCTATGATGCCCTTGTATGCCACCAGAATACTCCATGCGACTTCAGAACTGATTTGTGGTCAGTTGATTCTGGAACAGGCCGTTGTGGCTCAGGCGAAGATAGACGAGCTGGGCAAAGACCATCATGATTACGCTTTCTATAACGGCAAAGTAAATTCAGCCCGTTACTATTTGCATAATGTTGTGCCAAACATCTTTACCGCTGTGGAAGTGATCAAAGATGGTGATACCTCGGTACTGGACATTGAAGAAGAAGCTTTCTTGATTTTCTAAGTTTGCGAGCTAGGTCCCCCCTAGTTTGACACAGGGTTTTGAACTAACATAATGTAGCAGATATTAGCCAAAACCCTGTGATTTTTTAACCGGAACAGTTTTCTATAACTGAACCGGTTTTTCTTTTTGGGTTCATTGATCGGATATTCAAATATTGCGTAGTATAAGAGGAATTATTTGATACATTTAGAATATTAACACTAAGCGTGGGAGGGAGTAATTTCTTGACCGGGCAGTGGACTTGGTATAACGCCTGCTGTTCTGGAATAGAATGTCATGATTGACACATGAAAGCGTTCCATGTGTTGGAGATGATCCAAGGGGGTGAGGCAGGGAGAAGATGTATGACAGGCCTAGGCCTGTACCAAGCTGTAGGTATAGAGATGATGTTTAAAACTAAGGGGGACTTCCCGGCGGGGGATCAGAGGACAACTAGATAAGACAAAGAGTAGATATAACTGGGGGGCTCCTAGAAAATGGAGGGTGTAAAATATGTCTGCTAATTTTGCGTACCTAAATACTCGTGACTTGAAATTTATTGCCAAGGAATGGCTACCTACCGAAAAGATTTTTTCCTACCCGCGGTATTCTGAGTATTATTCCAAAGATGATGTGGATGCTATCCTGGATCCGTGTTTGAAAATGGCTAAAGAATTAATCGAGCCTACCAACGAAGACGGGGACAGCAATCCGATACAATTTGAAAATGGCAAAGTGAAGTTGCCCCCAAGCTTTGGGCCGCTGTTTAAGCAGCTTCAATCCGAAGGATGGGGAACCAGCAATATCGATGAAAGCGAAGGCGCTATGGTAATGCCGGAGATCCTGTATGCCATGGTATGGGAGATGTTCTGTGCTGCCAATCCGACTTTCGGACCTTATATTATTTTAACCAGTGGTTCAGCTGGACTCATTCAGACCTTTGGTGATGACAAGCTGAAAGAGATGTTTCTTCCTAAGATGATGGATGGAACCTGGTCAGGCACCATGTGCTTAACGGAACCCACTGCTGGCTCTGACGTAGGCGATATTCTTTCCAAAGCCTATCCCACTGATGATCCGCGTATTTTCAAAATCAAAGGTAATAAGATTTTCATAACGGGTGGGGACAACGATTTTACCGAGAACATTATTCATTTATATTTAGCCAGGATCGAAGGTGCTCGGCCAGGCACCAAAGGCATCTCCCTTTTTGTGGTGCCCAAGTATTGGGTCAATGAAGATGGCTCCTTGGAGGACAATGATGTTCAAACCACTGGCGTAGAACATAAGCTGGGTCAGCATGGTTCTGTTACTGCTTCTCTGTCCATGGGTGAGAACAACAATTGCCGGGGCTGGCTCTTGGGTGTGGATCCTCGCGAAAACGACGGCAAAGGTGAAGGTATGGCCCAGATGTTCCAGATGATGAATCTGGCGCGTATGGAAACCGGACATGCAGGCTTGTCATGTATTGCCAATGCTTTCTATAATGCCCGTGATTATGCCAAAGAAAGAATCCAGGGCAGACCACTGACCAATCCCAAAGCTGACCGGATCACTATAATCAATCATGAAGACATCCGCCGCACCCTATTGATGGGTAAGGCCCATGTTGAGGCAATACGCGCGATGATGTACAAAGTATACTTTGCCTTTGATGTGCGTGAACATGATCCTGATCCGGCGGAAAGGGAAAAGGCCAATGATCTTATCGAAGTAGCTACACCGCTTTGCAAAGCATATCCCACTGATGAAGCTTGGTGGCTGATCGGTGAAGCCATTCAGGCCTATGGTGGATACGGCTATTGTGAAGAGTATCCGGTGGCTCAGATTGCCCGGGATGTAAAGATTTACTCGATTTGGGAAGGAACCAACTATATCCAGTCTTTGGATCTGATCGGACGCAAGTGGCTCATGAAGAAAGGGGCAGCCTTTGCAGCCTTTATTCAGGAAATTCGGGATTTTTATGAAGCTAACAAGAACACCGCCGGGTTGGAAAAGGAATTTGCCAACCTAGGTAGAGCTCTGGATGCATATACCGAGATCCAAATGGCCATTGGTGGATACTTTGGTAATAACCAGATCAGTATGATGCCAGTTTTTTCCCGGCGTATCCTTACTGCCACTTCCCAGTTGTTTGCAGGCTATTGCATTCTTGACCAGGCCTTGCTGGCTGACAAAAAGGCTCAGGAAGTAGGCTCTGACCACTATGACTATCCGTTCTATACTGGTAAAGTAGCGGCTGCTCGCTACTATCTGCGTAATGTGGTACCTAATGTATGGGCTGTAGCAGAAATCGTTAAAGACGGAGATACTTCAGTTCTGGACATTGATCTCCAGGCATTCGACTACTAATTTTCAATTCCGTTAAGGGGCTGCCAATCGGCAGCCCCTTGTTTTCAGAGCAAACTAGGATGCAAGAACGGTTCCCTCTGGTGCTCGCATTGAAATAATAGCAGAGCTGCTTTATACTGCACTCATAGAAGCGAATGTGGGAGTGAACGATTAATGACTGATAATGATCAGGTTGCTCGTAACTGGGCTATGGGATGTCATCTGGCTGCTTTAACTTGTTATGTGGGAATTCCTTTTGGTAATATCCTGGGGCCGCTCTTAGTGTGGCTTTTTAAGAAGGATGAATATGCGCTGGTAGATGAGCACGGTAAAGAAGCTCTCAATTTCCAGATCTCCGTAATGGTTTATAGCCTAGTAGCCGTCATAGTCATCGTTATTTTTGCATTGACCTTCATCCTGATCCCGGTAGCCATCGCACTGGGTATTCTGCTGGCAGCGCTTTTTGCGGTAAATCTGGTGCTGATAATTGTAGCGGCCATACAGACCAGTAATGGGGAAACATTTCGATATCCACTAAGTATCAAGTTCATAAAATAGTCTAAGTCTTTTCCTGCCTTAGAATCATTTCCATAAAAAAAGCCGTCCTATTCAGGGCGGCTGTGCTCATATATTGGTGGTAAGAGGAGGTACACCATGAGCCATATGGAAGGGAAAGTTGTCAGGCTGACTATCAAGTTAATTGTGAACCTCACAGTGCTAATAGCTGATACGCCGGGCTGAGAAAAAACTGTGAAGTGTCTAACTGCGATATAGTGTAGGTTCATCCTTGATCCGTCTACCTGATAACAACTTATGAAGCTGGGGAGGAAAGTGTGACTAATGAAGGAACAAATTTATAAAATAGGTGAAGTCTCAGAAATGCTGTCTATTGAGCAGCATACCCTGCGCTACCTGGAAAACAGCCTAAAAATAAAGATTAAACGGGATGAACGGGGAGATCGTCTCTATACTGATTCTGACATCGATACCTTACGATTAGTTCTTAAGTTAAGAGAAAAAGGACTTAATACTACTGCCATTCGGTTAGCTCTGGAGAATACTGAGGAAGAAACTCAACCACCGCCTACGGAAACTGTTTCCCCAGGCCCTCTGGTCACTTTCGAATTCGTGGAAGCGGTATCACTGGTGCGCCAGGTATCGGAACAGAATGATGAAATTATTCGCCAGAACAGATTACTGGAAGAACGACTCAAGCGTCTGGAGGAAAAGCTGGATCGCTATAGTCGGGAGCGGGATCAAAATCTCGATGAACTGATGCAAATTCTTAAAGGAGACGGAAACGAAGGAAAAAACAAATCCTGGCTGTCCCGGTTGCGCGGCAAATAGATCCTAACCTAGGAGAATAAAATGTAATAGAAATAATTATAGTTTGAAATCAGGGAGATGAAATAAAGGCTTCCTTCGACTTTTATCGAATTAATAAGTGATATAAACCCAGAAGTTGCCAAGGAAAAGCGGGGCACTGCATAAAATTGTTATTATAAGAGAATCTAATAGGAGAGGATGGTTTTAGCAAACCAATACATACTCAGTCAAAGGAGCAAATATCAAACTTCAAATATTAGGGTTTGGACATGAACCGATTTGATGGTAACCGAACACGATACCCAAGGAGGCAAGTGCAAACGAATTTCTCAGGTACAAGGGACAGAGGACAAGAATGACTTGTCGTCTGTTTTTTTATTAATTTGACAAAGGTGGCGAAACATATGGCAGCAAGTTATGACCTTTTGATTCTTGGAGGTGGGCCAGCTGGTCTCGCAGCAGGAATCTATGGTGCCCGCGCCAAGCTAAAAACGGCCATTATAGAGAAAGGTAGGCCGGGAGGCCAGGCAGCTACAACTGAGGAATTAGAAAACTACCCGGGTTTTGGGCCTGGAACTACTGGCCCGGGGTTAAGCCAATCCATGGCTGAGCACGCCGAAGCCTTTGGGGTGGAATTTATTAAAGACACCATCATCGGCATGGATCTGCCGGATAAAAAAATCAGCGGCAAGAAAGGTGATTATTACGGCAAAGCTATCATATTTGCCCTAGGAGCGGAACCGCGTCTCTTAAGTGTGGCTGGTGAGGGTAAACTACGTGGTAAAGGGGTCAGCTATTGCGCTACCTGTGATGCTGATCTATTCGAAGAACTGGACGTGGCAGTAGTCGGTAGCGGAGATGCAGCTATTGAAGAAGCTGAATACCTGACTAGATTCGCTGAATCAGTAACCATGGTAGTGATCCATGAGGAAGGCCATGTTGATGCAAACCCGGTTTCAGCCGAGCGGGCTTTTAAATCACCTAAAATAGAGTGGATCTGGAATAGCACCGTTCAAAAGATCAATGGTGATGAAATTGTGGAATCGATCACTTTGAAAAACATCAAAACCGGAGAGGAAAGCGATCTTCCGGTCAATGGAGTATTTATTTATATTGGTACGGTTCCTAAAACCGATCTGGTTAAAGACGTTCTGGAGCTCAATCCCCAGGGCTATATAATAACCGATGAGAAAATGGCCACTAACATTGAAGGTGTTTTTGCGGCCGGTGATGTGCGGGACAAGTATCTGCGGCAGGTAGTTACCGCGGTCGCAGATGGTAGTATTGCCGCAGTTGCTGCCCAAAGATATATCCAAGACCGGGAACTGTGGGAGAAGGAGGTCATGAATTCCACAAAACCAGTAGTGGTGGTCTATTATGATCCCACTGATATGAAGGGAACCGAAGAGGCTGGCCTGGTCGATCAATTCCTAAATGAAAACCCGGGTAAGTTTAATCTGGTAAAGGTGGACGCTACCCGTAATGAACTGGTGAAAAACCGTTATCAAATCAAGGAGGAAGATTTGCCCCTGGTACAATTATTTGTTGACGGGAAAGTTGATACTACTCTCAATACAATAAGCAAAACAAGCTTAAGGGGATTACTTAAGTAATAAGGGAAAAGGAGGAAAATACATGCTGGAGGTAACGAAAGACAATTTTGACCAGGAAGTATTGCAATCCGATCAAGTGGTTTTGGTAGATTGGTGGGGACCGAAATGTGAACACTGTCTGGAACTTATGCCGGACATCAAGGATTTGGCTGAAAAGTATCGAGGGAAGATGAAATTTTGCTCGGTCAATGTCTCTGGTAATCGCCGCTTAGCTATTAGTCACAAAGTTCTGGGATTGCCAGCCATATTATTCTTTAGTCAGGGAGAAAAAATAGATGAATTATCTGGCCAGGAAATAACTATCGAAGATATTGAAGCCAAGGTAATGCAGCACATCAAATAGCAAACGGGAGGTATTAATGTGAAGCTGGAACTAGGCAATATCATGGTCAAAGACGTAGTATTCGGTGAGCAGACCCAAGTGGTAGACGGGATTGTTCATGTAAATAAAGGTGAATTAATGACTGCTATCGCTGATGAGCGTCTGATATGTCGTGATATCCATATAGTCAAACCAGGTGATTCGGTGCGTCTGTGCCCGGTCAAAGATGTCCTGGAGCCACGGGTAAAAGTGGCAGGCCCTGGCAGTGTTTTCCCAGGTTTCTCCGACCAGCTTACCGTGGTAGGAGAAGGCCGTACCCATGTATTAAAAGGTATGACAGTCATCACCGTGGGAAATATCGTGGGATTTCAGGAGGGCATCATTGATATGAGCGGCCCGGGAGCTGAGTATACCCCCTTCGCCCAGACCATCAACCTGGTTATCGATTGTAATAAGGCTGATGGCATCAAGCAGCATGAACATGAGGAAGCAATCCGTATGGTCGGACTTAAAGCCACCCGTTATATTGCTGAGGCTGCCCGCCACGTGGTTCCCGATGAAATACTGACCTATGAGACCAAACCGATACCGGAGCAACTTCAGGAATATCCTGACTTGCCCAGGGTAGCCTATGTATATATGTTACAAACCCAGGGTCTTTTGCATGATACTTATGTTTATGGAGTGGATGCCAAAAAAATCTTACCGACTTTTATGTTTCCTACCGAGGTTATGGATGGAGCAATTGTCAGCGGCAACTGTGTTTCGGCCTGTGATAAAAACACTACTTACCATCACTTAAACAATCCTGTTATCCATGATCTTTACCTTCATCATGGACAAGATCTTAACTTCGTTGGAGTGGTCATTACCAATGAAAACGTCACTCTGGCTGATAAAGAGCGCAGTTCCAATCTCTGTGCCAAGCTGGTTCAGTTGTTGGGAGCTGATGGTGTCATTATCAGTGAGGAGGGATTTGGTAATCCGGATACTGATTTGATCATGAACTGTAAAAAAATCGAGAAATTAGGCATAAAGACAGTTCTCATTACCGACGAATATGCAGGTCAAGACGGTGGTTCACAGTCACTGGCTGACGCAGATCAGCTGGCGGATGCGGTGATCAGCGCCGGGAATGCTAATCAGATCATTGTCCTGCCGGCTATGGACAAAGTGATCGGCTTTGATGAGGCAGCCAATATCATCGCGGGAGGATTTGCCAATTCCCTGAAGGAAGATGGCTCGATCGAAGTGGAGATACAGTCCATAATAGGAGCTACTAATGAATTGGGATTCAACCGTATGGGTGCCATAGGCAAATAAATACCACTAAGGGAGGAAAAAATGATGACTATTGATAAGAGCTTTTTTGCTGACAAAAAGATATGTATACTAGGTGATCGGGATGGTATTCCAGGCCCCGCTATAGCAGAATGTATGAAAACCGTAGGAGGAGAGATTCTTTTCACCAGTACGGAATGCTTCGTTTGAACCGCTGCTGGGGCCATGGACATGGCCAATCAAGCTCGCATTAAAGAAACCGCAGAAAAGTATGGCAGGGAAAATGTAGTAGTAATAATCGGCGGAGCTGAAGCCGAAGCTGCTGGCCTAACTGCTGAAACAGTTATCGCTGGCGATCCTACCTATGCCGGGCCTTTGACCAACATTGCCTTGGACTTGTCTATATACCATATACTGGAGCTCAAGGAACTAATAGACCCTCAGGTTTATGAAGACCAGATCAGTATGATGGAGATGGTTCTCGAGGTCGATGAGATAATTGCCGAAATGAACAATATCCGAGATGAGCTCAGGCAAGAAGCTTAGGGAAGGGAGAGCAGATATTATGGCAGCAGTCAGAGCTGTTCACTATCTTAATCAATTTTTTGGGCAAATTGGCGGTGAGGATAAGGCGGATATAACACCTTTTCAGAAGGATGGGCCAGTAGGGCCGGGCACCGCTTTGCAGAAAGCTTTTGGTGACGAAATAGAAATCGTAGGTACGGTAATCTGCGGAGACACTTATTTCAATGAAAATATCGAAACCGCTACTACTGAGATCATGGAGCTGATAGCTGGTTACCAGCCGCAAATGTTAATTGCAGGGCCAGCCTTTAATGCTGGCCGATATGGTGTAGCCTGTGGCGCGGTATGTGCTGCAGCAGCTGAAAAATTTGCCATTCCGGTCATCACGGGTATGTATGAGGAAAACCCGGGAGCAGATCTTTATCGCAAACAGGCTTATATAGTTAGAACTGGTGATTCGGCGGCCAAAATGCGTACGGCTATCCCAGCCATGAGTAAGTTGGCCTTAAAAATAGCCCGGGGAGAAGAATTGGGTACTCCTGCTGACGAAGGTTATTTGGAACAAGGGCTGCGCTTTAATACCATGCATCATACTGAACGCGGTTCATCCCGGGCGGTTGCTATGCTGCTGAAGAAGCTAAAGGGAGAGCCTTACCAGAGCGAATACCCCATGCCGAGTTTCAGTCGGGTCACACCCCGTCCAGCTATAAAAGACCTTAAGAACGCTAAAATTGCCCTGGTTACTTCTGGAGGTATCGTGCCCAAAGGCAATCCTGATCGCATCGAGGCTTCCAGTGCTTCTCATTTTGGTCGTTATGACATCACCGGTATTGAAGACCTGACCGAAGATACTTTCGAAACTGCTCATGGTGGTTATGATCCGGTTTACGCTAATCTTGATGCGGATCGGGTTTTACCAATTGATGTGCTGCGACAGATGGAAAAGGAAGGGGTTATCGGCAGCCTGCATAACGTTTACTACGCAACGGTAGGCAATGGTACTTCCGTAGCCAATGCCCAAAAATACGCCCATGCTATCGGCCTGGAGTTGTCAGAGGAAAACATTGACGGGATAATACTTACTTCCACCTGAGGCACCTGTACACGTTGCGGTGCAACGATGGTGAAAGAATTAGAAGAAACGGTAAATGTGCCAGTAGTTCACATTTGTACGATCGTACCAATTTCTTTAACAGTAGGTGCCAATAGGATCGTTCCGGCAGTAGCTATACCCCATCCTTTAGGAAACCCGACTTTACAATCGGCAGAGGAAAAAGAACTGCGCAGAAGTTTGGTGGAAAAAGCCCTGCAAGCACTAACTACGGAAGTTAACGAACAAACACAATTCTAACTTAAGCTGTTTAACGCATTTCCGAAAGGAGGCGAATCATTATGGAGTTTCCGGTAATAAAAGCGGCTGCCTATGTTTTGCTACATGCCCCCGATCTTTTGTACTGGCAGGGTACTACACCGACCATGGAAAGAATAACCAATCCAGATTCCCAGTATCTACAATCGTTACCACAGCATTTGCGTGCCTATGCAGATGCGGTGAAGTATCCGCCTAATCAGGTGTATATTGGCAACTTAAGCCCCGAACAACTGCGGGAACTTCCCCGCCCCTGGTACGAACAGGAGATCACCGCTAACTCTCAGGGGCCACTGGGGGAAATAGTCGACCAGGTGAAATTTTACGCCTTGCTGAAACTAGTAGATCGCTTCAATCTGGTGGAATTAGAAGAAGGGTTTTCTTTAAGTCTGAAAAAGGATCTGGAAGGCCAGGCTATGTTCTCAGCGGACGAGTTGACCTTACTGGAAAAAGGAACTGCACTAGAAGAAATTGAAAAACTGGTGGCCTCCAAGCGGGCGGAAGGTTTGTACCAACATGGGGTTCTAGTTGGCTGTGTACGGGAAGCCCACGAGCATGACCCTAATTTAAAGGCTCATGTAATAATGGAGAACCTGGTCAGTAAAGCCTCCGCTGTTTTAGCCCTGAAGAATCTTTTGCACATCCATAAGATCGACCCGGCTGGGATCGACTATATTGTTGAAACTTCCGAAGAAGCCATTGGAGACATGAATCAGCGGGGAGGAGGTAACCTGGCCAAGGCCATCGGTGAAGCTGCTGGTCTTGTTAATGCCAGCGGGATCGATCTGCGCGGCTTTTGTGCAGGTCCTGCCCATGGACTGGTCAATGCGGCTTCCTTGGTGCAATCGGGCATATTTGAAAATGTAATAGTGGTTGCCGGGGGATCATCGGCTAAACTAGGTATGAACAGCAAAGATCATATCGCCAAAGGCACACCGGTTTTGGAAGATATGGTGGGGGCTTTTGCCCTGCTGGTCAGTAAAAATGATGGCATAAACCCGGTTTTAAGAACTGATATAATCGGCCAGCATAAAATTGGCTCCGGCTCAGCACCACAGGCGGTAATGCAAGCCATTGTCGTGGATCCGCTCCTAAGAAACAACTTGCGCATCAGCGATGTAGATCTGTATGCACCTGAACTGCAGAACCCGGAAATCACTGTTCCGGCCGGGGCAGGTGATGTACCACTGGCCAACTATAAGATGATTGGTGCTATGGCGGTCAAGCGCGGTGAATTGGAAAAGCAACAGCTCATGGATTTCTGTGCTCAACACGGAATGGTAGGGTTTGCTCCCACTCAGGGACACATTCCCTCGGGCATACCTGCCATCGGTCATATCCTGGCTAACATAAAAGCGGGCCAAGTACAGCGAGCCATGATCATCGGCAAAGGTAGTCTCTTCTTAGGGCGTATGACCGATTTGTTTGATGGCATAAGTATTATTTTAGAGAAGAATACTGGAGAGGTGAAGCCGCAGGTAATGGCTACCCAACAGGACACGGAGCCGGAAAAGAAAGGCATAACCATCGGTTTGACCATCGGAGGCGGAGAAGTAAGCCCGGATGATATGCTCCGCGGCGTGCAACAGGCAGTGAAAGCCGATAAAGACCTTCAGGTAGTAATAATTGGTCAGTGTGAAAGTAAGGATTTTACCGTTTATGAAGCCACTAGTGAAGAGGCAATCAGACAAACCAGCGAACAGTTACTGCAAAAAGGCATAATTGATGGCCTGGTAACTATGCATTATCCATTCCCGATCGGGGTGACTACCATAGGAAAAGTTATTACCCCGGCACAGGGTAAAGAGATGTATATTGCTTCAACAACCGGTACCGCAGATACCAACCGGGTACAAGCCATGATCAAAAATGCCGTCTATGGCATAGGGGTGGCCCGAGCCGAAGGACTGACTGATCCAACCGTAGGCATACTTAATGTTGAAGGAGCTCGGCAGGTGGAAAGGCATCTACAACAAATGCAGGCTGCCGGCTATCAATTGACCTGGGGAAGCTCCGGCAGAAATGATGGTGGTGCAATACTTAGAGGCAATGATTTGATCACCGGCAATGTTGATATATGTGTTACTGATTCCCTGACCGGCAATGTACTGATGAAACTGTTCAGTGCCTTCAACAGCGGAGGCCAGTATGAGACAATTGGATATGGTTATGGTCCAGGAGTAGGCGAAAACTTTGATCGGCTTATTTGTATTATTTCGCGCGCCTCTGGTGCTCCCGTAATTAGCTCGGCTATAGCTTACTGTGCTAACCTGGTGAAAAACAAGTGGCAAAGTTTTGTCAGGCAGGAAATCGATCAGGCTAAAAAGTACGGGTGGATAACCAACCAGGATACCCCTGCCACTTCCCCGGAAGAAGCAATAACCTGCCCAACTGCCAAAACCGTTGACCGTGAAATCAGCGGGATCGACATATTGGAACTGGATGACGCCATAAGGAGATTGTGGAAAGAAGGGATATTTGCCAGCTCCGGCATGGGCTGTACCGGGCCAGTGATCATGGTGGCCAGCAGCGATTACGAAAAAGCCTGCCAGCTGTTGAAAGACTAATGACTTCCTTGCACAGGGGCGGGGCTCTGCTCCGCCCTGCGATAGGTATGCACCCAAGGGATACTGGACGCCTTTTAAATTGTCATCCTGAGCAAAGCGAAGGATCTTATCTATAAAAACTCCTCCGATAAATCTCTCCATTCAGGGTTTATGCTTTGTATTAAGTCGTTTTTCTTTTGTCTTGTCCAACCTTTAATTTGTTTTTCCCTCGCAATAGCAGAAGTCACACCAGGAGTATAGTCAAAATATACTAACTTATTTACATTGTATTTTGCCGTGAAACCATCCACTAATTTATTTTTATGCTCAAACATTCTTCGTTCCAAATTGTTGGTTATGCCTGTATACAAAACCCTATTATTCCAATTGGTAAGCATATATACATAATACAAGACATCACCCCAAAAGATTCTTCGCTACGCTCAGAATGACATGATACGTTTTGCTTTCCCCGGACGTGGCTTTGTGAACACTCTTAATTTGTCATCCTGAGGGAGGAACGACCGAAGGATCTTTCTCCCTACTACCAGTAAAGATTCTTCGGTTGCGCTCAGAATGACATTCTGCGGAGTTTTCTCCTACACCGAACCGTTAGTTTCAATGTATTCTTCAACTATCTTATCGAACTCGGCCATAATGTTTCTTAATATCTGGTTGTGGGGCGAATCGAAGTGTTTATCATCGACCTGACTGACTGGCAATACATGAGGAGAGGTGCCGGTGATGAATACCGCATCCATAGTTAGCATTTCTGTAAGGCTGACTTCCTTTTCGACCACGCTCTGGCCGATATTATGACAGGCAACCATTACCATCTGCCGGTTGATGCCCTTCAATACTCTGTCCCCGGGTGCAGTTACCACCAGGTCTCCTGTGATCATAAATAGGTTAGAACGGCCCCCTTCAGTTACAAAACCATTATGATCCACCAATATTGCTTCATAAGCCCCGGTCTTTTCCTTGGCCGAATCGATCACCCGGCGATATTCGGCCCGGTCTATCTTAGCATTGGGAGTAGGCCTTTCCATTTTTACTACCACGGTTTTAACGCCTTTCTGATAATCGGCCGGGGAGGGATAGCGGGCCTGAGTGAAGTAAGCATAGCAATTGGCAGGGGAGTTTTCCCGTTGATAATTGAGCACGATTTTTATATTACCTGCTTGCACCTGGTTGGTAGATATCAACTGGTACAGCCGGCGCTTTATGGTTGCCACATCTACTGCAAATTCCAATCCGGTCAACTGGCAGGATCCTTTCAATCTATCCATGTGCTGTTCAAAGAAGATGGGTACTCCCCTTATCACTCGGATAACTTCGTACAGGGAAGTGCCGTGCTCAATAAAATCACCGGGCAAATCCTCTTTCCTTACCAACTGGTCATCTTTTAGCCAAAAATCCCCTTGGGATATCTCCACCTAAATTGCTCCTTTGCTATAGTTTTTCATTCATCAAACAAGGAGTTTGACACTGGGAACATTTCTTGCGTTTTACTTTTATAGGAGCCCTCTGATTAGCCTGGCGAGCCAGCGTCATTATCTGTCGGGCTGTCTCGTTGTTATCGCAGTCAACTGCCAGGACTATGGATCCCTCCATTCCACCTACTCCTCCTGCCGCTACCGGTACTGCGTCAGCGTCAAAGAGGATCTTCATACTTTCCACTTCATTAACTATATTAGCTCCGGTTACGACCATATAACCCAGATTAAGACCCAGCCGTAGGGAGTTCTTATGGTGGCCCATCCTGGTTTCTCCAGCCAGACAAGAGGGGATCAGTTTTTCCAAACCTACCGGCACTATCATTTCAATGCCTCGAGCTTTGATCACTCCGATGGCCTGACCGATGGTGCCCCCCTGACTGTCACCTAGCAAAATGGCTACATTCCCCCACGGATCGACTGCATTGGCCCCTTTGATGAAAATATCACCTGGCTCTAAACGGTGTAAGAAATCGACCCAGGGTTCATCTATCAGTTGGCCCTTTTCTATACACCAGGAACCTTGTCGCTGGGTCGGTTCAGTGGCACAGGCAACGCGTTGGGTAATAACACCAGCCGTATAAGGCTCATAGGAGTCAAAACTGGTCTGTAGCAGTTCCTCGGCTACCAATAGATTAGTAGTACCAGCACCGATGAGTATCCTACCATTATCAAAAGCTTCCTTTACTTGGGGAAGCCGGGCTACTGCTTGAGCAATCAAATACTTGGATGCTGCCGGGTGCAATGCAAAAGTAACTTGAGGCATGTTGGTTCTCCTTTCGTTTGGCAATATCAGGTAAGCTGTAATAGTGTCAAAAGCCGCAAACGGGTCAATTCCAACTGTGTTTCCAAATCATAATCATTGGGCTGCTCCACCAGGATCTGCAAATCCTTTTTCAGCTGGGGATGCAGGAAAGGAATGGTGAGCAGGCGCTGTCCTGATTTTCGGTGAAGACTAGCTAAATCTGGTAGCCTGGCTTGGTCGTCTTCCTTAATCTCCCCCAGGGAGTCTGCTTCTATAATGAACTCCCGGGTATTGAAATATACTGCCAGTGGATTTGGAGTATGGGTGCAGTTACCGTTAAATTCCCAGATCAGCTCAGGCTCCAAAGGGAGTTCATCCTCCATGAAGCCATTATCACTGGTCTCCAGAAGACGATAATGCACCTCGTGGTCGGCAGTGGACAAGTTGGAATTGGATTGGGACAGCAGAGTAGCGATCCGATAGCGGCCTGCCAAATCCAGAGCCAGGTTAGCAGTGTCAAAGGGCAACTGGGTGATCCGGCGGCCTGTCTGGTCAGGATGAGCAATTTCCAGAGCAAATCGGAAAGGGTAAATCATTCTCAAGCGGGGGCGATCTACGCCCATCTCTCCCCAGCGAGCTAAGCCCCGGGCTATTTGAAACTCAGCCTTTTCAGGGATTACCAGCTTTATATTGGCGAAACACCTCTCCACTAGGGGAGCGGCATGATCCAGCCAAGCTGCCGGGCTCAGCAACACCACAGCATCCAGTTTCCAAAGGCCAGAATCATAAAATCCCAGCCGTTCAGCCCGTTGCCGCAATTTGCTGCCTATAAAGGTCTGTAGAGCAGAATCTAATTTATCAGTGGACTCCATGGGTAGTTGGCATTCCAGACAGATATTTTGGCCAGCTTGATTGATAGTCAGTAAACTGAAATCAGCTCGGCTCTCTTGGTGCATATCTATTATCAGTACATGGCCTGATAAGGAGGAGGTGGTAGCACTGCCCCATAAAGCGGCAAAAGATCCGGGCAGCAGGCAATAAGATTGTCCCTTAAAGGCTGACTGGCATAACTGAAAGAGACGGTGTCGATAAGTCATGCCCCAATAATTAGGGTAGGATATTATCACCGTGGCATCGGTATCTTTAATAGCCTGTAGACATAAACTGGCCAGTTTGTTGACCAGAGCCACTTCATCGGCACCATCTCCTGATGCTTGGGCAAGGGAAAAGGGCGGCATGATCTGATACTCCCATATGCCGTCTTGGCGATAAGCAATCTTTGATTCTTGGTAACCTAAATCAATACCAATATGCATCGTTAATCGCTCCTGCCGATGATCAAAGGGGGCACCTCATATTCCGTATGGTTATCGACCCTGATTATGAACAGATCCCCTTCTTCATACAGAACCATTGGATATTCATGATCTCCCGGACGGATGTCCACCTTATGTTCTTCCAACAAGTGCCCATAATCAGCAGGGAAAGGGTGCCCCTTTTCCAGGTAGATGCGCTCGATCCGTACCCTATGGTTTTTCCAAAACCGGCTGATATTGCGAGGTGCCAATAGACGTTCCAGGTCTACTTTTATATTGGTCAACATCTCCAGATAAGATTGGATCATATTATATACCTGTAAATATTGTTCCAGAATTTGACCGGAATGAAACTGTTTATGGGTGAGCATTTCCGTTTGTGCCTTTAGAAAATGGAGTTCCAGCAGAACTCTTTCAAAATGCAGTGCTAAAGGCGGTAAAGTCAATGCTGGTGATTCCTTATAGGGTTCTAGACGGGCTAGAGATTCTTTGACGGTCTCACCGGTGCGTTCCAGGAAATACGAGACGTCGGCATCGTAGCTGGAAGACAAATCATCCACCAACTGTTTTGTATCCTGCAAAATACTCTGGGCTTCTTTATGTATGCGGTCGACTTGGATAGCAGGGAGACCGCTCATATAATGAGCACTACGCAGCAATTCAGTTCCATGGTGGCTGACAAAACGAACCCCGCGATCCAATACAATGACCAGACGTTCCATCCAGGCTTCAAACTGGCGGGCCATCTCTTGAACCTGCTTGACATTATTGCGATCGATACCTGCTTCCATGAGAGAGGTGTACATGAGATACTGACGCTTGAATTGACCTTCGTAAAAGGAACGCAGTGACTGAGGCGCCTGACGAGCCAAGACTTTTTCAGTAGCTGTCACCATATTGAGGATGGTATCTCTGGCTGCCTCCTGATTCCAGGGGGGTTCAGACAAAGAGCGCAGAATGTTCCTACTATTATGCAGGTGCGCCAGTACATGGTTCAATCCTTGTGAAACCGCTGGTTGGTTCAGATCCAGAGCGATGACCTGCTCTAGGAAAATGATATGATCCGGGGAGATCCTGGCCAAACGCAACAGTTCTTCATCCTTCATGAATTCTTGAATAGTCTCTAACATGCTTCGGAAAAGGCTGACCCTATCCAACAGAGTTTTTAAGGGATAGAGCAGATCGGCTAGGTACTGGCTATGGTCGCGGGTGACCTCCAAAATCTTCAATTGACTCTCTTCGCGAGTAGCACTTAAACGCTTGTGAATAGTTTTTACCTGGTTGTATAAACGGGCATAGCGTTGAATATTAGCCATAATATCCCGCTTAAGAGCAGCTTCATCATGAGCCAGTCCAAGCAGGTGAGCTATATCTTCCTGTAGATGCTGGCGAAAAACCGGAAAATAATGATCACTGAAGGACTGATAGTAAAAGCGGTTAACGGCCAGCAAGTAACGGTCATCGACAGAGGCCGGTGGTGGATATTTACTGTCGACCAACTGGGTGAGCGATTGATTCAGTTCCTGCAACACCTGCTGGAGTTGATCATTGATAATACTGCTTAGTTCCTGTTCGGTTAGAGTCATTCCAGTACCCCCAATAAATACCCATATAGGGCTTGACTGCGTATAGGCTCAGCACCGCCCCGATAAAGTTCAGGACGTTTCTGCAAGTCGGTGAGCAAGCTGGCCGGTTTACCAGGTTCAGATAAAAAGCTCATAATGCGCTCAGCTTCCTGACGCAAAGTATTATTGGACCAGTTGGCCAGATCGTCCATGATATTGGCATTCATAAACAAATGTGATGGAACCCACTTCCACAGAGACAGGTAACAGGTCAGCAGTTGTTGGCGATCCTGTTTATCCAGGTGAATAAGCGAGTGCTTGGCCATGATCCTTGATAATTCCATTATAATAAAGGCGGCATGGGGTGTAGAACTGAGTAGACTATCCGCCACATTCAGTAGTTGTTGGCCGGCATCGGGTGCTGCCTGGTGGGAGCCCATTTCAGGAAAGCTGTATTCAGGAAACAGCTGCTGAATATCCTCATAGCGGGCTAAGATCTCCCAGGGCAGCGAGTCCATTTGAACCGGGGAAGAAAGCAGGGCTTCATAGAGTCTTAATATGGCCAGCAGACCCTGATCCACTTCCAGGGAAGGAAAAGACTGCTTGTGAAACTGAGTTGCCTGGTCAGATAAACGCAGTTCGCCGCTGAGCAAGACCTGGGTTCCGACAGTTTTACTGACCAGACGTGTTAGTTTCGGGCCCAGTCGCTGGTCGTGCAGTATCTCCTGCAGACGATGTTGGCTTTGAAAAGCTCGGTATATTTGCTCCATCAGTAACAAAGCATCTTGAATGAGTCCGCTTTGATAAATCTTATCTACGGCATCCAGCAGTGCCCTTCCGCGATCAATGCCATAAGGGGCAGTGTAATGCTGCCGGTTGGCTTGATCCAATTGAAACAAGGCCGCCTTGACCAGGTCTCTCTTATCTGCAAGGGCGGCTGAGTCATCCCCGTTAAAATCCTGCTGGCGTAATAGACCGTAATGGCGGTTCTCCTGCTGGGACAGAATGTCTCTTTCCCGGGTCTTTAATAGTGAACGCAGTGACGCATTGGCCGTTTTGGACATTAGATAGCGACATTGGTTGAGAGTAAGTTGTGACAGCAATTGAGTATAATAGTGGTCTAGGTCTGGTTCATAAAGGTGTATCAGGAATTGCAGGGATTTGCCTGTTTCATCAGCCAGTTGAAGACTCAGAAAGGAAAAGAACTCGGCTTTCAGCCAGGGTGGACTGGATTTCCACCACTGCAAAGACGAGGCACTGTTTAAAGCAGCCTTCAACTGGGTAAAAAAATCATCAGGACGGCCCCCAAAATAGAGAGAGCGCAACAAAAAATCCAACTCATCCCCATTCTGAGCAGGAGAAATATCGGTAACCTTTTGCTGGCGCAGCTGTAGGCGCAACTCAGTTTCCTGCTGCCAGAACTCGAACAGGTCGGTATGGGACTGAGCCTGGCGGAATGATCGTATGAGATCCATAAGAATCAGCTCCCTTTTCTACCTGCGTACAGGGCAGAGTTTAAGGTCTGGCAGGCTAGATGGGCTTTATCCAAATCATCTTCGGTGAGGAAGATGTAATAGTAAATGGACTTCTCCTTATTGGTGAAAATTCCTCCCAGACATTGGCCATCCACGACTTCAATGCGGTCACGAGTAGCCTTGTGTCGGGTCAAATACCGATAGCTCTGTAGACGCGATACAAAAGTAAAGCGGCTTAATCGATCAAAATGAGCTTTAAGGCCAGCTTCTTTGTTACTATTGGCAGCTTCAAACTTATAGACGACAGACTGTTCCCGGGGTTTGGGCAGAGAAGAGCTGCTATCCACAGCCATCACATCGGGTATATCAAGGGATTGCAATGAGCGGGGATCATGCTGAAGCCTGTCTAACAAATAGGGGTGCAAAGCGGGCGGGAAATAACCCAAGGTTGCTGGAAGAGCAGCTAGCGCTTTGCGGGCCGACGAGTCGCGCATCACAAATTCGATCAATTGATCTAAGCCAGCCGGGAAGCGGGGCAGATAAGTGGCATATTGTTCATATAAGATCCCGCCGTATTGCTGACAGAACAGAGTATAGGATTCAGGCGTGCTCTGACGGAGTTGATCGATATAAGCCAGCAACTGGTCAAATTCATCAGCCTGTAAAGAGGTCTTTTGTTCCAGTTTTCGCAATAGTTTTCTCATAGCCTGACCCCACCATATTTACAATTATTCTAACTTAACCAGGGTCAGACAGCAATTGTCACCTGGGGCGCCGGCCAAGATGAATGAAAAAGCCCTAAAATGTAGGGGCGACGACTCAGCCACCCCGGTAAGACTATAGGCTGGTCTTGGTATTTACTGCGGCAGCGGTGTAAACTCATAACCGGCCGTACGCAGATCTTCTATTATTTGAGGTAGGGCCTGGGTGTTGCTCTCAGAAACAGCATGCAGCAGTATAATGGCGCCGGGATGAATATGATCTACTACGTAGCGGTGGGAAAAGTCAGCACCGGGTTGATCATTGGGATCCCAATCGTGAAAAGCCATGCTCCAAAAAACCGTGGTATAGTTGCGCTCTTGAGCCCATTGCAGACTGGTCAAGGAATAATTACCCATGGGAGGGCGTAAAAAGGGGGCCATGGTTGAGCCGGTCAGGGAGGCAAACTCCTCTTCCAACTGTTTAAGTTCCTGCTCAAAGCGCTCTTGGGAAACCTTGGACAGGTCAGGATGATTATAGGTATGATTAGCTACCTGATGGCCTTCTGCTACCATGCGTTTGACCAGATCTGGCTGACTGGTAAGATAATGCCCGGTGATGAAGAAAACTGCTGGAACTTGGTACTGTTTGAGGGTATCCAGTATCTGACCGGTATAGCCCAGTTCATAGCCTTCATCAAAGGTAAGGTATACCTGCGGTGCATTCTGGGGTAGGGCATAATAGACAGCACCATCAGCAGCCATCTGTTGAACCTGGATGTCAATTTGTGGAGTCTGATGATCCAGATTAGGCTTAAAATACCAGGACTTAGAAGCAGTCGATAGGGTATCAGATTGACCGGGGATGGTCTCGGTATTGACGGTATCAGGTTGAGGAGGATCGGTCTCAGTAGGTGATGCCGCTGTTGGAGTAGTTGGAGTCTCCTCTGTCGGCTCCTGAGGAACTGGATCAACAGCAGTTTGATCGGGAATTTGATTGACCCATGGATCCGTCTGGCTAGTTTGGTCACAGCCGCTAATGATAATAAATAGCATCAATAATAAGATCAGCATCGTTAGCTTTTTCATAACCACATCTCCTAAAAAATTGTTACCATTTTTCCAAATCAACTATCAGTTCATCTTCCAGATTCGAAAAAACGACCACCAGGTTGTTTTCCAATAATAAAGTCAGGGATTGTTCGGTGAATGACAGTATCTGGCTGATTTTTTGCCCTTCCAGGTGATCAACCAACATGCGAAACTCATCCCGTAGTAGGTTTGATACCTGCGGTGTAATCATTTAATTCACCTCACCTACTATTATATAGAGTTTTTCCCCGATGGTTCAGTTTTGGCCTCATAAAATATTAACATTACTGGGTTTTAGTAGGTCAGTTGCGAATTATGATACAATACGGACAATAAGAGAACATTAGAAAAGTCCGATCTTAACATCCAATAATCTTTTTATTCATCCTGAGGGAGGAACGACCGAAGGATCTTTCTCATCTAGTATCAGGAAAGATTCTTCGATTTCGTCTCAGAATGACAGAGCCAAGATTCTCATACCGTGCAGTTTTAGAAAACAAATAGTTGTCGGGTAGGTTATTATACATGCGTAAGAATTGGCGATTATGGTTTTTCCCCTTAATAACATTGCTGCTGTTGATAGGGATCTATTTTCAAAACCAGGGTTCCCTTAATGATCGGGATTCGATTACCTATACCTATTTAAGCAATGCCATACAGGGCAGCATCGGCTATGGGGCTGTAGGGTATTACGGCAATATGATCGATTTATCGGATCTGGAGCCAGGTGATATCATCCTGGGTGGTTATCCACAATGTGCCTATGGCAGGTTTTCTCATGCCGGTTTATATATTGGAGATGGACAGGTTATTGAAGGGTATGTTGATCTAGGCATTACCCAACAGTCGGTGGAACATTTTTGGAGCTACAGCGAAATCGGTCTGCTACGAGTCAAAGCCTCATCCGAGCAAAAACAAGCAGCAGTGGATTATGCCAAGAGTCACTTGGGGGAACTGTTTTATCCGGTAGCCTTTAAGTCGGGAGAACGGATCTGGAATTGTACTAAAATATTGTGGGAAGCCTATCGGCAGCAGGGCATTGATTTGGAGACTGAGGGAGATATCTGGATCTCCCCCGATGAGTTTTATTACAGTCCTTGGGTAGAGGTAATACGGGAGAAAAGTATGCCATGACTAGAATTATCTTGCGCCTATACTCCATCCACATTTTTGCCTGGTTGGCTATTTGGCTGGCTATGTTCTGGCCAGGAGTGGATTTGATATTGTCAATAATATATTTAGTGATCGTTGCGGCTGAATTTCGCTCTTGGGGCAGACACTCTAAGGGCCTGGGCTGGGGGTCATTTTTTATTTGGCAGGCACCCGGTTTTGTTTTTGCTCTGGCAAGTTTGACTCCCTGGTCATGGTGGGGGTTGAAAGAATATGCCTTTTTCCTGCTGGAATTCTGGTATACTCCGGTGGTGCCGCTTTTGTCGCTGCTGAATTGGGCCATAGCTGGCTATCCTCTCTATTATTATGCTTTGCTGGCTACGCCGCTATTGTTCGCTATCTTTTTTATGGTTATCGTACTTAGTAAAAAGTCAGCCCCCCGCTCCAGCAGAATTCGCTATACCTGATGAGATCAGAAGCGAAAACCTTCGCGGGGGACTAACTAATACTGGAAATAACTAATTAATAAGTGAAACCAGTGATACATAACCCGATAGGGCGGTTAGAAAAAAACTTAAGATTTATCCTTCTGTTGAAGGGACTTAGGTTTTTAGTAAAACCTGCTGTATCACTGGTTTCTAATTGTAGTATGGTTGCCATCGGCTTTTGTTATTCTGGAAAATGTCGGTAATTTTATTTTGTGTTAGGAGGAAGAGGTTTGAACAGCCAAAACATTCTGGGAACACCGCTGCAATTGGGGAACAAGACCATCAAGAACCGAATCGTTATGCCAGCTATGGGGACTGGCTTAGCATCAGCCCAGGGAGAAGTGACTCCGGCACAACTGCGCTATTACGAAGAACGAGCCCGCGGGGGAGCTGGAGCCATAATTGTAGAGATAGCCTGTGTAGACAGCCCGGAAGGGAAAGCCAGTCTAACCCAGCTGTGCATCGATCGTCTTGAGCTGTTGGCTGGTCTAGCCGAGCTGGCAGAAACTATCCAAGCCTACAACTGTCTGGCTATGGTACAACTCCATCATGCTGGCCGGCAGACTGCTCCGGCTGTGACGGGACTTCAACCGGTAGCACCTTCACCCAAAGCCTGCCGTTTCATGCGTGCTGAACCACGTCAATTGAGCCGCGAGGAAATAGGCTGGATACGCAAGCGCTTTATCAAGGCGGCGGTCATAGCAGAACGAGCAGGATTTGATGGGGTAGAGCTTCATGCTGCCCATGGCTATCTGTTAAGCCAGTTTTTATCACCCTATACCAATTTGCGGGATGATGAGTATGGAGGCAGTTTGGAAAATCGGCTGCGCCTCTTAAGGGAGATCATGGAGGGCATAAAAACTCGCACTTCTGATTTGATCTTGGGGGTTCGTTTCAACCTCTCCGACTTTGTCCCCGGTGGACTAAATCTAGAAGAGGGGCTGCAGATAGCCCAGCTGATTGAGCAATATGGAGCGGATCTTTTGGACGCTTCCTGTGGCATCTATGAATCTGGCCAGACCTCCATAGAGACTTCTTCATTCCAGGAAGGCTGGAGAATGGAAATGATCAAACAGGTCAAACCTCGGGTGAGTATTCCAGTAGTTGGGGGAGGAGTTGTCCGCCGACCGGAAATGGCTGCCCAGTTGATTGCCGATGGAGATATCGATTTGGTTTGGATCGGCCGCGGTATGCTGGCTGACCCTGATTGGGCCAACCAAGCCATCAAGGGACATCCTGAAAAAATTCGACCCTGCATCACCTGCAATACCTGCTTTGAAACTATCAATAAAGGACATCATATCCGCTGTGCAGTCAACCCTAAAACCGGACGAGAAGAACGACTGCTTCGTCCCTTGGCTGCGCTGAACAATACGGTTTTAGTGGCGGGAGGAGGCCCGGCTGGTCTGCAGGCTGCATTGAGCTTTGCTCTGCTAGGGAGTCGAGTGGTTCTGGCTGAAGCCAGAGAACAGTTAGGTGGCCAGATGCTGGTCGCCCAAAAACCACCTGGTAAATCACCAATAGCCAGGCTTCAGCAATATTTGATCGATGAAGTTGAGAATTCATCGGTGGAAGTCCGCTTAAACACCAGCTTAAACAGCGAGTTGCTGACGGAAGTGCGGCCGGATGTGCTAGTGGTAGCTACCGGTTCCGAACCTATAATACCTGATCACTCTGGCATAAAGAGTTTTTATAGTGCGGCTGACGTATTGGCCAGAGAGGTCAAATGGAAAGAACAGCGCATCATCATAGTAGGAGGCGGCAGTACCGGTTGTGAGGTAGCTGACTACCTGTCAGAAGATAATCAAGTCACTGTGATAGAACAGGGGAGAGCCTTCGCTGCTGATATGGAGAATATGTCACGCTTAGAGACCTTAGCCCGACTCAAACATAGGAAAGTGCAACTGTGCAAAATGACCATACTGGAATCTGCTGATAATGAGACCGTTACTCTGCGCCATTTGGATACCGATGAGACCAGTTCATCTTCATATGATCAGGTGGTATGGGCGGTGGGTAACCGTTCTGTGGTTCCAGATCTAGATCCTGAGACTTTACCTGATCACGTATTTGTGATCGGTGATGCCCAACAAGCACGCGGCTTCAGCCAGGCCCTTTACGAAGCACAAATGCTTCCTTATCGGTTGCTCTAAAGCCAAACCCACTGATTAAGTAGTAACCCCCAGATCATAGAGCATAGACTCGAATTCTTGTACAATGCGGCTGTCCAATTGGCCTTGGGCAGCCTCTTCTCTCATTATGCATAAGGCTTCCTCTGGCGATAGAGCCTTCCGGTAGGAGCGTTCCGTGGTCAGAGCGTCAAAAACATCCACCACAGCCACTATGCGTGCGTTTTGCGATATCTCCTCATCCCGTAGACCATCGGGATATCCGGAACCATCCAGTCTTTCATGATGGTGACGAATGATATCGCCAACTTCTTGGAGAGCTTTTAAGGGAGAACAGATCTGTTGGCCGAGAGCGGGATGAAGCTTGATCTCTTCAAACTCTTCCTCTGTCAGATGTCCCGGCTTGTTCAGTATACTTAAATCGATGCCGATCTTGCCCAGATCATGGATCAGTGCACCGATTCGCAGTGTTTCGAGTTTACGTTCAGTAAGTCCCAGTCTCTCTCCCAGAAAGACTGCATACTGGCTCACTCTTTCCGTGTGGCCTTCCGTGTACTTATCTTTGGCATCAATGGTACGTGCTAGGGAAATAACCACATCTTCTATATTTTCGGTTTGAGCAGCCAACTCCTGGCGAGCTTCTTCTATTTTTTGATTCATAAAGTACATGGATTGAAGGTAGGCATTATCCAGACCCAACAAGCCCATGGTCAAAACAAAAAGCAGCAGGCTCACGGTGATAGTCAGTTGCCAAAAGGGGCTGGAGAGCCCTGATCTAAATATGATGTCACCAAGATAACCGATAGACAATAAGCACAGAGATAAGGCGGCCAACTTGAACAGTCCATCCTGTATGGTGAACGCTGCTTTAGTCAGTAAAATGGCGTTGCCAATGAAAACCAGACCCACCGCCAGAGAAGCGACTATACTCCATAGGGGCGCTCTCCCTGCAAAGAGGAATAATTCACTCAAAACAATGATCGACAGGATCGCTAGAATAATGAACACTACACGGTTGTTTTCTAAGGTCGGTATGACTTTCGTACTGGCATAAATGGTGCTCCAGGTGATGCCAAAAACCATTAACAGTAGCGCTGACCATTCCCATAGCGGCAAAATAGTCCTACTGCCCCCTACCAGGGATATCAAGACCCAAAAAGAAATAGTTATACCGAGAATAATAATATAAATATGTTCTGCTCTGTTATCAAGGCGAGTGAAGCGCATTAGTAAGCGCAGGACAGCTAAACCAGCTATACTCACTCCTGTCACACAGGTAAGTAACGCAAAGAAATCATGCACTGATGCAATTGTCAGCATAATCATACCTTCACCTTCACGTGGTTATATAATAGCTTAACAGGAATATCCAAGATTTTCTACCACTTAAAACTACAGCAATATAAAAAGGATCGATCAGCAGTATAAATAAGTACTATACGGATTAATAGGAAAAGACAGAAAATTAATATAAAATGGTAACAACAGATAGATCATATTTGTTTCTATAAATGATATAATTTTATTCTGTTAAATAATTCAAAACGAAGCTTAAATTCTGTTAGTGGTTATGCAATTATATAAGTGTTTCCTAATGGAATCACACTTTGAAAATTGTAAAAGTGTTCAACTTGTGTTGTCAGATAACGAAAACTCGGGTATTATGAGCAAGGAGGAAAATGTCGAATCTTCCGAATATACAGGTTATTTGTGGCAGCCTCGCATAATCCTGGGCTGCCGTTATCATAAATTATTCCGTTTCAGGAAAGGGGCTCAGTATCGTGGAAAAAGCTGTGAAGCTAATTCCTGCCTGCGCAGAGGATAAGGATCTAATCAGCAGGCTGGAAGCGGATGCCGGAACCAATGTGAACCTTTGCTATCAATGTGGCAAGTGTTCGGCAGGATGCCCGGCTGCCTTTGCAATGGATTATCCACCCCGGCAGATAATTAGACTGCTACAGTTAGGTATGGTCAAACCGGCCTTACAAGCAGAGAGTATTTGGATATGCGCTACTTGTGAAACCTGTTCGACTCGCTGCCCGAGAGGTGTGGACATTGCTTCGCTTATGGATGCCCTGCGTCGTGAAGCCTTACGTCAGGGCCAGACCGACAAGAAAGTAGCGGCCTTTAACCAAGCCTTTTTAAGTTGTGTCAAATTGTTTGGCCGTACCTACGAAGCCGGTATATTACTGCAGCATAATCTTAAAACCGGACAACCATTTAAGGATGCTCAGTATGGACTGCCCATGATGAAACGTGGCAAGGTAAGCGTTCTTCCCACTAGAATCAACAACCGCGACGAGATCAAGAAGATTTTTGAACGAGCGCAAGAGCTGGGAGGTGAATAAATATGAAACTGGCATATTATCCGGGGTGCTCTTTAGAAGGAAGCGGCATTGAATATGGTATGTCCATGGAACGCACTGCAGAAATCCTGGGAATTGAACTTATAGAATTAGATGATTGGAACTGCTGCGGAGCTACCTCTGGTCATAGTACTGACAAACTTCTTTCCCTGGCATTGCCGGCTCGCAACCTGGCTATTGCTGAAGAGATAGGGTTACCCATGCTGGCTCCCTGTGCAGCCTGTTACAGCCGTCACAGAGCTACGGAACACACGGTGAAGCACGATGAAAAAATGCGGGAGACTATCGCTCATGTTATAGATAAGGATATTAAGGGTACTTCGGAGACTCTTTCTATACTAGATGTTTTAGCCAATCATATCGGAGTAGATAAGATCGCCGAAAAAGTTACCAAGCCTTTACTGGGTATGAAAGCTGTTTGTTATTATGGGTGCCTATTGGTGCGTCCGGAAGAATACACTGGTTTTGATGATCCTGAAGATCCGCAGACCATGGATGTGGTATTAAAAGCTCTGGGAGCAGAAGCCCTGGATTGGGCATATAAGACCGAATGCTGCGGCGCTTCTTTGCTTACCTCCCGACCTGAGGTAGGAAATACCATGCTTTATGAGGTTCTTCGCAATGCTCAGGAAGTTGGGGCAGAGTGTATTGTGACCGCTTGCCCCCTATGCGGGATGAATCTGGATATGCGCCAGGGAGCAGGGGAGAAAGTAGGTAATACCAAGTTTGGATTGCCGGTTTATTATATTACTGAACTGCTAGCACTGGCCGCTGGAGAATCCCGGCAAGCCGTTGGCATAGATCGTCATTTTGTGGAGGCGGGCAGCTATCTGGATGAGGTGCAAAAGCGGGGCACAGAAATCAAAGCCGAATTAGAAGCTAAAGCTCAGGCTAAAGAAGCGGCAGCCTCGGTAGAAAAAGACATCGATCCAGAAGCACGCCAGAAAAAAGTCGATGCCATGATCAAAGCTTTCGAGAAAAACCCTGACAAAATGGCCAAGAGACTTATTGATGATGAAGAACGAGCTGCGGTTCTGCTGGAAATAATCAGTGGGGACAGCAAAAAGGCCGTTCGTTTAGCAGAGCTGATGGTCGACAACTCTGAAAAGGCTTCTAAGGCTGCCGATGCTTTTGTAACGGCAGAGCTAAAGAAGAGAGATAAATAGATCAAACTGGTTGAAAAGATCCACAAGGAGGGAGACGGAGATGAAAAAACGGGTAGGCGTTTTTGTGTGTGATTGCGGAACCAATATTGCATCCGTGGTCGACACCGAAAGAGTAGCCGAATCAGCCAAACAGCTCCCCGGAGTCGTTTACTCAACGACCTACAAATATATGTGTTCTGACCCGGGACAGGAACTGGTAAGAAACGCCATCCAGGAACAGGGATTGGAGCAGGTTGTGATTGCATCCTGTTCACCCCGTATGCATGAAAAAACTTTCCGGCGGGCGGTGGAAGCCGGTGGCATAAACCCATATCTGTTCGAGATGATAAATATCCGTGAACAGGATTCTTGGGTGCATCCTGATCGTGAAGAGGCCACCCAGAAGGCTATGGATCTGGTTCGTATGGGAGTAAACAAGGTTTTGAAGAATGTGCCCTTGCAGGTGTCGACTATTCCCATTACCAAGAAAGCTATGGTAATTGGTGGCGGTATAGCCGGGATGCAAGCAGCTTTGGATATTGCCGAAGCCGGGCATAAGGTAATACTGGTGGAAAAAGAAGCCAGCATTGGCGGTAAGATGACTCAGCTGGACAAAACCTTCCCCACCATGGACTGCGCCGCTTGAATAGGCACCCCCAAGATGGTTGCTGTGGCGCAGCATCCTAACATTGAACTAGTAACCTTAGCCCAAGTAGTCAAAGTGAATGGCTATATTGGAAACTTTACGGTAACTGTAAAGGAAAAGGCTAAATATGTTGACTGGGATCTGTGTACTGGCTGTGGTACCTGCTGGGAAAAGTGTCCCACCAAGAAGATCAAAGATGAGTTCGAGCTGGGCATGGGGTTAAGAACTTCCATCCATAAGGTGTTCCCCCAGGCAGTTCCCGGCAAACCCATTATTGAAGCCGAAACCTGTACCAAGCTCACCAGCGGTAAGTGTGGAGTCTGTGAAAAAGTTTGTCCTACCAATGCCATACGCTTCGGTGATCAGGATAGATTAGTAGATCATGAAGTGGGCGCCATTGTTATGGCTACTGGCTATGATCTGTTCGCCTGGGAAGAAACCTATGGTGAATATGGATATGGTAAGTATCCGGATGTTATTACCAGCCTACATTTTGAGCGGTTGGCGAGTTCCGGAGGACCCACTGGTGGAAACATTCGGCGGCCTTCCGATGGCAAAGTGCCGGACAGCGTAGCTTTTATCAAGTGTGTTGGTTCCCGAGATGACACCAAGGGCAAGAGTTACTGCTCACGGGCTTGCTGTATGTATACGGCCAAACATGCTTATCAGGTAAAAGACAAATTGCCGGATAGTGAAGCTTATGTATTCTATATGGATGTTCGTACGGCCGGCAAGAACTATGAAGAGTTCTATCAGCGATCCCTGGATGCCGGAGCCAAATATATTCGCGGACGGGTCAGCAAGATCTACCCGCGGGGTGATAAATTAGTCCTGAAAAGTGAAGATACTCTCCTGGGGATGCCTCTGGAAGTGGAAGTGGATATGGTAGTATTAGCTACGGCTATGGTACCGGCTGAAGGAGCCCGGGAGTTAGCCAAAACCATAGGTTTCTCCACGGATAAAGATGGTTTCTTCCAGGAAGCTCATCCCAAACTTCAACCGGTAGAGACTTTCTCAGCCGGGGTCTATCTGGCAGGAACCTGTCAGGGGCCCAAGGATATTCCTGATACAGTAGCTCAGGCTAGTGCTGCTGCTGTAAAGGTTTGCGGATTATTCTCCAAGACTGAAATGGCTACTGAACCGATGATCACCGAAGTTGATATCAGCAAATGTTCGGGTTGTGGCTTCTGTGTACCGATCTGTCCCTATCATGCTTTGTCACTGACAGATATTAAGGAGCGTGGTCATCATGGGCCATTTACTCGTCAGGTAGTCCAGGTGAACGCGAGCCTGTGCCAGGGATGTGGAGCCTGCTTGCCGGCTTGCCGGACAGTAGCTTTGAACCTGAAGGGATTTACTAATGAACAACTGGTAGCGGAGGTGGATGCACTGTGTCTATAGATCAGGAAAAGGCGTGGAAACCCAAAGTCATAGTATTCGCCTGTAACTGGTGCACGTATGCCGCAGCGGATTTGGCGGGATCGAATCATTTGCATTATCCTGCTGATGTTCGCATTATTCGTACTCCCTGTTCCGGGCGCATGGACCCTTTATTGGTTTTAAGGGCCTTTAACCGGGGGGCCGATGGCGTACTCTTGTCGGGATGACACCCGGGTGAATGCCACTATGGTAGTGGCAATTACTATCAACGGCGCCGTCATACCGTCATGAAGAGCCTGATGGAATATATCGGCATTGAACCGGAAAGATATCAGACTGCATGGATCTCCGGTGCAGAAGCGACCAAGTTTCAGGAGACCATGCAAAAGCTGGTGGATGATGTTAATAGCCTTGGTCCCAACCATAAGCTGAAGGGGGCAAAATAGATGAACTATACCAAAGAGATTCGTGAAATTGCCACCAGGCTATTGGAGAATGAGCAGGTCGATATGGTAATGGCCTGGGAAAAGGGCGATCTAGAGTATCAAACTGTCCCATTCATCGCTCGGACTGTGGATGAGGTCAGTCGTATAGTGTGTGATGAGTACTCTATACACAACTTGTCCAACAGCCTGCTCCGTTTTCGAGATGGGCAAGAAAAAATAGCTATTGTAGTCAAAGGCTGTGATTCCAGGGGAGTGGTCAGGCTCTTGGAAGATAATCAGTTCCCAAGGGAAAGGCTTTATATTATCGGAGTGGCTTGCCCTGGCGTTAAAGATCCGCTCCTGGCCATGAAGCAGAATTCTGGTTTTGAAAAAGTTCAAGATCAGGATGAAGGACTGGCTAGCAAATGTCGGTATTGTTTACAACCCAATCCAGTTATCTATGATGAGCTGGTAGGAGAGGAACAACCTCTGGCTGAGCTACAGGAACGCTTTGCTCGTATTGAGGAAATTGAACAGATGTCTGCTGATGAGCGCTATCAGTTCTTTGAAGACATGATTTCCACATGTATTCGCTGCTATGCTTGCCGTCAGGTCTGTGTGGCATGCAACTGCCGCACCTGTATTTTTGATGAGACTCGTCCCCAATGGGTGGGAAGAGAGACTAAAATCGGCGACAATATGATGTATCACCTGATACGTGCCTCCCACATGGCAGGAAGATGTGTTGAATGTGGAGAATGTGAACGAGTATGTCCGGTGAATATTCCCTTAATGCTGATCAATCGTAAGCTGATCAAAGATGTGAATGGATTTTTTGGCCCTTATGAAGCGGGTATGGAGTATGTTGAGGGAAGAAAACCGCCATTAAGCGTTTATAAGGAAAACGATCCGGATGATTTCCTGTAAGGGGTGAGAATATGAAGGTGTTGAAAACTGGTAAAATAGAACAGGTTCTCGATCGCCTGGCTCAGCAGGCTGATGTGTATGCACCTATGTTGCGAGGGCAGCAGTCGGGGTTTTTCTCCTGGAGATCTTATGACGAAGATTATGATGACCTTATGTTCGATATTCTGAACGTCTATCAGCCTCCCAAGGATATAGTTCTACCTCAGACTGAAAAGATGTATAGTATCCACCAGGATGGCCAGGACGTTACTATCGAGCCGATAGTAGCCGAGGTTGAACCCAAGATCATTATGGGGGTTCGTTCCTGTGATGTGCGGGGAATCGATTATTTAGACGAAGTCTTTTTGACCAAAGGATATGTGGATGATGCTTATAAAGCTCGGCGCGATAAGCTCACTATTATAGCGAGTGCCTGTTATAACCCGGGAACCAACTGCTTTTGCGATTCCATGGGAGTAAGTCCCACTGATCCGGAATCAGCTGATGTTATCATGCGCGAAGTAACCGGCGGCTATGTTTGGGATGTGAAAACCGAAAAAGGGGAAGCGGTGACCAAACAGATTGAAGATCTGTTGGAAGAACAAGAGGTGGAACTGTTTCCCTTGAAGTCATTCTTGCGTAAGGTGGATTATTCAGGAGTAGCCGAAAAACTCAAAGATATGTTTGAGGATCCCATGTGGGAAAAATATTCTGAACCCTGCCAGACCTGTGGGATATGTACCTATCTGTGCCCCACTTGCTACTGCTTCGATATTCAGGTGAAGAACTGGGGAGATGAAGGCTATCGTTTTCGCTGCTGGGACTCCTGTATGTATCGGGAATACACGCAAATGGCAGGTGGTCATAATCCTCGTGAAGCTGCTACGGAAAGATTCCGTAACCGTTTCCTGCATAAGCTGCAGTTCTTCCCGGAAAGATATGGAAGACCACTTTGCACCGGATGCGGACGCTGCATAGTAACCTGCCCGGCGGGGGTAAATATTATCAAGATCATCGATACAGTAAAGGAGGCGGAAACCGGTGCATGATTGTAGCTGTGAAAAACCATTAGTACCGGGAATCGTCGAGGTAATTGACATCATAGATGAGACCCCTGATATAAAGAACTTTTACGTGCGTAGCGAAAATGGCGTGCCTTTTGATGTTATGCCAGGCCAACTGGCTATGGTTTCTCTGCTTCCAGTAGGAGAAGGTATGTTCTCGGTTTCCTGGCAAGAAGAGAATGATCATTTGGAATTTGCCATCAAACGAACCGGCCTGATGACCGATGAGCTTCATCGGATCGAGGTTGGTCAAAAGCTGGGAGTACGCGGTCCTTATGGCAATGGTTTCCCGGTAGAAGAGTGCAAGGGCAAGGATATGCTGTTCATAGCGGGTGGTATTGGACTGGCGCCTTTACGTTCTTTTATCAAATATTGCTTCAAACATCGTGAAGACTACGGCAAGATCACCATTTTATACGGAAGCCGGAGTTCAGCGGACTTGTGCTTCAAAGACGAACTATTTGAAAAGTGGCCTCAGGAAAAGGACACTGAGGTTTATGTAACCATTGACAATCCTGAAGAGGGTTGGGATGGTCATGTTGGATTTGTTCCGGCTTATTTAGAGGAACTGAATCCCAGCCCAGAAGGCACTATTGCGGTAATCTGTGGCCCGCCCATTATGATAAAGTTTGCTTTGCAGTCTTTAGAGAAAATGGGATACAGTGATGAACAGGTCATCACCACTCTGGAAATGCGCATGAAATGTGGTATCGGTAAATGTGGTCGCTGCAACATCGGTAGCGAGTATATATGTTTGGACGGCCCGGTATTCAACCTGGCCCAATTAAGGCAATTACCGCCCGAATGGTAGAGAAAGCAAGTGAGTCAGGGAGTATCTCCCGACTCACTTTTTTTATGCATTTACCTTTTACGTTAGAAGACGTTCCCGCCAAACAAATAGCCTAGGTAAAACACCGCACCTATCACTACTATGTGAAATATCCACCAGCCTGTTTTCAAAAAATGAAAAGTACCAATATCATAACCATCTTCGGTTCTCAACTCATCGTTACCCACCTTTTCCACCTCCTTATAGTATTTAAATAATTCCCTGGTTAGGTGCAATTATGTATCGTCAAGCAGCGGATCAGAAGTTGATAGCAGAAGTTGCCTGCATATTGTTGTGGAAATAGGTGTGTTGCATTGACAAGTGGGCAATAATCACTAAAATGTTTATAGTTCGGCGAGTTGCACAAGAATGTGCACAAGCAAGGAGGATAATATAATGCAGGAACTTCGCCAAGATCTTTTGAATCCTACCGTAGCGAAGATGTTACGAACTTTTCATCTTGATAAGAACTATGTATCTGGTCAAGGCAGCTATTTGTTTGATGAAAAGGGCAACCGCTATCTTGATTTTATTGCTCAATACGGGGCGGTGCCATTTGGCTATAATCCGCCTGTGATCTGGGAGGCTTTGGAGCGGGTCAGGTCTCAGCAAATTCCCAGTTTAGTGCAACCATCTTTACCAGGTGAAGCCCTGCGTCTGGCCAATAAACTGGCCCAAATCACACCAGGGGATCTCTGTTATTGCACTTTTTGCCAGAGTGGAACCGAAGCTGTTGAAGCAGCTATCAAATTAGCTCGTTCTGCTACCGGAAAGCTGACCATCGTATCTACCGAGCGCAGTTTTCATGGTAAGACTCTGGGAGCTTTATCAGCCACTGGCAGAGATGTTTATCAAACACCTTTCGGTGCACCGGTACCTGGTTTCACTCGAATTCCCTACAATGATGCCGCTGCATTGGCTGAAGTTTTGGAAAACAATTCCGATGTGGCCGCTTTCATAGTGGAACCAGTGCAGGGCGAAGGGGGAATCATACCGGCTCAGCCTGGTTACCTGGCCCAAGTGCAGCGATTATGCCGTCAGCACGGGGTAGTGTTCATTGTCGATGAAATTCAAACTGGTTTGGGTCGTACCGGTAAAATGTTTGCCTGCGACCATGCAGGTATTGAACCGGATGTATTGCTTTTAGCCAAAGCTCTAGGGGGCGGATTGATCCCCCTGGGAGTATGTATAAGTTCACCCCGGGTCTACAATGATGATTTTGGAGCTTTGCACAGCTCCACCTTTGCCAATAATAACTTAGCCTGTGCAGTAGGTTCTGCCGTCCTGGAGGAATTGCTCAAAGATGACCAGCAGCTGATCAAAGATGTGGCTGAAAAAGGTGAATATTTATTGAAACGAGCCCATCAGCTGGGAGAATCCTACCCGGACATCATTAAGAAGGTTCGGGGGCAAGGGTTGATGGCAGGAATTGAGTTTCACGATCTGGACGACTGTGGGTCATATGATATGACTTATCTCTGTGACCGGGGGGGATTTACAGCCCTACTGGCTGGATTCCTGCTCAATGTGTTTCAAATTCGCCTGGTGCCCTTCCTAAACAACCCTATGACTGTACGTTTGGAACCGACTCTCACCATCACGGTAGAGGAGATCGACCAGATGATGGATGCCCTGGATACCGTTTGTCAAATCCTATCTCACCAGGATTATGCTCTCTTATACCGTTTCCTGATAGGGGACAATTCCCGACCGAAAAAAATAGCTGATTATCGACTTTCCCGTCGCAGTATCAAGGCATCAGTTTTAGAGGAAGGAGAAACACCCACCCAAAAATTTGCTTTTATAATACACTATCCTGGGCCAGAGGATGTTATTGCCAATAATCCTTCCTTTGTGCGTTTTTCCCGCCCTGAATTGTATGAGCTTTTGGATTGGCAGTGTCAGACCGGCGAAGCGGGAATGGTGTGCCATATGCCGGCCATTCGCTCCCGGAGCGGCAATGTAGCCGAAGGTTGGCTGATCGGGGTTCCCTATGGTGCCCGCCAGATCATGTCTTTACCCCGGGAAGAAGTTGTGAAAGTAATAGGTGAGGCAGTAGATATGGGACGCGACCTGGGAGCCGGCATAGTAGGCCTGGGTGCTTTGACCTCAGTAGTGACCCGGGGAGGACGCTCAGTCACAGATCGAAACGTAGCGGTCACCAGCGGCAATAGTTTCACGGTACTCATGGCCATGGAAGCTCTCTACCGCGGAGCGGAAAAGATGCACATCGATGTAGCTCAAGCCCAGGGAGCAGTGGTAGGCGCTACCGGGTCTATTGGTAGAGCCTGTTCCTTACTGCTGTCTGAGCAGGTGGCTAATATAATACTACTGGGTAATGACCAACATCCCACCAGCAGTCGCAACCGTCTGCGGTCGCTCCATAGAGATCTCTTTGCCTATGCTCAGCAGAGGTTGGCAAGGGGGGAGGAAAGCGGTCTGGCTGGTTGGCTGAAAGATGCCGTGGAAGGCCTATCAAGCCTTAATGATCTTCGGTCCCGGCAACTGTTGGAAACTTATCACCAGGGCCAGTTTTCTGGGGAGTGGGTGCAAGCAGTGGCGGAGTGCTTAAATCTGGATGTCCCCGTGGAAACCAGTCTCAGCTTGACGGAGTCTTTACCGCTCTGTGATCTAATAGTGGCCACCAGTAATGCTCCCGATTATTTAATCCACCCTTACCATCTGAATCCGGGTTGTGTAGTATGTGATGTGGCACGGCCCGCCGATGTATCACCGGAAGTATACCAGCAAAGAGATGATGTTCTGGTTCTAGAGGGTGGTCTGGTACAGTATCCGGACAATATCTCTTTCGGGCCCAACTTCGGTTACCGGGAGGGTGTTAGTCTAGCCTGTTTGTCGGAAACTGTTCTGCTGGCCATGGAAGGAGATTACCAGCACTTCAGCATTGGTGCCAAACTGCCTTTGGAAACAGTAGCCTATCTGCGGCAGCTAGGCGAGAAACATGGTTTTAGTTTAGCGGGACTGGTCATGAATGGCCGGGAAATCACTGATGAAGATATCGAGCAGATCTATAATCGTTCCCGGCAGCTAAAGGCAGCACAAAACCTGTAATACAAGATCAAGCAAGTGGGTCAGGTCTGAAGATTTTTACTTACTGACACAAGAGGGAGTTCAGCTTTCCCAAGTAAGTAAATATTTTCAGAGGCTGGCCCCTTTTCATGCTATTAATAAGCAGGAGAATTTGCATCGATTGCCAAACCTTAATAGAATAAAGGGAAGGAAGGAGGCCAGAGCTCATTGAATGAAATAGTGATACGTAGAGATGGCAAATGGTATTATAACAATGCGGAAATGTTTCGCCGCAATATAGTCAACTTACTGGCGGTTAATATAGATAAACAAGAAGATGGCAATTATATCATAGCTATGGGTAATGAGGTTTCTGGAATCGATGTGGAAGACGTTCCATTCTATGCAACCGGAATACAGGAAACGGAAAAGGGGGGCTTAAAACTAATCTTTCATGACCTGCAGGAATATGAGCTAACTGAGGAACTGCGCTTGTATTTTAAGGGAGACGTACCTTACATCTCCTACCGTTGGCCCGCTGATACCCGACTCAGCCGGGGCATTTACTGGAAGCTCAGTGATTACTTTAGCTTCCGGGGTGACGAGGTGTATATTGTTCCCCCTGGATCCAAATAATTGTGGTGCTGTTAGGAGGCCAATTTTATGCCGATTAGAATTGTAACAGATACCTCATGCGATCTTCCTGATGAAATCCTGATCAAACATCAGATCGATATGATCCCCTTAAAGGTCACCTTTGCAGATGGAGAGACTTATCTTGATCGCTTAGAGCTTTCCCCGGAGTTATTCGTACAAAAAATGGCTGCTTCTCGTCATCTTCCCAAAACGGCTGCACCTGATCCCAGTACTTTTGTAGAGCATTTTGAGAGGGGATTGCGTGAGGCTGGCGATGTCCTATTCATTAGTTTATCATCTGGCCTTAGCGGCACTTTCCAGATAGCTCAACTGGCCCAGAGGATGCTAGGCAATACCAAGGTAAAAGTCTTTGATAGTTTATCAGCTTCCCTGGGAACTGGAATCATGGCTGTACGGGCAGCTCAAATGGCGGCAACTGGTTGGGGCATAGATGAAGTTATTAAGGGACTGAGCAGTACTCTGCAGACCAAACAAACTATTTTCACCCTCAACACCCTGGAGAATGTGGTCAAAGGCGGGAGGTTAAAACGAATAGAAGGCTTGGCAGGGGATTTACTACATATTAAGCCTGTTTTCCTAGGCAATAATGATACTGGCAAACCGGAATTATATGAAAAAGTTAGAGGACGACACAAAGCTATAAAGCTTATGGTAGATATGCTGGGACAACTAGTGGGCAGTTTAGAGGATAGAATAGTGGGCATCACCCATGTGCACTGCCTAGCTGATGCCCAGCATCTTGAGCACCTGATTGCCGAGCGCTACAGCCCTGAGGCCATCTGGATCAGCGATATGAGTGCCACCATTGGAACCTATGCTGGTGAAGGGGGTTTAATGGTCAATGTATAAAAAAAAGGGGGCTTTATTGCCGATCAAGCCCCCACACAATGGTAATACACACCCCTATGTGTATTGTCCCCCCAGTTATTTACTCTTGCAATTTATATGCCAATAATTTTAAGATGCCTAGATAAATAGAAATTGGCATCAGTCCACTTGGACAAAACCGAGATGTCTCGATTAGACAACAAAAAGTGTACACATCAAGAGACACCATTATCCAGAAAGAGACACCTAGAGGCGACTGATTTCTGGCGGCCGAAATCGCTTTTCATCTATCTGCAGAGCGTGGTCGATACTCGCTAGCATATCCTCCCGGTCAGCCGGGATCATTCCCTGGACATCCCAGTAATTAGAAACATGGTCACTCAGAACCATACTGTTTTCACACTCCAGGTGTTCCACCAAGAGCCTGATCTCTTGCAGGGCCTGGTGAGCAGACAATAACTTGAATTTCCCCTGGTGGTAATCTTCGTATAGAGGGGTGTTGGGAACGGGAACAAAGGTGCGCAAACGAATAAAATCGGGGCTGAACTGACTTAAAACCCGAGCACTCTCCAGTGCATGTTCACGAGTTCTCTCCAGACCGCCGATCCCTACCAGATAGTATTCACTGGTCTGCAAACCAGCTTGCTTTAGCTTGAGTCCGGCTTCCACTATCTGAGTTGAGGTTACTCCTTTATTGATTCTTTCCAGGGTAACATCATCGCCGCTTTCCATGCCGGTATGGATTCTGGTCAATCCGGCAGCCTTGAGTCGCTGGAGGTCTGCCAGGCTCTTTTTGTTTATATACCGGGCTGATCCATAAACGGTAATACGCTGTAATCTGGGAAATAGCTCCTTTGCATACAGGAATATTTCCTCTAATTGATCGGTTTTCATTATTATTGTGTTGCCATCGGGAAAGAAGATGGAATAGATACCATCTCCATAATAATCTCTAGCCATGGCTAGATCTTCTTTGATCTCATGAACCGGCCGCAGGCGGAAACGAGTACCCTTATACATTTGACAGAAAGTGCATTTGTTGTGGGGACACCCAATAGTAGCTTGGATCAGCAGGCTGTTAGCCTCACTGGGTGGCCTGTAAACGGTTCCTTCATAACGCAATATATCTACCTCCTTGCATCTTAGCCTAGCAGATTTTATGATAAGGTAAAAGTCGCATATTAGATGTAAATTATGGGCAGTTAGCGGGATTTACTTGTCATATAACCCCAAAGAATATATAGTTAAATAAGAATATAGCACACCATACTGTAAAGGTTGGGGATTAATGTCGGTTAGGGTTTTGATCGTAGATGACGATGAACGGGAACGGATCGTACTTCGTTATGTATTCGACCAAATCAAAGATGTCGACTTAGTGGGTGAGGCAGTCCACGGCCTAGAGGCTTTGCTGTTTTGCCAGGAAAAGAAGATCGACCTGGTCTTTCTGGATATAGCTATGCCGGAGATGGGTGGCTTGGAGACTGCCCGCAAGCTGTTGGAAATGAAAGAGCCGCCCCTATTTGCCTTTGTCACTGCCCGCCGGGAAATGGCTGTAGATGCCTTTGAACTGGGAGCACTGGATTTCATCGTCAAGCCTATCGATAAGCAGCGCGTGGAGAAAACCATCGAAAGAGCCAAAGAACGCATAGCTCATAAAACATTTGTTGAGGAAATGGTGCGTGACCGCTTAAAAGAACGCATTGATTTCATGCTGCAGCGCTATAAAAATTACGAGATTTTTTCCAGTAAACTGCCCGTTCGAGAGAAAGGCAAGATCACTCTGCTCAATCAAGACGATATAGTATACTGCGAGAGTCAGGGTAAGAAGGTCTATATATGCACCCGGGAAGGGAATGGTTATCTCAGTAATTACACCCTGGCGGAGTTGGAAAAACGTCTTGATAATACCAGTTTTTTTCGCGCCCATCAGGCTTTCATAGTAAATCTGGATTACATCAAAGAGATCGTCAATTTTGGCGAGGGTTCCTACATTCTGCATCTCACCGATGGTAGTAAGAATATCATTCTCAGTCGTTCCCGTGCCAAACAACTCCGCGATAAGATGGGCATATAGAAAAACCGAACAGGACACAAAAAAGACTATTTATCCCCATAATACCGCTTAACATTCCGAATAAAACCAACCTGGCAAGATAAAGAATTCATAAGAGAGCAACTGCGAAATGGAGAAGGGAAGGCCTTTTGGACTGGGCTCTCCCTTTGTATATAGGGACTTTTTATGCCTGCCATAAATTTGCACCATAAGTCACAAGCTAGGGCAAATTATCCAATGAAAACAACCAACTTCAGCCCTTATAGAGAAAAATATCACATAATAGTTTATAGTTTAATTAGTGAATAAGGACGGTGAAATAGAAAGAAAGGAGGGCTATTCAAGAACTTTTTTCCGGCTTTATAAATGGACGGATTTTTTAGCCGGGAAAATAAACATGATACTCACCCAAAGAGATGGAGAGTTGGACGGAAACGGATTTACCTTTTTGCATGAGGGGAGTGATAATCTATGATACCTTTTGCTAAGCTAGAGCGATACGCAGGAAATGAGTCGCTGTTTGAACTGGTTTTGATGTCGGCTGTATCCACACTGGTAGGTGAACCGCTGCATATACATGCGGAAGGCTTACGAGGAACCGGAAAAACTACTATAATGCGTGCGGTGCGGGGCATTCTTCCCGATATCACCAGAGTCAAGGGGTGTGTTTACAACTGTGACCCCCAACAACCCCATTGTCCTGAGCACAAACACATGACCTCCCAAGAACTGGCTGCTATCGGTACCGAAGAAATACCTATGCCTTTCCTGGAGATTTCCCACTCTGCTAAAGTAGGCACTGTAGCAGGCAGTATCGATCTAAGTCGTTTGACAGATCAAGAGACACCGGAAGCCCGCCTGTTACCAGGGATGATACCGCAAGCTCACCGGGGCATTCTATTTATAGACGAGATCAACCGATTGGCTGATACATCCCCAGAGATCACCGATATCCTGCTGGATGTCATGGGGAACAAGCCAGGGCACATCCAAATTGAGGAAGCGGGTCTGCCGGTGGTAGAGATACCAGTTAATGTTTCGGTTTGGGCAGCCTCCAATCCTGACGAGGATCCTGGCCCTCTGGAAGAAATTAGACGTCAATTGTCGGATCGCTTTGATATGGTCTGTTATATGGGCCGTCCCGATTCGGTCGATATTCTGGCCCAGATGTTGAAAGAGAATTCCCATGTCTATAAGAATAGAAGAAATAATAATGATGAAGATGATCAAGGTAATGAAGTGTATCGCAAGAACATAGTTAAGTGGGCGGGCTTGTTTGAACAAGCAGATCTTCCTGACTTTTTACGGAATTTTATTGCCCGTCTTTATATCAAACATAATCTGGAGAGTATACGCGCTATCGAGGCGATGCAGCAGGGAGCTGTTCTGCACAGTATAATCAGGGGCCGCGACAAGGTCTTGATCAATGATGTTACAGACATGATACCGCTGGTATTGAAACATAGAGTAGATGGAGACACCTTGATCAGAATGATAAATGATGTGGATGCCAAATCCAACAAGGATGGGATCCTATCCTTCAGAGGACGCAAGAATAAGTCGAAGCAAGACAATGAACAACCAGACTATTTCCCCCAAAATGCTCGTCCGCTTAAAGATATGAGCCGGGGAGAACTTATCAATACAGAGAAGACCTTAACACCTTCTGACTACTAGGCAGTCTCGGTTGAGGGGGGAATTACTATGATGGGGGAAAAGACCAACATAGATAAGGCTGCCGCAGTTGGTAATTATCTGAGCTTATACTTTGGACAGAACCAGGGCGTGCGCCTGGGCGAGAGTACGGTAGTCAGCCGTAAAGCCCACGGTCGTTTGCCAGAAAAAAGGATCAAAGGTCAGATAAAGATCCTTCTGAACCGTGACGCGGGTAAGACCTACCTGGATTACGTGGATGCTGACCAAGTTGTTCATATTGATACTTATCATAAACCAGGTGAAATTGACCCGCGCGATATAGCACGGGCAATTTTTTATGCCCTGGAAGCTCATTTTCTGCAGCAGAACCCTCAACTACAGTATGCGGAAGACGAACGCTTTCGCATGGTGACTGGCTATGCCAACAAGCTATTTATAACTACCAATGGGGGTAAAGGCACAGTTTATGACCTATTTCAAGGTGTAGTACGTCCTTTCATCGAGGGTGAAGAAGGCCATGACCATGTCCATATTTTAGCTCGCCTGAGTCGGGAAGAGTATTATCTGGTCTATGTGATTGCCGAAGCGGTAGAAGAGGTAATACTTCAGTCCGAACTCAGATTATCTAAAGTGCGCAATATAACTCATGGGAATCAAAAACAAGCCGAAGAAAGTTTTGCGGAATATATCAAATTGCCCTGGAAAAGGTTCAAGGGTCAGAATGCCCGGCAGTTACCTGCCAAAGAGAATGTCAATCAACTGGTTCTCAAACTGGCAGAGAAGTTTGGAGGAGTAGATGAAATCGAGGATTTTCTAGAGAACTACTCCACCAACGTCTTTAAACGTAAAGGTATCGATCAGCAGAAGAAAAAGTGGGGAGATATTGAACATTATGTGGAGCAACTCGAAGAGCTGGGGCTGATCAAGGATACCCTCATGGGCAAGGTTTTGACCAGGAAAGGATTGGAACTAAAAGAATTCGTTATCAATCATAAATGTGAATTAGAGACGGAAATAAGGAGAAATATTCGCCGGGCTCCCTCCGGAGGTACTAGCCGTTTTCGCAAGCTGGGCAAGGTGGACAAGAAATCGAGCCAGGTGGAATTCACTAATCGCAATAAGACTGTGAATGATCCTGAAAAAAACTGGTCCGGGGATTTGGCGGTTCCGGAAACCATTATCCAGGCTAAAAAGAACTCATTTCTGCGCGGTGATACCAGCCTAAAGATAAAAAAGAGCGACTTGCATTATTATGAGAAGAAAACCTATATTCCCATCGATGTATGTCTGCTGATAGACGCCAGTGGAAGTATGGCAGGTGATAAACGCCAAGCGGCCTGCTTTTTGGCCGAACATTTGCTGTTAACGGGCAAAGAAAAGGTGGCGGTGGTTACTTTTCAAGAGCGCAGCAGTAAAGTGGTAGTACCATTTACCCGTAATGAGAGCCTCCTTCGCAAGGGATTGTCGACTATCAACCCGGCTGGATTGACACCTCTGGCCGACGGCATTATGACAGCTCTTAATTTGATCAACAATACCCGGGTGCGCAATCCCCTGCTGGTCTTGATCACCGATGGTATTCCCAACACTCCTTTATGGACCATGGATGCCAAAGCTGATGGCCTGGAGGCTGCTGGCCGAATTGCTAACAGCAACATCAGGTTCATATGTATAGGGGTGGAATCAAACCGCTATTACCTGGAGAAAGTGGCTGAGCAAGGTGAGGGAGTGCTCTATCTAGTGGACGATTTGAATAAGGATAACCTCATCAATATCGTAAAAGCGGAAAAGAAAACCATGCTGGATTCCAGACGCGGACTGGCCTAAGCTGGGCGAAAATGGTTTTGACATACGGAAATTTGACATTTTTCTCTAAAGTCCGGTACAATTAGGATTAGTTAATGTTTTCACTAAAGTAGGAATGCAAACCCGTAGTTTGCTTTAATAACTCCTCCTTCGTACACGAGCACCATTTTGGTGCTCGCTTTTTTTTGGCATAAAATGGTGGCTGGTCTCGTATGATGTACAAGCAACCGTAAGGGAGGCCGAAAACATGCCCCAGCGTTTTATTGTCATTATAACCGTTCTCGTCCTGGCGATCTGTTTGCTCAGCGGAGGATGTCAGTCCTCCAATGAACAATCTTCCATAAAAAGCTGGCGGGACTTGGTCGATCTATTGCCTGAACCCCAGGATCCGAGCCAGACGGAACTACAGGATGAGGTGCCTGCTGTTGAACAACTGCCCAGTGCCATGGATGATCAGGAAACCATTGAAGTGATGCTTTATTTTGGAGGACAGGATGGCCTGTCACTGGTGCAAGAAAGCCGCGTTATAATTAAAGAGGAAGGAATTGCTCGTAGCACATTAAATGAATTGATAAAAGGACCGGGCACACCGGAGTATTTGAGCGTTTTTCCTCCAGGCACCAGATTGCTGGATATCAATGTGAAACCAGATGGGTTGTGCATCGTCGATCTTAGCAGGGAAGCTTGCCAGGTAGCTAATCAGCAACAAGAAGAAATGATGGTCATGGCCATTGTTAACACTTTAGGCCAATTTGCTACGGTAAAAGAGGTGAGCTTTATGATCAACGGTGAATTGGTTCAAGAAATCGGAGGCTTTGTTGACTTAAGCCAACCCCTTAAAACCGCCAATTGAATATTTAAGTCCACTGGGGGAGACGGGTGGCCCGTTTCCCTTTTCTTTTTGGGAACAGCAATGGAATTAATGACCTAAAAGTGATACATTAATTAATGTATGTTGGGGAAGGGTAGAATAGGCTACCAATCCCATCTAATGAGGTGTTTGCTTGAAGAATAAACAACCCATAGGAGTGCTGGATTCCGGTGTAGGCGGGCTCACCGTTGTAAAAACTATGCTGACTGAGCTGCCTGACGAGGATTTTGTTTATTTTGGAGATACTGCTCACCTGCCCTATGGCAGTAAGACACCTGAGCAGCTCATTACTTACGCCCGGAATATAATCCAATTTTTTAATACCTTTCCGGTAAAGGCTGTGGTAATAGCTTGTGGGACACACTCTTCGGTGACCCTGCAGCATATCATAAACGATTATCCGCTGCCTCTCATAGGGGTAGTAAAAGCTGCCGCTCGCAGTGCTGCGGCTGCTACCACCAACCATCGTGTGGGTGTCTTGGCTACTCATGCTACTGTGATGAGCGGTACTTTCACCCGTGAAATACGGTCCTTGCAGCCGGAATGCAAGGTCATGGAAGTTGCCTGTGCCAAGTTTGTGCCACTGGTGGAATCTGGCAAACTGGATGATGATGATACTCGACAGGCTGTGGAGGAGTATATTGGCCCTTTAGTCGATCAGGGGATAGACACTCTGGTCTTGGGTTGTACCCATTATCCTTTTCTTGCTCCCCTGATCAGGGAGTATGTGGGAGAACAGGTAAACCTGGTGGATCCCGCTTATGAAACGGTAGACGAACTAAAGCGGCTCTTAGAGAGTCAAAATCTAGCCCAAGGATCGAATCCCCATCCCCAAAGGCAGTTCTATGTCAGCGGTCACCATGAGTCTTTTTATACGGTAGGTAAGCTGTTGATAGGAGATGTGATACAGAAAGTAGAGCAGGTTTCTTTAGACTAGGGTTCAGTATTCAAGGAGTTGTAATTATGGGGAGAGTTGGATTTACCACCACCATACCGGTAGAAGTTCTGCTGGCGGCAGGCCAAGAACCGGTTGATCTAAATAATCTTTTTATCGGCGCAAACCACCCGCAGCAAATGGCTGACCAGGCTGAAGAAGCCGGCTATCCGCGTACCACCTGCGGCTGGATAAAGGGACTGTATACGGCCGCCTTGACTACTGAAATAGATTCAGTCATAGCGGTAATGCATGGGGACTGCAGCAATACCCAGGCTCTGATGGAGACTCTGGAATTGCAGGGAATGGATATGATCCCTTTTGCCTTTCCCTATGATCGTGATCCTCAGGGTCTGCGAGCCAGCCTTTACAAGCTGATGGATCGCTTCGGTGTTAGTGAAGCCGAGGTGGAAAGGGAAAAGAAGCGGCTGGATGAAATACGGCGCTTATGCTGGATCTGGGATGACCTGACCTGGAAGTCTGATCAGGTCAGCAGCTTTGAAAACCATCTTAAACTGGTATCTACCAGTGATTTTGAGGGTAACCCCGACCGTTTTGCGGTGGAAATGGACAAACTTATTATGGAAGCTAGGCAGAGGCAACCGGAAAGCGGTAAAGTGCGCCTGGCTTACATCGGGGTGCCGCCTATTTTTACCGATCTCTATCAAGTTCTAGAGTCGATGGGGGCTCGGGTAGTATTTAATGAAGTGCAGCGGCAGTTTTCTATGCCTTACCAGACTGATAATATGGTTGATCAGTATATTTGCTATACTTATCCCTATGGCGCTTTTGCCAGGCTAGCTGACATTAAGGCCCAGGTGGAACAGCGCCAGGTGCAGGGGATCATTCATTATACCCAAACTTTTTGTTATCGTCAGATCGAGGACCTGATCTTCCGCCAGAAGCTGGGACTACCCTTGCTGACTCTGGAGGGAGATAAACCAGGCAAAGTTGATGCGCGCAGTCGTTTGCGCCTGGAAGCTTTTATCAATATGTTGGGCTAGCGGAGGGCTGTATATGATTGGCATTGATTTAGGCTCCCGCCAGGTGAAGCTGATTCAAATGCAGAAGGGAACTGTGTCTCGCCGGGAAATGCGCGATACTATTGGATTCTATCGTCAGTATGGCCGTATGCACGATGGTCAGCTGCAGATTGATCTGGAAGAGGCCGGTTGGAGCGGGGATGAAGTCATTGCCACCGGATACGGGAAAATGGCTGTATCTATTACCGGTGCCCGTCAGATACCCGAGATCCAGGCCCATGCCCTGGGGGCGGTATTCCAGAGCCAAAGACAATCATTTACCCTGGTAGATATTGGCGGTCAGGATTCCAAAGTGATCCTGGTATGTGATGGAAAAGTGGCTGATTTTATTACTAATGATCGCTGTGCAGCTAGTTCGGGACGCTACCTGGAAAATATGGCGGCTGTATTGGATATCAGTCTGGAAGAACTGTCCCGCTATGACCAGGATCCGGCGGAGATCAATGCCACCTGTGCTATTTTTGGTGAGACTGAATTAGTAGCTCGTATTGTGGAAGGCTGCGCTCTGCCACAGTTGGCGGCGGGAGTGAATTATGCGCTCTATCACCGCCTGGCTCCCTTACTGAAAAGGATGGACAGCGAATTATTAGTTCTATCTGGAGGAGTGGCTTTGAATAAAGCCTTAACAGATATTCTGGCTCGGGAAACCGGCCGACAGGTATTACGACTACCAGACCCCCAATATAATGGGGCTATCGGTTGCTGTGTTTTTGGAGGGATATGAACCTATGCAGCTCAGGATAATTGGATACTGGGCACCTTATCCACGTGCTTTAGAAGCTTGTTCCGGATACTTGGTATCTTCAGATAGCGCTCATCTGCTGCTGGACTGCGGGCATGGAGTGTGTTCCAGGCTGGCTCGCTGGCTACCGGCAGAGCAACTGGATGCCCTCATCATCACTCACTTTCATCCTGATCATTATGTGGATCTGTTCGCCATTCGTCATAAAATAGGAGGTGCGCTGCGTGCCGGCAGCCGGTCTGAACCACTTCCGGTCTATATGCCTGCCCAGCCGAAACATCACTACCAAGCCTTTGCCCAAATGAAAGAACTCCAGGTTATTCCTCTGACGGATCAGGGCAATTATACGGTCGGTGATATGCAGTTCCAGGCTTTGGCGGTAACTCACCCTATGCCCACCTTTGGCATTAAGGTTAGCTATCAGAACCGATCCCTGTTTTATACGGCTGATACCAGTTATGATCAGCAAGTAGTCGCTGCCGCCAGAGGAGCAAAACTCTTGTTGTGCGAATGCAGTTTACGGATAGCCGATGGCGAATTTGCCAGGCAGTTAGGTCATATGACTACGGCTCAGGCGGGTCAGTTGGCTCGAGAAAGCGGAGCTGAGATCTTAGTGGCAACTCATTTCTGGCCAGAATACCATCCAGAAGCTTTGCAGCAGGAGATCCAGCCGGAATACCAGGGTCGGATAATCATGGCCGCATCCGATTTAACCGTGCAGATTTAACCAGGGGGAAATCATGCGAATCGTTAAGGTAGAGCAAATAAAGGAAACCGTAAAGCAAGCTGTAAGAGCGGCTAATACTCAGCTTCCCGAAGACATCTTGGACGGTCTGCAAAAGGCTTGCGCCAAGGAAACCGTTCCTCGCGCGCGCCGCTTGTTGGAAATTCTTCTGGAAAATGCCCACCTGGCACAGATTGAAAATATGCCTTTGTGTCAGGATACCGGTCTGGTTACCATTCAGATACAGTTGGGACAAGAAGTATCGTTGACCGGTGGTGATCTATATGAAGCTATTGATCAAGGGGTGCGGGAAGGTTACCTGGAAGGGTATTTCCGCGCCTCTATGGTCAAAGACCCCTTGGAAAGGGTAAATACGGGAGACAACACTCCGGCAGTAGTCCACCTGGAGATGACCCCGGGTGACCAGGTGGTTATTACCGTATTTCCCAAAGGAGCTGGCAGTGAAAATATGGGGCGTACTGCTATGTTGAAACCGGCCGATGGCTGGCCGGGAGTGCGCCGGTTTATTATAGAGACTGTAAAAATAGCCAATGCCAATCCCTGCCCACCTATTATAGTAGGAGTTGGTTTGGGCGGAAACATGGAGAAAGCCTGTCTTTTAGCCAAAAGGGCGCTTTTGAGACCCATCAACAGATCTCATGCTGATAGCCGCATCGCTGATCTGGAAGCCCAGCTTCTTCAGGATATCAATCAGCTGGGCATTGGCCCGCAGGGACTGGGGGGAGATACAACTGCCCTGGCGGTCAATATGGAAGTATTTCCGACTCACATCGCCAGCCTGCCGGTAGCAGTGAGTCTCAACTGTCACTCGACCCGTCGGGCTGTGGTGACTATTTGACACGGAGAGGAGGCCTGCTGGTGACTCATATTCTCAGAGCACCCTTGAATGGCAATACTCTACAAGAGTTGAACGCAGGGGACGAAGTCCTGGTGCAAGGGACTGTGTACGCAGCCCGGGATGCTGCCCATCAAAAAATGATCGCTGCTCTGGAAGCGAATGGGGAGCTTCCTTTTGACATAGATGGTCAGATAATCTATTATGTCGGACCCTGTCCGGCTTCGCCGGGCAGAATAATCGGATCAGCTGGCCCTACCACCAGCAGTCGCATGGATGCTTATACTCCAGCTTTACTGCAAAGAGGCCTCAAGGCGATGATCGGCAAAGGGGACCGCAGTCTGCAGGTTATAGAGGCCATGAAAAAGCACGGAGCTGTGTATCTGGCTACCGTGGGTGGCGCGGGTGTCTATTTGGCCCAGAAGATCAAGGCGGTGGAGACGGTAGCTTACCCGGAGCTGGGGCCGGAGGCTTTGCTTAAAATGGAATTTGAGGATTTCCCTTGCATAGTCGCTATTGATGTCCGGGGCAAGTCTGTCTATCTTACCCCCGATATATGAATACTAATGACAAGTATAACGATATTTTTTGGAGGTACATTATGAGCAGACCAAATGAACGAAAGAACGATGAAATGCGGCCGGTAAAAATGACTACCGGGTTTGTAAAGCACCCCCAGGGATCAGTTTTGATCGAGGCGGGAGACACCCGGGTACTGTGTTCGGCTATGGTGGAAGAAAAGGTACCTCCTTTTCTAAAAGGCAGCGGCAGCGGATGGGTAACTGCTGAATACTCCCTTTTGCCCTCTTCCACGGAAACTCGTACCGCCCGGGAAGCTGCCCGCGGCAAGATCAGCGGACGAACCTCAGAGATCCAGAGGTTGATCGGTCGATCCCTTCGGGCGGTAGTAGATATGCAGGCCTTGGGAGAACGTACTATATGGATCGACTGCGATGTCATCCAAGCTGACGGTGGTACCCGTACAGCTGCTATCACCGGTAGCTTTGTAGCCCTGTATTTGGCTCTACAGAAACTTCATGCCGCCGGTTTGATAGAGACTCTGCCCATCAAAGATTATGTGGCAGCGATAAGTGTCGGCATAGTTCAGGGACAACCAATGCTGGATTTGGAATATGTGGAAGATTCCATAGCCGACGTGGACATGAATGTGGTTATGACCGGTAGGGGAGCCTTTGTAGAAGTTCAGGGAACCGCTGAAGGAGAACCTTTTGAGCGCCAGGAGCTTGATACCCTGTTAGCTTTAGCCCAACAAGGCATCCAGCAATTAATCAGGCAGCAAAAACAGGTTCTGGGGGAATCCTAATGAGAAAGCTCTTGCTGGCTACCCGCAATCAGCATAAAAAGCGTGAACTGCAGGAACTGCTGTCCGACCTGGAGATAGATATTCTTACTCTGGATGATATAGAGCCTTTGCCAGAGGTGAAAGAAGACGGTACCACTTTCGAAGAAAATGCGGTAAAAAAGGCCTGCGAAACTGCTCAAAATAGTGGTTGGCTGAGTTTGGCCGATGATTCTGGTTTGGAAGTGGATGCCCTGCAGGGAAAGCCCGGGGTACATTCGGCGCGGTTTGCCGGTGAAGGTGCCAGTGATGAAGCTAACAATGCCAAGCTGTTGGAACTGCTTAAAGATGTTCCTGATAGTGAGCGCACAGCTCGTTTTGTCTGTGTGATGGCCCTCTGCGATCCCAGTGGTTCCCTACATACGGTTCGGGGTGAGTGTGAGGGCCGTATTATTCGTATACCCTCAGGTGCTGGGGGATTTGGCTACGATCCCCTGTTCGTCCCTCGCGGATATGACCAAACCTATGCTCAGCTGTCAGCCTGGGCGAAAAACAATATTAGTCATCGCGGGGCAGCCTTACAGAAGATACTGCCGGTGTTGAAAAATTATCTAACTGATACACAAACCAGGGGGTAGGGGGGAAGAGAACTGAAAATTGCGGTTACCGGAGATACTCATGGGCAGGTAGATAAGATCCTGAAGGCCATAAAAAAACAACAGGTGGATGTGATAATATTTACCGGGGATTATGTTCGAGATGCGCGGTTTTTAGAAGAAAAACTCCAACTACCCGTGTTCAGCGTTGCTGGTAACTGTGATGCTCGTGGTGAAGAGCAACAAGAAAGGCAGATCGAATTAGCCCAGAAGAAATTCTTTGTGACGCATGGTCATCGATTATATGTAAAGAGAGGGCTGCAGTCCCTCTATTACCGAGCCCAGGAAGTGGAGGCCCAGGTGGCAATTTTCGGCCATACCCATACTCCCTTCTGTCAGGAGGTTGAGGGGATATGGCTGATCAATCCAGGCAGTCCCACTTATCCACGGGGGTTAAACCCGAAAGAAACCTATGTCATCATCAATGTGGAAAACAATCGCATTTTTCCCATGGTATTATCTTTAAATTAGATCAGAATTGAGTTATATTTACATTGTTTTTAGAAAGGAGGAGCTATGGTGAGCACTGCGTTGAAACGTACTCCCCTCTATGAGGTACATAAACACCACCAGGGCAAAATGATTGATTTCGGCGGATGGGAACTGCCTGTACAGTATACCGGAATTATTCAAGAGCACCAGTTAGTACGCACCCAGGCGGGAATATTCGATGTATCCCATATGGGGGAAATACTGATTACCGGAGAAAAAGCTGAAGCTTTTATCCAATATCTGATGACCAATGATGTGACCAGAATAAAGGATAACCAGGTGCAGTACACTTTGATGTGCTATCCCGATGGAGGAGTAGTTGATGATCTCATAGTGTACCGCTATTCGAATCAGCATTATTTATTGGTGGTCAATGCCAGTAATGTGGATAAAGATTATGAGTGGATAACCAGTCATATTGTGGAAGGGGTCAAGGTTACCAACGTGTCTGATCAATATGCCCAGATCGCGGTTCAGGGTCCTAAAGCCCAAGAAATACTGCAGAAGATCAGCACCACTGACTTATCATGTATCCGCTTCTTCTGGTTTGAACCCCAAGCGGAACTGGCCGGTATCCAATGTATGATATCACGTACTGGTTATACCGGTGAAGATGGATTCGAAATATACCTGCCGACTGATCAGGCTGCAGAAATGTGGCGCAGCATTGTGGCAGCCGGTGGTGACGATATAGCTCCTGCCGGCCTTGGTGCCCGGGATACGCTTAGGTTCGAGGCCAAGTTACCGCTCTACGGGCAGGAATTGGGCCCAGATATCTCTCCCCTGGAAGCTGGTTTGAATACTTTTGTAAAGCTGGACAGCGGTGATTTTATAGGCCGCGAGGCTTTGCTACAACAAAAGGAAAGCGGAACTGACCGGGTTCTAGTAGAGTTTGAAATGGTAGGTAAAGGGATACCTCGCTCCCATTATGAAGTATATAAAAATGGGGAACAGATTGGTTTCGTGACTTCCGGGGCTCATTCTCCTACCTTTGGTAAGCCCATTGGTTTAGCCTTGGTGCCCAGGCAATGGAGTGAACCCGGTGAAGAGTTTGACATTATGATCCGTTCCAAACCAGTACCGGCTAGAGTAACACGGGGAGCTTTTTACAAGCGGCCCACCAAATAAACTAGGAGGAATGATTATGAAAGTGCCACAGGAATTAAAGTACACTAATGAACATGAATGGATAAAGGTAGAAGGAAATAGGGCTATTCTTGGTATCACTGACTATGCTCAACACAATCTGGGCGACATCGTGTTTGTGGAAATACCCGAATTGGATGCCCAGGTGTCCAGTGGTGATGAAGTTGCGGTGATCGAGTCAGTAAAAACTGTTTCTTCAGTATATACCCCGGTCAGTGGGACTATAGTTGAGATCAATGAAGCTCTGGAAGAAAATCCGGAATTGCTGAATCAGGAGCCCTATGAACAATTCATAGGGATAATCGAGATGGATGATCCCAGTTCTTTGGATAATCTTATGACTGCCGAAGAATACGAGCAGTTTTGCCAGGAACAGGGTTAGGAGGACGTTGACCAATGAGGTTTACTCCCAATTCCGATACAGTTGTCCAAGCAATGCTTGACAGTATTGGTTTGCAGAACTTGGAGCAGCTTTTTGATGATATCCCAGCTCAGGTGCAGATGCAAAGACCCTTGGATTTACCTGGGGAAATGAGTGAAATGGAACTGCACTCACTGCTGACAGGTCTGGCGGGGAAAAACAAGCCTGCTGCTGAACACCCTTGCTTTTTGGGCGCCGGAGCCTATGACAGCTATATACCCGCGGCTCTGGATCAATTGTTATTGCGATCGGAATTTTACACCTCCTATACTCCCTATCAGCCGGAGATCAGCCAGGGCATTTTACAGGGGATATTTGAATATCAGACCATGATCTGTCAGTTGACCGAATTGGATGTCTCCAATGCTTCATTATACGACGGGGCTTCCGCTCTGGCAGAAGCCTGTACCTTAGCTGCTGTCCATACTCGCAAGAAAATGGTAATAGTGCCGGAGACGGTGCATCCCGAATATCGGCAGGTTTTAGAAACCTATGCTATGTCCGGGTATTATGAACCCGTGTTTGTGCCCTGTCCCCATGGAATTATGGACTTGGAGCAGGTGGCAGATCTGGTGAAGGATCAGGCTGCTGCTTTGGTAGTACAGCATCCTAACTTTTTTGGACATTTGGAGCCCATGGGATCAGTCGCTGACTTGATCCACCAGGCAGGCGGACTACTGATAATGGTAGTAGATCCGGTTTCTTTGGCAGTTTTAAAACCTCCGGGCGCCTGGGGAGCGGACATAGCAGTGGGTGAAGGCCAGCCCCTGGGTAATACTCTCAGTTTTGGAGGGCCCTATTTAGGTTTCATGGCGGTCACCCGACAGCTGATGCGCAAGATCCCGGGAAGAATCGTAGGGCAAACCACTGATGTAGAAGGCAGACCTGGTTTTGTCCTTACCCTGCAGGCCCGGGAGCAGCATATCCGCAGGGATAAGGCTAGTTCCAACATATGTTCCAATCAGGCTTTAAATGCTATGGCTGCAGCTATTTATTTGACTTTGTTAGGCCCACGCGGACTGAAGGATACAGCATTACGTTGCCATGAACTGGCTGTCTATGCACAAAGACAGCTGGAAGAGGCTGGCTTTCCGCTACTGTATAAACAACCCTTTTTCCGAGAATTTGTGGTGGAAACACCTGATGCTGCCGCAATCAATAGCCGCTTGTTGGAACAGGGTATCATAGGTGGCCTGGCAGTGGATCAAGGCATGCTCTTAGCCTTTACGGAAAAACGCACCCGGCAGGATATTGACCGTCTGGTAGCTGCTTTTAAGGGGGAATAACAGGTGAGCAGATTGATTTTCGAAAAAAGTCGTCCGGCTAGCAATAAGATGAACATTCCCCCGGCAGAGGTGGGTCAGGTAGACATGACCGAGACTATAGGTGAGGAATACCTGCGCCAAGGGGAACTACCCCTTCCTGATGTTAATGAAGTTGAAACGGTGCGGCACTTTACTGCTCTATCCAAACGGGCCTATGGAGTTGATGATGGACTCTATCCCTTGGGTTCGTGCACCATGAAGTATAACCCTAAAATTGACGAATGGGCTGCCCGTTTACCAGGCTTGGCAGGGCTGCATCCTTATCAGCCCCTGGAAACGGTACAGGGTGCCTTGCAGATAATGTATGAGACCAGTCAGTGGTTGTGTGAAATAACTGGCATGGATGAGTTTAGCCTGCAACCGGCAGCTGGTGCCCATGGGGAATTGACCGGAGTAATGATGATCAAAGCTTATCACACCCAGCGTGGGGATACGGGACGTACTACTATGCTAGTACCCGATTCAGCCCATGGAACCAATCCAGCTACAGCGCATGTGGTGGGCTATAAAGTTGAAGAAGTGAAATCAGATGCCCGTGGGCTGGTCGATCTGGAAGACTTGAAAAGCAAACTGGGGCCCCATGTGGCTGGGTTAATGCTGACTAATCCCAACACCCTGGGGTTGTTTGAAGAAGACATTTTAGAAATGTCGCAACTGGTTCATAACAGTGGAGGCTTGCTCTATTATGATGGAGCTAATCTCAATGCCATCGTGGGAGTAGCCCGACCCGGAGATATGGGCTTTGATGTGGTGCATGTCAATCTGCACAAGACCTTTGGAACTCCCCATGGAGGAGGCGGGCCCGGCTCAGGACCAGTAGGAGTAAAAAAACACCTGGCTCAATACTTGCCAGTCCCACGCGTGGCAAAACATGCTGATCAGTATGTTTTCAACTATGATTATCCCCAATCCATAGGCAAGGTCAAAGAGTTTTATGGTAACTTTGGGGTAGTAGTGAAAGCCTATACCTATATGCGCGCCCTGGGCGGAGCTGGGCTGAAAGAGGCCAGTCAACATGCGGTTTTGAATGCGAACTATGTAAAAACAAATCTGCAGGGTACTTACCATATTCCTTTCGATAGGCTGTGCAAGCATGAGTTCATTGTTACTGCCAAAGAACAGATGGACAGCAGTAAAGTATCTACCCTGGATATTGCCAAAAGCCTCTTAGATTATGGGTATCACCCCCCCACCATCTATTTTCCGCTTATAGTACGGGAAGCTATGATGATTGAACCACCTGAGAGCGAGAGCCGGGAGCGATTGGACGATTTCATTGCCGCTATGCAAGATATAGCTGACCAAGCCGTGAAGAATCCGGATCTGGTCAAGAATGCGCCTCATTATACTGTGGTAAGAAGACTGGATGAAGTTAAGGCAGCCCGTAATCCGGTAGTACGCTGGGAGGAAGCCATTGATGTATGATCTGATTGTTATCGGTGCCGGGCCGGGAGGTTATGTGGCAGCTATTCGTGCCGCCCAGCTGGGGATGTCGGTTTTATTAATAGAAAAGGATCAGATCGGAGGAACCTGCCTGAATCGTGGCTGTATCCCTACCAAAGCCTATTATGAGAATGCCCGGGTCTTGCAGAATATACAGCAGGGGCAGGATTTTGGCGTGCAAGTAACAGGGTTTTCTTTTGACATGAACGCTGCTTTTCAGCGCAAGCAGCAGATAGTCAAACAAATGGTGTTCGGAATAGAGCGGCTGTTGAAAGCCAATACAGTAGAAATATTAAGAGGCACAGCCGTTCTCAAGGATGCTCATACTGTTCAGGTTCTGGGGGAGGAGTATTCCGCTGTCCGCATCATGATCGCCACTGGTTCTCAACCGACCATACTTCCCATAGCTGGTAGTGATGATCCCCGTCTGATAACCAGTGATCAGGCCTTAGATCTGACCGAAGTCCCTCCGCGTTTGGCTGTGATAGGCGGGGGGGTCATTGGTTTGGAATTCGCCTGCATTTTTAATAAATTCGGCAGTCAGGTCACAGTTTTCGAATCCCAGGCTAGCATCCTCCACCAACTGGATCGCGAAATAGTCAAACGGATGCAGGTGTTTTTGAAAAGGCAAAGGATCAATGTCCATACTTCTGTGCAGATAGAACGACTGGAAGGCACTGACCAGGGATTGACAGTTCATGCTCTGTCCTCCAAAGGAGAGATCAGTGTCCAGGCCGATTTAGTTCTGCAGGCGGGAGGTCGGCGAGCGTGTACCGATGGTCTGAACTTGGCCAGTCTGGGAATTACCACTGACCAGAGCGGCTTTATAGTAGTGGATGAGCAATTTCAGACCAATGTGGAAGGTGTATATGCCATTGGTGACGTTATCGGTGGCCCTATGCTGGCCCATGTTGCTTCCGAAGAAGGCATCGCAGCGGTGGAAGGGATGGCAGGACAGTCCAGTTCCGTTCAATATCGGGCGGTGCCCAGTACCATTTTCACCTTCCCGGAGATTGCGGTAGTTGGCCTTACCGAAGAGGAAGCCAAAAATAGTGGCATAGTGCCTCTGGTAGGAAAATTTTCTTTTGCTGCTAATGGGAAGGCTGTGACCATGAGTGAGACTGACGGTCTGGTCAAAGTCATTTCCGATCAGGATAAACGAATCATCGGTATGCATATTATCGGCCCCCATGCCAGTGACTTAATACTGGAAGGAACTCTGGCAGTTAGTCAACAAATGACCTTGCCAGCCATGCGCTCGATCGTGCATGCTCACCCGACCCTGGGTGAAGCTATCAAGGAAGCGGCACTGGAAGCGGAAGGATTGGCTATCCATTTGGATCCGCCCCGCAAAGGCTGATGGGGAGTGAGCTGATGCACCAAATACTGAATCCCTCCACAGATCCTTATTTTAATATAGCTCTGGAAGAATACTTGATCACCCAGACCGATGATAGCAGCGAATGGTTCATGCTGTGGCAGAATAAGCCAGCTGTGATCGTTGGTCGTTATCAAAACACCAACGAAGAGGTCAATGAAACGATCATCCAGGAAAACCAAATTGAAGTGGTACGGCGCATGTCTGGTGGCGGCGCAGTTTATCATGATTTGGGCAACTTGAACTTTACCCTGGTAGTGACTTCCTCCTCTGACCGTAGCTACAGCCGATTTGCCCAGCCGGTACTCAAAGCCTTGCATAAACTAGGTGTAGAAGCCCAGTTGACTGGACGCAACGACCTTACTGTTGGTGGACGCAAGTTTTCTGGCAATGCCCAGTATATCGGCAAAAAACGTTTACTACATCACGGCACTCTACTGTTTAATACTGATCTGGACATTATGCAAAGAGTTCTCAACGTGGATATTTCCAAAATGGCGTCCAAGGGGGTCAAATCAGTTCGCAGTCGGGTAACCAATCTGGCCGAACACTTGCCCGCCTCGGTCAGTATAGATGCCTTTAGGAGCAACTTAAGCCACACTGTCGGTGAGTTCTGGCCACTGGAACCAGCCCGGAGACTCACCCAGTGGGAAGAAGATAGGGTCAGACAACTGGCTGACCGCAAGTATCGCCGCTGGGAATGGAATTATGGACAGTCACCTGAGTATGATCTGCGCCGCCAGGCCCGCTATCCCTGGGGACAGATCGATATCAGATTGGAAATGAAGCAAGGCCGGATCACCGGATGTAAGATCTACGGGGATTTTTTTGCGGGTCAGGATATAAGCGCGTTGGAACAGGCTCTACAGGGAATCGTTTATGATCGGAATGAGGTCTTGCAGCGGTTGGAGTCTCTGGAATTACATGAATATGTACCAGAAATGGAAGTTCAGCAATGGCTGGAATTGATCATGGGGAATGAGAATTGATCATGCTTAAGCACTTGGTGGGGCAAAGTTACTGCCTGGAAACTCCTGCGGCCAGTTTAGGTCTTTATCTAGGTGCAGATAAACATTGTATTCTGATCGACAGTGGGGCAGTCGCTGATGGACAGCAGGTAGTGAGTATCCTCCAGAAGCAAGGCTGGGAAGTTTCTGCCTTGATCAATACCCATGCTCATGTTGATCATAGTGGAGCTAATCGAATCATAGCAGATACATTTGGGGCGGCAGTTTATGCATCAGCTGCTGAAAAGGTTTTTCTAGAAAACCCCTGGTTGGCAGCTTATACTCTATTCTCGGCCCATCCTCCTAGATCCCTGGCTAACCGCTTTATTGTTCCCCCCGCGTCACCGGAAGTCCACTTGCTAGAGTACGGTATGCAGGTGATCAGTGGCGTGTCATTGGACATTGTCGACTTGGGAGGTCATACTCCCGGACAGATCGGGGTCATGACTCCCGACGGAGTTCTATTCGCAGGAGACAGCCTGTTATCCAGCCCATCCTATCAGACTTTTCCCTGCCTGGTAATAGCTGATGTAGCCAAGCAATTGGCTTCCTTAGACCTTTTAGAGAAAATCCACTTTAAGGAATTGTGCCTAGCCCATGGAGGCTGCTCTGATCAGCCTGGTTCCTTGATTGACCAAAACCGGGTCTGGCTCAAGGAACTGATAAATGATGTACTACTGGCCTTGCCGGGCCAGCTTTTGAGCCGGGAAGAAATAGTGGGCCGGATCATTGCCGGCCGGACCCTACCCGTAAATACCACCCAATATTACCTGGTCTGGTCCACCGTTTCAGCCGTAATCAGCTACCTTCTCGACAACCACCTCATCAAAACCACCTACCACCCCAATGGCATCGTTTACTCTGTTAGATAATTCCCTCTGGTATTCCATCCTGAACGATATTTATTGCCATCCTGAGAGAGGAACGAGGAAGGATCTTTCCGAGACTTCTTAAATGGTCTGTCTGGGTAAACGGGTATGTGTAAATACACCCGCTCCCGGTCTACGCATGGGGCAACATCGACTGCTTGTCGATTGGCTCCAGGGGTACAGCGCCAATTCGCATCCGTGCTCAGAGGCGCTCTCACGGCATCCATGCCGCTCGCCCCCTTCCGCCAATCGCCTTCGCAGGATATTGCCGCCATGCTTCGCCAACGGTCACTGGTATATTTACACATACCCTGGAGTATAGGGGTTTTTCAGCCTCCCCGTCTCCCTCCTGTAGCCTACAGCGGAAGCCCTAGTTTCCGGCAAGCTGGTTCGAGGGCTTGCCGGTCGTGCAGCACCGGGGAGAAAAGGTCTCCAGTATCTTTGAGCCGGGGAAAAATTGTTTTTATGGTAAACTGAGCTGGTGTTACCTGAGGGACTTCTTCCCATAGCAGTGGGGTCGATACGGTAGCTCCCCGGCGAGGGCGTACACTGTAAACACTACTGAGAGTCTTACCCAGGGCATTCTGCAGGTAATCAACATATACTTTGCTGCCGCGCAGTTTTACGGTGCGTTCGATGGTGGCGATGTGGGGAAGAACTTCGGTTATCATAGCGGCCAGTACCTGGGCAAACTTACGGACCTGCTCATAGGTATAGCGAGGTTCGAGGGGGACATAAATATGCAGTCCCTCTGATCCGGAAGTTTTCGGATATGAACGTAGCTCCAGATTATCCAGCAGTTCTTTGGCAACCAGAGCAATGTCGACCACGTCTTGATATCTGCTGCCCGGGGAAGGATCCAGGTCGATGACTACAAAGTCAGGGTAGTCTATGCTGTCGATGCTGGACAGCCAGGGGTGCAACTCAATACAGGCTTGATTAGCCAGCCAAGCCAGTGTGGCCGGTTCTTCAGCTACAATGAAGCGAATATCTCGCTGGGAATCCCGGGAGTACCAGGAAAAGGTTCTGATCCAGGCAGGTAAATAGGTAGGAGCGTTTTTTTGATAAAAGCTCTTGCTCTGGATGCCGTCTGGGAAACGGGTCAACACCAGGGGCCGTTCTATTAGATGGGGCAGTAGATAAGGGGCCGCCTGTACATAATAGTTGATCAGTTCTCCCTTGGTATACCCATCCTCAGGCCACAGTACCTTATCAAGATTGGAGAGGGCGAACTCCCGGCTTTCAATAGTAACCTGTCCTTTCATAGTACCTCCTTACTCCAACCGGCATTCGTCGGGGGGCTTGTTGCTAAAACCGGTTATAACCGGTGAGCGCAGGGTCAAGGTGTCGGTCCATTCTGCAAATTCCACTCTTAATGTCAACTGCGGCTGTACAAAAAAGTAGCCTTGTGCGGCAGGTTTATTGGCAAAGGGAGAGGTGGG